>Ga0187776_10000310_pt1 | contig 23732 bp, 24 predicted proteins | sample 0216_BV02_MP12_2_FD_132426 | JGI IMG/M metagenome (GOLD analysis project Ga0187776, IMG submission 132426) | Tropical peat soil microbial communities from peatlands in Department of Meta, Colombia - 0216_BV02_MP12_20_MG | ecosystem: Environmental > Terrestrial > Soil > Wetlands > Peat | place...
ATGAGAATGAAAAAGTCAAAACTTCCTAACCGGAGAGATTTACGGTGGGCTGGATCTCGAGAAAACAAATCTCGCCTCCGGTCGAGGCGGAGCTTTTTTCTTGACATCCCTTCTTATAGAGCTCATTGACTGAGCTGCTCAGCTATCGTCCGGTTCTTCCACTTCTGCATTACTGATCTTTTTCTTCGGGCCGCCCCTGAGTAGGGCAGGACTTCCCAGATTTGGACCGTCGGGCCCGTTATTAGGTAGATCAGAATCTGGCAGATCAGGGTCCGGAAGATCACAGTCTGGAAGATCGGATACTGCGTGGAACCTAGACCGAACGAATCGCAGGACGACGAAGAAGACGACGGCGAGCAAAAGCAGGATGGATACCGCCGCCGTCATTCCATGCATTATCCGCTTGATCGCACCCCGAGCAAAGCTAGCCGTCAGGATAGTTGACGATAAATCCCGTGGGCGTTGAAAAACTCTTTTCGCCCCCAGCAGCAGAAATCGCATCGCGCCAGAAGCGCGAGTCTTTAGCTCTCTAGCTTGAATCGCGTGGAGGCCAGGGTGTACAGCGGGCGCCAGACCAGACGATTGATCGTGACCACGATACCAGCCATGACCAAGGTCGCGGCGACCAGCACCGGGAAATTGCCGCCGTCCGTCGCGTGACTAATCACCGCTCCCAGCCCAGGCGTGGATAAGGTCTGTCCTTGAAAATGAAAATACTCGGCGACGATGCTGGCATTCCACGCCCCACCCGATGCCGTCACCAGGCCAGTCACCAGGTATGGGAAAATCCCAGGCAAGAGCACCCGCCGCCAGCGCTGCATGCGACGAAACTCGTACACGTCACAAACCTCTTTAAAGTCTGTTGGAATCGCCGTCGCACCAGCAATCACGTTGAAAAGGATGTACCACTGGGTTCCAAGCAACAGAAGAAACAGAGCGGCGATGCCAATGCCACCACCCGCGCGTATGAGCACTAGCAACAGAATCGGGAACAATGCGGTCGCGGGTACTGACGCGGCAATCTGTGCGATTGGCTGCGCGACAGCGGAGAGCCGAGGCCGCAAGCCGATCATCACCCCGACTGGAACTGTCCAAAGCGCCGCCACTAGCAGCACGAATTCCACTCGCAGGAAAGTGATTCCCGCTCCCTCAAGAATGCCACGGAATTCGGACCTGGAAACGGAAGCAGCCGTAACTAACATCCTGACAATTATGTAAGCGATGCCAGCTAGAATCGATAGGCCAATTACCCATCTCATCCAGCCCCGAATCGAAGATTCACGACGTTTCGTGAGGGACGTGCGAGAGCCTGCGAAGTGGAGGTCCACAGCTTCACGGATAGGAAACAGAATCGTTCCTTTCGTAAACGCCAGCAGCCGTGATTTACGCAAAAGGTCCAAAATCCCCGAATGCGGTGCTTCTGCAGCCTCCACTTGCTCGAATTTGAACTTTTCTGCCCAGGCGATGACGGGCCGCCAAACAACCCGGTCGGTCACGACAATGATTCCGATCATCACTATCAGTCCCAATAGGATTGCACGCGTGTTTCCCGCATTGGCGGCAGTTTGTAAGTAAGAGCCGAGGCCCGCAAGGCGAAAGTCACGATTACCAAGCACGAACATTTCGCAAGCCATGAGGAAGAACCAGCCGCCGGCCACCGACATCATCGAATTCCAGATCAGCCCAACGGCAGCGTAAGGAAGTTCGAGCTGACGAAACCGCTGCCACCAGCTCAACTGATAGACCTGGGCTGCCTCGCGCATCTCTTCGGGAACACTTTTTAGCGAAGAGTAGAAACTAAATGTCATGTTCCACACCTGTCCGGTAAAGATCAGCACGATGCATCCCAGTTCCACACCGATTTGGCGGGTTGGAAACAGAACCACCATCGAAGCCATCACGCCGGGAAGAAAGCTGAGCACAGGAATGGATTGCATCGTGTCCAATAATGGGATCATGAACCGCTCGGCTTTGCGGTTATACGCGGCCACATATCCATAAAGCAGCGTGAACCCGAGGCTAAGAACATAGGCTAGCGTTATGCGCAAGAGCGAAAACAACGCGTATTTCGGCAGTGCCGCCGCTCGCAGATCAATCGCAGGATGTGTGCTGACCGGTCCAATCCAGGAACGTGCCAACCAGAGCAAGCCGTAGAACAATCCCAAGCCGGCAAGCAGCACCGGAATTTCAACCACCAGGGAAGTGCTACCGGCAGGTGCGACTCCCCAACTGCTCTTCCCGCTTCCGCTCCTATCGTCGTGCTGAATAGGCTATCTCCTGGGTAATTTTCTGGATGGAATCAATGCAGGGGCGGCATCCCTTGCCGTTGTTCGGAGGACTCCTCTTTCCGCAAGAGCAACCTGTCAGTTTCCGGGTCATAAGTGAAAATCTCCGAGTAACGTCCCCAGTTCAATACCGTCTCGATCTGTTTCGGGACCTCGTCTTGAGAAAAGTGCTTGTCCAGAATGTCACGGAAGAATTCCAGGGGTACGGCGCCATCGGACTTCTGCTCTAGAGCGCTGCGGATTTGTTGCATCAGTGGTACATGCACAAGACTCGCGTCGCGGAACATTCTCTTCCGCGTGCCAATGTCGGCCTCAGAGAACGCTTTTCCTTCGGAAGTGATTTCCACCTCCCCAGCCGTCGATCTCGCAAAGCCCAACAGTACGGCTTCATCCACGATCGGAAAGAGGTCGTCCACCTCCATCAGCAGATCTTCCGCCAGACGGTATAGCTCCTCTTTGCCGCCGCGATCGTTAAGCAATTCCAATAGACCAGCCATTCCCCCGGCCCTGGCATGAGGCAGTATTCGATACCGCGGTGTCACAGGCCGTTCCGCCCTGCCGGGCGGTTCAAGCTCCAGCGCCGGTTGCGTCATGACCTTGTAAATATAGTCAACGTAGACTAGAAACTCAGTTGATTTGCGGTCCCTGGGCTGGGCTATTGGGATGCGGAAATCCGCGCGAATCCTCGCCGGATGAGTGCCCAGCACGATGACTCGATTAGCCAGCAGGACCGCCTCTTCGATATTGTGGGTCACAAGAAAAATCGTTTTCGTCGGGATCTGGCGCTTTAACCACAACTCCATTAGCTCCCCACGAAGGTTTTCAGCCGTCAACACGTCAAGTGCGGAAAACGGTTCATCCATGAACAGTACCTCGGGTTCGACGCCCAAGGCGCGGGCGAATCCAACCCGCTGCTTCATTCCTCCAGAAAGTTCTTTCGGGTAGGCATTTTCGAAGCCCTTGAGGCCGACCGTAGCGAGGGCATGCAGAGCGCGGCGATGTCGCTGCATATGCTGCATGCCGCGCGCTATCAGCGGTGCTTCGATATTCTCCAAAACCGTGAGCCACGGGAACAAGGCAAAGCTTTGAAAAACGATGGCGACGTTGGGATGTGCTTCGCTCAGCGGCCTTCCATGCCAAACCACCCTGCCACCTGACGGTTGCGACAGGCCCAGAAAGATTCTCAACAGGGTCGATTTGCCGGACCCGGATGGTCCCAGCAAGCCAATAATGGCGCCAGCCTCGATAGAAATGTCCAGCGGAGCGATTACCTGCATTTGTCTCCCATCCGGTTGCTGAAAACATTTCTCCACCCTTTGCGCCTCGATGATGACTTCCTCCACGGGAGAAGGTGTGCGGTATGCGCCTGCCGCCGGTGCAAACTTGCCTTCTTCAAGCGGTATTTCCGCTGAAGGTTCGGAAAGCTCGTCCATCAACCGTTGCCACGCTTCCTCCGGCAAGTCGTCAAAAAACCTTATCCGATCGGTGGGATTGATGCTGTCCACAATAGCCCGCATCTCGTTAACAGGCCGGCTGTGCAAGAGGACATACTCGTGGTAGTAAGGGAAATGGCTTACGATCGCCGCGGCAAGATCTATAGGCAGCCGACGGAAGATGGCCTGCTGATCTTCATACGGAAGCTTCGTAAGAACGTCAGCGGAAGTCGACGGACCGAGTTGCTGCAGGAACGCGATTATCTCCTGATTACGCCCCTGCGCGACCAGGGCGCGCACAGTTTCGACTCTCGATTCAGTCATGGTTCAGCAATACGGTTTATTTCTGTTGCTCATCTCCCAGGGGGGATCAGGAACTCCCTTTTCAACGAGACTACAAAGGCCCTGAAATACTCTCAACTTCAACCACAAGCTGCAGAATGGATTCCTAATACGGTACGCCTTACCTGGTCCGGAAGGCGATCACTACAAACTTTTTATGGATTCCTTATTCGACATTTATGCGAAGCGAAATCCAATTGGTCTTGGTGGTTCTCCTGTCAAAAACCCTCGAAGGATTCCCATAAATGTCAGAAAAGGAACTCTATTTTGTTATCCCCACCTATCGGCTGCGCGATGTGGGGGAAACGGTGGAACAGTACGATCAGCACTTTTGGAAAAACGGGCATTGCGTCGGGATTGTCGTGTTCGACGACTCCATCCCGTCGAACCAACAGAAGTACTTCCCACTGCTCGAACAAACCCAGACACACAATGAAATCTACTACGTTGGCCCGCACCAGAAGGAGCAGTTTTTAGCCCATCTGAACAAGCGCCTCCGCGATCACCGCCTGGAGGGATTAGTACGAAATCTCTTCCGTCCTTCTTACGGCGGCAACCGCAACTGCTCGCTGATGTATACGCTCGGCGGCCTGATGATCAGCTCCGATGACGATATGCGGCCCTGCGCCCTCATGGAGGAGAGTCCCGAATCGCTAAATACGAACGAGGTCTGCCGTGGGCGCCTCCACCCCGCCGGCAGCGGGCATTTCATACATAGGTCGTTTGACTTCCTGGCCGCTTTCCGAGACGTATTGGGAAAGACTGTTGCCGAGATTCCTGAAAACTATGAGCGCGGCGAGTTGCTGACGGACACCGCCACGCACCTGGAAACGAATGCCACCAAGGGTCTGGCCCTTGAGAACTCACTTATCCTCCAGCGCGGAGTGGTATCGGACTCCGCGGTAATCAAAATCGCGCAAACCTTTCGTTCGGGCACGAACGATATTGACGCGATCGATTTCCTGGAGATGTTCCTCGCCGATGAACAACAAATCGATCCCGACGCCCTTAACAGGCTGTACGTGCTCGACAATTTCCGGCCTGTTGTTACCAACCAGAACTGGCGCATGGACTGCGGCATTGCAGGCTACGATAATACCTTCGGCCTGCCTCCATTCTTTCCTACGCGCCTCCGTTTCGAAGATTACATCTACCGCTTGTGGGTACGGCAGGAGGGCATCGTCGCCGCGCATGTGGATGCTGCCCAGCACCACACTAGAAGCAATTACATGCGTAACCCGCCCGCGGCCGAAATCTTCAATGAAGAAGTCTCGAACCTGATCAAGCGGAAGATCCGAGCCAGCGTTACGCACCTGGACTCCCTCTCCCTGGAATTCGACTACGATGGCGAGGTTGGCCCCAGCGACGCGCAAGAAATTCTCGATAAGATCTCCGGTCTCGAGCAGCGCGCCCTTTCCGCAATACCACGAGCTGAGAATCCGCAGCGTGCCGATGCATTACGGCAATTTGCAGCCAACCTGAATAAGGCTTTTTATGGCTTCGAGCCCGACTTCTTCCAGCAAAACCTGGTCCGCATTGTCGATGATGTCATCAGCGTCATCAAAAGCTCGGTGGCACTCTGGCCTACCCTGGTCGAGATCAGCTATTTCCAAAAGTGCCGCCAGGGTCTGCCGCAATTGCGTGTGCTCAACCGCAAACGAGATGCCGCCAATGGATCTTCGAACGACCAACCGGTGGCCAACGTGGCTCGCGCATGAGTATGCGGATTGCTCAGGTTGCGCCCCTCGCCGAAAGTGTCCCCCCGCTCCTATACGGCGGCACGGAAAGAATTGTCTCCTATCTGACCGAGGAACTCGTAAATCTTGGACACGATGTCACCTTGTACGCCAGTGGCGATTCACAAACCAGAGCCAACCTGGTTGCTGGCTGTCCACGCGCGTTGTGGCGTGATCCTGACATTCGCGAGACGCTGCCCCATCAGGTGCGTTTGTTGGAGCTCGTGGCCAGAGACATGGAGAAGTTCGACGTCATCCATTTTCATTGCGATTACGTGCACTTTCCCCTCGTGCGCCGCGATCGCTGTCGCAGCCTCACGACCATGCATGGTTGGATGCATGCACCTGACTTGCAGCCGATTCTCGACGAATACCGCGAGCTGCCTCTGGTGTCCATTTCCGATGACCAACGGCGTCCCGTCCCGCACGCCAATTGGCAGGCAACCGTCTATCACGGCCTCCCCCCTGACTTGTTTGCTTTCCACGCAAAGCCGCAGGGCTACCTGGCATTCCTCGGGCGTTTGTCACCAGAAAAACGTGTGGACCGCGCGATTGAAATTGCTTGTCAAGCCGGTATGCCTCTTAAGATTGCCGCAAAGATCTATCCAGAGGAACGTGAATACTTCAAAGAAAAAATCATGCCGCTTCTGGAGGCTTCCAAGTCACTCGTCGACTACACGGGTGAAATCACCGACAGTGAAAAGAATGAGTTTCTCGGTGGGGCAAGTGCGCTGTTATTCCCGATCGAGTGGCCAGAGCCGTTCGGGCTGGTAATGATCGAGGCCCTCGCATGTGGCACACCCGTGATCGCCTGGCGTCGCGGTTCCGTTCCCGAGGTCTTGAACGACGGCGAGACTGGTTACATCGTTGACGACATTGGCGAGGCCGTTGCTGCCGTTCACCGCGTCGCCTGCTTGAGCCGGCAAAGGTGCCGCCGAGCATTTGAAGAGCGGTTTAGTGCCAAGCGCATGGCACGGGATTACCTGGAGGTCTATCAGCGGTTGACACTGCATTGATCTGTTTGGCTGACCCAGACAATGACGGCCGCAGCAGACGACCTTGACAGGGCTGCTTAAGTATCACGAGGACCACCCCCAGACTCTAGAACGGGGACGTAGTCTCCATATTCTTCCTCCGGATTCTTCCTCCGGCCAGCCCTCCCCCAGGTAATCGACAACCGAGGTGGGTGGAACCGACGCAGCCCTAACCCATTTACCGTCGTTTATGTTTCCTTTATGGACTTTTTATTCAAAGGTTACGATTCCCGGTATCCAATCTAAGTGAGGCATGATTCATATGTCGATCACGGAAGTCTCTGCTGAGCACCTGGCACAACTCTTTCATCGTTATCACGAAGCGCTGGCGGCTGATTTCGATTGCTGCCACGAACCTAATAGTCAAGCTTGGTACGAACTCTCGAGCAATGAGCAGCGTCGGAGGGTTGCCGCGGCCCGTCTGGCTTTGTTGGAACTCAATTGTGACCACGACGACCAGGAGCGCCGGCGTTGGTTTGCAAAGCCGGGAGAAGCCGAATGGGGTTGCTGAACTCGGCTCCGCATCGCGGAATGCCAGTCAAAGTAGGGGAAGGAGGGCCCATGGCTTGTGCTGCGAATTTGGAATCACTTTCTAAGCCTGCGAGGACCGAGCATCAGGACCAGCGGCAACAATCAGGCGATGTTATCGATGTAGGAGACTTTCACATTGATCTCTCCGCCCGCACCGCCACGGTGCGTGGCCGAGAACTGCGGCTCAGCTCCGAAGAGTTTGATCTGTTAATGTTTCTTACGTCGCACCCTAGGAAGCTGGTAACAGCTTCCACGCTGCTGTCGACCAATTGGAAAGGGCAGGGAGTGAGGCGTGCTGGATTTGTTCACGTTCTGTTGTCATTGCGCCGGAAGCTAGAACGCTGACGGCTCAAAATCCCATCACAGGAAACACCGATAACATCACCCGGTTCATGGCTGATCCGGTGGAGATGAAGTTGCTCCACATGATCACCGCTGATCCCGCTCGTACCCCAACCTTCACGCTGTTTGCCGATTCCAACTATTTCCTGTTCGCCGGTGCGGCCAACTGCAACTCGCCATGCACAACAGAGCCACCGGGCTTTGCCTGGAACCATGGCGACGTCCAATCGGACATCGTCACCACTTGGCTGGGAATGGTCGGACCGGGAGTCGCTCAGGTTGGCGTCGATAGCGAAACGTGGACTGATCACACCGACATTCGTCCCACCATGATGGTCCTGCTCGGCCTGAACGACGACTACCAGCACGACGGCCGCTTGATATTCGAAGACCTGAATGGCTATGCCGTGCCTGCGGCGGTTCACAAAGGAGAGGGCATCGTTCGGCAGTTGGCGGAGGCGTACAAGCGCATCAACGCGCCCGTGGGCCAGTTGGGGCTGGCAAGCCTCGTCATTTCTACAAGGGCCCTGGAAAGCGGCAATGCTACCGACGATACGACATATGCCAACCTGGAAAACCAGCTGGTCTCGTTTACCAGCCGGCGCAATGGACTGGCATCGCAGATGAAGACGATGTTGGAGAACGCAGCATTCAACGGCCAACCGATCGACAAAAAGCAAGCACAGAGCCTCATTGATCAGGCCAATCAACTGCTCAATGACGTAACTGAGGCAGCCGAGTAGACTGCATCGACGCCGCGCTCAAACTGTAATCCTGAGCGCGGGCAGGTTTGCTCGTGTGGGACAGGCGGTCTCGCCTGTCCCGCGAGCTGCCAGTGCCGTTGCATCACGGGCGTGGTCCTCACCGCGATAGTTGGCGATAATGTATGGTCCGCCGCCGGACTGCAAGAGGGTTGAAGTTGACGAAGGGACAGTCCGCGTAAATGTATCCGGCCTCTAAGTGGAGAATGTTCTCCGGGCACTCGATGATGATACGCACGTGCCGGTCCTTATAAATCCCTCGGTCACCAGGGACGCATTTTCGCCACCAGGTTTTCCGGCACGCCATTGGGCTGTTCTTATTGGTCGCGCATTCCAAGCGGCTCGTATGTGTCATACTGCTGGGCTGACCGCTGTCCGCCGAGCTATGCTGGTCTGCACGATTAAAGCAAGAATGAAGAGTTGTGCACTCCCTGTGAGGTTTATGACTCACAGTTGGGGAAATTTCCTATCCAGCCTTTTTACTTCCGGCGACCTGTTCGTGAGTCATCCGAGCGGCAAGGTCAGCTCTAGAGACTTGGAGCCAATCCGCCGCACTCCCACGAGCGAATAGGTCAAGCACGCGAGCGATTATCCCAGTCCACCCGGTCTGGTGACTGGCTCCAAGACCCGCACCGTTGTCTCCATGGAAGTACTCGTAAAACAGAATGTAGTCTTTCCAATGCGGGTCTTCCTGAAACTTCTTGGTTCCTCCGTGGACCGGACGCTTGCCACTGGTATCTCGCAGAAAGATACTCGACAACCTGCGGGCAAGTTCTTTTGCGACCTCATATAGCGTCATGTATTTTCCAGAACCTGTGGGACATTCGACCTTGAAGTCATCACCGTAGAACTGATACAAGTTCAGCAATCCTCGGAGCACTAAACCATTCACGGGCATCCAGACGGGTCCACGCCAGTTAGAATTGCCGCCGAACATTCCGGTGTTCGACTCTGCAGGCAGATATTGCACTTTGTATTCCTGCCCGCTCAGATTGAACACAAACGGATGCTCCAGATGGAATTTGGAGAGTGAGCGTATGCCGTAGGGACCAAAGAATTCACTTTCGTCGAGCAGGTAAGCCAAAATCCGCTCGATTTTCTCTTTACTACAGACCGACATCAAGCGTCGCCCTGCGTAGCCCACGAAGTCGCTGTCCCGACCAATCTGATCCACGACTTGGGGGTGGCGCTTCCTGAACAACTCGACCAATTCCAGTAACCGAGGATGGCGTAGCAACGCGACTGTTGACTCGAGCACAGTGGACGCGCATAACGGCAGCAATCCCACCATGGACCGCACTTTCAGCCGCATGGCATCGCCATTCGGGAAGTGAAGCAAATCGTAAAAGAACCCGTCTTTGCCGTCCCACATCTCGTCGTGCTTCTCGCCCATCCGATCCATGGCATACGCGATCCATACAAAATGTTCAAGGAAGCGGAACGCAATGTCCTCATACAGGGGGTCATAGTCAGTCAAAATGAGAGCGATTTCCAGCATGCACTGGCAATAGAAAGCCATCCATGCCGTGCCGTCGGCTTGATCCAAGTGACCGCCCGTAGGGAGTGGAGCACTGCGATCGAAAACTCCAATGTTGTCCAGTCCGAGAAATCCGCCTGCGAAGACATTCTTTCCTTCCGGGTCCTTGCGGTTAACCCACCAGTTGAAATTCAACATCAAACCTTGAAAAGAGCGTTCCAGGAAGCGCATGTCCGCTCGGCCGAGCTCCTTTTCGATGTTGTAGAGGAACAGTGTGGCCCATGCATGCACGGGCGGATTCACGTCACTGAAGTTCCACTCATAGGCTGGTATCTGGCCGTTGGGATGGGCGTAGAGATTCCGCAGCATGAGCAACAGCTGGTCCTTGGCGAAATCAAAATCCACCAACGAAAGCGCAAGAGTGTGAAACGCCAAATCCCATGCCGCATACCAAGGGTACTCCCACTTGTCCGGCATGGAGATGATGTCGCGGTTCAGCATGTGGAACCACTCGGCGTTACGAACCCGGTGCTGGCCAGATCCCATCAGCGGATGGGAATCATGCTCATCCAGCCAACGGTCTAGATCGAAATAGTAGTACTGCTTGCTCCACAACATTCCGGCCAGGGCCTGGCGATGAACGCGGCGTTCGTCCACACTTAACGAGTGCGGAGTGATCCGGTCGTAGAATTCGTCCGCATCTGCAAGGCGAGCAGCAAAGGTCTTTTCAAACGTGCCGCCCGCATTGGCAGCTGGTTTCGTGCTGAGTCGCAGCCGTACAACCTTGCTGCCTCCAGCGGGAACTTGTAAACGGTAATGCGCTGTAGCCTTCGTCCCGGTCTTGGACGGATTTACCGCCCCCTGCCTGCCTGAGACTACATATTCGTGAAAGGCGTCTTTCACATACGGGGAAGGATTGGCTGCGCCCCACAGGCGGCTGGCATTGGATTCATTTTCCGTGAACAGCAGTTCTGGTTTACCCTCGCAATCCAGCGTCCAATCGCCAAGTTGACCATGCGAAGCCCGGACGGTGCTCTCTTCTACCTGACGTAGCGAAGGCTTGGCTGCCTCCTTTTCCCACGACCAGGTGTTGCGAAACCAGAGTGTGGGAAGCAGATGAAGCTCCGCTGCCTCTGGACCGCGATTGTGAACGGAGATCTTGATCAGAATGTCTTCAGGATCGGCCTTGGCGTATTCCACGAATACATCAAAATAGCGATCGTCGTCGAATACCCCGGTGTCGAGCAGTTCATACTCGAATTCTTCGCGAGACCGACTCCGATTTGTCTCGACGAGGTTTCGATAGGGAAATTCCCGTTGCGGATATTTATAGAGATACTTCATGTAGGAGTGCGTTGGCGTGCTATCGAGATAGAAGTAGTATTCCTTTACATCCTCGCCATGGTTGCCCTCGCTGTTGGTGAGGCCGAACAGGCGTTCTTTCAGGATGGGATCGCGGCCATTCCAGAGAGCGATCGCGAAACATAATTGCTGCTTGTCATCAGAGATCCCGGCCAGGCCGTCTTCTCCCCAGCGATAGGCGCGGGATCGTGACTGGTCATGACTGAAGTAGCCCCACGCATTCCCGTCCTGGCTGTAGTCCTCCCGCACGGTGCCCCACTGCCGTTCACTGAGATAGGGCCCCCATTTCTTCCACGGAATTTCCTTTTCGCGGGCTTCATTCAACCGACGCTGCTCGTTTGTTTCGATATATGCAATTCCAGACTTCTGGTTTGGTGTCACAGGATCTCTCCTTTTTCGTGCTCCTGAACTTGATTCGTCAGCGGGCCTCACGTCCCGCATTAGCCGTGGATGCTAACTTTTGTCAGTACTCAGACACTGAAGGAAGTGATAATTCCAAGGGCCTAGATCCACGTACAAGCCGGCTGACAACATTTCATCGCCGTCACGTTCATAGGTCGCACCCGATAACGCGTCAACCAAAAGCCACTCTCTGCCACTCGCGTCAAACCAAGGGATCCGAACCTGCGCCTGCGAGATATCGTCGCTGAGATTGACCACAATTAGGTATCGCTCGTCATCCTTCAGCCAGCTCCAGCAGACCAGGTTCTGGAAGCTCGGGTTATCCGGCCAGCCCGCTCGTTCGCATAGACGCCATTCGCCTTCACGAAAGACAGGGCGATTGATGGCTTCCAGGAGCTTCGCATAGAAGCCTTGCAGGTCTCGAATCTCAGCCTCATCAGGACGTCTGCCCAGAAATACGGGCAGTCTCATTTTTCGTCCTTCAAACTGCCCTTCGTGGAAGAGCTTGATTCCCGGGAGGGTTCCGATTGTCAGTGCAAAGGCGCGCTCTTTTGCGGGTGAAAAGGTTGTGGCGGCTCGTGGCTCGTCGTGGTTTTCAATGAACCGAAGTAGTTTCCCTTGATAGGCAAGATCAGCGCAGAGATGAAGACGGATGCTCTCCGCATTGCTGTGCTCCATCCGATCGTAGAGCTTCTTGTCGTAGCAAAAGTCAAAGCCCTTTTGCTGGAGCTCCCACTCCAGATCCCAGTAAGCTTCGGCGACAAAGAGGAAACCAGGATACTTCTTCTTGATGGCGGAGATCACATCCCCCCAATACTCCGTTGTTGGTCGCGGCCCGGCACGACCACCCCAGGTGCGCTCGAAAATCGGGTTCAGGAAAAGCATCGCCATGTCACAGCGAAAGCCATCGCACTGTTCGGCAATACTGGATATGGTTTCAATCACAGCGTGCCGAAGGCCGGGCGCGAAGGCGTTCAACTGCAGGACGTCTGGCCATGCGGGAAAGTAAGGGTCGCGTCCGCAGGCAATGACATTTCCACGCACTTGAATGAAGGAAGAGGGATCATTGCGGAGGTCGTCGGCATTGCCGCGGATAAAGTACTCGGGATGATCGGCTACCCAGGGATGATCGGGCGCCACATGGTTCGGAACGAAGTCGAGGAGCAAGTTCATGCCGCGATTCGCGAGTTCCCGGCGGGCAATGGCAAGACCTTCTGGACCTCCAAGGTGCGGGTCGACTACATAGCGTCGAACACAATATGGAGATCCCACATTGTCGTCGGGACGGAAGTCAGGAAGGGCTCGCCGGAAATCGGCAAGCAGGCCTTGGTTCTGATTGGAGATCGCAATACCCGCGGGACTTCGTTCCCAGACTCCCATGAACCACACCGCATCGAAGCCATAACTGGCAATAGCATCCCATTCAGCTGAGGGCACGGAGGACAAATCTATTTTCTTTCCATGTTTCTGGCTTAGCTCCGAAAGCCAGACCCAGGTGTTGATCTCGTACAACGAAGGATATCGGGGCCAGACCGACACCCCAGTCGGTGCGGTTACCGTTTCGACAAGGATTGCTCTCATAGTGACTTCTCCTTTTGCAAACGGTCGTCGACCCAAGTGTTCCACCACGCAGCGGCCCGAGGCATGCCCTCAACACCTTGTCTTGCAGAACACATTGCGTAGGCGAAATACGTATTAGCCTCATTGAGATGAGGTCCTGTTTGTCGTTTCATATCGCGCAGCAGAAACGCCTTGCGTGAGGGATTGCAATTCACTTAAGGGAACGGTGAACTCTGTGAAGCCGCAATGTAAGCAGACCGCAAGCCTCTGAAAAACCAAGACGGGAGGTTTGTCCAAGTCTCGGAATTCGGGAAAATGAATCCCAATTTCCCCCTCGAACTCCCGCAGACCATTGGAAGCACACCGCCTGCAAGCCATGGGAGACCTCGGTTTCATTTTCCCAAGGTGTTGGACTGAAGAATGTGACAGGAATCACAGCACGATATACGGTAGCGCACGTAGCCAGGACCAAAGCAGGCCGCTCCCTGCACGATTTCGTTATCGCTCCCGGCTCTATCTCCTATGCCCCCAACCATTTGACGGGGTTATACGCATTGAGGGAATTTTGCTACATCCCCTGCCGCAGTCGAAAACAGGCAAGGATCGGACTCTTAAGGTATCCCTTCTATTACGCTGCACTCGGCGAGTTTGAGCTGCGAGACGGCCAACATGAGGCTGCGGCGGAACACTTTCACCACTGCGCTGGAACTGGCACGGAATCCTGCGGAGAGCGGCACTTTCTGGAACAACGCATCAGAGCTTGCGAATCAACGAGCCGTGGGGTCTAGATTCAGATTTCCAGGATTTCACCTTGCGCGGGCAGGTGGGGTTTTAAGCCGAATCGTTCCTGAATAAAGGCGGAGAGGGTCTTTCGCGGTGTGTCCTCGCCATGCGTGATCATGACCCTGGGTTTCGCTTGGGCCAGGGGGGTAAACCATTTCACGAGATCGCACTGGCCGGCGTGCGCGCTGAATCCACCCAAGGTGTGAACCGTCGCCCGGACGGAGACCTTTTCTCCGTAGATGGAAACGGACTTCGCGCCTTCGACTAGTCTGCGGCCGAGTGAGCCGTGTCCCTGATAGCCGACGATCAGAACGTGGGTGTTTTCGCGATGAAGGTTCCCACGGAAATGATGGAGAATGCGGCCGCCATTACACATGCCGGCGCCGGCGAGAATCAGGCACGGCCCGTCCACGTCGTTGAGAGCCTGGGAGTCGCGGCCGGTGACGCTGGCATGAAACCAGGTCTGATCGAGCGGCAGAAGGCCGCGGCTCTTCCATTCGATCAACTCTTCGTCAAATAGGTCGGGGTGCTTCACCATGGCTTTGCTGGCTTGGATAGCCATAGGGCTATCGACATAAACATGAAACGGCCTCACGGTCTCTTGGCAGAACATGACCGCGAGATGAAAGAGGATTTGCTGCGAACGGCCGATGGCGAAGGTGGGCACAAGGATCTTGCCACCGGCTCGGGAAGCATACTTCACCAGGTCCTCGAACTCATTAACTGTCTCGGAATAGGGACGGTGGTTACGGTCGCCGTAGGTGGATTCGAGGAAGACGGCGTCGGCGCGGGACAACGTCTCAAATTGGCGGACGATGGGCAACGTGGTGGGTCCGAGATCGCCGGAGAAGGCAATGGTACGACTGCGCTCACCTTCCTTAACTGTCAATTGGATGCTGGCGGAGCCGAGCATGTGACCGGCTTCGATCCAGCGCGCGGAAATGCCCTCTGCAACGTCAACGTGCTCGTGAAATGGGACAGCGTGTGCCAGCGTGCGAAAGGGAGTGACGTGTTCCGGTCCGTAGAGCGGCTCCACTGGACATTCTGACGGCGCCCGCCTGCGATTGTCGCGTTCAGCATCGTAGGCCTGGAGTCTTGCCGAGTCCTGGAGAATCAGTTCCGCTAAATCGATGGTGGCAGAAGTGGCAAAGATCTTCCCTTTAAATCCGTGCTTGATGAGCAGGGGGACGCGGCCGGTGTGATCGAGGTGAGCATGGGTTAACAAAACCGCGTCCAAAGTCGAGAGGTTGACACCGGCGGGAAGACGATTCTTGGCTTCCGATTTCTTACCACCCTGGAACATACCGGCATCGATCAAGATCGAAGCCGTATTCGTTCGAACCAGGTATGCAGATCCGGTTACTTCTCCACCGGCGGCGCCAAAAACTTTGATCTTCATGTCAATTTTCCTTTAGCAGCTGCAGTTGCTTTTTGAGCGCAGGGGGAAGACTGCGGAGCACTGATTCGACGGCCTCGTCGGCGGAATCAGTGATGCGTGCGAAGCCTACTTCCTCGGCGCCGAATACCCCTTGCTCGACCATGAAGAGGAGGTAATCGCGCATGCCGTGCCAGAATTCGCTGCCGACCAAAACCAGGGGAAATGGGCCGATCTTCCCGCATTGCAGGAGAGTTGCAGCTTCAAACAGCTCGTCGAGGGTGCCGAGGCCACCCGGCAGAACGATGTATGCGCATGAATATTTCACCAGCATGACTTTGCGCACGAAGAAGTAGTGGAACTCGACGTTCTCATCAATGTAGCGATTTGGATCTTGTTCATGAGGGAGAATGATGTTTAGTCCATAGGAGGGCCCACCGGCCTCACGCGCGCCGCGATTGGCAGCTTCCATGATTCCGGGGCCGCCGCCGGTGATGACTGTCAGCCCGGCCTGGGCAAGCTTTCTGCCAACTTCGCGCCCGAGTTCATAGTATGAATGACCAGGCTTGAAACGGGCTGAACCGAAAACCGTGACCGCCGGTCCAAGTTTGTGCAGACGGCGGAATCCGTGTTCAAACTCGCCCATGATTCGCTTGAGCCTAGCTCGCTCGCGGTCGAGCGTGCGCGCCTGCATCAGAAAATTGTGCTCTTGCTGGGTAGCGTTGGAGTCGTTGGACTGCAACTCGTAGGAAGTGAAGCCAGTCTTCTGCCAGTGTGTGCGCCAGGCACGTTCCCACTCTTCGGCGGACTTCTGCTGATCGGGCTTGGGTGCTCGGAGAGTCAAGTCTCCCCCTTTTTCTGGTCGGAGTCTTAGATCAGAGCCTTGCAGAGGTGTGCTCTAATGCAGCACATATCAAGCTACGCGAAAGTGCTGGCTGGGAGAACTGTCTGAATTGACAGTAGACCCGGAGCCGCGGAGTAACGAGACTGAAATTCCAAGAAGAATATTAGAATCAGCGCCCCTGTTTTACTTGGCCATGGGCCCGGGGTGTACAAGGGATTCACTGCACAGGAGAGGAGAGGCGAAATGCAAACCAGGATACTGTCAGGACTGATTCTGGGGTTGTTACTGCTCGCCGGCTGCGGAAAAGAGAGTACTTCAAACCAGGCCGCGCCGGGGCAGCAGTCGGGGCAGACTCAGGCAGCTCCACCGCAATCTACGGTGACGCCACAGACGCCGTCGCCGGCGCCAGCCGCAGAGACTCCGAAGACGGAAGCCGCGAAACCGGAACCTCCTAAGCCGATAGTCGTTCCAGCGGGGACCACTTTGACGGTTCGTCTGGGCACTGCGCTTAGCTCGAAAACTAGCCAGCCGGGGCAGTCCTTCCCGGCGACCGTAGCGCACGCCGTGAGTGTGGGAGGACGCACTGCCATTCCGTCTGGCTCAGGGGTTGAAGGAACGGTTGTGGATGCCAAGAAACAGGGGGCATTCAAAGGCGAAGGCACCCTGGCAGTCAAGCTCACGGCCCTAAACGTTCGCGGCCATACCTACCCGATCAGCACCAACGCTTTTGTGCAAACGGTAAAGGGCAAAGGCAGCCGGACGGCAAAGTCGGTCGGCGGCATAGCTGCCGGAGGGGCGCTAATTGGTGGCCTGGCAGGCGGCGGGAAGGGAGCTGCTATCGGTGCTCTGACGGGCGCGGGCGCGGGTGCGGCGGTTGCCGGGGCCACCGGAGGGCAGAATGTGAATCTGCCAGCAGAGGCCGCACTGAGTTTCAAGCTGGAAGCGCCGGTGACGATTCAGCCGGAATAGGCCGTGCGGTGTTTGTGCGGGCCGCGTTTCCCGAGATTTGTGGTTTGGAAGGGACCGGGATGGTGGCGGGCGGTTCTGGCAACCGTGAGGTTAGGGCATCCCGCTCCCTGTTGATGAGGGAGTTCGAAGAAGCGAATCTTGATCGCAGGAAGTGATCGAAGAAATGGCTGGATCGGACCGAGTTCCTGACCCTGACGATTCCAAGCGAGTCCAGCTTGGAAGGCGCAAACCCTCAACGAGAACACATGCATCCTTCTGGAGCTTCGCTTTCGCGCAGACTGTTACTAATGACAGTAGTCACGGCAGCCATCGAACAATACGTTCCCGGTGATCTGTGGTGCGACCTGGATTCGTCTAATCTCACGGTCAGGAGCCTCGCATGTTTGCCGTGAAGCTCGTCCAGCACATGAAAAACAACAGTGAACGCATATCGGAGGGATTTATCCAAAAGCTCAATAGCACGGGCCGGAGCAATGAATTCTTTGAGAAAGTGCCAGTCGAGGACGAGAAGCACAGCGTGGCCGAAATTTATCAGCATTTAGCGAATTGGCTGCCAACCGGCAGCGGGGCCGACTTGGAAAAGCCCTACATAAGCCTGGGAATGCGCCGGGCTCGCCAAGGAGTTCCATTTAGCCAAGTCCTTTGGACGACCAATGTCGCCAAAGACTATTTCTGGGACTATATGCAGCAGGAATGCTTGCTGGAAGAACCTGTGGAATTTTGGGGGGGAGTGCAGCTGCTACGTTCCATGCAGCAATTCTTCGATCGTGCCCTGTTCTTTGTCGCCGTTGGCTATGAAAATTCCGCCCAGTGAACTCGCTGAGACGGCTAGGTCCATCTCGTAGCTGCTCTTTGTAAATCATGTCACGCCATTCCGAAGGGTAAAGACTGTCAGTTCTGTCAGTATGCGGATCGTAGGCCTACCTCGTAACCTTTGCTCCTGATCTTGTAGAGCTTCCGGTCTTCCTGAAATCGAGGTGTCAACGTCCCGGTGAGATGGAAAACCAAGTCGCTGGTGTGGGTCTTTACCCTAACGTTGATCAGCCTTAGGGGATGGTCGGGCGGCGGGCTTCCCGCGGGATCGGCAGGTGATGCGACGTCAGCCCCGCAGGCCACATCAGCTACAGCGCCGGAACCGGAAGAACATGGATTATCAGCGAAGGCCGTGGAGATCGCCAGGCCCTTTGGTTTCCCGATAACCAATTCTATGGTCGTCAGCTGGATCGTAGCAGTGGGGCTGATCGTGTTCGCCCAAGTTGCTACGCGGAACATGCAGCAGGTTCCCTCCGGCGCACAGAATTTCCTGGAGTGGCTCGTAGAAGGCCTATACAAGTTCATGGTAGGGATTATTGGTCCACACTTGGCGGAGCGAACGTTCTGGTTTTTCGCCACAATTTTCATCTTCATTCTTTCTGCGAATTGGATAGGCCTTATTCCGGGTGTGGGCTCTATCGGATGGGGACATCAGACAGCTCATGGCTTCAAGATCGACGAACCCTTATTCCGCGGCGCTAACGCGGACGTGAACATGACGCTGGCGATGGCGCTGGTCTTTTTCGCCTGCTGGATCGTCTGGGCACTTCGGGAAGTTGGGGTGCGGGGATTTTTCAAAGAGCTCTTTGCGCCCAAGGGCGAGAGCGAAGGCTTCTTAAAGGTTCTGATGGTAGTGGTGTTCTTTGCAGCTGGATGTTTGGAAGTCGTATCGATCCTGTTTCGACCGGTCTCGTTGAGTTTTCGTCTCTACGGGAACATTTTCGCGGGCGAGAATCTGTTGGAAGCCATGGCCAAGCTGGTCCCTGGTTTCGGTTGGCTAGTGCCGATCCCCTTTTATTTTTTGGAATTGCTGATGGGATTGGTTCAGGCGCTGGTATTCATGTTGTTGACTGCTGTGTTCACTATGTTGATGTGCCAGCACGAAGAAGCACCCGCGGCTGCGCACCATTGATTTAACGAATTTCGGCGGCTGCACCCTTGTGCATGGGAACGGGTCGGCGGAAAGAAGGGAAAAACTATGAGTGGAAGCTTGCATGTTGGTCTAGCGGCGCTGGGAGCGGCTCTTGGCGTGGGTTTAATCGGCATGAAAGCCTCGGAAGCGGTAGGGCGCAATCCCGATGCCTCCACGAAGATTCTGGTCCAGTCCATTTTGTCGATCGCATTCGCAGAAGCAATCGTGTTCTACGCATTATTCCTTGTTAAGTAACCAGAAAAGCCTGCGGCGAGGCTAAACGCCCAGCACGCGCAGGGGTGAGAGACGGTCATGAATGCTTTGGTTTTGATTGCGGAAGCGGACAGCGGAGGTCAGATCGCACAGATTGCCAGAACCTTCGGCGTGGACTGGCCTCATCTGGTCGGGCAAATAATCAGCTTCGGTATTGTATGTCTTATTCTTTATCGATTCGCTTACAGACCCGTGCTGAAGATGTTGGAGGCGCGACGGCAGCAGATCGCACAAGGACTGGCTGATAGCGAAAAAATCAAAGCCCAACTGGCCCAGGCTGAGGCTCAGCGTCACGAAAAATTGGTCCAGGCGAACGCTGAGGCGACCAAGCTTATTGAGGAAGCGCACACTGCAGCAGCTCGCGTCCAAGAGCAGGAAACGCAAAAAGCGATTGCTGCCGCAGAACAGATCATAGTCAAAGCCCGCGAAGCCACCGACCAAGACTATGCCCGCATGCTTACCGAACTGAAGCGAGACGTGGGCCGGCTGGTAGTCCAGACCACTGCCACGGTTACCGGGAAGATTCTGACGCCCGAAGATCACCGCCGGCTCGCGGAAGAGACGGCCAAACGATTGGCTTAGGGGAACATGGAACTGTCGATGATCAGAACATCCAAACAAGCCAGGCGCGACGCCAAGCAATTGTTCCGCTTGTGCCTGGTCGATGGGAGGTTGGATGAGAGCCGCGCCCGTAAGGTGGTGCAGGGAGTTCTCCAATCCAGGCGCCGTGGATACCGGATGTTACTAAGTTATTTTCAGCGGTTACTTAAGCTCGACCGCGCGCGGCACACGGCGAATGTTGAGAGCGCGTTGCCGCTACCGGCCGACTTGCAGGCCAGCGTTCGCAGCGGATTAGAGGAAATATACGGAACCGGGCTCACGACTCTATTTGCCCACAACCCGGCGCTCATCGGCGGAATGCGGGTACAAGTAGGTAGCGATGTCTACGATGGCAGCGTGCAATCGGGGTTGGCAGCGTTGGAGAAACAGTTAGGAATCATGACCGACGGGAGGAATCCCGAAATCTGACGTCTGGTCAAAGTGTGTTCTCGGCAACAATGAATCAGGGAAAGCTATATGGCTGATCTACTCAAGGAAATTGAAGCGCAAATAGCGGAAGCCAAGGCAATACCAGCGCGGCAAAACGTAGGCGTGATCCGCGAAATTGGTGATGGTGTGGCCAAGGTAGAGGGCCTCACGGATGCGATGTTAAACGAGATGCTCGATATGGGTCACGGCATCACTGGCATTGCCCTGGACCTCGATGAGACTGAAGTCGGCGTAATCGTGCTCGGGGACTACACCCGGCTGGAAGAGGGCGACGAAGTCCGCTGCACGGGTAAGCTGCTGCAGGTTCCTGTGGGCAAAGGCCTGTTAGGACGCGTCGTGAATACACTCGGGGAACCGCTGGACGGTAAGGGGCCCATTAAATCTGATGTGGTCTATCCCGTCGAAAAGATGGCCCCTGGAATTCAACGGCGGCGCCCAATCCGGCAGCCCGTGCAGACAGGCATTATGCCGATCGACGCGATGATTCCGATCGGTCGCGGCCAGCGCGAATTGATTATTGGAGATCGCTCGACGGGAAAGACAAGCATTTGTATCGACACCATTATCAGTCAAGCCCGCCTTAATAAGGCAGCGGAGGCCGCCGGGGACAAAGAGTATCGGCCGCTCTATTGCATTTACGTTGCGGTGGGGCAGAAGCAATCCAGCATCGCTCGACTTATCTCGGTGCTCGAACAAGCGGGATCTCTGCCTTACACCATCATCGTTGCTTCTCCAGCTTCTGATTCGGCCACCAACCAATACCTGGCGCCATTCGCGGGAGCGGCGATGGGGGAGTGGTTCATGGATAACGGCATGGACGCGCTGATCGTCTTCGATGATTTGTCGAAGCATGCCGTGGCTTACCGGCAGGTTTCGCTGGTGTTAAAGCGGCCATCAGGCAGGGAAGCGTATCCGGGGGACGTGTTTTATCTGCACAGCCGCTTGCTGGAACGAGCGGCGCGGGTCGGCGAGAAGTACGGCAATGGATCGTTAACGGCCTTGCCCATCATCGAAACCCAGGCAGGCGACGTCTCTGCTTACATTCCCACCAACGTTATTTCGATCACCGACGGGCAGATTTATCTGGAAACGGATTTGTTCTACCAGGGGATTCGCCCCGCCATTTCCGTGGGCCTGTCCGTTTCGCGGGTCGGTTCCGCGGCGCAGTTGAAAGCCATGAAGCAGGTTGCCGGGCAGCTCAAGGGTGACCTGGCTCAATTCCGGGAGCTCGCCGCCTTCGCACAATTCGGTTCCGAGCTGGATGCCAAGACGCAGGCGCAGATCGATCGTGGAAAGCGCATCATGGAAATCTTCAAACAGCCACAGTTCAACCCGATTCCTGTCGAGGTACAGGTGGCTGTGCTATGGGCCGTGCAAAATGGGTGCCTGGACGACGTGCCAGTAGACAAGGTCAAGGATTTTCAAACAGGGCTGACGGAGTATCTGAATACACGCAAGCCCGGGCTGCTTGAGCAGATCCGAAAGCAAGGCACTATCAGCGCGGAATTGAACACTGATTTGAAGGCATCCGTCGGCCAGTTTAAAGAGACTTGGAAATGAACAGCCCCCGCGACTTAAGACGCAGGATCAAGTCGGTCGGCAGCACGTCGCAGATCACCAAGGCGATGCAGATGGTGGCGGCGTCGAAGATGCGCAAGGCTCAAGAAGCTGCACTTGCAGGACGCCCATTTGTGCAAATGCTGTACCGGATTCAGCGCGCGGCGACCACGCGGCTGCGCGACTTCAGCCATCCGCTACTGGAAGTGCGTCCAGTGCGCAAGCGCGCGGTGATCCTGGTTGGCGCGGATAAGGGTCTGTGCGGTTCACTCAACAGCAATCTGTTTCGCGTGGCCGCTCAATTTGATCCCGAATCAACGGTTTTCATTACGGCCGGACGCAAGGCTGCGCAGTTCATTGCGCGGACAAAGCGACAACTTCTGGCTGAGTTTACTTACGCCGACACGCCGCGATTTTCTGAAGCCAGGGCCATCGCCGCGTTTGCCCAAGACCTGTTCCTCAAGCGAGAAGTGGACGAGGTAATGGTTGTGGCGACGCGATTTATTAACACGCTCAGCCAGCAACCGATGTCCATTCAGTATCTGCCGGTGGGCGAGATCAAAGCCTGGAAGGTCCCGGGAGCGGAATCGGAAGAGAAACTGACCGATGATAAGACGGAGACGCTATTCGAGCCAGGAACTGCAGTTGTGCTCGAGTATCTGCTTTCGCACTACGTCGACATTTACATCTACCAGGTTTTGCTGAATGCCAAGGCCAGCGAGCAGAGCGCCCGCATGGTGTCGATGAAGAACGCTACTGATAATGCCGACACCCTGATCAAGAACCTGACGCTTGAATACAACAAGCTGCGGCAGGGCAATATCACCAAGGAATTGCTGGAAATTGCCGGCGGTCAGGCTGGTTAGCGATTGATAGTTGGGTACAAATATGAACACAGGAAAAATCGTTAGAGTTTCCGGTCCAGTGGTGGACGTGGAGTTTCCGGAAGCGCTGCCTGCGATCTACAACGCACTAAACGTTGATTACAAGGTTCAGAATCAGCCCACGAGAATCACCCTTGAAGTCCAGCAGCACCTCGGGGATAACTGGGTGCGATCCGTTTCCATGTCTGGAACGGAAGGTCTCAAGCGCGGTTTTGACGTTACTGATACCGGGCAACCAATATCAGTGCCGGTTGGCGAAGGTGTGATGGGGCGGGTCTTCGACGTGACAGGAAATCCGGTGGATGAGCGGGGACCCGTCAAGGCGGAGAAATACTATCCGATTCATCGTCCACCACCGCCGCTGGTCGAGCAATCAACCTCTCCGCAGGTACTGCCCACTGGGATCAAAGTCATCGATTTGATCTGCCCGTTCTTCAAGGGCGGAAAAGTCGGGGCCTTTGGCGGCGCCGGTGTGGGCAAGACAGTCGTGATCATGGAATTGATTAACAACATCGCCAAACTCCATGGCGGTGTGTCGGTGTTTGCTGGTGTGGGCGAGCGAACTCGCGAAGGCAATGACCTCTACAACGAAATGTCTGAAGCTGGGGTCATTAAGCAGGACAAACTGAGCGATTCCAAAATCGCTCTGGTGTATGGCCAGATGAATGAACCGCCGGGCGCCCGTCTGCGGGTGGCGCTGGCTGGCCTCGCCATCACGGAATATTTCCGCGACGAGAAGAATCAGGACGTGCTGCTGTTCATCGACAACATCTTTCGGTTTTCGCAG
>Ga0187776_10000311_pt1 | contig 23730 bp, 28 predicted proteins | sample 0216_BV02_MP12_2_FD_132426 | JGI IMG/M metagenome (GOLD analysis project Ga0187776, IMG submission 132426) | Tropical peat soil microbial communities from peatlands in Department of Meta, Colombia - 0216_BV02_MP12_20_MG | ecosystem: Environmental > Terrestrial > Soil > Wetlands > Peat | place...
CAGACGGATACTCAAGGATGGATGCCCCCAACGGGATTCGAACCCGTGCTACGGCCTTGAAAGGGCCGCGACCTGGACCGCTAGTCGATGGGGGCGCGTGATCTCAGGCTAGCGCGCGCGGGGGAGTAGGGATGGGGGTGGTCTAACGCGCACAGGGGCGTGTCCGGGCGGGCGAACTCGCGCTTGGCTGGCGCCCATCGCGTCGAGGGTCGGGCAACGCCGAGGCGCCTTGCTCCGCGGACGCCGATTGAAAGGTCTGCGACTCCCCAGTACAAATAGGTCATGGCCGATACGACCACGAGTCCACTTGGGGCGCTTGAGGTTGTTGACCCACGCCTGGTGTGGGCAAGTCCTCACGTACGCCGCTGGCACGGCTGCGTCGACGATCGTCTGGATCGCAACATCGTTTCGCGACGAGCATCGGCAGGCGCTCGATTGGCTCAACGAGAACACTGGGGAAGACACCCACTTCTTCGGGATCGAGCTTCAAGTGGTGCGGATCGGTGACTCGCCGTACGCCCCGCTGTTCAATGTTGTCGCCCAGCCGAACGATTGGCAGAAGCGGGCCCGGGCCGCTACCCAGTCCTCGGCACTAAGCGAGAAGGCGGCCGCCTATCTGGAGTTCTGGGGGTGCTTTCTCGAGCGTGTGCATGCCGAGCATCCAAGCTGGACGAGCGGCACGGCAGTCTCACACCGCAACTGGTACGAGATGAAAGGGCCGAGGTCGGGCTGCCGCTTCAGCTCTTCGTTCAGCTCACAAGACACGCTGCGACAGGAGTTCTATATCGACACCGGAGACGGCGACGAGAACACACTGATTTACGAACGGCTCTCTGCGTCCAAGGATCAGATCGAAGCTTCGTTCGGTGGGCCACTGTCATGGCAGGACCTCCCCGAGAGGCGGGCATGTCGCATCGCAGACGATCTCGATGGCGGCAGAGTGATGGACCGCGAACGCTGGGACGAGTACATCGACTGGTTCATCGAAACCGGCCTTCGCCTCCGCGGCGCAATAGACCCCAATTTCCCGCTCTAGAGGCCGGGAGCCTGCGCCCCCAGTCGAGCGTCAGACTTTGTCGAGCCAGCGTCGCTGGTACCTGACGAACCGGGAACGAGGGAGCATCGCCCAGATCTCCGCGTATGCCTTGGCCGAGTCGGTGGTCTCGCGTGACACGCTCGCGCGATATCGCGCGGCCGTCTTGCACGTCTTGTAGACGATGCCCCCGCCGATCCCATGACCTCGACCACCGACCGCAAGAACGACCGCAGACTGCCCCTCTCCCGCCACGATGATGTGCTCGGTGCCGGGCGCGCAGTAGAAGAAGTCCCACTCGGTCAGCCGCCGCTCCTCGCCCTCCACGATCAACGTGCACTCACCCGAGAGCACGACGAACGCTTCCTGCGCGTTCTCGCGGTGATACATCCCCATCCGATCACCGGGCCGGAGGACGGTGATGTTGATCCCGAAGTGTGGGAACCGCCGCTTCCCCTCGAACGTGCAGTAGGCGCCGAGCGGCCCTTCGTCCTTCCAGCGCGACTCACGGGCATTGATGACGAACCACCCTTCGCCATCGACGACGAGCCCGTTCTTACTCATCCGAACTGGGGCCTCAGGCATCTGCCAAGTTTCCCACGACATCCTCCGCTCAGGCGTCATTCCGGAACACTGGCCTACGCGAGCGTTCGATACTCGGCCGGGAGCCGCAAGACGCGACTACTCGGTGAGCGTCTGGATGAGTTCAACTAGTTCTTGGCGTCGGTAGCCGTGGCGTCGCGCATATGCGATGAACTCTCTCGCTCGGGCGACGACTGCCGCCTGCGAGGTCGTGCTCGCGACCGTGACTGCTCGGCCGCGCCGGAAGTCGAGTAAGCCTTCGTCTCGCAGAAGGCGGAGGGCGCGCAGAACGGTGTTCCTGTTCACGCCGAGCACTGCGGCTAGGTCGCGGGCGGGTGGCAGCTTCTCGCCCGGACCTGCCTCGCGCTCGGCGATGGCGCGGCGCAGTTCCGCCGCGACCTGTTCGTGCAGGGCGAGCGACTCGTCTCGATCAATCTTGACCGCAAGCATGAAGCCAGCAATACTAGCTTCCCAATGGACGCCTCGATTCTCGGCCGGTTCGCGGCTGCGACGCGCGTGGGGGCGCTTGGCTCGGTGATCGACGATGCGAAACGCCGGGCCAAATGGAGACGAGCGGCGTGGGCTGTCGTCGGACTGGCGGCACTCGCGCTAGGTCTGGGTCTGTTCTTCGGCACCGGTGGCGGAGGCACCGGGCCTAGTAGAGGACCGACAGCCGGAGCCACTCACAGTCCAAGCGGCCAAGGGAGCATTGTGGTCCGGTCCGTTCATGGCCCGGGGTTTTTCGGCGGCATCACGCGGCCTCCCGGCGGTGCGGAGTTGCGGCACAAGCGCCGGGTGATCGCACAGCCGACCGCCGTCGGGTCCGCGGCAATCTGGACTGCACCGGATTGGGCTGTACGGGGTAGTTGTGCCTGGCTGACCATCGGCCACGCTGTGTACGGCGGAGAGTGTCGACGCGCCCATCCGCCCCGCCGTGGTCTCTCCGAAGTGGTGCCACTCAGCCTCCGCATCAAAGGACAGCGCCTCAATCTGATCTGGGGGCTCGTCGGCACCGATGTGGCCAGCCTCGACCTACGCCTCCAGAGCGCCCCGGTGATCAGAATTCCGCTCACCGGCCGCTACTTCTTCTACGTCGTGCCGCGACAGCGCTGGCTTCTTGGGCACCGTCGCATCTGGCTGATCGGTCGTGAGAAAAGCGGGCGCACGCTGCGCGACCGGCTCGAGTTGTCGCTAGGCGGCGGCCGAGTCCTGCCCTCCCACTAGTTCATGTGGGTGTCATTATGGATGCGGCTACGCGTTCTCGACCGGTCCGATCGGCGGAGGCGGCGGAAACACCCTGAACGGAAGCTGGAAGACCGCGAAGTCCCCCGGCGCGAAGTAGACGTCTGAGATCGGAGGGGTGTTCTCGACCTCCGTTCTCCAAATACGCATGCTCGGAACGAGGTTCGCTGACGTCGTGAAGATGCGGGCCCAGTACGGACCGAGGTCCTCGGGGCCGTGAGGACTGAAGCCGGTGACCCACGTGTGTCCTGGTGCGACCGTCGCGTCGCCGCTATCGAACTTGGTCACGTTTTCCATCGACAGGTATGCCCTGGCAACACCCTCCGACCCGCCGCGATTCGCGATCCAGATTTCGACGGAACTCTCCCGCAATTCGAAGACGGAGCCAACGCCGCTCACGTACTCCAGCCGAAAGTTCACGAAAGGCTCTTGCTCTACCATCTTCCCACCTCCGCAACTGTGCGCTTTGGCGCTCTACGCCGACGACTTGCACGTTCGACAAAAGCCGCAGGAGGCCACAGAATCGCCCCGGCACTCATTTCGCATCCCTCCCCGGATGCGGGTCGAGGGGCGTCAGCACCGCCGTCCATAACACACCGGTGACGCAGAAGTCAACCGGACAGTGGCCGCTACCGCGCGCGACGGCGCCGGCTGCCGCTCCAGAGCAGCCAGCTCAGCCCGAGCCAAAGGAGCGGGAAGACTAGGAGCCCCGCGAGGCTCGGGCCATCCGCCGCCAGCCAGGCCACGAAGGCGACCAGCATCCCGAGGCTCCAGAATAGCCAGATCACCGCGGTGCCCGCGACGATCGCAGCGTTTCGCAGCAGCCGAACAGGCGACTGCAACACCGCCGGCGGAAGGTCGCTCAGGGCCGACCCGAGCTGCGCTCCATTCCGTGCGCGGAGGGCGGTCTCCAGCCGTACGGCGAGCTCGTCCATCGTGAGCCGCCCCTCGCTGTAGTGCCGCCGGAGCTCGAGTGCGGCGCGCTCCCGCTCTCGGTCTCCCACGAGCAAAGCCACGGCTCGATGGTACCGCGATCGTCAGGGGGCCGAGGGAGAATCCTGACGTCCGCGCGTCTACGGCCTGCGCCGAACGTCCGAGGAGACTCCGACCCCCTGACCCCGGGACGATCGGCCGACTGCGCGCGACGCTTGACAGGTCACAGGGCGCCGTCGGAGTGGGCGACGATGTATCTGAGCATGCGGCGCATGTTGAGCTGGTCGACATGACCGGGGTTCTTCCAGTCGGCCGTCGTGCCGCCCCAGGTGTGGATGTTCTCGCAGTCGACGACAACGAAGTCGTAGCGCGCCCGAAGGCGGCGTAGGTAGTCGAGCGACCAGGCAGCGACGGGGTTGCCGTAGTGCTCTAGCGCCGCGTAGACGGTCGGATAGAGGGGGTTGAACACGATCACCGGCCGTTCGCCGCGTCCGTTCATGTAGGCGAGCAGGTGCTCGAACAGCTGGAGCCGCTTGGGATCGTAGGAAGGAATGGCCGGCGGGTTCTGTCGGATCCTGGCGACCGTGGCCGCGGCGTCTTGCTTGACCTGCTCCGCGTGCGCCGGCGATGGCGGCAAGGCGGTGCCCGGCAGGGATCCGTCCTTGCGGTAGCCCCGGAACGGGTGCTTCGGCCAGTCGCCCTTCAAGGGCTGGTTGTCGAGGTAGGGCGCCACCTCCCGGAGATAGTGCTGTCCGCGTTGGTCGGCCTCCGTGCGGGGGTCGGGGATGTTGCCGGCCAGACCCGAGCTGACGAACCAGATGTAGCTTCGCTTCTGGCCGGGGAAGCGGTCCGCCGTGTAGCGGGTGAAGACCCAGGCGTCGGGAGCCGTGCCGCCCATGACCGCGGCGTTGAACCCGGATTGTCCGGTGAGCTTCTGCAGGTAGGAGGGCTTGGCCTGACGGCCGCGCGAGTCGCCAAGGATCAGGATCTGTGGGCTGTGCTCGAGCTTTTCGATCAGGTCGAGCTTGATCGACCTGTCGGTCGGCGGTACTACCGGCTCGACAAGCCCCGCGACACGGCGGGACCGACCGGCTCCGCGGTCGCCGTCGGCTACGGCAAAGTCTGGGTGCTGACGTGCGGCACCTGCAACACCGGGGGCCACAACGGGGAGCTGCTCGAGTTCGATCCAGCCCGAGGGAAGGTGGTCAGGCGGTTTCCGGTCGGCAGGCAGGGGCCGAACGCCGTCGCGATCGGCGCAGGCTATGTATGGCTCGCCAACCAGGTCGATGAATCAGTGACGCAGCGCGATCCAAAGACGGGCCGCATTGTTCGAAGGATTCGCGTCGGAGATCCGGGATCCGCGGCCATTTGCGGGATCGCAGCGGGTCGCGACGCCCTCTGGGTGGCAGTCGGAAACCGGAACTGCGAGAGCAGCACGTAGCGAGGACGCGCGTGCACACTCGACGTTTTTTGGCTTGCTCACCGCAGTAGCGTGCGCGCTCCCCGTTCTCGGCGGGTTCGCCTGGGCTCGCACTTGACCCGAACGTCGGTGAGTCCGCGAACGAGTTCCAGCGACCACTCTGCGACTACTGGCGGCGGCTAGCTAGGCCGTATTGACGCGCTGGTCGTACAGATAGAGCGTTACAAGGCTGAGCGGGTCACGCCCCGACAGGTCCGGCTGAGCCACCTTCGCCTCCGACACGATCGCGTCGAAGCGCTCGGGCTCATCTTCCTGCAGGCGTTCCGCCTCTCGGAACGACGAGGTCATGACTGTCCACGGCATGTCCGGCGCATACCCCGGAACGCAGCGATCTATGCAGGATGGAGCGGGAGGAGGATCGGGGGGCCGGGTTTCTGGCCGAAGTCGAAGTCGTTCGCGAGGTCGCCGAGGATCGACTCGTTCTCGCGCACGTCGGGTCGGGGGTCGGGCCGGCCGTCCGTCTTGGGGTCGATGCGCGCGCCGCCGAGGAAGTCGTCCTCGATGAACTTCAGGTACGCGTCGAAGCTGAGGATCTGGTGGTCGACGTAGCCGCGCTTCGCGTACGGGCTGATCACGATCGCGGGCACGCGCAGGCCGTAGCCCTGGCGGTCGACGACCGGCGGTTCGACGTGGTCGTAGAAGCCGCCCCAGTCGTCCCAGGCGAGGAAGATCGCCGAGCTGTTCCAGTCGGGGCTCTTCATCACGGCGTTCACGAGCTTTGTCACCCACGCCTGGCCCTGGCCGATCTCTGCGCCCGGATGGTCGCTGTCGGCCCAGTCGGGCGTCACCCAGGAGACGTTCGGCAGCGTCCCGTGCTTCGCGGCCGCGTAGAAGTGGGAGAGTGGCTCCTGCGCCGCCGCGCGCTGGTGGTCCTGGCGGACGTCCGTGAAGTCCGGCAGCGGGTCCCACATTCCCGGCGCGCTCCGGCCCTTCAGGCTCGTGTAACAGCGAATCGGGCCGGTCAGGCAGTCGCCCGGTGCGCCTTTCTGGACGTACGAGGCCCAGGTGACGCGGTACTTGTGGAGGAGATAGGTGAGGTCGGTCCAGGCGTAGAGCGGCCCGTGAGGATGGCTCAGAAGCGGCGCGCTCGGCCCGTTCCCGGGTCCTTCGAGGTTCGTCCTGCACGTGCTCGGCTTGTACGGGTTGCGGCACTGCGCCGACCAGCCCGAGACGAGCCAGAGGTGTGCCGGCAGGCTCCAGCCCCAGTTGGGCTCGAACATGTGGTCCTGGAGGACGAAGTTCCGCGCGTAGGCCCAGTAGTTCGGGATCTGGCGGCGGTCGTGGTAGCTCATGACGTTCGGATGACGGAGGTGCACGCACGCGGAGCTGTGCCGGTTGCGGCGGCAGGCACGGATGAGCTTGCCGTCGGTGAGCCGGATGAAGCCGTCCATGCGGCCGCCGTCGACGTCCAACCGGCCGGCGAGCGGCCCGTGCCGGCCGCCCGAATCGTCGGCGCCGTTGCGGTCGAGGAACGGCTTGACGCAGCCGCCCACACCGTTCGGCACGCACACCGTCGGCACACCGTGCTTCATCGGGATCCCGTCGGCCCCCGGGTACGTCCCGAAGAATGAGTCGAAGGAGCGGTTCTCCTCCATGATCACGATCACATGCCGGATTTCGTGGATGTCGCCGGTCCGGTGCACGTGCCGTGCACCCGCCACGCCGCTCCGCGGCGACGATGAGCCGCAGCCCGCGGCCACGCCGAGGACGAGCAGGAGGAGCAGGAGGGGACGCGCGCGCTTCAGCTGAACGGCGGGTGTAGTGGGAGGATCAGCGGCGGGCGCGGCGTCTGGCGGAAGTCGAAGTCGGAGACGAGGTTGCCGAGGATCGCTTCGTTCTCGCGCACGTCGGGCCGCGGATCGGGACGGCCGTCTGTCTTGGGGTCGATCCGGTGGCCGTGGAGGAAGTCGTCCTCGATGAACTTGAGGTAGGCGTCCTGGCTGAGGATCTGATGGTCGATGTAGCCGCGCTTCGCGTAGGGGCTGATCACGATCGCGGGCACTCGTAGCCCATAGCCCTGGTCGTCGACGACGGGCGGCTTGACGTGGTCGTAGAAGCCGCCCCAGTCGTCCCAGCAGAGGAAGATCGCGGTCGATTTCCAGGCGCGTGAGCGCATGATCGAGTTGATCACGCCGGTCACGTACGCCTGGCCGAGCGTGATGAGGGCCGGTGGGTGCTCGCTCACCTTGTCCGCGGGCACGATCCACGAGACCGAGGGCAGGCGGTTGTGGGCGAGGTCCTTGAAGAGGGCTTGCAGCGGCTCGATGTCGCGCATCTGGTGGTCCTGGTGCACCGTGTCGAAATACGGGAGCGGATTCCAGATGCCAGGGGTCTTCGAGCTCTGCGGCACCGGCGCACAGAACATCTTGTCGTTCGAGCAGTCGGGCTGCGTTCCCTTGTCGACGTAGTAGCTCCAGCTGACGTGGTAGCGGTGCAGGAGGTACGTCAGGTCGGTCCAGGCGTAGTCGGGCACCTCTCCGTTCACGTTGCCGGGCTCACCCGGAGGCGAGCCCGGGGACTGCGGCTCGGAGTGGCAGCTCATCGGGTCGCCCTTCGTCGTGCAGAACGCCGACCACCCCGAGACGAGGTACAGGTGCTCCGGCAGGCTCCACGACGCGTCCGACTCGAACATGTGGTCCTGGAGGACGAACTGGCTCGCGTAGTCCCAGTAGTTGGGGATCTCGCGCCAGTCGTGGTAGCCCATCACGTCGGGCTTGCCCGGCATGTACGAGCACCGCGGATCGTCGAAGTGCTTCTTGCAGTAGCTCGTCCGGCCGAGCTCGGCTTGTCCGATGAAGCCGTCCATCTCTCCGCCGGCGATGTCCGACAGCGCGGTCTGATGGCCGTGAGGGCCGCCGGCGTCCCGGTCGGTCGCGTCGTGGAAGGGCGACTCGCACGTCTTGCGGTCGGGGTCGGGCACGCAGGGAAGCGTCCCCGGATTTCCGGCGAGCCCCGGGATCCCGTCGGCGCCCGGATACGTGCCGAAGTAGGAGTCGAACGACCGGTTCTCCTGCATGATGATCACCACGTGCCGGATCTTGTGAATCCCGTGGCGCGCAGCCAGCCGTGCCTCCTGGGCGGGCGAGACGTGCCTACGGCTCGAAAGCTCGGCTGAAGCGAGCAGCGGCACAGCGAGCGCCGTCGCCGCAAGAAGGATGAAGACGACCCGCCTCAACCGGCGCGGAGAGTACGGGAAATCCTTGAGAGGGGGGTGAGAATCCCTGGAGGAACATCATCCGGCTCAGCCAGATCACCGCAAGCACCACCGCGACGATGAAACCGGTTACGTGCGTACCCTCGCGAGGGTGGACGCCGCTGAGGAGTTCTCGCCGGCGGATCGCGAACGGGCCCGGGCCTACCACGCGCCGCTCTACCTCGCCCTCCTCGCCGACCTCGCGCTCGCGGCCGGAGTGCTCGCGGGGCTCGCATGGACCTCGCTGGGAGACTGGCTCTTCTCGCCGCTCGAGTCGCTGCCGCCGGTCGCCGCGGCGGCCGTCTACGCCGCGTTCGTCGTGACGTTGTCCAGCCTCGTCCGGACACCGCTCGCCTTCTGGCGCGGCTGGTCGCGCGAACGGCAGTGGGGCTTCTCCACCCAGGGCGCGGACGGCTGGCTCGCCGATCGGGTCAAGGGCCTCGCGATCTCGGTTGTGCTCACGGCGGGCGCGTGGGCAGCCGCTGTCGCGCTCGCCCGAGCACTGCCCGGCTGGTGGGCGGTGCCCGCCGGAATCGCCCTCGCGCTCGCCGTGCTCCTCCTCTCGTACATCGCGCCCGTCGTCCTCGAGCCGATCTTCAACCGCTTTCGCCCGCTCGACGACGAGGCGCTCGCGGCCGACCTGCGAGCGCTCTCGCAGCGCGCCGGCGTGCCGGTCCGCGACGTGCTCGTCGCCGATGCGAGCCGGCGCACGACGAAGGTCAATGCCTACGTCTCCGGGATCGGCCGCACGCGGCGCGTCGTGCTGTTCGACACGCTGCTGGAGGCCGCCAACCTGGGCGCGGTGCGGGTCGTCGTCGCCCACGAGCTCGGGCATCGGCGCGACCGGCACGTCGTGAAGTTGACGGCGCTGGCCATGCTCGGCGCCGGCGTCGCCGTCACGGTGCTCTGGGCGGTGCTCGGGACGCGCGTGGCGGACCCGCGAACCCTCCCCGAGGCGTTGCTTCTGCTCCTCGCGCTCGAGCTCGCCGCCCTGCCCGCGGGGTCGTGGCTCTCGCGCCGCTACGAGCGCGCGGCCGACCGCTGCTCGCTCGAACTGACAGAGGAGCCCGCGGCCTTCGCCCGCGCGCACGTGGCGCTGGCGCGGCGCAACGTCTCGGATCTCGAGCCGCCGCGCCTCGCGTACGTCCTCCTCTTCAGCCATCCCACTCCTTCTGAGCGGCTCGCGATCGGTCGGGCCTGGCGGGAGGCGCACGCATAGAGTCCGGAGGCGTGACGTCTGTCGATCTGAGCGGCAAGCGGGCGATCGTGACCGGCGCCTCGTCGGGTATCGGCCGCGCGACGGCGAGGGCGCTCGCGGCGGCCGGTGCGCGTGTCGCCGGCGGCGCCCGCCGCGTCGATCGGCTCGAGACCGAGATCGCGCTCGAGCTCGACGTCACCGACCCGGCGAGCTGCGAGCGCTTCGTCGTGGAGTCTGTGGAGCGGCTCGGCGGCCTCGACGTGCTCGTGAACAACGCCGGGCTCGCGCTCGGCCGCGCGCCGTTCGACGAGTCGACCGAGGAGGACGCCGCGACCGTGTTCGGCGTCAACGTCGAGGGCCTCGTCCGCATGACGAGGCTCTGCCTGCCGCACTTCGGCGACTGGGGCCACATCGTCAACCTCGGCTCCGTCGCCGGCCGGGCCGCGTACGAGGGAGGCGCGACCTACGTCGCCGCGAAGTTCGCTGAGCGCGGCTTCACGTACGCGCTTCGCGAGGACCTCCTGGGCCGCCCCATCCGGATCACGACGGTCGATCCCGGACTCACCGAGACGGAGTTCTCGCTCGTGCGCTTCAAGGGTGACGAAGAGAGGGCGGCGGCCGTCTACCGGGGCGTCGACCCGCTGCGGCCGGAGGACATCGCCGAGTGCATCCTCTTCGCGCTCACTCGGCCCTGGCACGTGAACGTGGACGAGATCGTCGTCAAGACGCGGAACCAGTCCTCGGGAGCCCGCATCCTGCGCGACGAGTGAGCTTGCGCATCGAGACGGAGGAGCTCAGCGAGGAAGGGGCCAGCCGGACCAGCGCTCCGGCTCCATCCAGGCACTGACGCGCCGGGCGGCGCGGTTGTGGAACGGCCCGTCGCCGTAGCGGATCGAGAGGCGGTCGATGCCCGCGAGGTCCGGATCGTCCTCGATCGAGACGACGCGGCCGAGCAGGGTGATCTGCCGGTACCAGTCCCCTGCGGCGAGCACCGTGAGCGCAACGGTGGGGTTCTCGCGCATGTAGCGGAGCCGCAGGCGGCTCTCGTCCATGTTCAGAAAGACGCGGCCGTCCTCCCAGTCGTACCACGTGGCCGCTGTGTGGGGCGCGCCGCTCGGGCTCACGGTCGCCACGACGGCGGGGTTCGGCTCGGCGAGGAAGGCGTCGACATCGGGCGGGACCGGCACGCGCGGCACTACCGGACTGCCCGTTTCTCGGCCCAGCGCTTCAGCCCGCGGTAGGACTGCCAGAACGGCATCGCCTGCTCGTAGGCCCCGACGTCCTCCCCCGAATCGGCGAGCTCGGCGAGCGCGTACTCGACGAACTCCTCCTCCGTCGCGCCGCCCTCGACCGACTCCGCCCAGTCGTCGAGCGTCAGCCGCAGCTCGGTGACGTGCCGCCCGACGTCGTCGACGACGCCGAAGTGGATCAGCGCGAGCCGCTCGGGCTCGCGGCGCTCGATCTCGTCCAGCGTCAGCTGCCACGCCTCGACGTCCACCTCGGGCGGCGGCGTGGGCGGCAGCACGGAGCGGCCGGGGAGGACGCGGACGCCGCACGCGTCGCCGGCGTAGAGCGTCCCGTCGGGGTCGAGGCAGCAGACGTGGTGGGACGCGTGGCCGGGCGTCGGGAACGACTCGAGCCCGAGCAACGGCCCGTCGATCACGTGGACGTTCTCCTGCGGCACCGGCGCGAGCTCGCCCCAGAGCGAGTCGAACGTGTCGCCGTAGAGGCGGCGCGCGCTCTGCTCCAGCCGGGCCGGGTCGACGAGGTGCGGAGCGCCGATCGGAGAGACATGCACCTGCAGCGCCGGGTGCTCGCGGACGAGAACGCCCGCGGCGCCCGCATGGTCGAGGTGGATGTGGCTCAGCAGCAGGTGGCGGACGTCGGTCAGCGCGAGCCCGCGCACGGCGAGCCCCGTCTTCAGCGCATCGATCGTCGTCGACGCGCCGCAGTCGAACAGCGCAGGCCCGTCGTCCGTATCGAGCAGGTAGCTCGCGATGACCCGCGCGCGGTCGAGGTGGTGGAGGTCCATCGGCTCGGGCGCCATGCGTTGATCCTATGCCGCGCGTGCTCTAGCCTCGGCTCGTGACGATCGGCGCGCACCGCAAGGTCGTGACCGTGCTGTTCTGCGATGTCGTCGGCTCGACGACGCTGGGCGAGTCGGTGGATCCGGAGGCGTTGCAGGCGGTTCTGGCGCGCTACTTCGATCGGATGAAGGCGATCGTGGAGTCCCACGGCGGCTCGGTGGAGAAGTTCATCGGCGACGCGGTGATGGCGGTGTTCGGGGTGCCGCTCGTGCACGAGGACGACGCGCTCAGGGCATGCCGCGCGGCGGTCGAGATGCGGGACGCGTTGCCGGAGCTCGGGGTCGAGGGGCGGATAGGGGTCAACACGGGCGAGGTGCTCACCGGGACAGAGGAGCGTTTGGCGACCGGCGACGCCGTCAATGTGGCTGCGCGGCTGGAGCAGGCCGCGGAATCGGGGGAGGTCTTGGTCGGGGCCGAGACGCTCGCGCTCGTCGGAGACGCAGTGGAGGTCGGCGACGAGCGGCTGCTCGAGTTGAAGGGGAAGAGCGAGCCGGTCGCCGGATATCCGCTTGTCGCGGTTGTCGACACGCCGGAGCGCTCGCACGCATCCCAGTTCGTCGGACGGAAGCGGGAGCTGAAGGCGCTCGTGGATGCCTGGGACCGGGTGCTCGCCGGTCCGCGCTGTGAGCTCGTCACGGTTGTCGGCGACCCGGGTGTGGGGAAGTCGCGACTCGTGACTGAGGCGCTCGCTCGGATCGACGCGCGAGTGGTGCGCGGCCGCTGCCTCTCGTACGGCGACGGAGTCACATTCTGGCCCGTCGTCGAAGTGGTGAGCCAACTGGACGCGTTGCCAAGCGACGAGTCCGCGGCCAACGCGATCCGCTCCTTGCTCAGGGAAAGCGACGCGGTTTCCAGCATCGACGAGATCGCTTGGGCGTTTCGGAAGGTGCTCGAGGAGCAGGCGCCGCTCGTGGTCTGCTTCGACGACATCCAGTGGGGCGAGGAGACGTTCCTCGACCTCGTGGAGTCGACTGCCCTGCTCTCCACGGGCGCACCGATCCTGCTTCTCTGTATGGCCCGCCCCGAGCTGCTCGACCGCCGTCCCGGCTGGGCGGGGACGCTGCGGCTCGAGCCGCTGCCCGAGGACGACGCCGACGCGCTCGTCGGTGATGCCGTGTCCGACGACGCGCGGGAGCGGATCGTGCGTGCCGCCGGTGGCAACCCGCTGTTCCTGACGGAGATGGTCGCGCTCGCAGGTGAGGAGACCGATGTCGAGGTGCCGGCGAGCCTGCGCGCGCTCCTCACGGCGCGTCTCGACCAGCTCGATGCCTCGGAGCGGCAGGTACTCGAGCACGGAGCGGTCGAGGGAGAGCTCTTCCACCGCGGAACCGTCCAGGCGCTCGCGTCGGATGAGACCGAGGTGACGCCGCGTCTGGCGGCACTCGTGCGGAGGGAGCTCGTCCGCCCCGATCGGCCGATGCTCCCCAGCGAGGACGCGTACCGCTTCCGCCACCTCCTGATCCGCGACGCCGCCTACGACGCTCTGCCCAAGGCGACGCGCGCCGACCTGCACCGCCGCTTCGCCGGCTGGCTTGAGGAGCACGGCCAGAGCCTCGTCGAGCTGGACGAGATCCTCGGCTACCACCTCGCGCAGGCGGCCCGTTATCTCGCCGAGCTCGGCCGTCCGAACCAGGACGTTGCGCTTGTGGCGGGGGACCGCCTCGCCCTCGCGGGTAACCGGGCTCGGTGGCGCGGAGACGCCCGAGCCGCCGCGTCGCTCCTGGACCGGTCGCTCGCGCTGACCCGTCCGTACCGCTTCGACGTGCATCTGGAGGTTGACCTGGCCGACGCATTCTGGGCTCGGGACCCCGCGCGGGGAGCGGATATCGCCGACGCCGCCGGTGACGCTGCCGCCACTGCTCTCGCCCGCGCCGTTGCCGCGCAATTGAGGCTTTGGGCGGCCGGAGGTAGCGGCGCAGACGATGCGGAGCGGATTGCGCGCGAGGCGCTGCCGCTGCTTGAAGCGGCGGCAGACGATGCAGGCTTGGCGCACGTGTGGAACACGCTCGCAGCGGTCGCGAACCATCGTGGTCGTACTGAGGACTGGGTCGCGGCTGCCGAAGCGGCCCTGTTGCACACTCGCCTCGCAGGAGAGCCGATCACCCACACATCGGGGATGTCGGTCGCGCTCGCCCTCGGGCCGCGACCGGCGAGCGAGGCGCTCGAGGCGCTCGACGCGGTGTTGCCCGAGCGGCCCTATCCGGGCGACCTGCTGGTTCGGGCGTTCATTCTTGCGATGCTCGACCGGAGCGACGAGGCCTTGGCGGTCGCGCTACCGGCTCTCGAACACGCGCGCGAGTTGGGGCAGTCCTTCGAAGCGAGCTGGATGGGCGAAGTCGCGCTGATGGTCGGCGACGTCGGAGCAGCCTGTGGCTACAAGGAGGACGCGTACCGAGCCATGGAGGGGAGCGGTGCCAGCGGCGCGTTGTCCTACGAGGCCGCGCGACTGGGTCGCTTTCACTGCCTGCTCGGCCACATCGACGAAGCCGAGACCTGGGCCGACACGGCGCGTCGTCTCGCCGATCCAGAAGACGCCTCCACCGAAATCGACTGGCGGGGTGTCCTGGCGCGGGTGTATTCGGCGCGAGCGCGGCATGCCGAAGCAGAAGAGCTCGCTCGCGAGGCCGTCGCCGGGGCAAGCCGAACCGACTCGTTGGTCAGCCAAGGTGAGACGTACGGCGATCTCGCCGAGGTGCTCGAGGCTGCCGACCGTCGTGAAGAGGCGATTGCTGCTTGGCGCGAGGCGCTCGATCGCTACGAGCGGAAGGGCGTCGTCCCGCTCACGCGGTACGTGCGCGAGCGGCTGGCGACGCTCCAGCCGGCCTAAGCGCGGTCGCGGGCAGCCGCGAGGATCTGTTCCGCCTCGTCGCGGTTGCCCCAGCCGCCCGTCACGGTTTTCTTCTCGGGCTCGAGGTCCTTGTAGCGCTGGAAGAAGTGCTCGATCTCGTCGCGCAGCTCCACCGCGACGTCGTCGATGTCGCGGATGCGGTCGAACGCCGGGTCGCCGAGTGGCTCGCAGAGGAGCTTCTCGTCCGGCCCCTTCTCGTCGGCCATGTGGAAGACGCCGATCACGCGCACGCGGATCCGGCACCCGGGGAAGGTCGGGTCGGAGACGAGCACGAGTGCGTCCAGCGGGTCGCCGTCCTCGGCGAGCGTCCCCTCCACGAAGCCGTAGTCGGCGGGGTACGTCATCGCCGTAAAGAGCCGGCGGTCGAGCACGATGCCGCCGAGCTCCTCGTCGTACTCGTACTTGTTGCGCGAGCCCGCCGGGATCTCGACGAAGACGACCGCTTCCGCGTCCATCAGGTGGTGCGGGTTGCGGCGGGGACGAGAGCGCGCTCGAGGTCGTCCAAGAGATCGTCGGCCGACTCGATCCCGACCGAGAGGCGAACGAGGTTCGGCGGCGCGGCGAACGGCGCGTCGGCGGTGGCGGCGTGCGTCATCCGCGCGGGCACCTCGATCAGGCTCTCGACTCCGCCGAGCGACTCCGCGAGCCGGAAGAGGCGCGTGCGTCCCGCGATCGCGGCGGCCTCCTCCGGCGACCCGGCGAGGAACGAGACCATGCCGCCGAAGTCGCGCATCTGGCTTGCCGCGATCGCGTGCCCGGGGTGCGTGGGCAGGCCCGGGTAGAAGACGCGCTCCACGCGCGGGTTCCGCTCGATGAAGGCAGCGACGTCGATCGCGTTCGCGCAGTGCTGCCGCATCCGCACCGCGAGCGTCTTGATCCCGCGCAGCACGAGCCAGCTGTCGAACGGGCCTGGCACCGCGCCGAGGGACTTCTGGAGGAAGCGCAGCCGCTCGGCGACGGTCGGGTCGTTCGTCGCGGCGAAGCCGCCGACCACGTCGGAGTGCCCGCCGAGGTACTTGGTCGTCGAGTGGATCACGACGTCGGCGCCGAGCTCGAGCGGCCGCTGCAGGTACGGCGTCGCGAAGGTGTTGTCGACGACGAGCAGCGCGCCGGCGGCATGCGCGGCCTCGGCCGCGGCGCGGATGTCGACGATGTTGAGCAGCGGGTTCGACGGCGTCTCGACCCAGACCATCCGCGTCGAGTCGTCGAGGTGCTCGCCGAGGTTCGGGAACTCCTCGGCCGGCAGGTAGTTGAAGCGGTAGCCCTTCGGCTCGTAGACCTGTGACGTCATCCGGTAGACGCCGCCGTACACGTCGGCGATGAGGACGACGCGATCGCCGGGATTCAACAGGTGGAAGAGCGTCGTCGTCGCGCCGAGGCCGGACGCGTAGGCGACGCCGTGCTCCGCGGACTCGAGTGAGGCGAGCGCCGTCTCGAGCGCGTGCCGGGTCGGGTTCGCCACGCGCGAGTAGTCGTAGCCTTTGTGCTCGCCGACCGCGTCTTGCACGTACGTCGACGTCTGGTAGATCGGCGTGATGATCGCGCCGGTCGCGGGATCGGGCTCCTGGCCGGCGTGGATCGCGCGGGTCTCGAAGTCCACGCGGTGAGTCTAGGCTCGCGTCAGCCGGTTGCGAAGCGCCAGACGGCACCGTCCTCGGACATCGAGGCGAAGATGCCGTCCTTGGTCGAGAGCACGCCGAGCGGCGCCGTTCCGGCCGGAATCGTCCGGATCACCGCGAGCTGGGCCGGGTCGACGACCGAGATCGTGTTCGAGTCGATGTTCGGCACCCAGAGGTCGCCGCCAACCCAGGCGCACGCGAGGGGATTCGCGCCGACGGGAACGCTGCCCGTCACCTTGCGTGTGCCCGGGTCGAGGCGGTAGACGCGGTTGCTCTCGCTCGAGACCCAGAGCGCACCGTCGCCGGGCGTGATCCAGTCGGCCTTCGGAACGCGAATCCGCGCAGTGACCCGGTTCGTACGGGGGTCGACGCGCACGACACGGCCGCCGGCGAGGTCGCTGACCCAGAGCGCGCGATACGCGTAGACCAGCCCGTTCGGGTCGTCGAAGCCGCGGATCCGTGCGACCACGCGGTTGCGGCGCGGGCTGACTCGGGCGACCGAGCCGTCCGACTCGATCGAGACCCAGGCGCTCCCTGCCCCGAAAGCCGCCGCGAACGCCTGGAAGCCGACGTGGATCCGCTGCGCGACCTTCAGAGTCCGCGGGCTCACGCGCGCGAGGGTGTCCGTGGACTGGCTGGCAACCCAGATGCTGCCGGCGCCGGCAGCCAGCCCGTACGGCCTCCGGCCGAGGCTGACCTTGCCGCTGACGCGCGCCGCGCTCGGATCGATCCGGACGAGCCGGTTGAGAACGAGATCGGTCGTCCAGACGGAACCGTAGGCGGAGACGACTACGCCGGTGTACGTGCCAACCGGAATCTTGTCGGGCGCAGATCCCGCGGATGCCCCTGCGGCGAGGGCGCCGGCGCCGGCCACGACCGCGAGCGTGCGAAGATACCGCAAGGTTGCGTCGTTATAGCACAAGGTTGCGGTAAATGGAACGCGGCGGCAGCGCCACCGGCGGCCCGACGATCCTGCTCGACCTCTTCCTGACGAACCAGCGCCGGAAGCGGATGATCGAGGCGGCGCTCGCACAAACGGAGCTCCCGGCCGAGGACTACCCCGTCTATGTGCTCGTCGGAGCCGAGGGGCCGTGGACGCCGACCGGCCTCGCGAAGCGGATGGAGATGCCGCTCTCGACGATGCTCTTCCGGTTGCGCCGGCTCGAGCGCCGCGGTCACGCCGAACGCGTTCCGAATCCGGACGACCGGCGGTCGTACCTGATCCGCCTCACGAAGGCGGGCGAGCGGCTCCTCGGTGAGGCGCGGCCCGCGTTCCGCGACTACGCCGAGGCGGTCGAGGGACGGCTCGGCTCGAAGCGGGTCGAGGCGCTGCGCACCGCCCTCGAGGAGCTGAGGCAGGCGGTCGAGGCCGAGCTCGACGCGCGTGGCTAGTCCACGCGGTCCGCTCCGAGAAACGCCGCGAGGTTCGTGAGCGGCTCGTCGAGGTCGACCGGTTTCTCGCCCGGCTGCCACCAGAGCCCGTTCACGCGCAGCACCTTCTCCCGGCGGTCGAAGACCGGCTCGATCCGGCCGACGAGGCGGTCGCCGTGCAGGATCGGGAGGACGTAGTAGCCGTATTCGCGCTTCGCCACCGGCACGTACATCTCGAGCCGGTAGAAGAAGTCCCAGAGCACCTCGGTGCGGTCGCGGTCGTGGATCAGCCGGTCGAAGGGGGAGAGGAACGTCGTGCGCTCTGCGACAGGGCCGTCCTGCGCATCGGGGTGGGCGAGAAGCCGGCCGCGGTCGAGCCGCACGCCCAGCGCGCGGAAGCGCTTCTCCTCGTACAGCTTCCGGGCTTTCGGCAGCGGCAGCGTCTCGGTCTCGGGATACCAGCGTTCGGCGAGGTCCCAGAGGCGCTGCTTGCCCTGGCGGCCCACCACCGCGACCTGGCCGCGGGCGGCGAGGATCTCGAGCATCAGGCCCATCTTCCGCTGTCCCCACCAGCGGTGTTCCTCGCGCCGGTGGCTAGGGGCGTCCTCGATCTCGCGGGAGAGAAGCGGCCCGCGCTCGCGCAGCTCCTTCAGGACGTAGCGGCGGAACGCGGCGTGCTCCCTGAGGTACGCGATCAGGTGGCCGTCGAGCTTCCGGTCGCGCCGGCGCATGAACGCCTTGAGAATCGGCAGGTCCTCGCTCGGATAGAGGAACGCGTCCCACTCCACGAGCGTCCGCTGCTCCCAGAGCAGGCTCTCCAGCTCCGTCGTCTCGAACGACCCGAGCCGGCTCCAGAGGACCAGGTGCTGCGGCGGCGCCACGGTCGAGATCGGATCGAGCTGGAGGAAGCCGAGGCGGCGGACGGTTTCCAGGACTCCACTTGCGCTGCCGTCGAGTCCCTGCGCGCGCACCGCGATCCGGCGTGCCTCGTCGACGTCGACGGGGACGCCGCCGGCCGTCCGGCTCCAGCGGTCCCTCATGGATATCGCACCTCCTCGAGCCCGAGCACGCGGGCCAGACGTGCGGCGGCGCGCTCGAGCTTCGCCTCCGCGTTCCCGCGCACGCGCGGCTCGGGGTGGAAGCTCCGCACGTGCAGGACGCCTTCGGCGCGCTCTGCCTTGACGTCGGCGCGGCCGACGATGCGGTCGCCCGCGAGCAGCGGCAGCACGTAGTAGCCGTACTCCCGCTCGTGCTCACGCTTGTAGATCTCCATCACGTGGCGGAAGCCGAACAGCCGCTCGAGCAGCGGCCGGTCCCAGAGGAGGTTGTCGAAGGGGCAGAGGAGGGCGGGCGGCGCCGGGTCGCAGTCGAGCTCCGCCTCAGCGTCGAGGTAGAACGGCGGGCCGCCGTCGTCGGCGTGCACCTCGCGCAGAAGCCCATCGTCGACGAGTGCGAGCACATGGTGGTGGAGGCGGACGCGTCCGCCCTTCAGCCGCCAGTGCTCGCGGATCGCCGGCTCGGTGAGCGCGCCTCGCGCGCGTACGGCGAGCAGAGCGAGCGCTCGCAGTGTCTCGTCGTCGTCGGGAGCAGGAGCTTCGAGGATCGCGCGAGGGATCACGCGTTCCGCGAGGTCGTAGCGGCGCCGGAAGGACTCGCGTCCGGCGACGACGAGCACGCCGCGGTCCCACAGCGCCTCGAGCACCGCCTTCGCGGGCGTCCGGCTCCACATGTCGCTGCTGGTGCGGGTGCCGCCGAAGTCGCGCGAGGCGAGCGGCCCCTCGGCGCGGATCCGGTCGAGCACCGGCTCGACGAGGTCGGCGTGCTCGCGCAGCGCCCGGTCGTGGATGCCCCAATGGCCGCCGCCTTCCATCGTGCGCCGGAAGTGTGGCCAGAGCTCGATAGGAAGGAGGCATGCCTCGTGCGCCCAGTACTCGAAGACGCGGCCGGAGGCGAGGAGGGTTCGGAGCTCGCTCTCGTCGTACGCTCCGATCCGGCTCGTCAGCGTGAGCCGGTGCGCCCGGTCGACCGTCGAGATCGAGTCGAGCTGGACCGCGCCGAGGCGGTGGATCGCGCCTTCGGTCTCGCCGGTCCGCGCCCGGCGGAAGCGCGGTGCGTATCCCTGCGTGGATACGACATGGCGCCGGATCGCGGCCAGTGTGACAGTGGCGGTTGCCATGAATCAGTACCTACCAGGTAGCCGCCACGCCGCGCGGCGTGAGTCGGTAGGCTCGCGCCCGTGCCGCGCCCGAGACGCAGGAGCCCGTGGACGTCTACCGGTGAGGTCCTCATCTGGGTGCTGTTTACGGCACTGCTCTTTCCGGCGGCCTTCGCGGGATGGGCGGTCGGCCACTACACCACGCTGGGCGGCAAGCCGTCGGGAACTGTGGTGCACACGGTCACTGCCGCCGCCCCGACGCCTCCCGCAACGACGACCTCAGCCGCGGCGACCACCAGCGCGGCGACGACGACCTCGTCCTCCGGCGGCGGTGGCACCGGCGATGCGGCCGCCGGGAAGGCTGTCTTCACCGCGAACGGCTGCGCGTCCTGCCACACGTTCAAGCCGGCGAACGCCACCGGCACGATCGGCCCCGATCTCGACTCGGCGCCGGCCTCGGACGCCAAGGCCGACGGGAACATGGATCTCACGGCGTTCATCCACCAGTCGATCATCGACCCGAACGCCTACATCGCGAAGGGCTACTCGAAGGGGATCATGCCGACGAACTTCGGCTCGTCGCTGTCCGCGAAGCAGATCAACGATCTGGTCGCCTTCATCCTCTCCGGCACCTCGAAGTCATAACGGCGCTTCGGGCGTGAGGACGCTCGCGCAAGCGACCGTGCTTAGACTCGTGCGGTGAGCTACGACGTCGTTCGGCCTGACGACTTCGAGTGGCTCACGCGCCCCCACGAGCCGGGCGAGCCGGCGCGGCACGTCGCCGAGCTGAGCGAGCGTGCGGGCTTCGCGCATGTGCGCGGCAATGTCTGGCGCTACGAGCCCGGCGCAAAGGGACGCCGCCACCGGCATCCCACGCAGGAGGAGACGTTTGTCGTCCTCGCCGGCACGCTCTCGCTGTACGTCGGCGAGCCGCCGGAGCGGATAGACGTTCCGGCCGGGGGGCTCGTCCGCGTCGACCCGGGCATGGCACTCCAGTCGGCGAACCACGGCGACGAGGACCTCCTCGTTTACGCGTACGGCTACCCGCCGGAGAGCGAGCACGCCGAGCTCCTGGACTCCGCGCTGTAGTTCAGCCGAGCGTCAGGGGCTGAACAGTTTCCAGTGCCCCTCGGAGACGACCTCGACGGTGCCGTCGGTCACCTTGATGGCGGTGTCGTCGTCGATCGCGTATGCGGGCCCCGGAATGTCGGCGGCCCATCTCTCTGCGGCGGCCATCGTGTTCTCCGGCAATTCCGGGTGATCCACGTGCGGGAAGATCGAGAAGTCGACGACTCCCAGCGCCTCATCGCCGCCGGTGAGCGGCTTCCAGCCCATGAAGTCCTCCCCGATCCGCGGGGTCATCACCATGCTCCCGGCGCTCAGCCCCGCCCAGACCGTCTCGTCGAGCGACGGCAAGAGCTCGGCCAGCCCGGACTCCCGCATCCAGTGGGCGAGATACAAGGCGTCGCCGCCGTTCACGAGCAGCGCGTCCGTCTCCTGGACCCAAGGGACCCAGCGCTCCTTGTCGATGCTCGGCAGGGCGGTGAGCTCCAGCACGCCGAGGGACTTCCACCCCAGCTCGGTCATCGGGCATCGGGGTTCTCGTCCGCTGATGAAACGCCAGGCCCCGGCAGGAGTGACCTGTGGGTGCCCGTACCCCGCGGTGGGGATGCAGAGGGCGTCGGACTCGGCGATCGGCTTGCCCAGGAGCCCGACCAGTGCGTCGTGGATGCTCGCGTTCTTGATGCCGGCGGACGTGAGAAGAAGCTTCATGCTGCCTCCGTGGCGGTAGATGGAGCTCTGTGGACCGCTCGGCGATCCATAACTCATCGGTCGCGACTTGCGACGCAGTCGAGCTCAGGGTGCAGGAGCGCTTGCGGCACCACGGAAGAGCCACAGCCGGCGTGGGCGCTGCGGACGCGGCCGAGGTGACGCGGCCTCGGCCTCACGCAGCTGGTTCCACAGCTCCTGCTTTCTCAGCGCCACCGAGACACGCTCGGCGTGATCGATCGCTCAGCTGTTGTAGGTGGCGATGGAGAGCTTCGACATAGCCGTAAGGGTACGCGCGCGGGCCGAGCCGAGGGCGGGCGCCCGCTCACTTGCTGCTCGCGACAAGTTGCTGGTAGGCAGGGAAGAGCTCCGCGAACCGGGCGTTCGCGTCGCAGCGTTCCCCACCGGCGAGGTACGAAGCGAGATCCTCGACGTGGACCTGGATCCCGGCTCCGTAGGCGGCGAGCAGGGCGGCGGGCATGCCCCGCTCCTCCCAGACGACACGCGTCCCATCGTTGTCGGGGGTCAACGTCACCTCGAGCGCTCCTTCGCCGGGCCCGTCGGAGTCCCTGATCGCCACGAGCAGGTGCCGCGGTGCCTCGAACGCCTCGATGCGGCCCGTGCCCTCCCAGCCGCTGGCATGGAGACGAGCCCGGTACTCGCCGCCGGGCGCGATGTCTCCCCGGATGTCGCCGTACCAGACGGCCATCCGATCCGGATCGGTCAGCGCCGCCCACACGTCGTCGATGTCGGTGTCGACGCGATCCTTCATGCGCACGACGCCTTTCCCCTCGGCCGTTTCCAGACTGCCTAGAAGCTCAGTCATCGGGGATATGACAGACGGCCTCGATGTTATTGCCCGAGCCGTCGTGGACGAAGGCGGCGTAGTAGGTCTCGTGGTACTGGGGCCGTACGCCGGGCGCTCCCTCGTCGTGTCCCCCGGCCCCGATCGCAGCGGCATGGAAGGCGTCGACCGTTGCACGGTCCGGTGCGGTGAAGGCGACGTGCGTCGCGCCTCGTCCCTCGCGGGTGCCGATCCAGAAATCGGGCATGCCGTTCCCCGTGCCGAATCCGGCCGCGGTGCCGAACTCCATCTGAAGGGAGTAGCCCAGTGGCGCCAGCGCCGCGGAGTAGAAGGCCTTCGCGCCTTCGAAGTCGTCGACGTTCGCCGTGACGTGATCGATCATCGTCTCGCTCCTCGTTTGTCGGTGTCTACGCGCGTGTGCCGCCGAGCACGTCGACGACGCGCTCCTCGGCGCCTTCCCCGTACTCCGGGCCGAGCTTGTCCTCGAGAAGCTTGCGCAGCTCTCCCGTCTCCGCGAGCTCCTGTGCGATGTCGGCGCCGCCGACGAGCTCACCCCTGACGAACAGCTGCGGGATCGTCGGCCAGCCCGACAGCTCCGACAGCTCCTGCCGGATCGACGGGTCGGGGAGGACGTCGACCGCCGTCACCGGCGCGCCGGCCTCACGCAGCGCCCGCAGCGCGCGGTCGGAGTTGCCGCACATCACGAACTGCGGCGTGCCCTTCATGAACAGTACGACCGGCTCGTTCTCGATCACGTCCTTGATCCGCTCGGAAACCTCTGTCACGTCGTTCCTTTCGTCTTGATCCTGAGCTCGTGGATGGTGCCGTCGCGCAGCGGCCCGGCCAGCGCGTCGTTGACAAGCCGGTGCTGCTCGAGCAGCGGCAGCTCGTCGAAGCGCGGGCTCGCGACGGTCACCTGGAAGTGGTCGCCGCCGCCGGTGCGGTCCTCGACACGCAGCTCGGCCGCCTCGGGGAACGCGTCCTGGAGCAGCGACTCGAGTCGGTCGACGGCCATGTACGCAGCGTAGCCCGGTGCTCAGCGGCTGTGGGCGAGAAAGTCGAGCAGGTCGCTCCGGGTCAGGACGCCGACCGGCTTTCCCTCCCGCGCGACCACGACGGCGTTCGTACCGCCGCTCAACGTCGCGAACACCTCGTCGAGCGTCGCCGACGCCTCGACGGCCGCCAGCGGCGGCTGCATGGCCGCGGCCACGTCCTCGTGCACCGCGTCCGGATTGCCGAACACGCGCTCGAGCAGCGCCCGGTCCTGAAGCGAACCGATCACGTCGGCGAGCGACTCGCACTGCCCGTCGCGCACGACCGGGAGCTGCGAGATCCCGTAGCGCTGCATCGCGTCGATCCCCTCGCCGACCTTCTGGTGCGCGGCGATCGTGACGAGGTCCGGCGGCGCGCCGCC
>Ga0187776_10000312_pt1 | contig 23697 bp, 31 predicted proteins | sample 0216_BV02_MP12_2_FD_132426 | JGI IMG/M metagenome (GOLD analysis project Ga0187776, IMG submission 132426) | Tropical peat soil microbial communities from peatlands in Department of Meta, Colombia - 0216_BV02_MP12_20_MG | ecosystem: Environmental > Terrestrial > Soil > Wetlands > Peat | place...
ACACACCTTTCCCTCTCCGGCGTCAGCCCTTACGGGCAGCACAAGCGGTGTAAGCTCGCTTACGCGCGAGACTTAGTGACCACGGGAGAGGCCCCGGACCGGTTTTTGCCCGGGGGCTTGTTTTACTTCTCTACGCACGTGTACCCCAAGGGTTACCCAAGGTGCGCGGACCTTACAACCGTCGGTCCTAGCTGCGCGGGCCCTGCCCGCTCCTCTCACGACAGAGAGACAGACGGACGGTCCGCCTGTCTCTTCACTCCTCCTCTCACTTTTTTTGGAGGAAAGTTTTCTTCGTGTACTTTTGCGAACTTACAGAACACTCTTACACTGTACCACAACCTCTTCCGTAGGTCAAGTCTACTGCGCCCAAGCGTCCTCCTCTAACGCTCGTGCGCCCGAGCGCGTCTAACACACATGTAAGTAAAGGTAGGACACCTCCCACCTTTACCTACAAGTAACGAATTCGTTACTCTCCCACCTGCGCCTGTAGGACGTGTGCGTTTTGCTGGACGTTATGCGCACTCCCACCGAACCCACCTGCGCCTACTGTCGCCGCTACGTTAGCCCAGGTACACGCGCGAGCTGCGGTGTAGGCTCCTCCGCCCTCATCCCATGCTCTTGCTGTAGCACTTGCAGCCACCAAGAAATCTCCTCCCGTTCCTGTAATCGTCGGAACTGTCGTTTTCCAAAGGAAACTAGATCCACTTCCTACACTCACCCCAACGCCAGCATTGCCAGATCCCCAAAGTCTCACATTCACATCTTCGAGATTCCAAGTTCCAAGTGCAGTCTCACCCACGCTTTGCCCATCGGAATCATGAAGACCTGTTCCGATATCAGAACCTGAGCAACGTACGGCATCGCCATTTGGTGTGTATTTACTATCTACTGAATCAAAGACACTAAGGGATTGAATTCGGATGTCACTCCCCTGTACTTGTCCAGTCTGGACCATGACATCGAAAGTCAGATAAATCTGTCCACTAAACCCCAGGATTCTTGCAGGATTATCGGCATCGAAACCGATGAATCCTCCGCCTTGGATTTCGACAAATCCACCATCGAGGCATACGAAAACTCCTGCAAAGAAAGTCAGCGTAGTTGAAATGATTCCAAATCCGCAATTGATGAGAAAGGTTCTCAAATCAAATCCAACGGATTGAGCCCACATGTAGTAGTTCACGAATTGACATGCGACGCAACGAAGTTGGATGTTACCTACACCTTGGAATGGCGGATTATCATCTCGCACTCCAATAGCTAGATTTTCGACATACAATTCTGGTGGAAAGAAAACTCCGATATCGCTCATACCAGCACTTTTGACGGAGTACCTACCCCATGTAACTTTCCACGGTTGTTCTACAGCGTAAGCGTCACCGACCTGTGGCGTGGTTTCAACGACGTTGATAAGCGTCCAGTTGTCTGCCGCAGCCGATGCCATTGAATTTGGGATTGAGGGATCTAGCGGTCGAAATTTCCCGACAGCAAGTTCCTTTGCAACCCACATGATAGTATTGAGTCGTGGTCCAGCCGTGATACGCACTCGCATACCACGATTGTTTGCCCAGAAGTTCAAAGCTTTCGTATTATCAGTGATCTCGAAAGCGCTATCCGTTCCTGGAACTTTTGCGGTTACTGCCGTGAATGTACCAGTAGAAATCTCGGTTTGTCCGATTCCAAGATAACGTACCGATACGTCTTGGTATAGAGCGACGTCAAAGTTGATTGGATCTGTCTCTGGCAAATCCGACAGAATGTGGATTGTCAATAGACGTGCCGAAACCGTAACATTAACAGGAGGTTTCAACGTCGGAGATGCGCCCCATCGCCTCTCGAGCTCCGCATGAGACTGTAGCGGAGCGAGAAGAGTGGTACCGAGATTGTCATTATTGCCATTGATAGCATCAATGTACCAATTCGGTTCTTCAGTTGCAGCAAGAATACCGCAACATGAATCTGGAACGACAATACCTTGGTCTGTAAGGTAAGTGTCGCCAGCCATAATCATGGCAACTAGCGCTCTAGCAAGTGTAGTGTATGCGTCTGGACTTGTGAATTGACTGGTAACGAGAGGTGTTCTCTCTTGCCAGGCATCCTCAGAAAGTGCCTTTGCCGCTGCGAAGTTGTAAGTATTCGCGTGGACATTATCCCACGCGATGTCGAATGCTTCGGCAAAGGCGCCCGCAGTGGATACTAGTCCGGTATAATGAGCCGGATTCGAGTCAGTAGGAACACGGTCCGATGCGCCCATCCCGGCGAGGGCGCCGGAAAAAGCAGCGAGGTACATGCTGAGATTGATGGGAGTATAGGACATGATCGGTTCCTTAGGCGGCAAAGTCAAAACGAATTTGTGTCGAAGCTCCCCCGACTTGTCCAGCCGCTACATTCCCTCCCAAAGAAGTACCATCCAAGATTGTGTTGATCGTGGAATCGCCGAATCTACTGATAATAATTTTTCCACCAAATCCAGCTTGACCGCCTACCCCAGCTAGACCAGTGCCCGTTGAATTGCCGCCATTTCCACCGGCACCGGTAGAAACATCAAAGAAGTTGGTTTGAGTGGTTCCGCTTACCGTATTGCAAACAAGATTGATAAACCCTCCCGGCCCGCCTCCACCACCACCACCACCGCCACGATTTCCAGCGGCCGGAACACCTCCATTTCCTCCATTTCCTCCTTTTGCTGAAATGATACTTGTATTCACATTTGTAGAGGAAATCAGAAAAGTAAATCCAAAAATCTGGATACCTACTCCTCCGGCACCTCCACTTCCTCCGCCTCCTCCGGCAGTCCCATCGCCCGCTCCGGACCCTCCGGTAGGAGCAACGAAACTCGGCTGAAGAGTGTTAGTATGAGAGAGAAGGCCAAGAGGAATAACAATCCCTCTCGGATTTAGCAAGCGCGAAGCATTAGCGCCAGCCGACGCAGAGTTAGAACCACCTGCACCTCCAGTGTTTGCACCCGCATTTCCGCCTGCACCTCCAGCGCCAGCCAGTCCAGTCAAGCGAATTGTTAGTGCAGTAGTTGCCGTTCCCGCAGTACCATTTACTGTACCGCCATTCGGTCCAACCAAGGTATTGACACCACTGCTGGCAGTGCCAGCAATAATTGGACTCGGAGAGAGGACAAGCCCCCCTGCATTCACTACTGCACTATTGGATGCTGGCATATCTTGCTGAATCGCAAGACTTGGAGCAGTCCTAAAATCGATTGAAACATTTGCAAAGATACGCATTGCATTCGGATTGACATTTGCTCCAGCATTCAATGTGTATGTAGTCGCATACACATCTGCCGTCATAACCGAAGCACCAGAAACGGTAATTGCTCCGTCCGTGCCATCACCAAATGCAGCGGTATAAGGAATAAGAATTGTATTTCTGTTTTGTACTTGGATGGTTGGATCTGTAATCGTTGGTCCTGTATCAAACACCACCTTTCCAGCCGTACCTGTCTGACTTGCTCCCGGAAGAGCAGCCGATAGATTCGTAGCATTGAATGCTCCGAGCAACGTTGCGACTGCTGCTGCAATCGTCAAAACTGAACCCGTCACATTGTCGAGACGAGCAAGTCCGATGTTTCCGACTCCAGCTTGAAGCATCGTCAGTACACCAGCAAGAAACGACGGGATGCCACTTCCTGAGAAAATAGGTGGAGCAGGGGAAGGAGTAATTCCCTGTCCTGCGAAGTACGCCTCAGCTGCCGTAACGGTAGCAATGATGGCTGTTACTTCATTGGCGTACGTAGAGGGAGTCTGAAACAGAGCAGTTGTCTGAGGAGAACGATTCTGCCACGCTGCTTCGCTCTCCTCTTGAATTGTAGAGATGTCAAGCTGAGTCGTAGCTGTCGCTCCCCATACGGTATCGACCTCTTGGGCCCACGCTCCAGCAACAGCAGCCAAACCCGCATAACTTGCTGAATCCGGATTGCTGATAACTCGATTGGAAACGGTCATTCCAGCGAAAGCGCCGGCATAGGCTGCGGTGTAGATCTGGGTATTGTTGGGAACGTAGGCCATTGTCGTGATTCCTTTTTTTATAGGCAGACACCAAAAGTAACGAATTCGTTACTTTTCTTCATCATGGACAGGTTGCAACTCAACAGTAGAACTTTCATCTGTCAGTATAGTTGCCTGGCTTTCTGCCACAATTTGAGTCTGTTCATCGTGCGTGTGAAGTTGAGCCTCGATATCAGCTTTTTGGGCCGTAAGCTCCGAAAGCTCAGCCTCGATCTGCGTCTTCAAAGCCCTTGCTTCTTCGATTTGCGCTTGCAGATTGAGAAGTTCTCCACCCGCTTTCACAATTTCTTCCGAGTGACTATCTCTCAGCTGTTGCAGCTGCCCAACTTTTTCGACGATTTTGTCATGTGCCATTTTCTGCGCGTCAAGCTGAGAGTTTCGAAAATCGCGAAGTCCTTCAAGTTTCTTTACATGAAGTTCGAGAGCCGTGATGTCATTCTTCTTCGACTCGTGATGATGATGGGAGGCATTGATCAAATCGATCAGAGCCTCGAGATGCTGAATCGGCTGCTTATTCTTCTTCGCTTCTTCTACTTTGGCATGCAGAACTTCTGAAGAAATCGGATTTCCGTTTGCGTCGAGCGGTGGAAACTGAGGACCGGGGGTAGAGCCGTTGTCGTTGTGGTAGAGGACGAACATGTTTCCATTATCCTCGAATCGATGAATCTCGGCGAGCTTGTGACCCATGATTTTCTCCTATAGAAAGTAACGAATTCGTTACTCAGACGAATTCCACGAATTTGATATTTTTGACGTTTCTAAAAGTAACGAATTCGTTACTTAGATATCGGTGAATCGCGATCGCACCTTTGAGATCTTTCCAAGCTTTTTCTCTTCCGGATACTCGCGACCGAAAATCACAAGAATGGTTTTCTTGTCGTGTCTATCCTCGGCATGCACTACTTCATACACTGAATGACCAAGACTTGAGTGAGAGTTGTAAATCTGTTCAACCTCTGACGGCATGGTGCGCACAATCTGATATCCGGCCTTCCCCGTCTCTAGCGGAGTACTCAGATTTCCCATGTGATCGAGTCGATCGCCCTTTCCCGCAAATGCGTTGAAAAAGGCTGGATAGACGAAGTTTGAGCAAGGTATGCCGTCGATGTTGTATGTACTCGATTCATCCGCATCCGAGGCTTCCATTGCATGTTCTTTTCCGTTGACACCGTCAGCCCAACGATTAGCAGCTGGATTCAAACAGAGCTCGAGCACTTCATGCGAGAGAGTAGATCTCCAATCCCCCTCTCTTGTCACAAATACTCTAAAATAAGCCGCTCCCATTGTACCAGTGATCGTACCATCGTAATCCATTGAATGGAATCCGAGGTAATCAAGATTATCATTGGGAATCTCTTCGATCGTGCCGAATGCATTCCCATTCGCCTCTTGCCCCTCTGGCACGAATTCGAGACCCGGAGACAATCCCCAAACTGGTGCATAGTCTCTTGCAAGCTGTTTTCCAACAGCTGCGATTGCTTCGGAAACAGCCTTATCAGAGAGACTTGATTTGTTTCGAATTGAAATAAGAGTGGGAGTGGTGGGCTGGCTCATTGCGACTTCTTCTTTCAGAATGAGGCATCTCGAGAGAGTCGCATCTGACGCATTTTTGAAATATGAAGAATTCCCTTTGCGATTTCTTGTTTGGAGGCGCAAACCGAAGTACCGGAAAGAACGGTACAATTGAGTTGAGCAGACGTACCACCATCAGTAATGGTGCGTAGCGTAAGAATGAAGCTTGCGACTGCTGCGATTTCTGGAAGTGTGGCGCAGATAGTTCGGAGTACTCCGGAATCATCGATACCTTCCAGAAGAGAGCAAACTCCACTTCCGATTTGCTCTCCGGCTTCGACATCGACTGGAGTGATAGGATGTTTATCGCATGCCGAATCGAGAAACGGCATAGAAAGACATGCAACAATGATAGTAGCATTGAGAATGATAGTGCGGGGTTTCATAATGGCCTTTCAGGGTTTATCAATAACGATCACGGACGAAGAAGAAGGATTGATAACTCGAACTTGCTGCGGTTGATTTTTCTGTTGCTCCGTTTTGCTTTGAATTGCCCACGTCATGTACCCAAGCATGGCGAGTACAAGCGTGACGAATGCTCCTTTGATAGCAGGACTGTTCATGATGCCTTTAGCGTATTGAAAAACAGCCTCAATCATTGGTGTTTGAGCATCTGTCTTTTTTTCAATAGCTGAAAGTTGATTGACAATTTTATCTACGTTACTTTTGAGTTGCTGTCTATCAGTAGCACATTCAGACTTGTATACTTCAAAATCCTTCCTTAGATCTGCTACATCCTTTTGAGTTTTTTCCTGGTCTACTTTCAATGCGTTGAAATTACCTACGCTCAGCTGATATTCGCCGCTCATTATACCTCCTCAGGAATCGATAAAGGGTCCAACTTTCCAAACGTTCAACGAAGCACCTGCAAATGGTGTTGCGGTCGCTCCAGTTGAGATTTGAAGTGCGAAAAGTTGGACAATATCGTCAACACTCAGATTGACAAGTCCGACGTCTGTAGCAAGCGTCAAATCACTATCTCCGTCTGTTGCTTGACTAGATTTGACGATTTTCGTGTTAGACCCATTGATTGAGATGGAAATCTCTCTAGTTCCTGGATCTTCAGTCATATTGTAACTTGCTTGACCACTGACAGCATAGACTCCAGCAGTTTTGATAGTGATTTCTGTCGGACCTCCCATATGATCTGTATCAATGGCAGTAGAATCCCAATCGATAACTGTCCTCACACCACTTGGAATGTTTTGGAGAGTTTCGCCGTCTTGCTGCACACGACACATCGGGACGAATGAATCTCCAGGCGTAGGCGGAGTAATTCCCTGGGAAGTGAGGTAGTCACCCGCTGCTCGAATAGCAGCGATGATAGCTTCACATTCTGCAGTCCAGGTAGACGGAGTCTCATTCTGAGTCGTGTAAAGTGGTGAGCGGTTCTGCCAAACAGACTCGCTCATTTCTTGAGTTGCTTCTAGATCCATTGTCGTTGGAGTTGTAATACCCCATGCAGTGTCGAACGATTTAGCCCACGCTCCTGCGACTTGAGCGAGACCATCGTAATCAGACCTAGTCGTACTGATTAGGTATCGGTTGGAAACTCCCATGCCCGAAAGGGCTCCGGAAAATGCAGCGATAAAGAGGTTCAGATTGTTGGGAGAGTAGGACATGGGAGCTTTCTTGTTGGAGGTTCGTACTTTTTAGCCGTCAATGCCGAACATGGCGGTAACCCAGATCGTTGTCAACGCAGGATCTGGTACAGTATTGAAATCAATTTCGATGAGATCTGTTCCGGGAATCAACGGAATAAAAACTCCAGACCCACGGAATTCAGAGATACTCACGATCTTGAGGTTTTGCTTTTGAATAATGATGAGAGAACTTGAACCAATCGCTTTATACGATGGTCCAGCAATAAAGCCAATTGCTTCTACTCCAAACGTAGTAGCTCCAATCTCTGAGGGCACTGCGATCTCAAATGAGAGAGTGCCGCCTGAAAGAATTACTGAATAGTATGGGTGTCCTGTACTGTCACTCGGAATGAAGATAGGAGAGAAGCCGTTTGATCCTCTCGTTCCTTTTGAAACCCCCACTTGAACTTCGTATTCAACTCCGTTCGGGGTTCCCGGAGCGGCTCCGAAATTCGTATTCGTAACATCATAAATTGAGACTTGGACAGATTCAGCAACACCTTGAACGGTAGTGCCATTCGCAACAGTTACTTTACGTGTAACCGAATTACCTCCGACTGACCATGTGATGAAAGCTTCGGCTTGGATTGGAAGGTTGGTAGCAGGATTGTCAATCTTGCTAAATTCAAGACAGTAGGCTCCTTTTTCTTGAAAGTAAAACTGCATTGAAGTGGGCTGAGGATTACCCGTCTTCAGTTTGATGATCTTACTGGGATTTCCGCCGCCCTGATGCATAACACACTCGCCTTTCATGCGATCGGAGAAGGAACCAACCACATCACAATTGGAACAATGACACGATGATGCTTCTTGAATACACGATGAATCACATGCTTGTGACTCTTCTTTTTTCGCTTCTTCCCATGTCCACGTTTCTTGGGTTTCATTACAGCCTCCGAAAAACAGCGTCATGACAAGAAAAACGAGCGTCGCGATTTTCATTATATACCCCGCTAATTGAAAGTACCCCGTTACACCTTTCGAACTAATCGAAGTCCTTGCGAGTAGTCCTTCCATTCTGGCGCGTGTCCCCACATGAAACCCTGAATCTTGGAACCATTTGGCCGATGCCACCCGTAGATCCCGAGCTTCGTTTCACCAGTAGGAGTCTTTCCTAGAACGATATCCTTGTGAGTACCGGCAAGAAGATGATAATCCGGATTCGTCTCTTCAACTTGACGTGAGATACGAGCCAACTGAGCGACGTTGGTTTCCGGCGAATTCATTGTTCGTGCGGTATAGTCTGACGGAGGCTTATCGCTCGGTCCTCGTGGCAAAGGTTCCAACTTCAGGTCGGCCGCTTGCCAAATAGCATCGACCAATTCAGGAGTCGGAAGTTCGAAACCGTTCGCTTTTGCGATCTGTTCCCCTTCTCCGATTCCGACTGGAGCGATGTAGTGAGGGGCAACCAAGTACGTTTGGTCGCCCAACTTCACTTCGACGAATCGGTCGATAGAAGGGATTGTGATTTTTGACGCATCCTGAACACGGGAGAGAACTTCGTTTTTCAAGGTGTCATACTCCGGCGTTCGAGGAAGAGTGTTTGGAAGCGGTCCGCTTGTTCGAAACTTGGCAGCGGTTCCTACGAGAGTGAGTGCGCCGAGCGCAAGAGCGAGAGTGACAGGGTCAAACATCACTTTCCCCTTCCCTTCTTCGTAGGCTGGACTTGCCGAGCGACGAACCAGGTTCCAAGTGCCATACCCGTGATGGCAAGGGACTTGAAGAAGAACCCTGAATCTTCTGGCGTTTGAATGGGTTTCGGACTTTCGAGCTCTTTAGCAAGTCCGTTACCAATGAGAGTGATTCGTGACTTGAGGCCGGCTGCGTAAGTAGATTCTGGAGCACTGTAGTAAGCTGGTGGAGCCTTCATTGCATGTGCTACGGCTTCCGGCGTTCCTTCATCCGCAATAGCTTGAATTACTGGCCAATGTTTTTTCGTAAGTAGGCGAATAAGATAGTTTGCGGCTTCGTTGTCTGAGTGAAAAGTACGAAAGCAGACGTTCTTTCCATTATCGACGCCTGCAGTATATCCACTTGGACAGGTACCGTTAGCTGGAAGAGGAATCTCTCCATTTGCCCAGTTGAAGATACCTTCGTCTGCCATCTTCGCAAACTGACCGATTCGACCGTAGCCTGTTTCGAGATGCGCGATCGCGAGAGTGTAGAGCGTTTCGAGCTTGGTAGCCTCACGGTTCCAGATCTTCCGCCATTCATCACGGACGATCTGCGCGGCCTGAGAGTGTGAAAGAGGGGTCACCATGAGTCGCTCCTAGAGTAACGAATTCGTTACTTTTCAAATCTCGTCTTCGTCATATGTAAGTGGATGTACGACATCGCCTGTTCGATCTGGCGAAGGCTCGTTTTCGAATTGCCTCATAGCTTCTTCGAACCAAACGGAGTTTATCCAATTGTAGAAATGCGCAAGCATTCCGTTCGTGTAGTTTTGAAGTGGAGCAGTATAATACCCATACTGCCTTGCAAGAAGAGCGAATTTATGACAATCGCCCTCCAGAACTCCTTCCCAGGCAGGAGCATATTTCTCTTTCAGAAACAAGAGATGTTCTGCCATCCCTTCATTCATTGATTCATAAGCGCGAAACCAAGTAGCAGGGTGTGGAGGTTCGAATACCACTCTTTGACCTTTGACTACCTCCCAAACCTTATGAAGCATAACATAGTTATGCCCATCTCCTTTTACATGCTTTACATTACCAATGTTGAAATTCCAACACCATGGTCCAGCACCTGTTTCAATGCCGTACTGAGCCCAAAGCACACCGATTTGATCTTTACTCGGAGGAGTAGGAGATTCAAGACCGTGTAGGCCAAACCATGCCTGAATTGCACCAAGTGCAAAATTGAACATGGTAATCGGGGTTTGAACAATTTCCACGCATTTTTCTTCATGACCCATTTGCTTCCACCCTTCGCATGCGTCGTTGAAGTTTTATGCGTGCTGCCGAAACCGCTTTTTCACTCCACCCTAGATCTTCTGCAATGTCTTTGCGCTTATAGGCGCCATAAAGAATAGCTTCGGCGAAGTTGACTAAAGATTTATCTGAATTCGCAGCTAAGAGAGCGGAGGTAAAAAGTACCTTAGCATTCTCATTATTCTCGAATTCAAGATCAGGTCTCTCAAATTCATAGGTTACTGGAGATTCAATATAGTATCCGCGTATTGAATGTTTTATCCAGGTTGAGAGAACGCTTTTACAGATACCACGAATATATGCAGCTAATTCCCCTCTTGTCGGATCGAATGTGTTTCGTTTCCCTTCAAGAAACCGAGTAACTGACTCTTGTAGTACATCTTCATAGTCAACATCATAACAGCCATTTCTTCGCAAAAGATGAGTAAAACCATGTATAGTTTTCCTCACCTTTGACATTGCGAAATAGAGCTCTTGTGTGCTAACTAACATTTTTTATTTTCAACCAAACAGCCACTTTTTTACTCGAGACCACCATCCCTCTTCTTCAGGAGGAGCTGCACGCCAAGCTGCAACAGTCTTGATTGCATCAACTGCGCCTTTGCGCGTGTCAGGCGCAGCAGCTAGCTCCTTTACAATGCCCGTTTTTTGACCGCTTGACGCTCCTACAAGACCGTGTGTCGCGTAATAGGAAAACGATTGCGCCTCGGTCGGTTTACCAGGCTTTGCGGTACCGATTCGATGCATACCTCCCGGCGCTTTCTGCAAACGGACGCGATGCAAGCGTGCAGGTCTTTTTCCGACCTCATGCTGTCCGATATGGTACGCCGTGGCCATATCGAATCCCTTTTTTCCTTCGGGTGGGAGCGCATTTCGAGTAGCGTCAAGCATGGTCTCGGTAACCTTTTTGCCATGCATAAGACCTTGCGCGATATTGTATCCACGTTGAAACTCAGGGGCGTTCACAATTTTTTGACCGGCTGCAATAACCGGTTTCACTTTCGCATAGACAGCTCCGAGTTTATCCAACGCATCGAGAGCTTGCGGTGTCGCGATTTGCTGCGCTACTTCATCCTGAAGTTTCTTGGCAAAACCGATTGCCTGTCCGACTTGAAGAGCTTTTCCAAGTTCTGGACCTGCAATCTTGATTGCATCGTCTACTTTGGACAGAAGAGTTTTATCGACTCGTTTTCCAGCCGCGATATCCTTAGTGATCGTTAGACCAGTAGAGATAGCCTGTTTGACCTGGTCAGAGACAGGAAGAGCGCTGATGGCGATTTGATCGATAGGTTTCCCCTGAGCCGCAGTTACTGCGGCGCTGAAAGCAGCTTGTGCAATTGCTCCGCCTGGAATAGCACCTTTCGCGGCCGCAATTGCAATTTCATTCCAGCGCTTTCCTTCGGAAAGAGCGACTCCGGCATTGATTGCTGCACCGACACCGGGACCGATGCCTGGAACAAATGCAATAACAGAGGCTGCATACGGAGCCTCTTCTCGATACGAATTGATTTGATCTTTCAAACCACGCATCGCGGCTTTATCAATTCGCTCTCCTCTTGCAACATTGTTTAGAAAGTTCACATAATGAAGAGGAGTAGTCGTTCCCAGAACAGGACCGAGAACGGGAATCTTTTCAACTTTTGCAATTGCTGTCTTGATCGAGTTTGACATACCGCTTGCGGCATGCCCAACAGTGTGAACAGCTTCTTTTGCCAAATCAGCCGGATGAGTGACAGCATGGGTCACGCCATGCACGGCGTGTGAAACGGCGCGAGTTGCATTGTGAAAGAATTTGCCGAGTCCCATGATGTCTTCTCCTCTATCTGTTCACAAAACGACTAACGAATTCGTTACTTAGCAGCGCCAACTAAGTAACGAATTCGTTACTTTTTCAGTCGACGGTATGAGAACCTTTCAACTGACCTTTGTATTCAGGATTCCGCTTGATCGCTCCAACGAGCTTGGGAAGACGCCTGAGAAGAATTCTGATCGGAATGTGTCCCTTTCGAGTCTTCGAAGAAGACCGTTTCATGCTGCGCTTACGCGCATGCTTTCCCGCCGACTTTGCCGTATGAGACTTCTTCTTTCGCTTCTTCACCATGACTTTTTCTTCCTTTCGTGCCTCCGAGAAGGCAATTGCGATTGCTTGTTTGCGTGGCTTACCAGCGCGAATCTCTGTAGCGATATTCTCGCTAATAGCCTCTCGACTCGTACCCTTCTTCAAAGGCACTGTCAGGCCCGAAGTTCGTAGTCATCGCTCATCAATGACTCACCATGAATCGACGGTGCATTGATGCGGAGGAATTGCGCTGCGACGAATCCCGTCACTCCTCCTGGAGTCTGGATCTTGATCCATCCTGTAGGAGCATTTGACGATGGGGAAACCGGCGTTGGATCAATGACAGTCACAACGTTTCCTCCGTAGACGCCGACCACGATTGCGCCGTTTGGCGTCGAGCGAACATTGACGCCAGCGCCAGCTTGCTGCGTCACAACTGTTGCAGTGATCGTAGCAATCGGAGGAGGAGGAAGCGGATTGACGGCCGGCATGATCGGAACTGAAGGAAGTCCTGGAATCACCGGAAGTGACGGAATGGGAGCCGGAGGCTGTACATTAGGCAGAATTGCAGGAAGCGGCAAGGGCGCCGCATCGGGACTGATGAATTCTGCACTTGCATATCCAGTCTTTCCGCTCGGAGTACTGACCTTCCACCATCCCTTTGGAGCATCTGACGTAGGAGTCGAATCGAGAGCAATCAACTTCACTCGTGTTCCGAAGATCATGAGCTCGAGAGTGCTCGACGAAGTAGTCGCCGATGAGCGAAGACGAAGTCCACTCGGCGCAGTCACAGTTCCAGTCTTATCGCTCGGCTCAATGGGAGCCGGGACAGGAATCGGAATTGGAGCTGTCGGAATCGAGGGAAGGGAGGGAATTGCTGGAAGAGGAGAAACTGGATTTTCCGGGATTGTTTTCCCTGCTGGCGGATTGACTCCAGGAATGAATTTCGGAATAACATCCGCTGGTGGCGGAAGGTTCGGGTCTCTTGGGGTTGTCGGAAGGTTTGATGACGGTGAAGGCGAAGGCTGGAGATTGGGACTTGCAGGAGACGTAGGCTTCTCTTTCGAGGGCCCGAAAAGAAGGTATCCGAGCGTGCCGATTCCGGCAGTCGCGAGAACGGGGAGGAACGGAAACGGCATTTGAGATTCTCCTTGAAAAGTAACGATCGTTACTTGGTTATGCGAGCCTAAACTCACCGTGATCATTGCCGTGGAGAAATCCAACGACAGGACCAACGGCAACGACGTGTAGATGTCGGTTCGCGACATCTTGCAGAAACTGTACTTTCGCATTCTGAGAATCAAATGCGTGTACATGCTGAAGACCTGGAATCACAATCACTTTTCGGTCAACGATACGTCGCTCCTCGAAAGCGATTGCGTAGAGTTTCTTTTCAGAATTGGAACGGACTTCGCGTTGCATCATTCACCATCCGTTCCGTTGCCAATTTGGCCAGCAACGTCTCCGAGTGGATCTCTCAACCCAACGACAGCAGCGGCTTCACGAGCTTTAGCTCTTTCTTGCGCTTCCAGATTTCGCTTCTTCTGGTGAGCTTCGAAACGAGCAACTAGTGCAGCATACGCTTCGGGTTTGAGAACCGAGCTGAGGATACCGATCATGTCTGGATCGATACTGTCAGCAATTGCTTCAACAAGTGCGGTGTCTTCCGTTGACTGAGGGAAGATATTGCGGCCTGTAACCGTGTTTGCGAGCGCAGGAACCATCTTGAGAAGAGTCCCTTGCGTCTCCGCTTCTTTTTCTGCCGCAATCTCTTTCAATCGGAATTCGTGAGTATTGAGAGCTGCTGCCATGAGCAACTCTTTCAACATTCCGAAGGCCTCGAGATTCTCTTTCCTCAAAGCAGCGCGCTCAGCACGTAGATCGTTGATAAGAGCGGCATGTGTGTCATCGAGCCGTTCTTGTTTGCGGTAGACCATTGCGTGGTCGGCCGCAAGACGATTCTCTCTAGCGTCCGAATGACGCATCGTCTGTTGAAGTTTTCCCGTTTCATTCGGAGGTTCACTTGTGGTGCCAAAGACCTCGCCTTCGGTATCGACCACGATCTTGAAAGGAAAAGTAACATCTGGCTTCTCTTTCCCATAGAAGCCAAGGACTGCGAACCACTGCGTACCTCCCATGTCCTGAGAGTAGGTTGCGGCTCGATCTTGGAAACGCTCCTGAAGATTGGAAGTGTTCCAGTTGCTGGCTCCACCTTCCAGCTGGATAGTGTCAATCTCTCTTTGAGACTGACCTACCAAATGAACAAGCGAAAGCATAGAAAGGTTGATATCCTTCCCATTCAGCCTTCGAGTCTCGTTCATAACTTCCTTCAACCACTTCTCCATCGTCTTGCGTGAACGTGCCATGGTATTCCCCGCTTATTGAGATTCAGAGATAGCGCTTTGCCAGTCCTAGCAAAGCGAGGGTACCGATAATGGTACCTCCAACCAAAAGACCAGTATTGGAGGTAGCAGCGTTCTTTGCTGCCTCCTTCGCTTTTTCTGCCGCTGCATCGGTTGCTCGAGTCGTAGCATCGAGCTTCTGAAAAAGTCCAGCATCGTAATCAGGACTATTTTGGGAAGGTTGATTTTCGTAAAGAATTTTCGTGCCTCGCAGATCTTCGATTTGCTTAGTCACATTTCGAAGACTTCCGCCCTCCCACGCACTCGAGTCAAGAATCGCAGCGATGCGTTGGAATTCAGGTTCGGTAGCAAGAATCGTAGAAGGAACACTCCATGAGGCGATTGCTTTTCTCGTAAGTGAATCGACGATTTCCTTCCTAATAACTGCCCACTGAGCCTGAAGTTTTTGCCACTGCTCGGTAAGAGCAGGAGGTTTCGTCGCGAGAGCATCGTATGCTCGTCCGGTCTCCTTGAAACGATAGTCGGCAACTTCGAGATAATCGCGAGTCTCGGCGAGAGTATGTTTTCCGAGGATCATTCGCCAAGCTCCCAAGCGACATCGGAGTCGAAGGCTGCAATTGGAGTTTCAGGACGGCGAAGAGTGCAGAGAGCAATCGCGTATCCGAGCGTACGTCCGAGAGCTACGATCGATGTCATCGCGTCATCGAGCTTGGATGTAAGTTGCTCGCATGCTGAGTCATGCTTATCTTGCCAAGCTCGTAGCCCCCCGAGGAAGAGAGCGCGAGGACGTGAAGGGAAACAGCGAGCGATACGAGTAACGAATTCGTTACTCATAGTGCCGTTTGCGAGCATGACAGCGCCGCAATCGTCCACATCGCATCGGCGTACGTTGATTTCTGCACCGAAATCGCTTGCAGGATGTTTTGAGATGTAGTCGCGCATCAACTTTTCAGTAACGATTGCGCGTGTGATTCCCGCACGAGCGTTGTCACGCACACGTGCGATGATGGCCATCGAGTTCTGATCGCCCGCACGTGCTCTCTTGACGAGAGCCTCCGCCGCCTTTGCCTGCAGTCCGTTGGAAGCCATATCACGAAGCGCGAAATGTTGATTTGCAGCAATTTGGTCTGCACCAATGTCAGTACGGATTCGATTTGATGCAGTAAGCACCTTACAACCTGTCGGGCCGATGCAAACCGTAGCGCTGTTGACGTTTCCCCTTGCGACGTGAGAAGTTGAAAGAGGGAAAATTGTTGGAGGTGAGTACTCCGGCTCATCCGGAGCAACCTCGGGAGTTTCTTCCAGAGAAATAGGAGGAGCGGGTTGGTACTCGGGAATCATATTTACTCCTGAGAATCGGAATCGGATGACTCAGCATCATCGCTTGGCGCATCTTGCGGAGCATCTTGAGGTGCGGCTTGAGACGCGGCTTGAGGCGCGCTTTGCGATGTGTCTTGCGGCGCATCTTGCGGTGCATCTTGCGGCGTATCTTGCGGGGAAGTTGGCTGCACTCGATGCATAGCGCTGACAGAAGGCTTGAGTGGTGTTTTTGGCTGAGTCTTTACTCTCTTCATTCGAGTAACAGCGCCAATATCATCTTCTTCGCCCGCGACTTGAGGCGGAGAAACATGAGTCACATGATCGGACGGTTTCGGAAGTCCAGCCGCATACTGACGAAGCTTTGCGGCTGCACCGAGTGCACCCTCTCTTTCGAAGAGATCTGCCATGTGATTTACGGCTGCGGGATCTTGAGACGTCATTGCTTTCTTGAAAGCGGCGCGTCTTTGAAGAGTAAGTTCCGGAGAGAGCTCTCGAAGCTTGGCCCTTTTTTCCAAAAGCTCCGCAGGGCCAGGAAGACCTTGTGCCCGAAACGCACGGGCAAGGTCACGCAATTCTGCCGGATCCCGCTTCCCCTGCATTGCCTGCTCGAAAACTTGCTGTCGTTGTGGCGTAAGAACGCCTTCCGTCTTTGCACGTTTTCCGGCTTGACGAAATGCACCGACACCAAGTCCGATTACGATAATGGGAAGAAGCGGGAACGGCATTGTCTTTCTCCGATTGCGTCTTTGGAGTAAGTAACGAATTCGTTACTTTCAGGTGAGCTTTGCGGCAGCTTCCTTGGAGAGGGCAACCGCTCCAGCCGCGGCTGCGGCATAGTCGGCAGCCGTTGCGCTCGACGACGTTCGCCCCTGAAGACAGCCGAAAACGACGTGAGCGCAGAGCTGACCGATCTGCGCATTGTCAGCATCCGCCATCGGAACGCTGAGAAGAGCGTTCTTGACGAGAAACTCGCTTGCGAATGCGTCGGCCGCATTCACGATCGTGGCGTAATCGCCAGGCGTGAAATCCGTCTGAGCGCGCCCAGCCGTCATCGCGCCGATGGCTCCGCAAACCGCACCGTTCCGAATGAGAGTCGTGGCCATTTTTCTGTTCTCCTTTGACGAGCCAACGTTTGCGGCCCGGGTGGGATGGTAAGGATTCGAACCTTACAGCTCTCTACTAATCTGGAGTCCCAATCACACGCTTCAAATACTTTACCGCAGGTGGTCTGGTAACGAGCGTGTCATCCCTCAATACTCACGTCGCGCATTCATTCCAAGACGTTTGGACGGACATTCGAAAGTGCCATCCGCCTTTTGAACCAAAATATGATAATTCGTCTTATTCGGGTTATGGGGATCTTTCTCCCATCGAAATACCGGTCTAGCCTCTTGACCAGCACGTCGATATTCCGCAATAAGTGCAGCGCTGAGAGATTTACAATCTCCGTAGCGCCGAATGTAGAGTGCAGGAATGGGCTCCCACACTCGCGTTCTCCCGTACACCACGCCGCTCTCGTAGAGTCGAGGGACGGCGTGGTTCGCCAGAAAGACCAGGTTTATAGATACCAAGCTTTCGAGCAGGATTCGAAGCACTTGGTCACTCTCGGTCTGCGACGACCCAGCGTGAAACACGTGCGGCAGACTTATAGAGATCTGCGACATTTCGAATCCTTCGGCGGGGAGTAACAAATGTTACTTACGACGCATGCATCAGAGGCCTACTCGCTAGTTGATGCTACTTGCGAGTCGTAGGCCGCTTTCAGGCAATGATCTTCGACGGGCCCGTGAACGACACGCAAAGCGTGTACGCCGACCCGAGCACGTAGCCCGGAGGGGTGTAGCCCGAGTAGGAACCGACGACGGCCGCACGGTTCGCCGGAGACAGGGTCGGCATGTCGAAGGACTGGCCAACACCGTTCGCATTGAACTGAAAGGCATCCGACGTACCACCGACGAGAACCGAGACGTTCGCGACCTTGATATCCGTGAGCGTCACGAAACCCGGAGCCGGCGCATTGACCGTGATGCGCTGAGGACGAATCGTGGTGTCCGGATTGTTGTTCACGTTGATCGTGCTGGTCGTTCCGAGAACGAGCGCAGCATTGACCGAGAAGCCGTAGCGCTCGACTTTGATGTCCGAGTGCTGATTCGGCTCGAGAAGAGCATTCCGACGCGCCGAATGAGCACGACGGACCTTCACCTGGTTCCACGCTGCCATCGCAGCAGGATTCACCGCCGGATGAGCCGCGGGACGGCGCATCGCAGTCGGATGCGGTGCAGGCGCAGGTCCCGCGAATTCCGCACCCCAGTCGTAACCATAGTCGTCTCCGAATTCGTCTCCGAATTCGTAACCGTAGTCACCGGCGAATTCGGCGCCGAAATCGGCGGGCATTTCCTCCGCGCCGAAATCGGAGCCGGAGACGGCGCCAACGAGGATTGCGAGAGCGGAGTCACGGAGAGCGAGAGACTTGGACGTGTGGTTCATGTCGTTCTTTCTGTTGAGAGGTTGAGGGAGGTTTGGAACTGATAGTTCCAAGAAATAGCTAGCTAAGTACTAAGTTCGTCCGGTTTAGACCACTCCGAGACTTCTCAACATAAACTCGTCAAAGCGGGGACAAAGACGTACATTTATGAGGACGCTTAGAAGTCTCGAAGCGGACTAAACCGGACGAAAAAGATTCAGCCGACGAATCGATCTCGATTATATCGAGCTCGCTCGCCTGCGAAGGCAGCATCGCTCTTATCGAAGATGCCGTGGTGTTGGGCGAAAGATTCCTGAGTCGCAACGAGAGGCTTCTGTCCTCCCGAGCGGATTCGGTAGATCTTCTGCACGTCAGATCGAGGAACGATCATCGAGCCGAGAGGGGTAGGAAGTGGAACCTGTCCCACCGCGGTGATCGGACCTTGAAGAGTGTCCTTATTTCCGCCCGTTGCTGCCACGATAACCGTGGTAGTACCAGGAGGGAGTTGACCGGCGCCAGTCCCGATCTGAACGCTGGCATTTGCCTTCATCAGATCGGAAACGAGAACTTCGACTTGGTCGCAGTCCTGAATCGCTCCCTTGCCAGGAACGACGAGATCACCGAGATACCTCGGCTTCGGTTTGAGAGCGAACCATCCGAGACCAGCGGCTCCGAGGGCTCCGAGTGCGAGTGCGAGAGGACCCATGTTGACTTTCTCCGAGTGGTGGAAGTAACGAATTCGTTACTTTCGATCAGAGGAAACCGGCCGCGCGCACGATCGGATCTTCACCGATATCACCATGCGGCTGGAAGGCCTCGTCATCGTCGCCGTGAACTTCGAAACCAGGGGTCTGCCCCTTCGCACGCTTCTTTTCCGCGAGGAAATTCTGCGTCTTTCGGAATGAGAAAACCGCGAGTGCCGCGCCGCCCATGTTGCGCAGATCTGTACCTGCCTCCGTATGAGCGAGTGCGACGCCTCCGAGAATCCCGAGACCGCCAGCAACGGCATCGATCGGAACATTGCGAACATCGAGACCCGTCTTCAGCTCCACGTTTGCCGCAGCAAGAGCCGCACCCATAAGGAGCGACTCTCCGCCCTGACGAACACCGTTCGCTGCTGCCACCGCATGCACCTTTGCGCGAGTCGCAGCGGACGTCAGACCTCGCGCACTAGCAAGCCAGCGCTTGAGATTGGAGACACCGGGAGCACCGGCAGCCTCGGCCTCGTGGAGAGTCATCGTGGTGGGAACGGAATCAGCCATTGTCGTTTCCTTTCGTTCAAAGTAACGAATTCGTTACTTTGGGATTACGGAGGTTCGAGCTCCAATAACCACTTCTGAATATATGAGTATATCACGTGCGCGCGCAATTGTCAAGTATTTCATAGCTATCAGTCATTATCGTTCTCCTCCCAATCCGGATCACTCTCTTCGTCTTCCTCATCTTCGAATTTACCGAGCTTCAATCCACTTTCATGCATTTCGAGTGGAATGTATCGATCTGGCCCAAATCGATTCTTAGTCACCGTCAACACGCGACGAATATTATCCACCTGCGAAATCGCCATCGTCGTGTCTACTTCGTGCTGTAGTGCCATAAGTCCAGCAAACTGCCCGTCTTTATTCACATGGTCAATCAAGATCATGGGAATCTCGAATTGCATCGCATAGTCCTTCAGACGTTTTGCAAATTCGACAGAAGCATCAATGTCGGGGACGAACTTGGGAATTGAGTCGATGATAACGCAGCACGGTCGCCTTCTTTCGATCACGATTCCTAGATTCGTTTTTGCAGTAGCCGGATAAGCTCTATATAGCTCTAGATTTTTTATATCAAGACGACGCACTCTGTCTCGTAGTTGCGTAGCGGCTTCTTCCGCGTGCACGTATAATCCTTCTTTTTTCGTATGACTAATTACTGCGTCCAAAAGCTGCGCCGCTAACGTGCTTTTTCCTGCTCCAGGCTCTCCACCGAGAAGAGTGGTCGAAACAGTAACTAGTCCGCCCTTATCTGAGAATGCTGCATCCCACGGACCGGTTGGAATTCGTACTAGCGAATCCTCAGGAATGCTACTGAGAAGATAGGTACCGTCATCTTCTCCAACGCCGAGTAACTCAGCTTGCGCAACGTACCAAGCTCCGCATTTTGGACACTTATATTTGGACACTGGATAAGAGAAAGAACACCGTCCGCACTGTCGTTTTTCTTCGAATTTGGCCATTTGAACCCCGCTTGAAAGTAACGAATTCGTTAGTCTGCAAGAGCTTGACTTTTCTATACAATGTGCTAGTATGTAAGATAGTCGCAGTGACACAAGGTCGCAGCGATATAGCGGGGTTTATTATGTCAGAGAATTCGAGCGGAGTAAAGCCGCGAGAAGTCCGGAAATATTGGGCAGTCATAGACTCCACTTCTGGGGTACTTTACGGACCTGCATCGGATAAAGAGCTAGCCGAATGGCAGAAAGCTCAGTCGTCCGGAAAAACCTTTCGTACAGACACACAAGCATGGGTGTCCAGTCAAAATTCGCATTGAGCAACGCGAGTACACTGACCTAAATCCGATGCCACGAAAGTAACGAATTCGTTACTCAGGGAACAAGAACCACAATGGATTTTCAATTCCAACTTCCTGTAGGCGTTCGCCTCGTGTTCACATGCGAAGGTATCGTGCTTTCCGTTCCAAAAGAGAGTGAGCGAGCTACTCTCGAATATCTCGAAAAGTTCGCACAAGATTGGAGGAGACGGGTCGGGGGCACGGTGGCGCGTGTATCAAAGGTAGGAGAAAATCGAGGAAGTACCAAGTCAATTTCTCCTGTTTCCGATTCAAGCAAAATCCACGTTCACCCTGTTACTCCTTCACCATCCACCGTTCCTGGTGCAACTCCCATTGTTTCAGGGACGTTGATGCCAGCACCATGGGATCCAAGACAGCAGATCCCAGCAGAGTCCTTTACAGCGCATGGTGGTTCACGCTCACACTTTCCGTGGTGTCCACCAGACCATGAAGGTTCGTGCAATCCTGATGGTGGATCTTTCAAGGCAGGAAAACCTGTAGTTCCTCCTATCACCGCTCCTGTCGCAATCCCACAAGCGAACCCATTTGATGCGTACCCGCAGTGTTACGTATGTGGTGCATTGATCGACACAAACTTCCCACACATGACGCATGCCGAAAAAGGCAAGCGTCATTCTCAATGTGCGGATAATACTCCGCCTGAAACTCCCGCATCGGAGAGTAAGCCGGATGGCTCCGACGCGACTCCTGCAACTAGCGGGGAACAATCATCCGGTATTTCCAAGAAAGAAGAGACAACCAAATGAGCAACACGACGCAAACGAAGTCCGGAAAGAGCGCGGAGATGGTCAAGCAAGCGGAGGTCGAGGTCAAGCTCGATGCTCTCGGTATGCCGACCGAAATCCCGGACTTCTCGCAATGGACCGAAGAGGAAACTGGATTTCCGCCATTCTGGAAGGCGAAGCCGGGGGCATGGTTCTTCGGTCGTGTCGTCCGTAAGGAGGATGCAACAGATCGAACCTTCGCTCGCTACATGATCCAAGCGGGTATGGATACCGATACTCGTCGAGGCGGGAGCGATGAGGAATGGGATGACGATCTGAGCGACGAGGAGAACGAGCAGCGCGACACTTCGGAAAAGATCGTCACGAAGAAAGGGCGCTTCTTCTCAATCTCCGTTTTCTCCTCTCTCGAACCCCTCTTCGATTTCTACCTCGAGGCTGGGAATCCGTGGATTCGTGTCACGGCAACGAAGAAGATCAAGACGAAGCACAAGGAAGGACGCAAGGTCTGGAATTGGAGCGTCCAGACTTCTCCGAAAGATCGACAGCGCCTCGATACAATGCGAGCTCAGTTCGAGGCTCGTCGTATGAAAGAGCTTGCGGCGTCGAGCGGTACTCAACAGCTTTCCGAGTAACATCGGAGGTATGCTGAGTCGCTGAAAAGGTAACGGCCCGGAGGTCGCTCGTATGCGATCTCCGGGCCGTCTTCTCTACGGGGAAGAGGCCTTAGCATTATATCCCAACCTAAAGTTGAGATAGGCCAGTGGCAGCTAAAAAGAAAACTTTAGCAAAAAAGAGGAGTGCAGCAAAAAAGTCAAAGTCACGTTCAAAGAAGAAGAGTAGTAGCGTTATTCATAAGAAGCGTTCAGTAGCAAAGAAGCCACAAGCAAAGAAGACGCGACCGAAGATACGACCGAAGACACGGCCGAAGACGCGGCCGAAGACGCGGCCGAAGATGCGGCCGAAGACGCTACCAAAAAAGCGTCAATCCAAAGCGAAGCCATCTATCAAATGGACGAAGAAGCGCGCTAAAGCCTACGCGAAGAAGACGCAAAAGCGTCTCCGCAATATCGAGAAGGCAGCGCCAAAGTTCGCAACTGTTCTAGATACTAAAACCGAACGTCTTCCGAACCTAAATAAGCTCAGCAAGAAAGAGCTTATCGCGCTAATCGAAGAAAAAAGCGAGCAACTAGCGCTTGAAGAGTATTTCAATACCTTCGTCAATGCTTTACCGGATGAATGGTTGCATCGTGATGGCACGGTCGCTCTTTTTTATAGTCGAGCACGTGTCCGGGATGAAGCTGACGAATGGTATGATCGCATGGAAAGGGCGGAAGAACGTGGGGGAGAAGATGCCTTGTGGAATGTTGCGCATGCGATCGCGGATGAGGCAGATCTTCCCGTAAGAGAGATTTTTACTCTGTTTTTCTCACAATGAGGGGAAAATGCTCAAACCAATTTTGAAACCAGTCATCCAACCATACCGCTGCCCTATTTGCGGCTCAGCCACTTGTAACATCCGTGTGAGTAACGGGAATATGCAAGAAAGGGGAAGAAAATGAATAACGAGCAGAACAATACTTCAACGGTCCCCGCTCCGCCGGATACTGAGCCGTCTCCTTCTCAACTGCAAAGAGAAAAACTGAAACAGCGAAGAGGGTTCGCTGCTATGGATCCAGACAAGAGGAGAGAGATTTCTTCCAAAGGCGGAATCGCTGCACACAAGCTCGGTCGAGCTCATCAATTTACCGAAGAAGAAGCACGTTTCGCGGGACGTAAAGGTGGGCGTGCTCCACACGCAAAACGAGGGCGTCAAATAGTATCGGAGTAGCCCTTATGAGAGATAAAGAGAAACGCTATCTCTATCGCTCTCACCGTGGAAATGAATACGAGGTCTGGGCTGTTGATGAGCGTGCCGCAGTCGAAGTACTCGCATCGTTCGGTATCAATGTCTCGGAAAACGAAGTAATTCGAGAAGTGAAATCGGGGATGCAAGACGTATCTCCAATCGAGTAGCGGGGATGT
>Ga0187776_10000313_pt1 | contig 23686 bp, 17 predicted proteins | sample 0216_BV02_MP12_2_FD_132426 | JGI IMG/M metagenome (GOLD analysis project Ga0187776, IMG submission 132426) | Tropical peat soil microbial communities from peatlands in Department of Meta, Colombia - 0216_BV02_MP12_20_MG | ecosystem: Environmental > Terrestrial > Soil > Wetlands > Peat | place...
ATGCTCGACGTGGGTTGGGGCGATCTGGTGGATTACTTCGGCGATGATCCGCGAACCAAGAGCATCATCATTTACATGGAGTCAGTGGGAGATGCGCGCTCTTTCCTTTCCGCCGCCCGGGAAATCTCGTTTTCCAAACCGATTCTGGTGATCAAGCCCGGACGTACTGCCGCGGCTGCGAAAGCTGCTGCCTCACACACAGGGTCGATGACCGGAAGCGATGAAGTACTGGATGCTGCCTTCCGACGCTGTGGCGTACTGCGCGTATACAACATTGCGGATCTGTTTTACATGTCCGAGGTGCTTGCGAAGCAGCCTCTACCCCAAGGTCCAAAGCTTTGTATTGTGACGAACGCCGGTGGACCTGGTGTGTTGGCGACGGACGCTCTAGTCAAAGGTGGTGGCCAATTGGCCGAACTCTCGGCCGCCACCATGAAGGCGTACGATGATTTTCTTCCGCCAGCATGGAGCCACAATAATCCAGTGGACATCCTGGGCGACGCCGAACCACAGCGCTATGCCAAAGCCCTGGAGGTTGCAGCCGGCGATCCAAGCATCGACGGGATGATGGTGATACTGACCCCGCAGGGAATGACGAATCCCACCCGTATCGCCGAAGAACTTAAGCCCTATGCACACTCACTGGGCAAGCCCGTTCTGGCAAGCTGGATGGGTGGAGCTGAGGTCGCCGCCGGCGAAGAGATTCTGAATCAGGCCGGAATCCCAACTTTTGCTTTCCCGGATACAGCGGCGCGCATGTTCAACTACATGTGGCGTTATAGCTATAACCTTCGCGGGATATACGAGACGCCAAGCCTGCCGAGCGCTGCCGAAATCGCGGCACCCGACCGAACCAAAGCCAGGCAGATCATCGAGCACGTCCGCGATGGCGGACGAACAATTCTCACCGAGTTCGAGTCGAAGGCAGTACTGGCCGCCTATGGAATTCCAACTGTCCCGACCGAGGTGGCTGATGGAGAAGCTGAGGCGGTCAAGTTTGCAGATCAGTTTGGCTATCCCGTGGTCCTGAAGCTGAATTCCGAAACCATTACGCACAAAACAGATGTAGGCGGCGTGCAACTCAATTTGCGAAACGCCGACGCGGTGAAAGCTGCATTCCAGTCCATTCTTGACTGCGTGACGGCAAAAGCGGGTCCCGAGCATTTCCAGGGTGTAACAGTGCAGCCAATGGTAAGGCTGGATGGATATGAGGTGATCCTGGGTAGCAGCATTGACGCGCAGTTTGGCCCGGTGTTGCTGTTTGGAGCGGGTGGCCAACTGGTGGAGGTGTTCAAGGACCGGGCGTTGGCATTGCCTCCGCTGAACACCACGCTGGCGCGACGCATGATGGAGCAGACCAAAGTTTACACCGCGCTAAAAGGAGTACGCGGACGCAAACCAGTGGATCTGGCGGGCCTGGAAGATCTGCTGGTGCGCTTCAGCAATCTGGTGATCGAGCAGCCCTGGATCAAGGAAATAGACATCAATCCGCTGCTGGCGTCTCCGGATCGTCTGCTGGCGCTGGACGCACGCATCGTCATTTGGGGGCGTGGGACGGCGGAAAAGGAGCTACCAAAGCCCGCGATTCGTGCGTATCCCAATCAGTATCTGGGTTCATGGACGGCGAAGAATGGGACAGCACTGACCCTTCGTCCGATCCGTCCGGAAGACGAGCCTTTGCTAAGCAAGTTTCATGAGCGGCTCTCTGAACGCAGCGTGTACCTTCGCTACTTCACTCCGTTGGGTCTTAGTCAGCGCACTGCGCATGAACGGCTGACGCGGATCTGCTTCATCGATTACGACCGAGAGATGGCACTGGTTGCCGAGCAAGCCGAGCCCGCCACAGGCGTGCCCAGAATCGTTGGGGTGGCACGGACTGTCCGCTTGCATGGAACCCAGACGGTCGAAGTCACAGTCGTGATTGAAGATGACTTCCAGCATCTAGGACTCGGAAGTGAACTGACGAAGCGCATCGTCGAGATCGCCCGCAAGGAACAGGCAACGCAGGCCGTAGCGGCCATGCTTCCCGAGAACGAAGATATGCAGGCCATCTTTCGAAAACTCGGATTTTCCGTTCTAGAGGATGACAAGCGACGGGTAACTAGGGCGGAGTTGCAACTTGCATGAGCGATCGTCCGCAATCATCTCCCAGGTAATCCAGGCGATACCTTTCTGCGCAGGCCGCACAAGGCTGTGTGATCTCTGCCCACGACAGTTGTGACCGGCCGGGCTACAAAGGAGACGCATCACCCGTGTGTCCAAAGGGTGCGGAGGCATCTCTATGGCTCTAATCGATTCCAAGGTTGGCAAAGTGATCCGGGATTACTCCATTGAAGAACTGAGAGAGCAAGCGAATTTGATGCGGGGCTACGACCTGGTGGCATTATGCGCGGCTGGATCCGGGCACGCGGGGGGCACACTCTCCATCATGGACGTTACAGCCGCCCTGTATCTGAAGGTGGCGAATCTGGATCCGGCAAACCCGTTTTGGGAGGACCGCGATCGCATCATCTGGTCCACCGGCCATAAAGCGCCAAGTCTGTATCTTGGACTTGCATTTGCGGGTGCTTGCAAACTCGAGGATGTGATGTACCTGCGCAAACTCTCGTCGGCATTTCAAGGCCATCCGCATTGGCTGAAATTTCCCGGAGCCGAGGTCTCCAGCGGTTCGCTGGGGCAGGGATTGAGTATCGCAGTGGGAATCGCCATCGCTGCCAAATTGAATGGCAAGCAGCACACCACGTTTTGCATCATGGGAGACGGTGAGCAGCAAGAGGGCCAGATATGGGAAGCAGCCATGGAGGCCGCGCAGTTCAAGCTGGATAATCTGGTCGGGATCATTGATTACAACGGGCTGCAGATTGATGGTGCGGTTTGCGAAGTGATGAATATCGATCCTATTGAGGACAAATACCGGTCATTTGGCTGGAACGTGGTGCGCATTGTCGGTCATGATATGGAGCAGGTGGTCGATGCACTGGAAAAAGGAAAAGCCAACCGGGGCTGTGGGAAGCCCTTCTTGATTGTGGCGGAGACTGCTAAAGGAAAGGGCGTCAGCTTCATGGAGAATGTGGCGGGCTGGCATGGGAAGGCCCCCAATCAGGAAGAGATGAATCGGGGGCTGGCGGAACTGGGGCTGACCGGGAAGATTCGGGTGCAGGAACTGCTGGAGCACGCGAAGGAATATCAGGCCGAAGTGGAGCGGAAGCTCGAGCTCAAGATGCCGAAATTCAGCCGAAACTATTGGTGGAATTCGGACAGCAAGATGATGGCGGCGATGAAGCCGACGAGAATGGGCTTCGGGCAATCGTTGGCAGAAAACGGCGATGATGAACGAATTGTCTGCCTGGGGCTGGACATCTCCGGCTCGATCACTATCAGCGAGTTCTATACCAACAAGCCAAATCGCAAGAAGCGCTGGATCAGCATGGGCATCGCGGAGCAGTCAGCTACGGCTGCGGCAGCGGGGCTGGCAAAAGAGGGGAAGCTGCCGGTGCTGGGAACCTATGCCACGTTTGCCGCCGCCCGCAACCTGGATCAGCTCCGGGTTTCGGTGTGCTATGGGAATTTCAATGTCCTGATCGCCGGTGCTCATGGAGGGGTCTCCGTCGGGCCGGATGGAGCGACACATCAGGCGCTCGAAGATCTGTTTGCGATGTGCGGATTACCCAACATGTCGGTGGTAGTTCCATGTGATATCGCAGAGACGAAGAAGGCGACGGACTACCTTCTGTTGAAGCATGTAGGACCGAAGTACGTCCGCTTCGCCCGAGAAGCCACACCCATTGTGACTTCCGGAAGTACACCCTGGGTGTTTGGTAAGGCGAACGTAATCCGCTATCGGCGAGAAGCTGAGCAGTTTGGGGAGGCTTTTGAGACGCTGTTGGCCGAGGACTATCGCGATGAAGGTGAGGACCTCAGCATCGTTGCCTGCGGGCCAATGGTTCCAGAAGCAATGCGCGCAGCCTATATCCTGAAAAAGGAATTCGGCTATGAAACACGTATCGTCAACATGCATACACTGAAGCCGCTGGACGAAACGGCCATTCTCCGGGCGGGGAAAGAAACAGGAGCGGTGGTCACTGCCGAAGAACACCAGATTGGGGCTTTGGCATGGCAGGTAAGTGGGATACTGACGCAAAGCGCGGAACTGTACGGCCATCCGATCATCACGGGAGCAGTTGGAGTAAAAGACCGGTTCGGCGATTCGGGAGCGCCCTGGGAACTGATCAAGGAATTCGAAGTCAGCGCCGAGCACATCGCGCAGAGGGCCGCGGAGTTGATGGCGATCAAAAAGGGACGGGCTGCCAGTTCCCGGAACCAAGCAGAGCGTGAAGCCTTGGTGCGGTAGGGGCCGAGCGAAGACAAACCAGCACTTAGTCATTAGACACTACCTTGAGTTATCCAAGTGTGTCGATTTACGTCACAATCCTTCACCATTCCTTCACTGTACCTACGAAGGGAGCCAACCAGGATTCTTTCTTGTAAGTATCTGACAAAGCTGAGAATTTCGGGCCGGGCGGTGCCTCAACTTTCCCCGTTGGACCGTCAAATTACGCCGTTCGGCTGATTCCATTCGGCCACGACATAGAAAGAGGACAAGAATACGCCATTGTGCATGGCGGCGGTCTTGGTCCACCAGGGCCAAGGCGGGGGACTAGGTCTGCAGTTGAACCGAAGAAGGTGAGGACATGAGCACTTCGACACATCCAGCAACGAGTGGTGGGCTAGTGCAGATTACATCGCTGGAAGAAATGATTCGCCAGCGAGTGGCAGAAGAACGGGCACGGCTGGAGAAGGAAGCAGGAATCGCCCGTAAAGAGATCCATCATTTTCACAAGCCGATCGAGCGGCCATTCACTGCAGACCAGCGCAACAAGACCACGCTTCTTTTTGGCGGGCTGACCTGGAAGCACGAGAAGTTGGTCCATGGCGCTCTCGAGGGGCTGGGTTACAAGTGCGAAGTGGTGCCCACGGCGAATGTAAAGGCGTTCCAGTTGGGCAAGGAGTATGGCAATAACGGCCAATGCAATCCTACGTACTTCACCGTCGGCAACCTCGTCCAGTATCTGCAGAAGCTGGAGGAGTCGGGCATCCGCCGGGAAGACCTGCTCAACAATTACATTTTCCTTACCGCAGGGGCATGTGGTCCGTGCCGCTTTGGGATGTATGAAGCGGAATACCGGCTGGCCCTGCGCAATGCAGGCTTCGACGGCTTCCGAGTGATGCTATTCCAGCAATCGGGTGGTCTCGACCAGTCGGAGGCGGAAGCCGGGCTGTGCATGAACCTGGACTTCTTTCTGAACCTGCTGAATGCCCTCAATATGGGCGACATCATTAACGAAGTCGCGCATCAGATCCGGGCGTTCGAAGCGAATACCGGCGAGACAGACGCTGTCCTGGATGAGTCGATCGACTACCTGCACGAGGCGCTCAAGAAGAAGTCGCCCTGGTCGGTAGAGAGCAAACTGGGGAAGGCAGCCAACAAGATCCCGATGAAAGGTACGGTTGAATATTTGGGCAAATTCCTCAATCAGCTCATGTCCGACGATTACATGGTGGCGCTGAATCAGGTACGCGATCGCTTCAACCGGGTGAAGGTGGACCGCTTCCGGGTGAAGCCGATTGTGAAGATCACGGGCGAGTTTTGGGCGCAGACCACGGAAGGCGACGGCAACTTCAATATGTTCCCGTTCCTTCACAAGGAGGGTGCGCAGATCATCGTGGAGCCGATCGGCACCTGGATCATGTACATGATCCATCAGGTGGTGCAGAAGATTCGCGACACCAAGGGACTGGAAGAGGGTACGGTTGCGCCTCCGAGCTGGCGCATCGACAAGCAAGCCAAGATTGAATGGAACTACCGCAACAAGTTGATGAAGCTCAGGGCTGCGGAGCTGATCTTTGCTCGCGAGTATCACCGCATTGTTGACGCTCTGGGAGGGACTGCGCATCGTTTGGTAGATCAATACGAACTACAGCGGCTCGGCCATCCTTACTACAACTCGCGGGCGGGCGGCGGCGAAGGGCACCTGGAAGTGGCCAAGAATATCTACTACTCCAATCGCGAACTCTGCCACATGGTGCTCTCGCTGAAGCCGTTTGGATGTATGCCCTCCACGCAGTCCGACGGAGCGCAATCAGCCGTAGTGGCGCATTACAAAGACATGATCTTCCTTCCCATTGAAACCTCCGGGGAGGGCGAGATCAATGCGCATAGCCGGGTGCAGATGGCGCTGGGCGAAGCCAAGGCCAAGGCTAAGCTCGAGTACAAAGAGGTGCTGGAGAAGATCGGCAAGAGCCAGGACGAGTTGAAGGCGTATGTCGAGCAGCACCCGGAGATGTCCAACGCGCTCTATCCGGTGCCGAAGTACAAAGGCGTAATTGGGACTGCTGCGAACTTCGCGGTGCATGTGGCAGAACGTATGGGGGCCCAGGTTCCGTATCACGCGGAAGCGCACTGAGCGTTGCAAAAGCGGACTTGACCGTGAATTTGCAAGGCTACCAACTGTCATCCTGAGCGAGGGTCGAGTATAAAGACGAGGCCCGAGTCGTGGGACCTGGTGTTTTAAGGGTTCCTCCAGGCTAAAGGCTCTCTAGGAGAATCATGGCGGGACTTACCGATAAAGCGATTCGCGACAAGAAGTACGAAATGCTGTGGATGGGTGCCGACGTCGGTTCCACGACGGTGAAGATCGCGGTCATCGACGGTGAAACCGACCAGATCATCTGGCAGGACTACCAACGGCATGAAACCAAGCAGCCGGAGAAGCTCCTGGAGATGCTGAAGCAGATCGGGGAGGACCTGCCAGCTACGCCGATAGAGAACTATCGCGTATTCATCACTGGATCGGGTGGCTCCGGAATTGCCAAGCACCTGGGCGCGAAGTTCGTGCAGGAGGTAAACGCGGTATCGCTCTCCGTGGAGAAGCTCTATCCAGAGTGCGGGTCAGTCATCGAACTGGGTGGGCAAGACGCGAAGATCATCATCTTCAAGGAAGACCCGGAGACGGGCAAGAAGAAGAAACTGCCTTCGATGAATGACAAGTGCGCGGGTGGCACGGGCGCGGTCATCGACAAGATCAATGCCAAGCTTCGTATTCCCTCTGCGGAACTCTGCAACATGGGCTACAAGGGCCTGAAGCTGCACCCGGTGGCAGGGAAGTGCGGGGTTTTCGCCGAGACCGATATTAACGGCCTGCAGAAACAGGGCGTTCCGCCGGATGAGCTGATGGCGTCATTGTTTGAGTCAATCGTGCAGCAGAACCTGTCGGTGCTGACGCGCGGCAATACGCTACGTCCCGTTGTGCTGCTATTGGGTGGTCCGAATTGCTACATCAAGGGAATGCGCGACTGCTGGAAAGCTAACATCCCCAAGATCTGGGAAGAGCGGAACTATCCCCTTCCAGAGGGTGTGAATCCGGAAGATCTGATTAAGACCCCCGATAATGCGCAATATTTTGCCTGCATCGGAGCAGTCGAGTTTGGAAAGCAGGAAGACCCGGGAGTCGGTCTTTATCAGGGCTACTCGAAGCTGGAATGGTACATCACGGAGGGACGTGCCCAGGAAAAGGCTAAGAAGGGCGGCGCACAGGCGCTGGCGAAGAGCCCGGAGGAGTTGGAAGAGTTCAAGAAAAAGTACGCCAAGAAGAAGTTTGTAGCTGCGACATTCCAGCCTGGCCAAGTAGTTGCGGGTTTTGTCGGAATCGATGGCGGATCCACTTCAACCAAAGCCGTCCTCGTGGACAAGAACCGCAATATTCTGTGCAAGACCTATCAACTCTCGAAGGGAAATCCGATCGAGGACACGCAGGAGGTTCTGGCCAAGATTACGAAGCAGGTTACAGACCAGGGCGCGACTTTGAAGGTCTCAGGCGTTGGCACCACGGGCTATGCCAAAGACATTCTGAAAGACGCGGTCGGCGCCGATGTGGCGCTGGTAGAGACAGTAGCCCATACGCAGGCAGCGCTGCATTTCTATCCCGACGCGGACGTGATCTGTGATGTGGGCGGCCAGGACATCAAGATCATCATCCTCAAAGACGGACGCGTAAAAGACTTCAAGTTGAACACGCAGTGCTCGGCCGGCAACGGCTACTTCCTGCAGGGTACGTGCGAAAGCTTTGGCTTCAAAGTCGAGGAGTTCGCCGACATCGCATTCGGAGCCAAGGGCTTTCCGCAGTTCGGTTATGGCTGTGCGGTGTTCATGCAGTCGGATATCGTCGATTTCCAGCGGCAAGGGTGGAAGCCCGAAGAAATCATGGCGGGGTTATGCAACGTGCTGCCGAAAAATATCTGGCTGTACGTATCCCAGATTCCCAACCTGTCGGCCATAGGGCGCAGGTTCATTCTCCAGGGCGGCACGCAGCACAATCTGGCGGCGGTGAAGTCGCAGGTGGATTTCATCGAATCGCGATTCAAAGGAAAAGAGGTGCAGCCCGAGGTGATCGTGCACCAGCACTGCGGCGAAGCCGGCGCGATTGGCTGTGCTTTCGAAGCAGTTCGCTTGTGGGAGAACGGAAAGCAGACCGAATTCATCGGAATGGATGCGGTGGCTTCAATTTCCTTCACCACGACACGAAACGAGGACACCCGGTGCTATTTCTGCAAGAACAAGTGTCTGCGCACTTTTATCGACGTAAAGACTGCTTCACCGAATCCGAACTATAAGCCGCCGGTGAAAACTAAAGTGCCGCTGGCGCCGGGCGCCCAGCGCTTGATCATCGCCACCTGCGAAAAGGGTACGGTAGAGAACGTGGAAGAGATGCGCGTCATCAAGGGCAATATTGACGCCATCAAGAAGGAGAACCCCAATCTGGTGGAGATTGCGGCCAAGGCGGCATTCAAGAGCTACGAGCCACCACTCGTGGCCGATCCGCTGCCTAAGTTGGTGATCACTAAAGCGCAGAAGCAACGCATCGAACTGATGAAGCGGCGGGCAGAGCTGAAGATTGGCATGCCGAAAGCGCTGAACATGTATTCGTGCGGCCCGTTCTTCACCGCCTATTTCGAGTCGCTGGGGGTAAAAGCCGAAAACCTATTGTGGTCGGAATACACCAGCGAACAACTCTACAAAGAAGGGGCGAAGCGGGGAGCGATTGATCCCTGCTTCCCGTCCAAGGTTGGGATTCCGCATGTACACAATTTGCTGTACTCGGTGCATCCGAAGAAGAAGCTGGATGTGATCTTCTTTCCGATGATCGATTCGCTTCCAACCTTCCTGACGCATACGCAGTCCAGCCGCGCTTGCCCAACGGTGACGGCTACACCTGCTTCAGTCAAAGCCGCCTTCACCAAAGAAGGCGATCTGTTCAAGGAAAAGGGCGTGATCTGGAGGGACACGCTCATCTGCCTCAATGAAGAGAAGCTGGCACACCGTCAGATGTATGAAGACTGGGAAGACATTCTGGGCCTGACCGAGGAGGAAAACCTCCGGGCGGTGCAGCAGGGCTTCGCAGCAATGAATAAGTTCGACAACGAGATCATGCGGGGAGCAGCGCGCGAAGTGCTGAAGCGCCTGGAGGCTGAGACCCGCCTGGGTATTGTGCTGCTGGGCCGTCCGTACCACAACGATCCCGGAATCAACCATGAGATCCTGGAGGAGTTCCAGAAGCTCGGATATCCAGTATTTTCTCAGGATTCGCTGCCGCTGGACGATGAAATCGTGTGGAAGCTGTTCGGAGACGAGGTCCACGCGGGCGTGATCAAGCACCCAATGGACGTTTCCGATGCCTGGAAGAATTCGTATTCGGAGAATACGAGCCGCAAGGTTTGGGCCGCCAAGTACATCGCCCGGCATCCCAATCTGGTGGCGCTGGAGCTTTCCAGCTTCAAGTGCGGACACGATGCCCCGATCTATACTGTGATCGAAGAGGTCGTCGAACACTCAGGAACGCCGTACTTCTGCTTCAAGGATATTGATGAGAACAAGCCGACCGGGTCCATCAAGATTCGCGTGGAGACGATTGGTTACTTCCTGAAACGCTACCGAGAGGACATGGTTCGGGAGAAACAGAAGAAGCTGACAATTGAAGACCAGCTTAAGAAATTTGAGGAGCAGTTGCGCGCGGAGCTGCTCATCGCACAGAGGCACCGGGCTGCTGAGGGCGTTCCCGCGGAACTGGTTTCCATTTCCAATGCTCAGCCAACGGCGGATGAGTTGGTGCAGCTGAGTGGAGATTAAAGTAGGACTTTAACATAGGATTACAACGAATTCCGTCCCTTCTGCCGGTCCGAAAGGCTGGCAGAAGGGATTTGTTTTGCTGAAATTTGCACGCTGCCGCGGACAAGAGTGTCCGCGCCACACGTGCTAGACTTCAGTAAAATAGTCTGATCTCCAGCAGGATGGCGCAAGCATGGCAATGGACTCTGATAAGGTGATGTTTGAGATTTACCGTGAGGCGACTTACAGCGGGAAGTACCGGGTGGTGTATTTCACCGAGTTGAACGAAAACAACAAGGAGTTTGAGATCAACCGGGCACTCGCCGGGGAGCACTTTTACGATGGTTTCATCCGCAATTACGGCAAGGACGAAGCCAAGGACATCATCGACGCGCTCCTGAAACGCATGAACGACGGCGAATCGCTGCCCCCCGAAGAAGTGGAAAGGGCCTTGGGCGACCATATGGCCAACCGCTAGCACAATCCCGTCAATAGGCTTGGGGTATAATCACCGCACAATGGCCGAACAACAGGTCGCCAAGGCACCGGGATTTGTCCCGGACGAACTGAAGCATGAGCCACGATCCAAAGGGATTCTGACCCCCCGCAAAAAGAAACCCAAAGAGCTGGCAGTAATTACGGAATGCTGTACAGGCTGTGCCGGCTCGCCAGCGTGCGTGGAGTACTGCCCGATTGAAGACTGCATGTTCTGGGTACCCGATGAAGATCATCCCCCATTCGGGCGCATTCAGGTCGACCCGATCCTGTGCATCGGGTGCAAGAAGTGCACCAGCAAGGGGCCGGATGGCAGCTTCCTCGACGGCTGCCCGTGGGACGCCATAGTGATGCTGGATACTACGGAAGTCGAAAAGGAAGTGGGAATGATGAGTTACTAGTGGCTGCTTTCCCGGCCTGTCGCTGCCAACAAGTGCGTCGTTTGCCCGGCATTGTTATCGGGTAAATTGTAATCGGGTAATCTGAAAACTAAACTTGGGGCCTGTCTCTAGCGGGACAGCTTCAATCATTTCATGGTTTGTTTCCCATCAGCTCCAAGACTGCTGTGGTTTCGGCGAGGATGGCAGTTTTGATCGTCGGTTCACGATCAGGGTAAAACTTGGACGAGTGGAGCGAAGGTAACGGCTCTCCGCCACCCTTTGCCGCCCTATATTTCTCGGGATTCACCGCGCCCACGTGGAACATCAGAATTGGCACTCCTGCGCTGCCATATTCTGAAAAATCTTCTGAGGACATCTTAGGCGGAATTTCCAGCACATTATTTTGCCCCAAGCTGCGGCTTACGGCAGCTTCAACGCGGCGGGTGAGCACAGGGTCATTGAATACTGCTTTGGTTGAGTCCACGACTTTCATCTCGGGAGGCTTGGGAGCTCCGGCAGCCTGGGCTTCGGCGCACGCAATCCGCTCGATGCCGGACAGCAAATGCTCGCGGACCTCCGGGCGGTAAGAGCGAACCGAAAGCTGAAGTTTGACCTCATCGGGAATAATGTTGTGCTTCGTGCCTGCGTGGATGGAACCCACCGTAACGACGGCCGGATCATTGGGATCATCCTCCCGAGAGACGAGAGTCTGAAGTGCGAGAATAGTGCGAGCCGCGACGACTATAGGATCGATTGTCATTTGCGGCTTGGCCCCATGCCCGCCTCTGCCGTAAATAGTCAAGTCTACGGCATCGGAAGCGGCCATGGAGTAACCAGAAGTGAATCCGACCTGACCCGCCGGGATGCCATCATCGTCATGGAGAGCCAAGACAAAATCGGGCTTTGGGAAGCGCGTGAAGAGCCCGTCCTTGAGCATGGCCGACGCGCCATTCATCGATTCTTCAGCAGGCTGGGCAATCATCATTAATGTGCCATGCCAGAGGTCGCGGTGCTGGCTTAGCAAGCTTGCGGATGCAACCCAGGTGGACATATGCACGTCGTGACCGCAGGCGTGCATCACGGAAACATCATTACCCGCAGCGTCCTTGGTTTTGACGTGACTTGCGTAAGGAAGACCGGTGGCCTCAGCAACTGGAAGGGCGTCGAGTTCGGTGCGCACCATCACTGTGGGTCCGCTGCCGTTCTTAAGGATGGCTACAACTCCATTGCCGCCTACGTTCGTGGTGACCTGGAATCCCAGTTTGCGGGCCGCGTCGGCGAGCTTGGCAGCCGTCTGAACCTCATGCGACGAGAGCTCAGGGTTACGATGGAGATCCAGGTAGAGAGCTTCAATATTGGGGTAGATCGAGTCAATATCGCCCTTCGAGAAACTGGGACCCTGAGCGAAGGCACCAATGGAGACAGCCAGGCAAATCATCAGCGAAAGCGATCGCATAGCACCTCGGTTGTGAGATAGCAAAACTGCAGATCCCTCGCGTCCTGGCGGCCGCACGTCCACTCCATTGAGCCAAAAGCGGGCTCATTGGGGAACCCGCTCCTGATGGCAAGAGCCTGCTCCACATGCCTCACTTCGCAGCTCGCTGCAGAATAGCACGCTCAGAAGCAACAGCTTGTTCGCGAATGCGCTCCGGCATCTCCGGCAGAGCACGTTCGTAGGGGCGGATGGCGGGGAGATCCTCGACCCGGCCGACTACGTAAAGAGCTCGCAGCGCCTCCCAAACCTGGTCGGTGCTGGGATCGATGCGGGCTATCTCACCGTTTGCTGCAACCTGCGCGCCGCGGCTTGCGGCGAAGGCCACACGGCCAGTCAATGGCGAGCGAAGTTCGAAAATTTTGGCATCAGCGCTGAGTTTGGAAACAGTGCCATTCTGACGCACAGTGGTTCCAGGCTTGGCGCTATCCACAATGATTCCCGTCGACGGTGCTGTGATGACGGCGGGCTTTAGCATCTCGAGTAGTTGCGATCGGCCAGAATCATCGCCGAAGCGCACCAGAGCCAGAGCGGCGTTACCTCTGACGTTAGCGGACGAATCGTGCAGAAGTTCAAGCAGAGCCTGGTGGAATTCCGGGCGGGAAGCGTCCTGGCCCATGACCCAGGCATCGGTGTTGCGAATCTCTTCCACTGGATGTGAGGCCAGCCAAACCAAATCCGGATACCAGTGCGCGACGCTGTCATCGCGACGTCCTATTCGTTCGCCGATCTGCACGAGCGCGTGCTGAATGTGGCGGGGCTTCTGGCTGTCGTGCAGGTAGCGATTGAGCTCAGCATCTGACAATTGGCGGCCAAACCAGGTACTGCGCCAAAACAGAAACGGCATAAGCACGATGGCCCAAGCTGTCATGAAAAAGAGAATACGAGTGCGAGTGGACATCCGATGGTGCACGCGAGGAGAGGAAACAGTTTCAGCTGGAGTTGGCGATGATGGCTGGTTTACTTCAGTCACAGGGGAATTGTAATCGTTGATGGGCCTGCGCTTCACTCTTCTACGTCGGCGTCGAGAACGCGTGGTTGCTCCAGGTAGTGCGACACCGCGTATTGTGCCACCAAGCTGGTGGGCACCAGGACCTCTGCTCCTCGCCATTCGCCTTTCGGGTGTGGCGCATCCAGTGGGTGTTTGCAGGGGCCACTGCTGCCAAACTCCTCCCCGAAGAAGGCGGCCTGGGCTTCGGGGAAGGGAGTGAGATCACGCCAAGCCCGATCACCGACCGTCCCGGAGATGTCGATTTTGAGTTTGACGATGGGCATGACTTACGCTGACGAGGCGCAGTTGGCGTTCGATTCCTCAGGGTGCAAACAGGTGATACAGCATAACGTAGATGATGACTCCGGTCACAGAAACGTAGAGCCAGAGAGGATAGGTCCAACGCGCGATGGCGCGGTGGCGCTCAAAGAGCTCGCGTAAGGCACGTGAGAGCGTGATCAGCACCATGGGAACGATTACCACAGCGAGAATGGTGTGGCTAATCAGGATCGTGAAGTAGAGAGGCCGTGACCAGCCGTGTCCCTGAAAGCGCACGGATCCAACGTGGTAGTGATAGTAAAGATAAGAAGCCAGGAACAGGGTGGAGGCCGCGAAGGCCGACAGCATGCATGCCCGGTGTGCCGCGATGCGGCCCTTCTTAATCAGTGAGACACCCGCAATGATGAGAGCTGCAGAAGTGCCATTCAGGATGGCATTGATCAAGGGAAAAATGGCGTAGCGTTCATTCATGCCGCAGGTTTCGTGGTGCGACGGTTGGCTACCAGAAATGCGAGGACGAACATGATCATGGCAAAAGCCGCAAGAACAGCCAGGTTGGTGCTGATGGATAGTCCAAGCGAGGAGCTTCCCGGGAACAACAAGCCGCGCAACGCCTCCGTGCCATAGGTCAGCGGATTGATGCGCATCAGGAATCTGATCCAAAAAGAGGCTCCACTGAGGGGGAACAGCGAGCCAGAAAGGAGCCATAGCGGGATCAGGAAGAGATTGATGATGGCGTGAAAGGCCTGGGTTGAGTCCATGGGCCAGGCAATGATGAAGCCGAGGGCAGTAAGCGAGAACGCGACCAGGAAAACGGCAAGCGCGACCAGCAGCAGGGTTCCCACTCCGAAGTGAATTCCCACGGCAGGGGCGAAAACCAAAAAGATCAGGCCCTGCAGAGCCGCCAGCGTAGTGCCTCCAAGGACTTTTCCCAGCACAATCACCGAGCGATGAACCGGAGCTACCAGGACGGAAAGCAGGAAGCCCTCTTTGCGGTCTTCGATGACCGACATCATAGTAAATATTGCGGTGAACAGAACAATCATGATCAGCGCGCCGGGAAAGAAGAAATCCAGATAATTCTGGCTGGCTTGGGCGCTCGCACCGCGAAAAGAAGTGCCAAAGCCTGATCCGATCACGATCCAAAAGAGCAGAGGCGAGGCAATCACGCCTATCACGCGGGTGCGCTGGCGGTAAAAGCGCACCACTTCACGCCACCAGAGACTGAACGCAGGCCGGAACGTGCCCACGGCAGCTGCGGGAGGCGATAGGGCCAAACTTTGGGCCTGGGCTGGCATCAGCTTTGTTCCTGGTCGGTCCAGAATCGGTGTCCGGTGCGATGGATGAAGACATCTTCCAGAGTCGGTTTGCTAACCGAGACCGACTGAATCTCGCCAGGGAAGGCTTCTACGACATCGGTAACGAAGCGGTGGCCTTGCTCGCGCTCCAGCCGCACTTTGCCGTCGAGGACCGATGTTGCAAGACCGAAGCGGGCGCGTATCTGATGGGCGAGGGAGTCCGGGTTGACAGCCTCCAGCAGAATGACGTCGCCGCCAATTTCATGTTTCAGTGCTGCGGGAGTGCCGAGGGCAACCAACTTGCCTTCGCTCAGGATAGCGAGGCGATCGCAATGCTCGGCTTCCTCCATCAGGTGCGTGGTTACGATGATAGTGACATTTTCTTGATCACGCAGCGTGCACAGATACTGCCAGAGATCACGACGAGCTCCTGGGTCAAGTCCGGTAGTAGGTTCGTCAAGCAGGAGCACCGATGGATGGTGCATCAGACCCTTAGCCAGTTCCAGACGGCGCTGCATGCCGCCAGAGAAGGCTTCTGCCTTATCGTTAGCGCGATCTGACAATCCTACGCGGGAGAGCATTTCGTGGATTCGCGCTCTCAGAACAGAGCCTTTCAGGCCGTATAAGTGGCCCACGTGCCACAGGTTCTCGTTGGCAGTGAGCTTCACGTCAATGCTAGGCGCCTGGAAAACAACACCGATGCGGCGACGGAGCCCCTCAGGATCGTTGGCCGCATCGCAACCCATGATGATGGCGCGTCCGCGCGTCGGTAGCATTAACGTGGAGAGAATACGGAACAGCGTGGTTTTGCCGCTTCCGTTGGGTCCCAGCAATCCAAACATTTCTGCCCGCTGAACATTGAACGAGACACCATCTAGTGCTTTACGTTCACCGTAGGAATGCTGCAGGTTATCGACGCACACAACGGCGTCGCTGGAAGTCTCAGGAACCTGCCTGGGGTTGGCCCCGGGAACTTGAATCGTGTCAGTGGGCACAAGCCATTCTACGATGCCACAGCGTTAATCATCATCAGGCCGAACAACAGCGGGAGGTAAATAACAGTTGCCTGCAGTAGAAAACGGGCATGTGCTTTCGAGTGTGGAGAGGTGGGGGGTAGTTTGGCGGCAGCAAGTCGGTATCCAAACCAGAAGAGAGCAGCACTCAACAGCAGTGCACCCGAGAGGTAGAGCCTTCCGGTCATGCCAAGCAGGCTCGGAGCCACACTCATAGGAATGAGGAGGAGGGAGTACACGATAATTTCCCGGGCTGTGGAGCGCCCGTCACTCTCAACCACCGGCAGCATGCGAATGCTGGCGTTGGCGTAGTCCTCACGATAGAGCCAGGCGATAGAGAAGAAGTGTGGAAACTGCCAGAGAAAGACAATGGCGAACAGCACGATGCCTTCCCATTCCACCCGGCCACGATTGGCAGTCCATCCGAGTAGTGGCGGCATGGCGCCGGAAAAAGCGCCTACGAAGGTGCAGATGGGGGATCTGCGCTTGAGCGGAGTGTAAACGGTCAAATAGAAAACTGCCGTTCCCAGTGTGAGTAGCGCCGTCAGGTTATTGGTGGTTAGAGCGAGATAGACAGTGCCACCAAGGATCATGGTTGAGGCAGCGACGGTGGCATGAGCCAGACTCATGCGGCGAGCAGGCAGTGGGCGAGTAGCGGTGCGGCGCATCAGGGCGTCAGCTTCGCGCTCCAGGACTTCGTTAAAAGCAGCGGTACCACCCGAGACTAGCCCAATGCCCAGTAAGGCGTGAAATAAGGCCCAAGTAAAAGACGGGACGCCAGACTTAAGCGCGCCAAGATAGAAACCCGTCCAGGCGGTCAGTACGATCAACGTCGTTACCCGAAGCTTGATTAACTCTGCGTAGTCGCGCGCGCGGCTGATACCGTTCCGGGCAGACCAGAGTGGGTGAGTGGCACTGCTCATGCAATCACAGCCTTTTGAGTTCGAGAACTAAGCGGTTCAGCTTCGGTTTGCGGCACAGCGACATGGCGCCAGGTCTGGATCGCGAGGACTACAGTCGTAGCCAACAATAAGGCGCCCACTGATACATGCGCTACCGTTGACCAAATCATCATTGGCGTTGGCTGAGCAACTTCTCCTCCCCAGACCACCCTAGCCAGAAAAGAAAGAAAACCGAGACACAACTGGGCGATCAGAAGACCCAAAACAATTATGGCGGGCCGACGGAGAGCTTCGAGTTGGGAATAGTAAGAGAGGACACGGATGGCCGTCCAGGTCACAACAATCACCACGAGCAAGGAATGGATGACGTGGGGCTGCCATCCCATCCCCTTGTGGCGGAACATACCGCCCAAGATGAGTTGGACATAAAGCAAAGCGATGGAGAGCAGAGTGAGCGTAACCAGGCTGGGGCGGCGGCGATCCACCGCAATCCTGGGCTGCTCTTGTACCCAGTGTCGCCCCGTAAACAGGGCAATCGCGACGGCTAGGCAGAAGAACGTCTGGCCTACGACTGCGTGAGCCGTGGAAACCGCCGGCGGAAGAAAATGCAGGACGGTGATGCCACCCAGAATAGCCTGCACAATGATGGTGCTAAAGGCGGCGAGCGCAAGATTTTTCATCCAGCGGCGGCGATCTACGAGCCAAGTGGAAATCGCTATTCCAAGGGTAAGCAGGATGGTGAAGCCCGCGATCATGCGGTGGCCGTGCTCATAGAGAACGCCTCCGACCATGCTGGGCATGCGAAAGGAATGGAATGTGGTCGGCCAGTCCGGGACGGCAAGGCCAGCGTCATTGCTGGTGACAAGTGCTCCAGCGATGATGAGGAAAAAAGTCGCAAAGGCGGTGAACACCGCAAAACCGTGGTGCGCCCGGTTATATGGCGTGGTCAACGCGGTCAGAGCTGATCTCCTTCAAGTCGCCGGCCGTCATTAGTGGAACACAGACTATACCATCTGCAAAAAAGTCGTGCTTCATGAAAGCGATGAGCGGAAAAGAGGGCGCGAACGCGCCCTCCGCTAAGCTGGTTATGACCCCTTCACCGTGAAGTCAACTGTTTTCGAGTCTTTTGGAGCGAGCGTCACCTTCTGTTCCTGGGTCCACCCTTTCTCATGTACGACGGCGATGGTGTACGTGCCCGGAGGCAAGCCGGTCAGGGTGTACTTGCCATTTTTGTCCGTGACAGCATAGAAGGGGTTCTTTACCACGTTGATGTACATCTTCATCCAGGGATGCTGGTTGCATTTGACCGGCAGCATTACCTCTTCGCGGGCAAAGGATTTTTCCAGCGGAGCCGCCTTTGGCGCCTGCGATTCGTTCCACTCGCGATTGTCCTTGGGAGTGGGATGAATGTTATGGGTGGTGTTGTCGCTGTTCACGACTTTTACTTCCTGGCCAGTCATAACGCCCAAAACATGGGGGTGGTAGCGGCAGCCTTGCTGGTCGATGGTCACCGCATCTTTGGGGGTTTCGAAGGTGCGGTCGCCTAGGCCATCTTTCACATAGACGAAAGCATTTGCCAGGTCGCCATTGTCGACCACGACGGTCTCGGTCATGTTGGGCCCGCTGCCGCATGCCGGATCCTGGCTCATATCGATCTTCTGCGGCTTGGGCGCAGTGCCGTCAAATTTTACTGTTCCGGAGACGGATGCCACAGTGTTGGGATCGATCGGAGTGGCAGCCGCGGCCGGCTTTGATTCTGCAGCAGGTTTTTCCGCTTCGCTTTCTTTCTTACTACACGCGCCCCACAGAAGCAGGCTGAGCAAGACGAAACAAAGGAAAGCCCATTTTGTTTTGTTCATAAAGATCCTCTTTCTAATAATGCGAGTTAGTGTGAACAGGGTCAGCCCCTGCTCAGAAGTTGCATTTTGCAGGCCTTCTTCGGAGACCCTGGCTGTTCGGCCCCTAAAAACAGCTCGACTCTCAGGCCCTGCAACGCAGCCGGACATTTTATCGCGAACCTCCTGCTGAGGTGGAACCGGGCGCGTAGCGAGTGGTTGCCCGCGGCGAAGCTGCGGGCGGATTGCCTTTGGCCGACTTTGGAGAAGCCGGCATGCGGGCGCTCACGCGATGCTGTTCCTCAGGCGTGAGCTGGAAGATATAGCGGACCAGAAGCTTGGTGTGATCCTGGGTGTATCCGTTGAATGAGGGCGGAGTAGGTCCGGAGAAGACCCATCGCTCGCCCTGCTTGCGAAACAGATTGGAAGGCATGGCCGTGCCAGGACTGATGCTTTGAGGATCGACGATCCAGCGCTCGGTCCAACCCGGCTTGAGACGTTCTTTAGCCAGAAGGAAATTTGGCGCGGTAGCATGCGCGTCGTGCGCAGGATCGCCTGTGGCATGACACTTCAGACAGGGAGCCGCCTGGCTCGCGAAGAGACTGCGCGCCATCTCGGTTTCGCTGGCAGTCAGCAACTCTTCACGCTGGGGAATGTAGGGGAGCGGCTGCTGCGACAAGGCCTGGAAGAAACGAACAAGTTTGCGCACCTCGTTTTCCGAAAAATAGAAGGTAGGCATGCGAACCTGGAGATAGGGACGGACGCCATTGCGATGGATGTCGGTGACGCTGAGAGACGGATTCGACAGGAAGCGCATCAGCCAATCCGGGCTCACGCGCGCGCCCTCGGTAAGAAGCTTGGGGGGCAGTTTCTCCTTGGCATCGGCGTAAACTGGGAGGCTTTCCAAGGCCGTCTTCTGGCCCGGTACGAACTGATGGCATCCCATGCAGTTATATTTGCGGACGATCCACCAACCTTCCTGGATGTCGCGGCGGGAGTCCTGAGGGCGGTACTGGTAGCTCGCGGGTAGTGAGGTCTCCTGGCTGCCTAGGAGGAAGGTGGTCAGGTCCTGAATTTGTTCCTCCGTGAGATGGGGATCTGGCATGCGCAGGGCCTCGGTTTCGGACTTGACCTTGCCCTGATCGTAGATCTCCGGCTTTGCCAGCTTGTGTTCAAAGAAGCCCTTGTGGTCGTACCAGGGTCCGATCTTTTTCGCGGTGATAGGGTCCTTGCCACCTCGCATCGCGGGCTCAGTGAACAGCGCGAAATCAAGGCGCTCGATCGGCTTGCTGCCCTCGGCGGTGAGTTCGGTACCGATGCGGCCTTCGTCCTCAAAACCGGCAATCTCGTGGCAGCCAGCACAGCCATAGTGGCGGATCCACTTCCTGCCTTCTTCCTTCAGCTTTGGATCGTCCATAAAGGAAGCGTCAGCGTATGCACCCGGCTCCTGCTTTTTCTGCTGGCTAAGATACGTTGCGATGTCAGCAACTTCATCCGGAGCGAGCCGCAGGTTGGGCATCACCGTCATCTGTTCAATTTGCAGCTCGTGTCCATCGTTGGGGCAGGTGGTGTGATCGAAGTCGACAATGTAAGGCACGCCGTGCTTGGCGTAGTCGTCTGGGCCAATGTCCTTCTTCTCATATGGACAATAAGGACGGAGGCGCTGGCGTGGATTGCTGATCCAACGCACCAGATAGTCATAGTTGTCTTTCTCTCCGACGCGGGACAGATTGGCGGCAAACTCCGCGCCGATCTGATGCGAGCCTTCGCCGATCGAGTGGCACGCAAGACATCCGCGAGTCTCAAAAAGTTCCTTGCCGCGAGCGGCGTTGCCCAGCTTGCCGTGCGGGATGGGATCAGTGAGCGCCGATTGCCAGAGATATGCGCTGATGGCTTTGATCTGCGCGTCTGTGAGGCGGAAGTTCGGCATCTTCGTGGTCGGCCGAAAATCTGTGGGCTTGTGCAGCCAGACAGGAATCCAATTGCGGTTCAGCTTGGCACGGATTTCCTTCAGGTCGGGCCCGATCTTCTTCATGTCCTTCAGCAGGCTGGAGGACTTCAGATCAAGCTGCTCGATCTGGCCAGCGATCTTGCTGTTGGCGACTTTCAAGCCGACCGCGTCTTCGTTGAGCTTGTTGGCCTGTTCGTTGGTTAATTTGGGATCGTCAGCTTGCTTGTTCAGATAGGCAGCTTGTTTGAGATTGTCGCGCTGCTGCTGCTCCATTTGTTTGATCTGTTGCTGGATGGAGAGCAGATCCTCCGGTTCCGTGTCGTAACCTTCATAGCGATGGCAGCCGTTGCATCCGCGCTGGCGAAAAAGGAACTTGCCTTCGCTGATGGTGCCGCCTACATCGCCTACGCGGAGCCACATATCCGCAGCGTGGCAGGTCTGGCAGCCAGCTTCGACGTTGGCGGGCTGGAACAGCGGCCATAGCCAGTGTTCGTAGTCCCCGTGCGCTTTCTCCACGCTCGTGGTGGCGCGTCCGTTGCCCTGGTGACACGGAGAACACCCGAACTTATCCGGATCGTGGATAGTGAGCAGTCGCTTCTCGGGATGGCTTACCAAGGCTCGAGCGTACTCATCAGGCTTTTTGCCGGGCAGGCTCATCGATGAAGCAGTCAGGCGCAATGGTTCGCGGATTCCCATGTGGCAGGATTCGCAGCGATCGACAATATTGGCCTCGGCCACATTGATCTGAACGATTTTTGGATCCCAATCCTCTATTTTGTGCTGCAGCCCACGGATTTGTTCCGGAGTCAGGTCGACAAGGTGATCGTTCAGATATGCGTCGCGTTTGTCCTTGGCTTCGGTGAGGGGCTTCAGTAGCTCTGCAAGGCGGGCTCCCAGTTGGGTGCGCTGATCCTTCAGGCCGTTGTATTCCTTTTCGAGGTCGTCGTAGTTGAACTTCTTGCGAGTGCCGTCCGGGTATTCCACCGTGAAAGGGCCGGCCTTGTACTTCTCCAGATCCTTACGAATGCTTTCTTTCGAACTCTGGCCGGTCGCCGTCTCGAGAGCATAGGTTTCCGCACCGACATAAGCCCGCTTGTCGGTGAATACGCTCTGGACGGCTAGGATCCTGGCAGAGAGATCGCGAAGCTGATCGTTGATCCCCTTGATTTCGGCGTCGGATTTCTTTTGCGCATCGGTGTAGGAGACATCCAGTGCATGGTACTGGCTGTCGCTCTCGATGCCTTTCAATTCGTCTGCCGACTGGGTACGTGCCTGTCGGAGAAAACGCTCGTAACGGGACTTGAACTCTGTCTGGTAACGCTTCCAGGGGCGCTGGCCGTAGGCTTCATCCCACAGCGCCCAGAACAGACTTCCGATCAGCACCACGGTAGCTACCACATAGTGCACCGCGTAAGACTTGCTGGTAATCGGATCTTGTTCAGGAATAGGTTGCTCAGGCACGGGCCTTATTTCCTCCGCTTCGACCAGCTAGCGCCGTAAGTGTTCGGTCGGCGATCATCAGATGTTGAACCAGGGCGTGATCCAGACATATTTAATGTGCATGGTCAGCCGAATTAGGATTTTGATCGGCAAGGCAATCATCAGCAGCATGAAGACCATCATGATGTTGTACTGCAGGAATCCCATGCGCTCGTAGTCGCGCCGCTGATAACGTTTGAAGAGCATGTGCAGGATCAGGCCGCCGATCACAAAGTAGGCGCCAACGACAATGGCCCCAAAGATGCCCTTGCCCAGGTTCGAGGTGATGCCGAACAGGTCCGGCAAGTCGCGATTCACTTCGTAGATGAGGCGGTTATGGTCCCAGGTCATACCGGGCCAGAACCACTGCCATCCTGGACCGCGGATGAAGGTGCCGATGATGATCATCGCTACCCAAAGGATGATGAAGCCGAAGACGAAGGTCGCGATGGAGAACCGCCGTTGTTTAAGCGTGTAATAGCCAGCGCCCAGCGGATTGGTGTCGATGTATGGAATTGCCATCAGTCCAATGATGATCAGCGTCGGCATGACCACGCCGGCGATCCAGGGATCGAAGTAAACCAGCATCTCCTGCAATCCGAGGAAGTACCAGGGGGCTTTTGCAGGATTCATAGTGAGGTTGGGGTTTGCTGGCTCTTCGAGCGGCGCATTCAAGCCGATGGACCAAACCATCAGGATGGCGGTCACGATAATCGCTGCGAGAAATTCCACGCGCAGCAGAAAAGGCCACACATGAACTTCTTTCGGCCAGCCCGGAAGGTAAGGGAAGGTTTTGCGATGATGCGTCTTGGCCAGAGCCGGGTCGGCTTCCAGTTGCGTAATCAGCTGGTCGTTGGCTCGCGCCTGGCGGAAAGCAAGCCAGCAGTAAAAAGCAAGCAACGGAATTAGAGCAACGATCGGTACGTTATCTGGAGCCGAACTAATCTGCCAAAGTTGTTTCCAATCCATAAGGAAAATCCTTCGCTGTGGCTGGGAGCTAGCTATACCGCAACGATTGTCTGTCCTTGCCTACGCTATTCGCCGGCTGCACGTGCGCCGGGGCGCTTTTTCTCGGCTTCCGACGCCAACATCACGGGCGCAGGTCCGGAGATGCCGCCGTCCTTACGAACCCGCCAGAAATGCACAATCATGAATACCGAGGCGACGATGGGGATACCGATGCAATGCCAAATATAGGAACGAAGCAACGCATTGGCGTCCACGATTGAACCACCCAGAAGACCGAAGCGAACATCGTTATAAGGTGTCATCCCCAACTGCGGACCGAACGGTCCCTCATGACCAAGCAGCGGAGTAGCCCGGGCCATGTTGGTTCCCACTGTTACCGCCCAGAAACCGAGCTGATCGTCCGGCAAGAGATAACCGGTGAAAGAGAGCAGCAGTGTCAG
>Ga0187776_10000314_pt1 | contig 23632 bp, 21 predicted proteins | sample 0216_BV02_MP12_2_FD_132426 | JGI IMG/M metagenome (GOLD analysis project Ga0187776, IMG submission 132426) | Tropical peat soil microbial communities from peatlands in Department of Meta, Colombia - 0216_BV02_MP12_20_MG | ecosystem: Environmental > Terrestrial > Soil > Wetlands > Peat | place...
CGCCATTGACGAAAGCCGGCGCATCTACCGGCGCATGCTGACTTACACGCTGAACAAGATCATCAAGACCATCGAGATCGCTTTGTTCCTGAGCGTGGGCGTGATGCTCACCGGCGTGTTTGTCGTGACGCCGCTACTTATCGTTCTGCTGCTGTTCACCAACGATTTCGTGACCATGGCGATCGCCACCGACCATGCCGAGCCCGCATCGCGGCCGGTGCGCTGGGACGTGCGCCGGCTCGTTCTCGTCGCGGCGGTGCTGGCGGTGCTGGTTCTGGCGCTGTCGTTCACCGTGTTCTTCACCGGTCGCGACGTGCTGTGCCTGCCGCTACCGCAGTTGCAGACGCTCATCTTCCTGATGCTCGTGTTCACCGGCCAGGGCAACGTGTACCTGGTGCGCACCAGCCGCCACCTGTGGCAATCGCGTCCGAGCCGCTGGCTGCTGCTCGCTTCGATTCTCGACGTCGTTGCGGTGAGCGTGCTTGCGATCCAGGGCATCTTCATGGAGGCGTTGAGTCCGGCGCTCGTCGCGGGGCTGCTCGCCACCGTGTTGCTCTATCTGGCCCTGCTCGATTTCATCAAGGTCCGACTGTTCCGCCGCCTCGATCTGCGTTGACGCTTGGGTTCTTGCGGAGCCCCATTGCGCCGGTAACGGCATTGCTGCTGCCGCTGCTGGCGCATCTGATCTCGTTGGGTTGAGGCAGCCAATTATTGGCCATGGACGTCAAGCCGGTCTATTGGCAGTGCACGGTCGATTCGGTTATGTGACCGTTCCAGTCCAACGCGCCGGTTATGCCTTCTACCAGCACTTCCGGCATGTCAGGGAACGGGAAAGGTTTCTTCAGTGCAGAAAACACTTTCACGGTCGGCGCGTGATCGTCCAGGGCATAGATGTATTCAACTCGTTCAGGTTCAAGCATGGAGCGGCTTATCCGCTTCTTGAAAACTATCAACTCCCCCCTGTCAACGGCTTCAAGAAACACATCGACCACAAGTCTTGGATTGATTTGAGGATAAGGAATACGGGGATAGGAAATGCCGCCTTCCCGCGTATCCGTTCGGGCGGCGCCCACTGCATCGCTTTTTGCATGGCGCACAACGTTTCCCGTCCTCCGACAGACATTCCCGGTGGCCGCTTGTTACAGGCGTCGCGCCAGCGCTTTGCGCAATTCTTCGAGCGCCAGCATCGCGAGCGCGAACGGCACGACGCTGAGCCAGACATTCAATGATATCGGCGCCGTGCCGATCAGCCGGTTGCCCCAAGGCGTATAGTCAATGAGCAGAATCAGGGCGATTTCGACAGCGATTCCCCCGAGGATCAAGCGATTGCGAAAGGATCCCCGGTCGAATGTCGACCTGTTTTCGCTGCGGCAGAGAAACACATTGACCACCTGCATCACGATGATGGCCGAGAGGCAGGCGGTGCTAGCCTGAAGATAAACCGGGTCGGTGGCGGCGAGCGTTTCACCGTAGTTCCAGCCGGCGTCGTGCAACACGAAGAAAAACGCCGCCATCGCCGCCGCCGCTTCCAGAAGGCCGAGCCACAGGTAGGCGCGTGCGAGCACGGGCCAGTTGAGGAGGCGTTCCTTTGGAGAACGCGGCGGCCGGCGCATGACTTCCGGCTCTGGCAGCTCGGCGCCCAAGGCAAGCGCCGGCAGTACGTCGGTGCCGAGATCGACTGCCAGTATTTGGATGACGGTCAGGGGCAAGGGGATGCGGAACAACGCGAACGCGAGGTATGGTACCAGTTCCGCCACGTTGTGGGTGAGGATGTAGGTCAGAAACTTGCGCATATTGTCATACACCGCGCGGCCCTCCTCGATCGCCGCCACGATGCTCGCAAAGTTGTCGTCCAGCAGGACCATGTGCGCTGACTCGCGCGCCACATCCGTGCCGGTGACGCCCATGGCAATGCCGATGTCGGCCTGCTTGAGGGCGGGTGCGTCGTTGACGCCGTCGCCGGTGGCGGCCACGGTCGCGCCTTGCTGCTTGAGCGCGCGCACGATGCGCAGTTTCTGATCCGCCGCCACGCGCGCAAACACGATCTCGGGGGCATCCAGCGCTAGCAGCAGCTCGGCTTCCGATAATTTTCGCAACTGCTCGCCGGCGATCAGCGTCGGATCGGGCGTGCGCACGAGTCCGATTTCGCGCGCGATCGCAAGCGCTGTCCGCGGGTGGTCCCCGGTGACCATGATGACCTTGATGCCGGCTTCGCGGCATTGGAGAACCGCGTCCGGGACTTCGGGACGCGGCGGATCGCGGAAACCTACCAGCCCGACGAGAATCAAATGCTCTTCGAGATGCTCGTGAGATGTGCCCGGCGGAAGCGGCCGGTAAGCGAGCGCCAGCACGCGCAGGCCCTGTTCCGCCATGGATGCCTCGGCCAGCACGAAGGTTTGCGCGAGTTCCGGCGTCAATGGCTCGGGGACGGCGCCGGGCTGCGCCTGCCGGCACAAGGGTAACACCGCCTCGAGCGCGCCCTTGGTGTAGATCGTTTGCCCCGCCGCGGTGTCATGCACGGTGGACAGGCGCCGGCGTTCCGAGTCGAACGGGATTTCGTCCATGTGCGCGAACACGACCGCCTGGCGCGTGGCGGTTTGTGCCAGTCGCGCCAACGCCGCTTCCATGGGGTCGCCCAGCAAATCCGCCGGCCCGTTGGCCGTTGTGGCATCCCGCAGGTTGTGGCAGTGCAAGGCGATCTCGAAGAACGGCGCACACGTTGGCGCGAGCTTCGGCGCTTCCGCCGGGGCGTGCAGGGCGCCGCCGATGAAAAGCTGCCTTATTTCCATGCGGTTCTGGGTCAGGGTACCGGTCTTGTCGGTGCAGATGACGGTGGCGCATCCGAGGGTCTCCACCGACGGCAGGTGGCGGATCAGGACGTTCCGTTTCACCATGCGTTGTCCGCCCATGGCGAGCGCGAGCGTCACGGTGGGCAACAGGCCTTCCGGAACGTTGGCGACGATGATGCCGATGGCGAAGATCAGGCTGGCCCAGAATGAAAGCCCCACCAGGCTGTAGCCGATGAAGTAGAACAATATCCCGAGCACGGTGGCGATCGCGGCGATCACACGGGTGAGCCGCACGATCTCTCGCTGCAACGGCGAGAGCACGGCGCCGGTGGTTTGCGTCAGGTGCGCGATTTTTCCGAATTCGGTGCGCATGCCGGTGGCGAATACCACGGCGCGGATCTCGCCCGCCACCAATGAGGTTCCGGCGAGCAGAATATTGCGTGCATGCAGCAGCTCCTCGACGGCGGAGGGCCTGGCGTCGCAGGGCAACGGTACCGATTCGCCGGTGATGGTGGCGTTGTCGACGCGCGCGCCGAAAGCTTCGAGCACGCGGCAATCGGCGGGGATGTCGTCGCCCGCCTCGAGCCAGACGATATCGCCCGGAACGATCTCGGCCGCCGGCAGCGTGACCAGCGCGTTGTCGCGCGTCACTTTGACTTGATGCGGCAGCAGCCGCTGCAGCGCGGCGAGCGCCTGTTCCACGCGATGTTCCTGCCAGAAGGAGAAAATCCCGTTGATCAGGATCACGCCGAGGATCGCCGCACCGAGGATTCCCATGCCTTGGCCGGGTTCCCGATAGTCGGCGAAGAACGCGAGGCCTGCAGCCAGCCACAGGATCAGCGCCAGAAAATGGGTGAAGCTGTACCACAGGCGCCGCCAGCCGTGCTCAGTGCGCACGCGCTCGATGCGATTGCTGCCGAACTCCTGGAGCCGCCGCCGCGCTTCCTCCGCGGACAAGCCTTGCGCGCGGGTGTGCAGGTTCGCGAGTGCCTCATTCGCCGTCAGGCGGTGAATTTTCATGCCGTCATTCTAACCGGGGCCGTCTTCGGGACACACCGGCAGCGGGACGACGCAAAAACAAAAGGGCGCCTCCGGCGCCCTTTTTGTCGCGGCTTCTGTGCCGTGTTCAGGGCTTGATATAAGCCCAGCCTTCGCGCTGCTTATTCATGATCTCGATCACGCCCGCGGGCACGACTTTCACATGACCGTCGAGATCTTTTTCGGTCAGCTTCTGTGCTTTCATGGTGTTGCCGCACGCGAGCAGTGCCACGCCCTCGGTGCTGGCTGCCTTGAAGCGCGGCGCGGCTTCGGAGTCGAACTTGAGCATATTGATGCCCGGACCGTAGGCGACGATTTCAACGTCAACGTTGTCCTTGCCGAGCGCGTCCTTGAGATTCTTGGCGTTGTTCAGCGCGAGGTTCCAGACCGCCGGATTGTTGTCGCTGATCTGGATGACGACGCCTGGCGTGCCGGTTTTCCCGGCGGACTGGGCCGCGGCAAAGGGTCCGGCCAGGCCGAGCAGCAACAGGCCGGTCATGATCGTGCGGGTAATGGATGAAGACTTGGACATGGCGGCTCCTCGTGTGAATGGATTGAAAATCGAAACGACAGGGAGGCAATCTCCCGATCGTGTGTCGTGAGCATGGATCAAAAATCCGGGTCAGGCAATATTCCTGTCCGTAAAAAAATCATTGATCGTGTGGAATAAGAAAAAAAGCCGTAGCGTCACCGGCGAAACCGGACTCAATTCGGAAGCAGGCGCGTGAAGAAGGCCTTGAGGTAGGCGGTTTCCGGGATCGCGGGGTGCACCGGATGATCCGGTCCCTGGTGGCCTTCCTCGAGGATTTCGAGGAAGCGGTCGATGTGCCGGCTGCTCTTGAGCAGGATGTCGCGCAGATCGTCTCGATGGAGGTGATACGAACAGGAGCAGGACACTAGAAAGCCGTCCTTGGACAACACCTGCATCGCCATCTGGTTCAAGCGCTGGTATGCCTGCGTGCCTTCCTTGACGTCCTTCTTGCGCTTGATGAAGGCGGGCGGGTCAATCACGACCACGTCGAAGCGCTCGCGCGCCGCGCGCAGGCGCCGCAGCATCTCGAACGCCTCTTCGCGCTCGACGGTGACCCTGTCTTCCACGCGGTTCAGTTCGGTATTGTGGCGAATGCCTTCGACCGCCTTCGGCGAGCTGTCGACGCACAGCACCGACGCGGCGCCGGCCGCGGCCGCCTGCACGCCCCATGCACCGAGGTAGCTGAACAGGTCCAGCACGCGCGCGCCCTTGACGTAAAGCCGGAAGCGCGCGCGGTTCTCGCGCTGATCGTAAAACCAGCCGGTCTTCTGCCCGGTGTGCAGCGGCACCGAAAACGTCACGCCGTTTTCCGATAACTGGACGGTTTCCGGCACCTCGCCGTGCGCGGTCTCGACATAACTCGTCAGGCCTTCCAGCTCGCGACTCGAGGTGTCGTTGCGAAACAGGATGGCGCGCGGGGCGATAGCCTTGACGAGCGCGGCCACGACCTCGGTTTTAAGCCGTTCCACCCCGGCGGTGGTGATCTGCGCCACGAGGATGTCGCCGTAACGGTCCACCACCAGTCCCGGGAGGCCGTCGCTGTCGCCGAAGGCGAGACGATAATAAGGGGCATCGAACAGCCGCTCGCGCAGGCTTAAGGCAATATTAAGGCGGTGTGTAAGCAACGATTGGTCGAGAACGTATTTTGGGTCGCGCGAGACCAGCCGCGCACAGATGAGCGCGTGCGGGTTGACGTAGCCGGTGCCGAGGACGTGACCCGCGGCGTCTTCGATCAACACCGGATCGCCGGGCTGGAACTGCGTGAGCGGCGTGGCGCGAGTGTCGACTTCGTTGCTGAAGACCCAGACGTGGCCGGCACGCAGACGGCGATCTTCGTTTTTATTGAGGCGCAGCGCGGCGAGGGTCATGACGAACGTCCGGTATGGGGCGGCAAGCATAGGGGAATTCCCGGGAAATGGGAACCGCGGGAGGCGCCCGCGCCGCCGTCGAAGGCTGCGCGCAGCGGGCAATTTTGCTAAGATGCCGCCCCCTTCAATTCTGGAAACAACCCTGAACCCGATGGCCTCGCTGATTTCTTATTACTGGAATTACATCATCGACGGCGCGTTGTTCCTGTTTTGCGCTGTTATTCTTAGCGGTTATCAGATCCGTCTGATGCGGCGCAGCCGCTTGAGCCCGACGCGCACGGTGCAGGGCATGAACGCGCTGGCGCGCACCGCCTGGGTCGAGCAGGCCATGAGCAAGGGCTGGGACGTGGTGTCGGTGCAGACGCTGCGCAACGCCACCATGGCCGCCACCCTCATGGCCTCCACCGCGATCATCCTGATCCTCGGCATCATGAACATGCTCGCGAACGCTGACAAGATCGGTCCGACGTTGCACATCCTGAACCTGACCGGCACCCACGAGTCCAGCATCTGGATCTTCAAGCTGATGCTGATCCTGGTGGATTTTTTCGTCGCTTTTTTCGCGTTTTCGCTGGCGGTGCGTGGCTACAATCACGCGGGGTTCCTGGTCAACGTTCCGGCTGACAAGGACGAAAAGGCTCACGGCATCACACCGGCCAAGGTGGCGGTGCATCTCAATCGGGCAGCGGCTTATTATGGTATCGGCATGCGTACCTATTATTTTTCCGTGCCGCTGTTGCTGTGGCTGTTCGGCTCCATCTGGATGATCGCTTCGACTTTCGGGGTGCTGGCGGTGCTCAAGCATCTCGACCACTTGCCGTCGCAGGACTGATTCTCGCCGCCGTCTCCAGGGGCGAAGCTCTTTCAGGAACACTGGCGGAAGCTCCCAGGGCAAGGTCAAACATTCCGGCGGCTGCGCCCATTGCCGAAGGGGCCGCCACCGCCCGAGGCGAACGCTCTTTCGGCGGTGGCGGCCGGGCGACTCAATGAACATAGTCTCCTGTGGCGGCCTGCTTCCTCCCTCCGCAAGAGCTTCGCCACGGGAGGGAGTCGCCATTCGTCTCGGGCACTGGGCGCTATTTAGCGCGCTCGCGCCACTTGGCGGCGAGCTTCGGGTCCGGTTTCACGCCCAGCAGCCCTTTCTCATAGATATCCGCCAGGCTCTGCATCGCCGGCTTGTAGCCGCCTTCCGCCGCTTTGTTGAACCACTCGAGCGCCTTGGCCGGATTCTTGCTCACGTCCCAGGCGCCGGTTTCATAGCGCAGCGCCAGCTGGTACTGCGCCTCCACGTCGCCCTCGGCCGCACGTTTTTTCAACTGTTCGCGCGATGACTCGTAGACCTCCATGCTCCCCTCGCCGACGTCGGCGAAAAAGTGCAACAGCTTGATGGCGTCGGAATTGCCCTGCGCCGCGGCGCGCGTGAGCCAGTGCTTGCCGCGTTCCAGGTCCTGCGGCACGCCGTAACCGCGCTGGTACATCCGGCCCAGCAGGTATTGCGCCCGGCTGTTTCCCTGATCGGCGGCCTTGGCGAGCCAGCGCTCCGCCTCGCGGTAATCCTGTTTGGTTCCCTTGCCGTAGAAATACGCCTCGCCGAGCGCGAGCTGCGCGTCCACCTGTCCCTGTTCCGCGCCGGCGCGCCACCACGTCAGCGCCTGTTGTGGATCGCGCGCGGTGCCCTCGCCCGCGGCGTACATCTGTCCGAGCACGTATTGCGCGTAAGGATTGCGCTCGTGCGCCGATTTATCGATCCAGTAAAACGCCTGGCGCGCGTCGCGCGGCACGCCGCGGCCTTCGCGATAGCTGAGACCGAGCAGCAGCTGCGCGCCCTGGTTGCCGCGTTCGGCGGCGTTGGTGATGGCGGCGATCTCCGGATCGGGCGCGGTCGCGGCCCAGGACGCGTTCGTCGACAGCACGGCGCAAACGCCGAGGCAAAAGCAGAGGCGGAATCGCATGAGTTTCGGGCCGGATCGGCGGCTGGATTGGCGATGGAGTATTATCGTCTGGATCGCCGAATTTGTCGCTGTCCGTCCGAACGGCGAAACGCGAAAATGACGCGGCGATCGAAGCCGGTGACGCGGCCGGCGTGTCGGTCGCGGTGGCCGCGTAAAGACAGGAAAGGGCGCGCGCCCGCTGGCGCCGTGGTCCCGGCGAAGGCAACCGGCCGGCACCCGGTGACGATGAAACGGCAACCCCGAGTTCCGGGCCGCCCCCGCGCGGGTACTGAACGCCGCGGCGCTAGCGACGGGCGACCGGCACGTAGCGCCAGAAGCCGACGGTGGCCAGCGTCGCGAGCGACGCCGAAACGAGGAACGCCGTTTTGACGCCGTAAAAGCTCCACAACCCGCCGAGCAGCAGTCCCGCGGGAATCGCCGCAAGCCCTACCAGCATGTGAAACCAGCCGAACGCCGTGCCGCGTTCCGCGGGCGCGGCGAGGTCGCGCACCAGCGCGCGTTCCGCGCCCTCCGTCAGCCCGAAGTAAAAACCGAGCAGCAGGCTGAAGCCCCACAGTCCCGTGTCGGAAGCGGAGAACGCCAGTCCCAGCAGCGCCGCGGCATAGACCAGCCAGCCGAGCAGGATCAGCGGACGGCGTCCGTGGATATCGGTCTGGCGGCCGGCGTATTCCGAGAGCGAAACCTTGACCACGTGCATCGCGGCCCACAGCAACAACAGCTCGACCACCGTCATGCCGAGCTCGTGCCCGCGCAGCAGCAGGAAGGTTTCCGGAATCTTGCCGAGTGTGAAGAATCCCAGCACCGCGAGATAACGTCGCGACACCGGACTCAGGCGTGACCAGGACAGCGGCGCGCGCTCGACGGAAGGGTTTTCGCGGCGAGCCGTTTCCTTGATGCCGAAAGCGATGAGGCCCACCGTGAGCAGGCCGGGAATCGCGGAAAGGGCGATAACGACCTCGAGCCGGGCCGTGCCCCAGTACACGATGGCCGCGGCCGCGAGCGCCCCGAGCACCGCCCCGGCGTGATCCATGGCGCGGTGGAAACCGTAAGCGCGCCCGGCCTGGCCGGCGTGCACCGCGTCGGCGATCAGGGCATCGCGCGGCGCCGTGCGTATGCCCTTGCCGACGCGGTCGGTGACGCGGATCGCGAGCACCGTGAGCCAGCCGCCGGAGACGCCGATCAGCGGGCGCACGATGTTCGACAGCAGGTAGCCCGCCACCACGTACGGTTTGCGCCGCCGGCCGTGGAAGTCCGAACGTCGTCCGGCCCAGAGCTTGAGCAGGTTGGACATGGCGTCGGCGGTGCCCTCGATGATGCCGAGGGCGAGGGGGCCGGCGGCGAGCACGGTGGCGAGCAGCAGCGGGATGAGCGGCGTCACCATCTCGCTGGCGAAGTCGTTGAACAGGCTGACCAGGCCGACGATGACGACGGTGCGCGGCAATTTGCGCCGGGTTCTTTCGGTGCCGGTGGAATCCAAGCGGACAAATCCTGTTGAGCGGGCGTCTACTTTAACGGAGACCGATTCGACCGGCAAAGAACGAGCCCGATTTCAACAGGCAAAACCGCGCGGTTCTCATTCGCCGTTCCCTCCGGAAAAGGATGAATTCGGGGCGGCTATGCCGAGGCGACCGGGCCGCGCGATGGGTCTTTCGCAAAATGGTTCGCATTTGCCGGCCGCGGCATCCCGACCAAATCATTGACCGGGATGAAACCAAGCCGGCCGGCATCCGCCAATCCGTCCGATCCAGTTCTGTCCGGATTTCGCCTGTGGTATGGTAGGAACGGTCATGGTCCCGGCCGCCCCGCGCGGCGACTTAAGGAGGAGCTCGTCATGAAACGCCGACTTTTGCTGTCCGCCTTACTGTCTTTCTTGATTATCTTCGTTATTTCACCCGTGGTCGGTTACGCCCAAGATATCGTGGTCGGTGCCTCGGTGGCGCTGACCGGCAAGTATGCGCGGACCGGGCAAGAGCAGTTACAGGGTTTCCAGATGTGGGTTGATGAGGTCAACGCCCGCGGCGGCCTGCTCGGGCGCAAGGTGGCACTCAAGTACTATGACGACGAATCCAAACCCGAGACCGGCGCCAAGCTCTACGAAAAACTCATCACCGACGACAAGGTCGACCTGCTGATCGGCCCCTACTCCTCCGACGTCACCATGGCTGCCAGCACCGTGGCCGAGAAGTACAATTTCCCGATGGTGTCCTCCGGCGCTTCGGCGACCCAGATCTGGGAGCGCGGTTACAAGAACATCTTCGGCCTGTACACGCTCGCCGAAACCTACATGAACCCGATTCTGGATTTCGCCAAGAGCAAGGGCCTGCACAAGATCGCGCTGATCTACGAGAACACCGAGTTTCCGCGCGCGATCGCCAGCGGCGTCAAATCCAAGGCCAAGCAGCTCGGGATGAACGTGGTGTTCGAGGAGGAGTACGGCAAGGCCTCAACCGATTTCTCCTCCATGATTATCAAGATCAAGTCCAAGAAGCCGGACATGGTCATCGGCGGATCGTATCTGCCCGATTCGGTGGCGTTCATGCGCCAGGCCAAGGAGAATCGCTTGTACGCCAAGATCTTCGTGTTCGCCGTCGGCCCCGCCCTGCCCGACTTCGGTAAGAATCTGGGTCTCGACGCCGAGGGCGTGATGGGCAACACCATGTTTGAGTCCACGCTCAAGTTGCCGGGCGTCAAGGAATTCGCCGAGAAGTACCATGCGAAGTACGGCCACGAGCCGGGTTACCATGCCGCTGGCGGCTACGGCGCTGGCCAGGTGCTCGAGGCCGCGGTGAAAAAGGCCGGCTCGCTCGATCACGACAAGGTGCGCGCGGCGCTGTTTTCGCTGGATACGGTCACCACCTTCGGTCATTTCAAGGTGGATAGCACCGGCCGGCAGATCGGCAAAACGGGTTACGCGGTGCAGTGGATCAACGGCAATCGCGAGATCATCCTGCCGCCCGACGCCGCCACCGCGAAACCGGTGTATCCCTTCAAGGATTGGGGTAAGCGCTAGAGCGTTCATGCGCACGGGTCAGCCACCGACACGGATGCGGCTCGGCTGACCCGGAACGGCATGCTCCGCCTTTGGAACTGCTCGAACCCGATATCCTGCTGCAGCTGCTGATCGGCGGGCTGCTCGCGGGGGCGCTCTACGCGCTGCTGGCCTGCGGACTCAACCTGGTGTTCGGCGTGATGCGCGTGATCAACCTGGCGCACGCCGAGTTGATGCTGATCGGCGCTTTCGGTTCCTACGTGCTGTACGCCGCGTTCGGTATTCATCCGCTGATCTCGTTGTTCCTGATCGTTCCGGTGATGTTCGTCGCGGGCTACTATTTCCAGCGCGTGTTGATCGAGCGCGTGGTGGGGCGGCCGATGCTCGACTCGCTGCTCGCGACCTACGGCGTGGCGATCATTCTCATCAATATCGGATTGCTGGTGTTCACCGCCGACTTCAAGTCGGTGCCGGTGTTGCAGGGTTCGTTTGCGATCGGCGATATTCCAATCTCGGAACCGCGCGCCGTCGCGGGCTTGATTTCGGTGGCGCTGACCGTGGGGGTGTATCTATTTCTCGAACGCACGCGTCTCGGCAAGGCGATCCGCGCGGTTTCGGAACATGCCCAGGTGGCCAGCATCTGCGGCATCGACGTGCGGAAAATCCGCATGCTCGCCTTCGGCCTGGCCTCAGCCATGGCCGCCGCCGCGGGCGTCATGCTGTCCGTGATTTACTCGTTCTGGCCGGGGTCGGGCATCGATTTCATCCAGAAATGCTTCGCCATCATCATCATCGGCGGCATGGGCAATTTCGTCGGCGCGTTCTACGGTGGCGTCCTGCTGGGCGTGGTCGAATCGTTCGTCGGCGCGTTCGTCTCGACCCAGTGGGGCGAGGCGATGGCCTACCTGTTGCTGGTGGCCGTGCTGTTGATCCGGCCGACCGGCCTCAAGGGGGCGGCGCGTGCCTAGCATCGCCAACGGCCTCCGATCGAACGGCGCCTGGGCGGGCGCGGCGCTGGTGGCAGCGGCGGCGGTGGCGCCGCTCGCGCTCAACGAGTATTACCAGTCGTTTCTGCTGCAGGTGTTCCTCGTGATCGCGCTGGCGCAGGCATGGAATCTGATCTCCGGCATGACCGGTTACGTGTCCTTCGGACACTCGGCGTTTTTCGGACTCGGCGCCTATGCGGGGGCGCTGTTCCTGACCTGGGGATTCCCGTGGTGGCTCGCGGTGTTCCACGGCGCCGTCGTCGCCGCGGTTCTGTCCCTGCCGCTGGGCATGCTGACGCTGCGTTTGCGCGGCCCGTACTTCGCGATCGCCATGCTCGGGCTGAACGAGATCGGGCGCATCGTCGCCACCCTGTGGGTGGACCTCACGAACGGCGGCTCTGGCATCACGCTGGCGCCCTCGCTGCTGCCGTCGCTCGAAATGGAATACTTTACCACGCTGATGCTGGCGCTGGGGGCGACGCTGCTGGTGGCCTTTATCCACCGCAACCGTTTCGGCCTCGAGCTGCGCGCGATCCGCGAGGACGAGGAAGCGGCCGAGATGGTGGGTGTCAACACCACCCTCAACAAGGTTGTCGCCTTTGTTCTCTCGGCGGTGATTCCGGGCGCGGTGGGCGCCGTCTCCGTCATGTATACCAGTTTCATCAATCCGAATTCCGCGTTCGCGCACACGCGCAACGTCGAAATGATCGTCGTGGTGCTGTTCGGCGGCAGCGGTACGGTGTGGGGGCCGATCGTCGGCGCCGCCATCATCATGATCCTGCGCGAGATGCTGTGGGCCGAGTTTCCCGAGGTGCACCTGGCGCTGCTTGGCGTGCTGCTGGTGGTGGTGGTGTTGTACCTGCCGGGTGGCATCGTTTCGCTCGCGCGCCGCGACCGGCGGCGGCGTCCGGACATAGCCAAGGCCGGGGAGACGCCGCCGTGACGACTCCCGTTTGCGACCCGGATCATATCCTTTGCGTTTGGGGGCTGCGCCGCGATTTCGGCGGCGTGCAGGCGCTGCGCGGCGTGGACCTGCACGTGGCTCGGGGCACCATCACCGGTCTCATCGGGCCGAACGGCTCGGGCAAGACCACGCTGTTCCAGGTGATCTCGGGCATCGATCGCGGCGCCACCGGCACCATCAACTTCGACCGCGAAAACATACTCGGGTGGCGTCCGTCGCAGATATATCATCGCGGCCTGGCGCGCACGTTCCAACTCTCGCGCGTGTTCCCGGAGCTCACGGTGCTCGAAAACCTGGTGGTGGCCGGCAGTCGCAAGGACCGCAGCGCCGATGAACGCGCCTTCGGCCTGCTCGAGCGCGTGCACCTGCGGGAGTATGCCGCGGTCCTCGGGAAACACCTTTCCTATGGCCAGCAGAAGCTGGTCGAATTCCTGCGCGTGCTGATGAGCGATCCGGCGCTGATCCTGCTGGACGAACCGGCCGCGGGCGTCAATCCCACGCTGCGCGGCACGCTCTGGGACATGGTGCGGCACCTGAACGGCCTCGGCACCACGTTTCTCATCATCGAGCACAACATGGAAGTCATCGCCGACCTGTGCTCCGACGTTCACGTGCTGAGCGACGGCGAGATCATCGCGCGCGGCGATTTCGCCGCGATCCGCAACGACGAGCAGGTGCTCGAGGCCTACTTCGGCAAAGGGCGGCATGAGCAGGGAGCAGGGACCCCGTGAAACGGGGATGCGACCGGCCGCTCATGCCGCCAGCCGCCGATAACGGGCGGTTAGATGCGGCAACGTCCTTACGGAGGCGGCTCGCATGAGTCCCCTGCTCGCCATTCGCGATCTGGAGGTTTCCTACGGCGCGGTGCAAGTGCTGTTCGGCGTGAGCCTCGAGGTCCGCGCCGGCGAAATCGTTTCCATCATCGGTCCCAACGGCGCCGGCAAGTCCACGGTGATCAAGTCGGTCATCGGTCTGGTACCGGCCCGGCGCGGCAGCGTCATGTTCGGCGGGCGCGACATCACCAACCTGGCGGCGCACACGATCCCGGCGCTCGGCATCGGTTACGTGCCGCAGGGACGCATCGTGTTCGCGCAGATGTCGGTGGCCGACAACCTGGAGATGGGCGCGTTTCTCCAGCACGACGGGCGCAAGCGCCGCAAGGCGGTGCAGGCGGTGTTCGAGCAGTTCCCGCGGCTGTACGAACGGCGCCAGCAGCCGGCCGGCAAGCTATCCGGCGGCGAGCAGCAGATGCTCGCGATCGGGCGCGCGCTCATGATGAACCCGCGGCTCGTGATCCTCGACGAACCTTCGCTTGGCCTGTCTCCCAAGTACGTCGATCTGATCTTCGACCAGCTGCTGGCGCTCAAGCGCCAGGGCCGCACGCTGCTCATGGTGGAACAGAACGCCGCGCGCGCCCTCGAGCTTTCCGACCGCGGCTACGCGCTCGAACTGGGACGCAACCGCTTCACCGACTCCGGCGCCAAGCTGCTCGCCAACCAGGATGTGCGGCGCATGTATCTGGGCGGGGCGTGATGTTCTTGTCGACGTTTAAAGACCATTAAATATGAATTTGACCGCCAGGACGCCAGCGCCGCCAGGAAAAAAATCCTCTTGGATCAAACGACGCTGGCGGTTCAGCATCATAATTTGATTATTTCGACACAGGCCTGAAGCATGACGGAAGCGCATACCCACGACGTGCTGATTCTCGGCAGCGGGTTGGCGGGGCTGCGCGCGGCGCTCGAGATCGCGCGCCGGCGCGGCGCGCACACCGACATCGCGGTCGTCTCCAAGCTCCAGATCATGCGCTCGCATTCAGTCTGCGCCGAGGGCGGCACCGCGGCGGTGTTGCGGGAGGAGGAGGGCGACAGTTTCGACGCGCACGCGGTCGACACTGTCAAAGGGTCGGACTTTCTCGCCGACCAGGACGTCGTGGAATTGTTCGTGCGGAGATGCCCGCAGGAGATCATCCAGCTCGATCATTGGGGCCTGCCGTGGTCGCGTCGCGACGACGGCCGCATCCTGCAGCGGCCGTTCGGCGGTCACAGTTTCCCGCGCGCCACCATGGCGGCCGACAAGACCGGCTTCTTCGAAATGCAGACGCTCTACGACACGCTCGAGAAATTCCCGGGCGTCACCCGCTACGAGGAGACGTTCGCGACCTCCCTGGTCGTGGAGGACGGAACGTTCCGCGGGCTCACCGCGCTCGATCTGAAGAGCGGGAAATTTCTGGCGCTGCGCGCGCGTGCGCTGCTTATCGCGAGCGGCGGCGCCGGCGTGCTCTATGGATTCACCACCTATTCGCAGACCGTGAGCGGCGACGGGCAGGCCATGGCGTACCGCGCCGGGCTCGCGCTCGAGGACATGGAGTTCGTGCAGTTTCACCCGACCGGTCTCGTGCCCTCCGGCATCCTGATCACGGAGGGCGCGCGCGGCGAAGGCGGATATTTGCGCAACCGCGAGGGCGAACGCTTCATGCGCCGCTACGCCGAAGCCAAGATGGAGCTGGCGCCACGCGACATCATCGCCCGCGCCATGATGCGCGAGATCGCCGAAGGCCGCGGCTCTCCCGGCACGGACGGGCTGGATTACGTGCATCTCGACCTGACGCACCTGGGCGCGCCCACGATCAACCACAAGCTGCCGCTGATCCGGGAGCTGTGCATCCGCTTCGCCGGCCTCGACCCGATCACTCAGCCGATCCCGGTGCGGCCGGCGGCGCACTACTCAATGGGTGGCATCGAAACCGATATTCACGGCGCGACCAAAGCGCGCGGCATCTGGGCTGCGGGCGAGGTCGCCTGTTCCTCGCTGCACGGCGCCAATCGCCTCGGCACCAATTCCACCGCCGAGTGCCTGGTGTGGGGTACGCTGTGCGGTGAGGCCATCGCGCAATATCTCGAATCCGCCCCGCCGCCGGCGGATTTGCCGCCGGCGCGGGTACGGCAGGAAGAACAGCGGATTTTTTCCTTTCTGGCAGACAAGCCGGAAGCCGAGAATCCCTATCGCCTGCGCCGCGAATTGCGCGCGGCCATGGACCGGCATGTCGGGGTTTACCGCTCCGGCCCGGCACTGATGCAGGCGCTCACGGAAATCCGCGCGCTCAAGGAGCGGTTCCGGCGGGTCGCGGTCGCGGACCGATCGCGGGTTTACAATGCCAATCTGGTGAGCACGCTCGAGCTCGAGAACCTGCTTGACTTGGCCGAGGTTGCCGCGGCCGCGGCGCTGGCGCGCGAGGAAACCCGCGGCGCGCACGCGCGCACCGATTTTCCGTTGCGCGACGACCGGCAATGGCTGAAGCATACGCTGGCGACCGCTTCGCCCGAAGGACCGCGGCTCGATTACAAGCCGGTCACGATTACCCGCTGGCCGCCGGTGGAACGCAGATACTGAAGGAGGTCGTTACGTCGGACACTTCGTCACCGCGCCGTTATCCGAACCGTCTGGGCCTGCTCGGCTGGCTCGGCAAGGGACGGCACGGCGTCGAGCGTTACCTGTACACGCTGCATCGCCTGACGGGACTCGCACTGCTCGGGTTTCTGATCTTTCACGTCTTCGTCACCAGCTCGCGGCTGCTCGGGCGCCAGGTATGGGAGCCGCTCATGGCGCTGACGCACCATCCGGTTTTTCAGGCGGTGGAATTCCTGATCTTCGCCGCTTTCGCGTTTCACGCATTGAACGGCGTGCGGCTGCTGCTGGTCGAGCTCGGAGTCGCCGTGGGCCCGCCGGAGGAGCCCGTGTATCCATATAAATCATCGCTTAATAAACAGCGTCCGCTCATGATCGCGATGATGGTGCTGGCGGGGCTCTTCATCGTGCTCGCCGGATTCGATTTTTTCCTGCCGGGGCATTGAGGGATCGCATGCGCGAATCACGCATCTGGAGTCTGCACCTGTCGTGCGCTGTGGTGTTGCTGATCCTGCTCGGGTTGCACCTGGTGATCATGCACCTGGATGGCACGCTGGCGCTGATCGATCCGGCGTGGGGCAAGCCGCTTGCGTGGAACAGCGTATTGGCGCGGGCGCGCAGCTCGTTTTTCACGGCGACCTACGTGCTGATGCTGGCGGCCGCGCTGTTTCACGGGTTTTACGGACTGCGCACCATGATCACCGAACTGACCGACAACCCATTCTTGCGGCGGGCGACATCGATCTCGGTCTGGACCGCCGGGGTGGCCCTCTTCGGCCTCGGCGCCTACGCCATCGTTGTCATGCACTTGCGGGCGGGCGCATGAAACCGGAACGCGACGCGACCAACGTCCGGTTTGCCATCCGGCGCTACGACCCGGAGCGGGATGAACGCCCGTACTGGCAGGAATTCCCGGTTCGTGTTCACCCCGGCATGACGGTACTCGAGGGGCTGCACCAGATACGCGAGGAACGCGACGCCGCGCTCGTGTGGCGGTCTTCCTGCCGCATGGGCGTGTGCGGTTCCTGCGGCATGGTGGTCAACGGCATGCCGCGCCTGGCGTGCAGCACGCAAGTGCTCGAGATCAGCCGCCACCGGCTGCGCCTCGAGCCGCTGTGGAATTTCGATATCGTCAAGGACCTGGTGGCGGACCAGGGCCCGATGTTCGCGGCGCACGCCGAGGTGCAGCCGTATCTGGTACGCGCCGAGGAATCCGCGTCGGGGGCGGATCAAAGCGAGCTGGCGCAAAATCCGGAACAGCTGATCGACTATCTGCAATTCTCCTATTGCGTCAAGTGCGGCCTGTGCATGGCCGCCTGTCCCACCGTGGCAACCGACTCCGGTTATCTCGGCCCGATGCCCCTGACCGCAGCACAGCGCTACAATGCCGACTCGCGCGATCAGGGCGCGGCGCGGCGGCGGAGTCGGGTGGAACAGACCGGAGGCGCGTTTCATTGTCATTACGCCGGCGAGTGCTCGCGCGTCTGTCCCAAGGGGGTGGACCCGGCGCGCGCCATCCAGCTGCTCAAGCGGAATCTGGTGTTCCCGAAATAGCCTTTGCCGTCACGGACTTGGAACCGGAAAAGCCCGAATCACCGGGAAAATCCGGGTGATCCCTCCCTGGCATGACCTATGCACTCCATATAAGGGCAAGAACCCAGGCATCGGGAGAAAGCCATGGAAATCCAGAAAACAAGCCGGTCGAACGCCTCGCGACTGCAGGTCGTAGCCGGCGGGAAGCGGGGGAACGCGGCGCAGGACAGCGGCCCCGCGGACGACCCGGGCATTGTCTGCCGCTACGGTGTGGTGGTGCAGCACACCGACGTCGCCGGTCTCGACCTCGTCGAGTTTGAATTTTCCGACGCCGCCTGAGCGGGTCGCGGCGAGACCTGCGCCCGGGCCGCGTAACGTGCAACCATGTTTCGACTGACGCGCGTTTATTCCATCGCCAGCTTTTTAGGCATCGCCCTGGTGGCGGTCGCCTTGAGCCTGTTCTACCGCATGGTCGCGGTCAGCTCCTTGAGCGATCATGAAACGCTGACCAACGCGGCGCTGACCCAGGCGCTTTCCAAGACGTTGTGGCTGAGGTACGCCGACTTTATCGCGCGCGCCCACGTTATCCCGCCGCGGGAACTCGCGGCGCAGCCCGAGATCGCCAGCCTACGGCAGGAACTGCTGGAGAAGATCCGCGGTCTGCGCGTGGTCAAGGTCAAAATCTACGACCCTAACGGTCTCACGGTCTATTCGACGGAACCGCGCCAGATCGGTCAGCGCATGACCGGCAATGCCGGTTTACAGAAAGCGCGGGCCGGTGCGACGGTCAGCGAACTGGTGTTTCGGGACCACTTCTCCGCCACCGAGCGGGTCATCGAAAATCGTAACCTGCTGTCGTCGTACATTCCGGTCCGCCCGACGCCGGGCGGACCGGTCGACGGTGTGTTCGAGATCTACTCCGATGTTACGCCATTGGTGGCCGATATCGATCGGACCGAATACACGGTCATGGGCGGCGTCACGACGCTGTTGCTGCTGCTCTATCTGTTCCTGTTTCACATCGTCCGCCGCGCCGACCGCATCATCCGCCACCACGAAAGCGAGGAACGCAAGGCGCAGCAGGAGCAGATCCACTATATCGCTTATCACGACCCCCTGACAGGGTTGGCGAACCGCGCGCTGTTCAAGGACCGCCTGCAACACGCGGTCAACCTCGCCGCGCGCGAGCGCAAGCCGCTCGGAATAATGTTCATCGACGTCGACCGATTCAAGGTGATCAACGACAGCCTCGGGCACGAGAGCGGAGACAAAGTGTTGATCGAGACCGCGAAGCGCCTGCGTGCCTGTCTGCGCGCGTCCGACACCGCATGCCGGATTGGCGGCGACGAGTTCACCGTGATCCTGGAAAACCTGGCCTCGGCCGACGAAGCGGCGATGGCGGCCGGACGGCTGATCCAGAAATTCGCCGAATCGATGAAAATCAACGGACGCGAAATCATCGTCACGTTGAGCATCGGCATTGCCATCTTTCCGGACGCGACCAAGGACCCGCAGCGCCTGTTGAAAGACGCGGACGCCGCCATGCATGAGGCCAAGGAATCGGGACGTAATCGTTTCGTGTTCTATACCCAGGAGCTGGATGCGCGGGCGCAGGAAAGCCTGGAATTCGAAATCGGCCTGCGCCAGGCCCTGCAGAATCAGCAATTCGTCATCCATTACCAGCCGCGAGTCAACGTGCAGTCCGGGACCGTAACCGGCGTCGAGGCGCTGTTGCGCTGGCAGCATCCGGAACGGGGACTGATCGCGCCGGACCGTTTCATCCCTTTGCTCGAGGATACCGGCATGATCATCCCCGCCGGCGAATGGGTGATGCAGCAAGCCTGTCGCCAGGCGCGGCGCTGGCACGATGCCGGGCACCGCAGTCTGCGTATTTCCGTGAACCTGTCGATGAAGCAGTTTCGCGCCGGTTCGCTGCTCGCGAGCGTGCGGCATGCCCTCGAGGGCAGCGGCTTGTCGCCGCGCAGCCTCGAGTTGGAGCTGACCGAAACCGTGCTGGTGGACGACGCCGAACGCGCGCTCGACCTGATGCGCGAGCTGAAAAAAATCGGCGTATCGCTCTCGATCGACGATTTCGGGACCGGCTATTCGTCCTTGAGTTATCTGCGCCACTTCCCGATCGACCTGCTCAAGATAGACGGTTCCTTCATCCGCGACGTGGCCCGTAACCGCGGCGACATCGCCATCACCACCGCCATCGCCGCGATGGCGCGGAGCCTGCATCTCGGCATCCTCGCCGAAGGCGTGGAAACGCGCGAGCAGGTGCAGTTCCTCCTGTCCATCGGCTGTCACGACATGCAGGGACATCTGTTCAGCGAGGCGGTGGCGGCCGAACGTATCGGCACGGTCATCCGGCAGTTGGACGTCCGCCAATGCGCCGGCCTCCCGTCCGCGCCGGCGGTGAATGGGCGCGCCGATCCCGCGCCCGCGTGAAGTGTTTGGTGGCGCCGGGATTCCGCCCCGGCGCGGCGGTCTCATGCCTGGCGGTGGTTGCCGGTGCGGTAGCGGATATCGAGAACGGTGTAGATGGTCCGACCCTCGGGCAGCGGCACCGTGATCTCGTCATCCACGGCTTTTCTGAGCAGTGCGCGCGCCAGCGGCGAGTCGATGCTGATCAGCCCCCGCGCCAGGTCGAATTCATCCGGGCCCACGATGCGGTATTCCGTCACTTCCCCGGCGTCGTTTTCCAATCGCACCCAGGCGCCGAAGAAGACGCGCGAAGTATCCGACGGGGCGCGGTCCACGATGATCAGTTCGTCGAGACGTTTTTGCAGGAAACGGATGCGCCGGTCGATCTCGCGCAGCTGTTTTTTGCCGTAGATGTATTCGGCGTTTTCGGAGCGGTCGCCGAGGGCCGCCGCCTCCGACACCGCCTGTGTCACCTGAGGGCGCTTGACGCGCCACAGGTGATCCAGCTCCCCGCGCAGGCGCCGCGCGCCTTCCGGCGTGATGTAGGCGGAGCTTTTGGGTCGGGGAAGTCGATTTCTGCCCATGGCGCAGAATTATATCCAAGCACGACGGCGGGACCAGGCGTCGGGTGGCAGGCAATAAATTCACTCCCGGCGGGCGGGGGAAATTTCCGGCGCAACTGTTATAGTGAGAATGATGCCAACTTTCGAGGAGCGCCATGGCGGAAAAACCTGACCAGCCGTCCCGCACGGTCGATACCTCGGGCACATGCTGTCCCGAGCCGCTCAAGCAGGCCCACCGTGCCATCAAATCGATGCAACCGGGAGAAGTGCTGGAACTGATCGCCACCGACATCGGCTCGCGCATGGACATCCCGGCGTGGTGCGACCGCACCGGCCATCAACTGCTGCGCATGGAGCAGGATGGCAAGACGTTCCGCTATTACGTTCGCAAGCGCGGCTAGAGTTTGCCTCAAAGAAGACACCCTCACCCCTCCCTGTGATGGCGATTATTCTGCGAGGCAAGACAACGCGCCCAGTGCGAGATCATTCGGAATCCCGCACGGGGCGTGAAGGCGCAGCGGCTCAGCGCGTCATCAGGTAGCCATGGGCGCGCCAGCAGTCACGGATGTTCATGAGCGCGGGCTTCATCATGAGCTGGCTGTGCGCCCGGAAACACGCCTCCATCCGGGCCTGGTCCGCAGTTGACGTCTCGGCCAAGGTCGTCGTGCTGACGATACCCGCGACGGCGCCGGCAACGACGAGCGCTGCGAGAGACAATGAACGAATTTTCATAAAACACCTCCTGTCATTTCATGTGCCCGGGTTTGACGAACATCGTCCGCGCGGGCCCCGGGACGAAACCCCGCAGACTGCAAAAGGAAACGAACGCGATATCCGCACGCGACCGAGGCCACGCGCGGCCTCGCTCAGCTGGCGGCGATCGGTGGCGCTTATCGGGTCTCCTCGCGACGCCCGAGCTCGCGACGTCGCCACAGCAGATACGCCGCCGGGATCACCGCCAGCGTGAGAATCGCGACGCTCAGCATCCCGCCGACCATGGGCGCGGCGATGCGGCTCATCGCTTCCGAGCCGGTGCCGTGGCTCCACAGGATCGGCAGCAGCGCCGCGATGATCGCGACCTTGGTCATGGTGACCGGCCGGATGCGAAGCAGGGCGCCTTCGATCACCGCCGCCCGCACGTCGTCCGGTGTCAACGCCGCGCCCGAGGCACGGCGTTCGGTCTCGCGACGCTGGAGGGCGTGGTCGAGATACGTCAGCATGACCACGCCGATTTCAACCGCCACGCCTCCGAGCGCGATGAAGCCCACGGCCACCGCCACCGACAGGTTGTAGCCGAGAGCATAAAGCAGCCAGAACCCGCCGATGAAAGCAAGCGGCAGCGTGCCGACGATGATTAGCACCTCGGTGAGGTTGCGAAAATTGAGGTAGAGCAACAGCAGGATGATCGCGAGCGTCAGCGGCACGACCAGTTCGAGGCGACCGAGCGCGCGCTGCAGGTATTCGAACTGACCCGACCACGCGAGCGAATAGCCGGGTGGCAGTTTCACCTTTTCGGCCACCGCGCGCCGGGCCTCGGCGACATAGGAGCCGATGTCGCGGCCGTGCACGTCGATGTAGGTCCAGCCCGAGAGGCGCGCGTTTTCGCTGCGGATCATGTCGGGGCCGTCGGCGATACCGATCTCGGCGACCTCTCCGAGCGCCACTGGCAGGCCCGAGGCGGTGATGATCGGAAGCCGCCGCAATCGCTCGGGCGAGTCGCGATAGTCGATCGGATAGCGCAGGTTCACGGGATACCGCTCGCGTCCCTCGATGGATTCGGTGACGTTCATGCCGCCCACGGCGGTGCCGATAACCTCGTCGATGACGTCGGTGTTCAGGCCGAAACGCGCCGCCCGGCTCCGGTCGATGCGCACGTCGACGTAGCGCGCGCCGGTCACGCGCTCGGAATAGGCCGAGGCGGTGCCGGGCACGCCGCGCACGGCGTTCTCGACTTCGCGTCCGAGGGCTTCGATGACGGCAAGGTCCGGCCCCAGGATTTTCACGCCCACCGGCGTGCGGATGCCGGTAGTGAGCATGTCGATGCGCGTCTTGATCGGCATGACGAATACGTTGGACAACCCGGGGAATTCCACCGCCTTGCTCATCTCGGCGAGCAGCTTCTCCGTCGTCACGCCCTGGCGCCATTCGGATTTCGGCCTGAGCTGGACGGTGGTTTCGAACATGGACAGGGGCGCGGGGTCGGTCGCCGTTTCCGCGCGCCCGGCCTTGCCGAAGACGCTTTTCACCTCCGGAAAGGTCTTCAACACCCGATCGGTTTGCTGCAAAACCTGCTGCGCCTTGCCGGCGGAGAGGCCGGGCAAGGTCGTCGGCATGTAGAGAACGTCGCCCTCGTCCATGTCGGGCATGAACTCGCTGCCGAGCTTCATTACGGGATAGACGCTGACGGCGGCGAGCGCGGCCGCGCCCCAGAGCACGGCCCGCGGGTGCGCGAGCACACTGTCGAGCAACGGGCGATAGGCGTCGATCAGCCAGCGATTGAGCGGGTTTTGGCGTTCGGCGCGGATACGCCCGCGGATAAAGTAGCCCATGAGCACCGGCACGAGCGTGACGGAAAGTCCGGCCGCCGCGGCCATGGCGTAAGTCTTGGTGAACGCGAGCGGCGAAAACAGCCGGCCTTCCTGGGCCTCGAGCGTGAATACCGGCAGGAAACTCGCGGTGATGATAAGCAGCGAGAAGAACAGTGGCGGGCCCAGTTCGCGAGCGGCGCGTTCGATCAGCTTCCAGCGGTTGGCGTCGGTGATCGCCGCGCGCTCGGCGTGCTTGTGCACGTTCTCGATCATGACGATGGCCGCGTCCACCATGGCGCCGATGGCGATGGCGATGCCGCCGAGCGACATGATGTTGGCGCTGACACCCTGGTATTTCATCACGATGAGGCTCGCCAGGATGCCGATGGGCAGCGTGACGATCGCCACGAACGCGGAACGCAGATGGAACAGAAACGCGAGGCAGACCAGCGCCACCACGACGAACTCCTCGATCAGCGTGCCGCGCAGGTTGCCGACGGCGCGCTCGATGACGGCGGAGCGGTCGTAGACCGGCACGATCTCCACGCCGGCGGGC
>Ga0187776_10000315_pt1 | contig 23559 bp, 22 predicted proteins | sample 0216_BV02_MP12_2_FD_132426 | JGI IMG/M metagenome (GOLD analysis project Ga0187776, IMG submission 132426) | Tropical peat soil microbial communities from peatlands in Department of Meta, Colombia - 0216_BV02_MP12_20_MG | ecosystem: Environmental > Terrestrial > Soil > Wetlands > Peat | place...
GACATCGGCATGTAGACGAGGATCCGGTCGCCCTTCCTGATGCCCAGCTTCTTCAGGCCGTTCGCGAGCTGGCAGACGCGGTGGTAGAGCTCCCGGTAGGTGACCTTCGTGACCTTGCCGTCGTCGGCCTCGAAAATGATCGCGACCTTGTCGGGCTGCGTCTTGAGGTGCCGGTCGAGGCAGTTGTACGAGGCGTTCAGCTCGCCGTCGTAGAACCAGCGGTAGAACGGCGCGTTCGACTCGTCGAGCGTCTTCGTGAAAGGCTTCGACCACGCGAGCTCCTCGCGCGCGAGCCTCGCCCAGAAGGCCTCGGGGTCGCGCTCGGCCTCGCGGTACAGCGCCTCGTAGGCCGCCATGCCCGAGATGTTGGCCTGCTTCACGAAGGCCTTGGACGGCGGGAAGACGCGCGATTCCTGGAGGACGGACTCGATGGTGGACATGGGGACCTCTCCTCGAAGCGAAGGGGCGGTCTGTCGAATCCGGGCCGCCTCGTGCCCGATTTATAGCACAAGGCCCCCCGGGCGGGCTCGGGATGCGGCCGCGGCGCCCCCGGCGGGCGCAATCCTTGATCTGGGCCAAGGGGGGCGCGCCCGTCCGCGGTAGCCTGAGTCTGCATTCCCACTCGCATCCGTGACCCGACGGTGGAACCGGCGAACGCCCACCAAGCCCCGGCGGAGCGCCTGGAGCGGGCCATCGGCGCCATCGCGCAGGTCGACGGGCCGGTGGTGGATATCCGCTGCGAGGCGCTGCCCCCGCTGCATCGCGCGCTCTGGACGCCGCTCGACGGCGAGCGCTGCGTCTTCGAGGTGCACAGGCACCTCGACGAGAAGCGCGTGCGCGCGATCACGCTCCACCGCACCTCGGGCTTGCGGCGCGGCATGCCCGTGTTCGACAGCGGCGCCCCGCTGCGCGTGCCCGTGGGCGCCGGCTGCCTGGGGCGGCTGCTCAACGTGTTCGGCGCGCCGCTCGACGGCGGCCCCCCGCTCGCGGGCGGCGAGTTCCGCAACATCCTCGCCCCGCCGGCCGCGCTCGAGGAGACGACCGCGGGCGGGCAGATCCTCGAGACCGGCATCAAGGTGATCGACCTGCTCTGCCCCTTCGTGCGCGGGGGCAAGACGGGACTCTTCGGCGGCGCGGGCGTCGGCAAGACCGTGCTCATCATGGAGTTCATGCACGCCATCGTCGCGTTGCACGCGGGGCTGTCGGTGTTCGGCGGGGTGGGCGAGCGCATTCGCGAGGGACACGAGCTGTGGAACCAGATGCGCGAGGCGGGCGTGATGCAGGACAGCGTGATGGTCTTCGGGCAGATGGACGAATCGCCGGGCGTGCGCTTCCGCGTGGCGCTCGCGGCCCTCACCTACGCCGAGCACCTGCGCGACACGCTGGGCAAGGAGGTGCTGTTCCTGATCGACAACGTCTTCCGCTTCGTGCAGGCGGGCAGCGAGATCTCGGGCCTGCTCGGCCGCATGCCCGCCACCGTGGGCTACCAGCCCACGCTCGCCACCGAGGTCGCGCAGCTCGAGGACCGCATCATCTCAACGACGCGCGGGGCGATCACGTCGGTCCAGGCGGTGTACGTGCCGGCCGACGACATGACCGACCCGGCGGTGAGCGCGCTGCTCGCTCACCTCGACACCCGCGTGGTGCTGTCGCGCGCGCAGGCGGGCAAGGGCATCTATCCCGCGGTCGACCCGCTGCAGTCCGGCAGCCAGATGATGGACCGGCACGTGGTCGGCGACCGCCACTACACGATCGCCGAGGGCGTGCGCGAGCACCTCGCGCGCTACGACGAGCTCGAGGACCTCATCACGATGCTCGGCGTGGAGGAGCTCTCGGAGCAGGACCAGCGCATCGTGCGCCGCGCCCGCAAGCTCCAGCGCTACCTCAGCCAGCCGTTCCACGTGATCGAGGCGCAGATGGGCGTGAAGGGCGTGTCGGTCCCGCTCGCGCGCACGCTCGACGACTGCGAGGCGTTCCTCCGGGGCCGCTACGAGGACGTGCCCGAAGAAGTCTGCTACATGCGCGGAGCGATGGAAGAGGCCCCGGCATGAGCGGATTCACGATGCACCTGCAGGATGCGACGCGCTACGAGCGCATCGAGGGCGTGGACAGCTTCGTCGGCGTCGACGCCTCGGGAAGCTTCGGCGTCCGCGCGGGCCACGAGCGGCTGATGACCTCGCTCGCCTACGGGCTCGCTCGCTTTCGACGGGCCGGCGAGCCGTGGCAATACCTCGCGCTCCCGCGGGCACTGCTCTACATGCGCGGCGGCGAGCTCTACGTGAGCACGCGCCGCTACCTGCGAGATGCCGATTACCGCCGCATGAGCGAGGCGCTCGAGCGGCGCCTGCGCGACGAAGAGCAGGCCCTCGCGCAGGTGCGCACCAGCCTGCACCGCATGGAGGAGGCGATGTTCAGGCGCCTCTGGGAGCTCGGCCGTGAACGCGTCGCGTGACGAGCAGGAAAAGCTCCGCGAGCGCGTGGAGCACCAGGCCGAGCGCATCGAGCGGGCGGAGCGCGAGCGGCGCTCGCTCCTCGCGCAGACGGCCTATCTCGGCATGCTCGGGCTGCTGCTCGTACTGCCCGCGGTCGGCGGCGCCTACCTCGGCCGCTGGCTCGACGAGCAGTCGGCGGGCTACGGGATCCGCTGGACCGTGAGCCTCATCGTCCTCGGGCTTGCCGTGGGCGCGGTCAACGTGTACCTCTTCCTGCGCGACTGAAGCCATGGGCGCCGAAGACATCCTCGCGCACCTCGGCCCGCTCGCGATCACGCGCACGGTCGCGACGACGTGGGCGCTCATGGCGCTGCTCGCGCTCGTGTCGTGGAGCACGACGCGGCGGCTGCGCGTGGACCGGCCCGGCCGCGCCCAGGCGGCGCTCGAGGGATCGGTGCTCGCCATCCGGGAGGCGATCGAGGGTGTGGTCCCCGGGGAAGGCGAGCGCCTCCTGCCGTTCGTCGGCACGCTGTGGCTCTACATCGGCGCGGCGAACCTCGCGGGCGTCGTGCCGGGCGTGAGCTCGCCCACGGCCGACCTGTCCGCGACCGCGGCCCTGGCGCTCCTCGTCTTTCTCTCGGTGCACTGGTTCGGCGTGCGCCACGAGGGATTGCGCGGGTACCTCCGCCACTACCTCTCGCCGAGCCCCGTGATGCTCCCCTTCCACCTCGTCTCGGAGATCACCCGCACGGTGGCGCTCGCGATGCGCCTCTTCGGCAACATCATGAGCCTGGAGCTCGCCGCGCTGCTCGTGCTGCTGGTGGCCGGCTTCCTCGTGCCCGTGCCCGTCCTCATGCTGCACATCGTCGAGGCGCTGGTCCAGGCCTACATCTTCGGCATGCTCGCCCTCGTCTACATCGGCGGGGGGCTGCAGGCCCGCACATCCGGCGCGCAGGCGCCGCAAGGAGAAGAAGCGAAATGAACATCGGATGGATCGTCCTCGCATCGACCGTCGTCGCGGCCCTCGCGATCGCCATCGGCACCCTCCTCCCGGCCTTCGCCATGGGAAAGGCGATCGCCCAGGCTCTCGACTCCCTCGCGCGGCAGCCGGATGCCGAGCGCTCGATCACGCGCACGCTCTTCATCGGCCTCGCCATGATCGAGTCGCTCGCGATCTACACGCTCGTCGTGGTGCTCATCATCCTGTTCCGCAACCCGCTGCTCGAGTACGTGCTCAAGTGAGCCGCGGCCCGGGAACACAGCGCGGAGGCTGACTCGATGCAGCTCGACTGGTCCACCGTCGCCCTGGAAGTCGTCAATTTCCTGGTGCTCGTGTGGCTGCTCAAGCGCTTCCTCTACCGCCCCATCCTCGACGTGGTGGCCGCGCGGCAGGCCGCCATCGACCGGGCGACGAGCGGCGCCCGGGAGACCGAGGCGCGCGCCCGCGAGCTCGAGCAGAAGTACGAAGGACGCCTGCGCGACTGGGACCAGGAGCGCGCCCAGGCGCGCGCAGCGCTCCAGGAGGAGCTGCGCGACGAGCGGCGGAAGGCCCTCGCCGCCCAGGAGGCGAGCCTCGCCGAGGCCCGCGAGAAGGCCCGGGTGCTCGACGAGCGGCGGCGGGCCGAAGCGGCGGGTCGTCTGGAGCGCGAGGCGCTCGCGCAGGCCGCGGAGTTCGCGCGGCGGCTGCTCGCGAAGCTCGCCTCGCCCGACCTGGAAGCGAGGCTCGCCGCATCGGCCGCCGAGGCGATCGGCGCGATGGACGACGAGCGCCGCGCGCGGCTGCGCGCCGCGCTGCAAGGATCCGCCGAGCCGGGGACGGTCACCACCGCCTTCCCGCTCGCGCCGTCGCAGCGCGAGGCGCTCGCGCGCGCCCTCGAGGGAGCCACGGGGCAAGCGCGCGAGTGGATCTTCCGCGAGGACTCCTCGCTCCTCGCGGGCGTGCGCGTGAGCATCGGCCCCTGGATCCTGCATTTCAACCTGGGCGAGGAGCTCGAGCTCTTCGCCGCGGACGCTGCCGATGGCCGCTGAGCCCGCCCGCCCCGATCTCCTCGCGCGCCGCGCGCGCTGGATCGCCAGCTACGAGCCGGCGCTGCGCGTGGTCGAGCAGGGGCGCGTAGCTTCGGTGGGCGACGGCATCGCCTGGGTGGAGGGGCTCCCCTCGGCGGCCATGGACGAGCTGCTGGACCTCGAGGACGGCAGCCGCGCGCTGGTCTTCCAGCTCCAGGAGCGCCGCGTCGGCGCGATCCTGCTCTACCAGACCGAGGCCCTCACCGCCGGAACCCATGCGCGGCTCACGGGACGGCGCCTCGAGGTGCCGGTCGGCGACGAGCTGCTGGGGCGCGTGGTCGATCCGCTCGGCGCCCCGCTCGACGGGCTCGCCGCTGCGGCCTGCGAGCGGCGCGCCCCGCTCGACGTTCCCGCCCCTCCCATCGTCGAGCGCACGTTCGTGAGCCGCCCGCTCTACGCGGGCAACCGGATCATCGACACGATGATCCCCATCGGCAAGGGCCAGCGCCAGCTCGTGATCGGCGACAACGGCGTGGGCAAGAGCGCGCTCGCGATCGACACCGTGATCAACCAGCGCGACAAGGGCGTGAAGTGCGTCTACGTGCTGGTGGGCCAGAAGCGCTCCACGGTCGTGAACACCATCGAGACGCTGCGCTCGCGCGACGCCCTCGCCCACACGGTGGTCGTCGTGGCCGAGGCCACGGCGCTGCCCGGCCTCAAGTACCTCGCGCCCTACGCCGGCTGCGCCATCGCGGAAGCGTGGATGGGTGCGGGCGAGGACACGCTCGTGGTGTACGACGACCTGAGCACCCACGCGCGCATCTACCGGGAGCTCTCCCTGCTGCTGCAGCGCCCGCCGGGACGGGAAGCCTATCCCGGGGACATCTTCTACCTGCACTCGAGGCTGCTCGAGCGCGCGACCTGCCTCGCCGGCTCGGCCGGCGGCGGCAGCATGACGGCGCTGCCCATCGTGGAGACGATGCAGGGCGAGATCGCGGCCTACATCCCCACGAACCTCATCTCCATCACCGACGGGCAGGTCTACATGAGCCCGCAGCTCTTCGACGCGGGCGTGCTTCCCGCGATCGACGTGACGCGCTCGGTGTCGCGCATCGGCGGCAGCGCCCAGCATCCCGCGATCAAGGCCGAGGCCGGGCGCACGAAGCTCGACTACCTGCAGTTCCTCGAGCTCGAGGTCTTCACGCGCTTCGGGGCGCGGCTCGAGCCCGCCGTCGAGGCGCGCATCCGGCGCGGGCGCGTGCTGCGGGAGGCGCTCAAGCAGGACCGCCTCGCGCCGGTCCCGATCGAGCTCGAGATGGCGTGGCTCGTCGCCTTCAACGAGGGGCTGCTCGACGACGCGCCGCCCGAGGAGGTCGCCGGCCGGATCGCTCGCCTCGCGCAGGGCCTCGGGCGCGAGCCCATGTCGCTCGACGCCGAGCGCGCGAAGTGGGTCGCCGCGGTGAAGTCGTGGCTCGCGGCCGCGTAGCCCCATGAGCGCGACGCGCAAGCTCGACCAGCGCCTTCGGTCGCTCGCCGACATCGGGGACGTGATGACGGCGCTCAAGAACCTCGCGCTCGCGCAGGTCGCGCGGCTGCGCCGCGTGGCGCCCGCCCAGCAGCGCGTGGCGCGGACCGTGGAATCGGCAACCGCCGATTTCCTCGACCACCATCCCCAGGCGCTCGGGCTGCCCCGCGGAGCGCGCACGGTGCTGCTGCTCGTCGGATCCGAGCGCGGCTTCTGCGGCGCGTACAACGACGCGGTCGCCGAGGCCGCCGCGAAGGCCGCGAAGGACGACCCGCTGGTGGTCGTCGTCGGGCACCGGCTCGCGGCGCGCCTCGGCACGCGGCTCGAGCCCGCGGCGGTCGTGGAGGGGCCGGGATTTTCCGAAGAGGTGCCGGCGGCGATCACCCGCCTGGTGAATGCGCTCGAGACGCTGCCGGTGCCGGGCGCGACGCTGCTCCCTGCGCTCACGATCGCCTCCCACGAGGCGGGCGGCGGCCCCGCCCGAGTGCACATCCGCCCCGCGTTCGCGCCTCCCCGGCCCGCCCGTCCCGCGTTCACCGAGCCCCCGCGCCTGTACCTCGATCCGCCGGCGTTCTTCCGCGAGCTCGCCGACCACCACCTCTTCGCGGTGCTGCACGGCATGTTCTACGACGCGTTGCTCGCGGAGAACGAGCTCAGGCTGCAGCACCTGGAAGGGGCGCTACGGCGCATCGACGAGGCCCGCGAGCGGCTCGTCGCGCGCCGCAACGCGATGCGCCAGGAGGAGATGACCGAGGAGATCGAGGTGATCCTGCTCAGCGCGGCTGCGGCCTCCGGCGAGCGCGCGGCCCATCTCTGACCCCAGCGAGGCGGCCATGGAACGGAAGCCCCCCGTGCGCAAGACCAGCCAGGAGCACACCGTCCCGTGGTTCTGGCCGCTCGCCGCGGGCATCGAGCTCGCCGACGAGGGCATGAAGCTCGTGAACGACAACCTGCGCTTCGCGGCCGCCGAGCGCGCGATCGAGGCGCCGCCGCCGCCCGAGTGGGCCACGCCGAACCGCGTCGCGCTCGAGCTGCGCACGATGCGCCTGCGCGATTTCTCGCCCGGCGACGCGGGCGCGGCCGACGTGCCCGTGATCGTGGATGCGCCCTACGCGGGCCACAGCTCGACGATCGCCGATTACCGCAAGGGACAGAGCCTCGTGGAAGCGCTGCTCGCGAGCGGCCTGAAGCGCGTGCTCGTCACCGACTGGAAGAGCGCGACCGAGGAGATGAAGTACCTCGACATCGACGGCTACCTCGCCGAGCTCGCCGTCGCGGTCGACGACCTCGGCGGGAAGGTGAGCCTCGTGGGCCTGTGCCAGGGCGGCTGGATGGCGGCGATGTTCGCGGCGCGCTTCCCGGCGAAAGTCGCGAGCCTCGTGCTCGCCGGCTCCCCCATCGACACCGACGCGGGCCACGGCGCGATCCGCGCCATCGCCCACCGTCTCCCCATGGCGTTCTTCGAGGAGATGGTCGCCGCCGGCGGCGGGCGCATGCTGGGCCGGATGATGCTCGCCGGCTGGAAGAACATGAACCCCGACGAGCAGTACCTCGACAAGTACCTCGACCTCTACGAGCACATCGAGGACGAGTCGTACGTGGAGCGCACCGAGCGCTTCGAGCGCTGGTACGAGAATCCCATCGACCTGCCCGGGAAATGGTATCTCCAGGCGATCCGCGAGCTCTTCAAGGAGAACCGCCTCGCGCGCGGCACGTTCGTCGCGCTCGGGCGCACGATCTCGCTACGCGCGATCGAGGTGCCCGTCTACCTGCTCGCCGGGGAGTCCGACGACATCACGACGCGAGAGCAGGTCTTCGACGCCGAGCGCCTCCTGGGCACGCCGAAGGAGCGCATCGAGAAGAAGCTCGTGCCCGGCGGCCACATCGGTCTCTTCATGGGCTCGCGCACGCTCGAGCATGCGTGGCCCGGGATCGGGGCGTGGATCGCGAAGCAGGGTGCCGCGGCGCGCAAGGGTTGAATGCTCGCCGCGCACTCGACGAGGCCGAACTCCGCGAGAATGCGCGCGTCATAGGTACAAGAAGGGAGAGCCCGTGGCGCAGGAACAAACCCAGGACCGCATGTATCGCGCGGAGATCGTCGAGGTGCCCACCCGCCCGTTCCCCGACCAGCGCCCGGGGACCTCGGGCCTGCGCAAGAAGACGCGCGTCTTCATGCAGCCCCATTATCTGGAGAACTTCGTCCAGGCGGTCCTCGACGTGGCCGCCGCGGGCGCGAAGGCAGGCCTCGCGCGCGAGACGCTCGTGGTGGGCGGTGACGGGCGCTACTTCAACCGCGAGGCGATCCAGCGCATCGTGCGCATGGCGGCGGCCAACGGCTTCGGCACGGTGCTCGTCGCGCGCTCGGGGCTGCTTTCCACGCCCGCGATGAGCGCGGTGATCCGGGCGCGCGGCGCGCAGGGCGGCCTCGTGCTCTCGGCGAGCCACAACCCCGGCGGACCCGACGCCGACTTCGGCGTCAAGTTCAACGTGCGCAACGGCGGCCCCGCCCCCGAGGCGGTGACCGAGGAAATCTACCGCGTCGCAAGTTCCCTCGCGCGCTACCGCACGATCGAATCGCCCGACATCGACCTCGACCGCGAGGCGGAGCACGCCCTCGGCGCCGCCCGCGTCGTCGTGTTCGACCCGATCGCCGACTACGCCGCGCTCATGGAGAGCCTCTTCGACTTCGAGGCGCTGCGGCGCCTGTTCCGCGGCGACCTGCGCATGCGCTTCGACGCCATGAACGGCATCACCGGCCCCTACGCGCACGAGATCCTCGAGCGCCGCCTCGGCGCCCCCGCAGGCACCGTGGCGCGCGGCACGCCGCTCGAGGACTTCGGCGGCGTGCATCCGGATCCCAACCTCGTGCACGCCGCGGAGCTCGTGCGGCTCATGGACGGGGACGGCGCGCCCGACCTCGGCGCCGCGTGCGACGGCGACGGCGACCGCAACATGATCCTCGGGCCGCGGCTCCTCGTCTCCCCGGGCGATTCCCTCGCGATGATCGCCGAGCACGCGCAGGCCTCCATTCCGGGATACCGCGTGGGACTCGCGGGCGTGGCGCGCTCGATGCCCACCAGCACGGCCGTGGACCGCGTGGCCGCGGCGCTGCGCATCCCCTGCTACGAGACGCCCACCGGGTGGAAGTTCTTCGGCGACCTGCTGGACGCGGGACTGTGCACGATCTGCGGCGAGGAGAGCTTCGGCACGGGCTCGAGCCACATCCGTGAGAAGGACGGGCTGTGGGCGGTGCTGTGCTGGCTCTCGATCCTCGCGCGTTCGGGATCTTCGGTCGCCGAGGTCGCCCGCGCGCACTGGCGCCGCTTCGGGCGCAGCTACTTCCGGCGCCATGACTACGAGGCCCTCGATCCGGCGGCGGCCGAAGGCCTCGTCGGCCACCTTCGCGACCGGCTCGCGGGACTCGCGGGAGCTTCGCTCGCGGGTAGCACCGTCGCCTCGGCCGACGACTTCGCGTACCGCGATCCGGTCACCGGGGCGGAAGCCCTGCACGGGGGACTGCGCATCCGGCTCGCCGACGGCTCGCGCATCGTCGCGCGCCTGTCGGGCACGGGCACCGAAGGGGCGACGCTGCGCCTCTACCTCGAGCGCTATCGCGACGACGGGGGAAGCGGCGAGGTCGGGGCCGTGCTCGCGCCGCTGCGCGACGCGGCCGTGCGGCTCCTCGAGATCCGCGCCCGCTGCGGGCGCGACGAGCCGACGGTGATCACCTGAGCGTGCGGCCATGACGATCCAATTCCTGCCGCGGCCGCTTCCGGAATCGCTGGAGACGCTCACGGAGCTCGCGCTCGACACGCGCTGGACGTGGAGTCACGCCGGCGACGCCGTCTGGCGCAGCCTCGACCGGGAGCTCTGGGAGCGCACGCGCAACCCGTGGGCGATCCTGCAGAACGTCCCCGAGTCGCGCCTCGACGCGCTCGCGGCCGATGCCGGCTTCCGCAAGGCGCTCGCCGACCTCGCCGAGGACCGGCGGCGCTATCTCGCCGAGCCCGGATCGTGCGCGCGCGTGTGCGGCGAGGCGTGCCTCGGCAGCGTCGCCTACTTCTGCATGGAGTTCGGCCTGAGCGAGGCCTTTCCGCTCTACGCGGGAGGGCTCGGCGTGCTCGCGGGCGACTGCCTCAAGACCGCGAGCGACCTCGGCGTGCCGCTCGTGGGCGTGGGCCTGCTCTACCAGGAAGGCTACTTCCGCCAGGTGGTGGACGCACGCGGCGCGCAGCTCGAGACGTATCCGTACAACGATCCCACGAGCCTCCCGATCCAGCCGGTGATCGGCCCCTCCGGCGCATGGCTGCGCGTCGACGTCGAGTTCCCCGGCCGGACCGTCCACCTGCGCGTGTGGCAGGCCACGGTCGGGCGCGCGCGCCTGTACCTGCTCGACAGCAACAGCCTGATGAACGGCCCGGTCGACCGCGGCATCACCGCGAAGCTCTACGGAGACGCCGCCGAGACGCGCCTCATGCAGGAGATCGTGCTCGGCATCGGCGGGTGGAGGATGCTCGAAGCCCTCGGCATCGCCCCCGAGGTCTGCCACCTGAACGAGGGGCACGCCGCCTTCGCCGTGCTCGAGCGTGCGCGCGCTCTCATGGCCGGCACGGGCGTTTCGTTCGACGAGGCGCTCTGGGCCACGCGCGCCGGCAACGTCTTCACCACGCACACGCCGGTCGCCGCCGGGTTCGACCGGTTCGACCCGGGGCTCATGCGACGTTACTTCCGCGAGCCTGTCCGGGAAATGGGCATCGGGCTTCCGAAGCTGCTCGGCCTCGGGCGCGCCGATCCCCGCGACGAGGCCGAGCCCTTCAACATGGCGTACCTCGCGCTGCGCGGCTGCGCCCAGGCGAACGGCGTGAGCCGCCTCCACGGCGCCGTGAGCCGCCGCCTCTTCGAGGGGCTGTATCCCGGCTGGCCGGAGGGCGAGGTGCCGGTGGGCCACGTCACCAACGGGGTGCACGTTCCCTCTTGGGATTCGGCCGAGGCCGACGAGCTGTGGTCGCGCGCGTGCGGCAAGCGCCGCTGGCTCGGACCGCTCGGCACCCTGCCCGCCGCGATGGAAGCCGTGAGCGACGAGGCGCTGTGGGAGCTCGCCGCGCGCCGGCGCGCTGAGCTCGTCCGCCTCGCGCGCCGGAGGCTCTCGTGGCAGCTCGCCCAGCGCGGAGCCGACCCCGCCCGCGTCGAGGCCGTCTCCCACGCGCTCGATCCCAACGTCCTCACGCTCGGCTTCGCGCGGCGCTTCGCCGAGTACAAGCGGCCGGACCTGCTGCTGCACGACGAGGAGCGCCTCGCCCGCCTCGTGCTCGACGCGCGCCGCCCCGTGCAGCTGGTGATCGCCGGGAAGGCCCATCCGCTCGACGAGGAAGGCAAGCGCAGGATCCAGGCGTGGCTCGCGTTCGTGAACCGGCCCGAGATGCGCATGCACGCGGTGTTCCTCGAGGACTACGACCTCGCGCTCGCCCAGGAGCTCGTCCAGGGCGTGGACGTCTGGATCAACACGCCGCGCCGCCCGTGGGAGGCCTGCGGCACGAGCGGCATGAAGGTGCTCGCGAACGGCGGGCTCAACGTCTCGACGCTCGACGGCTGGTGGGCCGAGGCGTACGCGCCGGAGGTCGGCTGGGTCGTGGGCGACGCGCGCGACGGGCTCCCGGGCGAGGACGCGCAGGACGCCGAGCGCCTGTATCGCGTGCTCGAAAGCGAGGTGATCCCCGGGTTCTACGAGCGCGACGCCCTCGGCGTTCCGCGCGCCTGGATCCGCCGCATGCGCGCGAGCATCTCCACGCTCGCCCCGCGCTTCAGCAGCAATCGCATGCTGCGGGAGTATCTCGAGCGCTACTACTGCGGGGCGTCTTCCGCGTACCGGCGCCGCACCGAAGCCGGCGCGAAGCTCGCGCGGGAGCTCCACGCGTGGCAGGGCGCGCTCGCCTCGAACTGGAGCGAGATCCACTTCGGGGAGGTGCGCGCGACGAGGCAGGGCGGCGACTGGCTCTTCGAGGTGACCGTGCACCTCGGCGAGATCGCCGCCGATTCCGTGAAGGTCGAGCTGTGCGCCGACCCCGTCGCGGGCGGCGAGGCCGTGCGCGAGGCGATGGAGCGCGGCGCGGCGCTGGCGGGTGTGGCGAACGGCTACGTCTACTCGGCGTGCGCGAGCGCCTCGCGGCCCGAGTGGCACTACACGCCGCGCGTCGTGGCCTTCCACCCGGAGGCCTTCACGCCGGCCGAGTGCGCGCTCGTGTCGTGGCAACGCTAGCGCGAAGCGCGGCGACGGGCGGCTCGCCTCCTATCGCGATTCCGGTGCGCCCACGCCCGCCGCGCGCAGGTCGCCGGCATCGAGGACGATGAGGCGGCTCACGGGCACGCCCTGCGCGAAGAGCTGCGTGCGCACGGCCCGCTCGATCTCCCTGCGATAGCGCTCGAGGAAACCGCGCACGGCCTCGTCGCGGCCGGAGGCGCCCAGCCCCTGGAGCGTCTCCCAGTCGATGCGCGCCTCGAGGGGGCGCCCGTCGACGTCGGCGTACAGCAGCGCCGGCTCGCCGGAGGAGATGCGGTCCCGCTGGTGACGGAAGACGATGTCCATGTTCGCCTCGATCTTTCCCGATGGAAGCCCGTGGCCCCAATCTTCCACGGCCGGCGAAGCGCCCGGTTGAGCGAGATCAACCGCCGGCGGGACGGGCGCTGGCGCCGGCGCGTCAGATCGGCAGCACGTCCCACGACCGCTCGGCCCGGGCGTCCGGGGCGAGCGGGAAGGCCCGCACGTCGCGCGCGATGGCCGCGCGCAGGAAGGAATCGACCCACGCGAAGACGTCGTAGCGGCGGATGGAACGGCGCATCGCGCGCATGCGCGCCACGCGCTCCTCCTTCGGCATGGAGTGGGCCTCGCGGATCGCGTCCGCCACGCCCTCGACGTCGTACGGGTTCACGAGGAGCGCGCTGCGCCCGAGCTGCTCGGCCGCGCCCGCGAACTCCGAGAGGATCAGCACGCAGTCCTCCTCGATGCTGCACGCGCAATACTCCTTCGCCACGAGGTTCATGCCGTCCTTGAGCGGCGTGACGAGGGCGATGTCCGCGGCGCGGTAGTAAGCGAGCAGCTCCAGGCGCGAGAGGCTGCGGTACTCGTACCACACCGGAACCCACCCGCCCGGGCGGGCGAAGGCGCCGTTGATCCGGCCCACGAGCTGCTCGATCTCCGTCTTCATCGCGCGGTACTGCGGGATGTCCTCGCGGCTCGGCACCACGACCTGGATGAGCGACACCTGGCCGCGCATCTCCGGATGGCGCTCGAGCAGGTCCTGGAACGCGCGCAGGCGCAGCGCGATGCCCTTCGTGTAGTCGAGGCGGTCCACGCCCAGGACCAGCTTGCGCCGCGGCAGCAGCGTGTGCAGCTCGCGCGCCTTGTCGGCGACCGCCGGCGAGGCCGCGGCGCCCATGAACGCGTTGTAGTCGATGCTGATGGGGAAGCTGCCCAGCCGAAGCCTGCGGCCCGAGGCGGCGGCGGTAACCACGGCACCGCGCCCCTCGATGCGCGCCCCGTCCACCAGCGCCTCGACGCAGGCCGCGAAGTTGCGCCGGTCGCGGCCCGTCTGGAAGCCCACCAGGTCGTACTGGAGCAGCGCTTCCACCACGGGCTTGCGCCACGGCAGCTTCATGAAGATGTCGGGCGAGGGGAACGGGATGTGCAGGAAGAACGCGAGGCGCGCCTCGGTGCCCAGGGCGCGAAGCTCCGCGCCGACCGCCATGAGGTGGTAGTCGTGCACCCAGACGAAGTCGCCGCGCTCCGCGCGCCCGGCGAGCGCCTGCGCGTACTTGCGGTTCACGCGGCAATAGGTGCGCCAGTACTTCGGGTCGAAGTTGCACAGCGAGGGCAGGTCGTGGAAGAGCGGCCAGACCACCTCGTTCGAGAAGCCGAGGTAGAAATCGCGGACTTCCTCCTCGGCGAGGTCCACCGCTTGCAGCGTGTAGCCCGCCTCCTCGCCCGCCTCCGCGAGCGCCTGTCCGAAGTCACGCGACGATCCCGCAGTCCCCGTCCATCCGATCCACGTGCCGCCCCGGTTGCGCAGGACGGGCAGGAGCGCCGTCACGAGGCCGCCGCTGCCCGCTTGAGCGACCCAGCGACCCGCGTCCGTCCGCTTGAATGCGAAGGGCAGGCGGTTGGAGACCACCACGAGGCGCGAGCGGGCGTGCGCGCCATCGGTCGCGCGCATCATCGCCCCCGCTTCGCCGCCGCGGCCCAGCGGCGCAGGAACGCGAGCAGCTCCCGCGGGGGCTTGAGCCACAGGTCGGCGCCCGTCTCGCGCAGCTCCGGGCGCACGAGCACCGCGAGCCCGCGACCGCGGAGGGCGTCGAAGGCGTCCTCGTCGGTGAAGTCGTCGCCGAGGTACGCGCACGCGGTTTCGCGCGAGCAGCCGGCGAGCACCTCTCTCACCGCGTCGCCCTTGTCGCGTCCCCGCGCGCGCATCTCCATCCCCTCGTCGAAGGGCAGCAGCTCGACGCTCGCGTCGGCGATCTCGCGCCACGCGTGAAGGAGGCGCTCGCGCACGAGCTGCGCCCGCGGCGGCGCGAGGCCCCGCCAGTGCATCGCCACGCTCGCGGGCTTGCGCTCCACGCGCGCGCCCCCGAACGCGAGCTGCCGCGCGGGCGCCTCGGCGAGCGCGAGCTGCCGGGTCGCTGCCTCCTCGGGGGCGAATTCCGTCACCGGCCCGCGCGGCGCCGCTCGCTCCCGGCCGTGCGCTCCCCACGCCTCGTCGTGGCGGATTCCGGCGAGCATTCCGCGCAGGTCGCCGATTCGCCGCGCGCTCACGATCACGACGCGGGTCCCGCGGCTTCCGGAGAGCGCGGCGAGGGCCTGCGCGACGCCGGGATAGGGCCGCGCCCGGGCGGGATCGACGTGGAAGGGAGCGAGCGTTCCGTCATAGTCGAGGAAGAGCACGCGCTCCGGGGCGCACGCGACGTGGTGGAAGAACCGGTCGAGGTCGGCATGGACGTTCAGCAATCGCATCGGCCTTCGATCCTCGCCATGGCAAGGCCATTATCCGACAGCCTTCCCCCGGCTGCACGGAAGAATGGCGAGCCGCGGGAACTTTCCTTGCGCCGGGCCGGACGGAGAAGTAACGTTTCGCAAATGCCGATCCGCGAATTCATCACGGCGAGCCCCGCTCTCGAGACGGCGATCGACCTCCTGATCGCCCCGGCCATCGCCGTGCTCGTCCACGCCGCGGCGATCGCCGTGCTGCGCCGCGTGCTGCACGGGCGCGGGTCCCTGCAGATCCTGCTGCGCGCCACGCGCGCCCCTTCGCGCTGGACGATCGCCTTCCTCGCGCTCGCCCTCTCGATCGAGGTGGCCCCGCCTCCGGCGCCGCTGGGCGCCACGCTGCTGCACTGGGCCGACATCGGCCTCATCGCGTGCGCGACGTGGCTCGTGGCGAGCGCGATCGACGCGTTCACCGCCATCGTCATCGCGTTGCATCCGTCCGACGTCGCCGACAACCTGCAGGCGCGGGCGCTCGCCACGCGGGCCCGGGTGCTCGGCCGGACCGTCAAGGGCCTCGCCATCTTCGTCGGCGCCTGCGCGGTGCTCATGACCTTCCCCGACGTGCGCCAGCTCGGGACCACCCTCCTCGCCTCCGCGGGCGTGGCGGGGCTCGTGGCGGGGCTCGCCGCGCGCACGGTCCTCGGCAACGTGATGGCGGGGCTGCAGATCGCGTTCACCCAGCCCATCCGCATCGACGACGTGCTCATCGTGGACGGCGAATGGGGGCGCGTGGAGGAGATCACCTCGGCGTTCGCCGTGCTGAAGATCTGGGACGAGCGCCGCCTCGTGATCCCGCTGCACTGGTTCATCGAGAACCCGTTCCAGAACTGGACGAAGACCTCCTCGCAGATCATCTGAGCCGTCACCTGGTGGTTCGACTACGGCGTGCCGGTGCAGAAGCTGCGCGAGGAGTTCGAGAGGCAGTGCCGCGCGGCGCCGGAGTGGGACGGTCGCGTGGTGAACGTCCAGGTGACCGACGCGAACGAGCACGCCATCCAGGTTCGGGGGCTGTGCTCGGCCTCCAATGCGGACCGCGCGTGGGACCTGCGCTGCCGCCTGCGGGAGGGACTCGTCGACTTCGTGCGGCGCGAATATCCGACGTCGCTGCCGAAACTGCGGGTGCAGGCCGAGCGCAGGGCCGCCGCGGCGGCGCGGTCGTGAAGGCGCCCGGGCCGCGACTCAGCCGCGGAAGATCTCGAACGGGTCGATCTTCAGCACCCTCCGGATGCCCGCGTAGCTCGAGACCGCTGCGATCACGATCACCATGCCGAAGGCGAGCAGCAGGTTCCAGGCGGCCACAATCGCCGCGTAGTCGGGCAGCCGCAGCTTCGCGATCCAGATGAGGACGCTCGAGATCCCGACCCCGAGCCCGTAGCCGGTGAAGCACGTGAACACGGACTGGAAGAGGATCATCGCGACGAGCTCGTTGCTGCGGGCCCCGATCGCCTTCAGCGCGCCGAACTTCTCGAGGTTCTCGAGGATGAAAGTGTAGAACGTCTGTCCCGATATCGACAGCCCGACGACGAAGGCGATCGTCGTCATGATCATGATATTGATGCCGACGCCGGTCTGGTACTTGTAGAAGTCCGAGATGCGCCGGTCGAACTCCTCGACCGTCAGCGCGAGGTAGCCGAGGCGCGCGACCTGGCGCTTGATTCCCGCGACGTCCGCGTCGCTCCTGGGCTCGACGAGGATGTAGGTCAGGGTGAAGCGCGTCGTGGGAAGGTAGGTGATCGCCCGCGAATAAGTGGTGTAGAGCGTCGGCACGCCGAACAGGCCGTTGGCGGCGACGTGCGCGATCCCGACGATCACGGCGCGGTGATCGTTGAGCTCCATCTCCGATCCGATCCCGGGGCGGTCGAGCTTGCCGTACTCCGCGTCCTTCACGACGATGAACGCGTTGTCGCCGTAGATGTCCTGGATGTTGCCGGCGAGGAGGCGCGGCCGGCCCACGAGGCTCACGTCGTCGAGGCCCATCACGTTGACCGCCTGGTACCTCCCGCTGCGCAGCCTCGCGAGCGCGGTGCCGGAATAGAGACCGACCGCGTACTTCACCCCCTCCATGCTGCGCGCGGCGTCGAGCACGTAGTCCGGCAGCGGGATCGAGTTCGCGACGGTGTTCACCGCGGGGTCCATCACCCAGATGCGCGCGCCGACGTTCGTCACCGTGGCCGAGGACCGGTCGAGGATGCCCGCGAACATCGCGGTGACCTGGACCATCAGGAAGACCGCGAACGTGACGCCGATGATGAGCGCGGTGAACTTCGCGCGGTCGTTCACCAGGAGCTTGAAGGCGAGCAGCAGCACGCCCCTCGAGGGAAGGCGCTTCATCGCGGCCGCTCGCCCTCGGCCCCCGTCCAGGGGCGGCCCAGGGCGACATAGAGCGCCGCGGCGTCCTGGAGGTGCTGCGCGCGGGCCTGCAGCAGGTTGATCCGCGCGATCTCGAGCGACTGGGCGGAGAGATTCTCCTGCAGCTCGCTCGCGAGCCCCGCCCCGGCGTTCGCCGCGGCGAGCTCACGCCCGCGCGAAGCGATCGCGAAGGCGTCACCCTGCGCGCGCTCGGCCTGCGCGTCGTTGTCCAGCGCCTGGAGGGCGGTGGCCACCTGTCCGAACGCGTTCGCCACGGTCTGCCGGTACTGCGCGAAGGCCTGCTCGTACTGCTGCTTCGCCGCTTCCTCGCCGTGCACGCCCGAGAAGCCGGAGAAGACAGGAATGTTGATCGACGGCCCGAACGAGCCGTACCGCGCGCCCTCGGTCCCGAGGGAAGCCCTGTCCGGCCCTTGCACGCCGGCGGTCGCGTCCAGGGTCACGGTGGGATAGAGCGCCGCGGTCGCGATGCCGACCTGGGCGCTCGCGGCGTGCAGCGCGGCCTCGGCCTCGAGGATATCCGGGCGCTGGCGCACCAGCGCCGAAGGCAGGCTCAGGGGAATCGCCTCGGGAAGCCGGATCTCGTCGAACGCGGGCATCGCGGCGCTCCACTCGGCGGGGGTGCGCCCGGAAAGCGTCGCCAGCAGGTCGTTCGCGGCGGCGATGCGCTGTCGCAGGGCCGGCAACGCGGCCCGGGTCGACGCCACCTGCTGGCGCGCCGCGAGGACGCTCGCGTAGGGCGCGACGCCCGCCTGCCACTGCGCTTCGTAGAGCCTGGCCTCGCGACGCTGGAGCGCGAGCAGCGCCTCGGTGGCACGCAGCTCCTCCCGATACGCCGAGCCCGCGATCGCCGTGTTGACGACGTTGCCGGTGAGGGTGAGGAACGTCGCGTCGCCGAGCGCCCGCTCGTAGTCCGTCTCGGCGCCCAGCTTCTCGACCGCCCGGCGATTGCCGCCGAAGACGTCGATCGCGTAGCTCACGGCGGCACCGAGCGTGATCAGGTTGAAGGCCGCTACCGTTCCCTCGACGCCCAGCCGGAAGGGCGAGAGGCGCTCGCGCAACGCGCTCGCGCCGATGTCCACCTGGGGATAGTAGACGCCCGCGCCCGCCGCGAGGCTCTCCTCGCTCGCCTTGAGGGCGGCGTGCGCCGCGGCGAGATCGGGGCTTCGCGCGAGAGCGTCGCGCACGAGCGCGTCGATTCCGGTCGAGCCGAAGGTGCTCCACCACTCGGCGGGCGGGGGCCCGGCGCGCGCGACGGGGCTCGGCGCGTAGTCCGCGCCCGGGGGCAGCTCGGGGCGCTTGAAGTCGGGGCCGACGGCGCACCCCGAGCATGCGGCGACGAGACACGCCGCGGCGACGCCCCTCATCGGGAGCCCGCCTTCGTCGCGATGTAGACGTCCACGAGCTGCCCCGGGTACAGCTTCGCCTTGCCCGTGTTCCCGAACCGGAAGATGAGGGGGAGGACCCTCACGTCGACCCGCTCCTGCCGCTGGTCGGAAAGCTGGATCTTGGGCGCGAGGTACGGCTGCATCCGCACGAACTGGAGCGGGATGCGGACGTCGGTGCCGCGCACCGCCATCTCCGCGCGGATCTGTCCCTCCGGCGGGATGCGGTTGACGAGGATCTCGTCCACGTACACGCGGACGTCGAGGTCCTCCTGCGGCGCGCCCATGACGACCACCGGGCCGTTCGATTGGGTATACGACGAGTAGGCGCCCTGCGGCGAAACGTAGCTTCCCACCGCGGTGTTGACGGCGAGCACCACTCCGTCGGTGGGGGCGCGGATCACGTACTTCGCGAGCAGGGCCCGGGCGGCATCGGCGGAGGCGGCAAACGCCCGGTACTGGCCTTCCTGCTGCGCGATGTCGTAGCTCCAGGCCCCGGCCCGCGTAAGCTCGTATTGGCGGCGCGCGAGCTCCAGCGCGGCCCTCGCCACCTGCGCCGCGTTCGAGGCGTTGTCGAGCGCGTCGCGGCTCACGGAACCGGGATCGATATCGAAGGAGCGCTTCTGCTTGTCGTACTGGTCCTCGGCCGACTTGTAGGAGGCCGTGGCGGCGGCGACCTGCGCCTCGGCGATGCGCAGGTTCTCGGCCCGCGGCTGGGCCTTCAGCTCCTCGAGCAGCGCACGGGCCGCCGCGGCCTGCTGCTCGAGCTGCGCGACGGTCGCGCGCTGCACGCTGTCGTCGAGGGAGACGAGCGGCGCGCCCTTGGACACCGTGGCGCCCTCCTTCACCAGGATCGCCGCGACCGGCGCGGAGACCTCGGCGAAGATATCGACGTTCGAGCCGCTCGGCTGCGCGCTCTCCACGATGCCGTTGGCGTAGATGCCGCTCGCGAAGGGATTGGCGGGCGGGCTGAATACCGGCGGCTGCGCGTGCCTCGGGAGGCTGTAGTACACGGCGCTCCCGATCCCGGCGAGCACGCCCAGGATGGCGGCAGCGAAGAGCAGCCGGTGCTTCATGCGGACCCCGCGGCGATCCCCGTGATGCGCCCGTCCTCCATGTTCATCACGCGGGTGGCGTAGTCGAGGATCCGCGCATCGTGCGTCACGATGACGATGCAGCGGCCGTCGTCGAGCAGCTTCTCCCGCACGAAGGAGACGATGCGCCGCCCGGTGTCGCCGTCGAGCGACGCGGTGGGCTCGTCGAAGATGAGCACCTCGGGGCGGCTCACGATCGCGCGCGCGATGGCGACCCGCTGCTGCTCGCCGCCGCTCAGCTTCACGGGCCTGAGCTCCGCACGATCCTTCAGGCCCACGATGTCGAGGTGACGGATCGCCGTCTCGATCGCCTCGTCCCATTCGACCCGCCGCAGGATCAGCGGGATCGCGACGTTCTCGGCGGCGGTCAGCAGGGGGAAAAGGTGGTAGTCCTGGAAGACGAAGCCGATCCGGTTCAGGCGAAGATCGGCGAGCGCGTCAGCGCCGAGCCCCCAGAGGTCCATCCCGTCGAGGAGCACCTGCCCCGAGTCCGGGCGCAGGATGCCCGATACGATGCTGAGAAGGGTCGTCTTGCCGCTTCCGGAAGGCCCCACGATGTAGAGCATCTCGCCGAATCGGGCGTCGAAGGTCGCCTCGTTGACGGCGACGGTGTGCGCTGCACCTTGCCCGAAGCTCTTCGTGATGGCGCGAGCCGATATCGCGATCCGCCCGGCGTCGCTGCTCATCGAACCCCATCGCTCCTTCCCGGCCGACGATTCGTCCTGTCAGAAGGTACCCCCGCAGCGCGGATGGCCTTTGATGGCCGTCAACCGGGGTACGCCCCGGGCCGCCCGCAAGGCTCCCGTCAGGTCCGCGGCGATAGCCCGGCGCCACGCGGCCGGTGTCCAGCCGCGCGCTGGCGTTGGTCAAGACCTCAATTTCGCTATCCTGGTGCCGCCTACTGCTCGATAGTCAGGACAGCGTCCCTCCCGAAGCTCAGACTGCAGCTGTCGTTGGCGTCGGCGCCGTTGTCCTCGAGCTTCCCGCGCAGCACGAACCCCTGATTCGGGATCTTGCCGTCTACCCACGCCTGCACGATGCTCGTCACCGTGATCGTGGCCGACCCGCCGGCGAATTGGATGGGAGCCGCCCAGTTGAAGTCGCCGTCGTCGGGATAGGGCGCGGTGAACGTCTGCGTCGTGCCCTTCTCGGCAGGCGTTCTGGTGAGAACCGCCCTCCCGAGCCCGCCGTAACAGCGGGGGTCGCCGCCGTCGACCTTCAGCGTCACCGTCGCCTTCGTGACTTTCAGGCCTTTGAAAGCGGCAGGGTCATAGCCAAAGAACGCCCGATCGTAGATGTTCCAGTGGAAGAGCCACAAGAAAGAGCCATCGAGGATATGGTCCCAGCCGATGCACAAGTCCGGGCAGGGCGCGGTCCCGCGTTCGGGAATGAACGTCGAGAAGGGACCGACGTTCTTGTATTCGTACTCGCGCAGCGCGAACCACTCGGGGTGCAACGTGACCGGCTTCCTCAAAACCGCATTGGAAGGCAGCACCCCCGGATTGAACTTGCAGGCCACGGAGTACTCGGTGGAGTAGTACATGTCGGGCTGGCCGCCGGAGATGTGGCTCGCCCGGAGCTGCATGTAATCGGTAGTCGATTCCGCGACCGAAATCGAGTTCTGGACGGAGAGCGAGCCGGACGTCGGCATCGTCACCACGGAGTCGCCGCTGAATACCGTGGTCACGCCGGAGAGCCAAATGAAGGTGGCCCAGAACGTCGTCCCCGGCTTCCCGGTGATCGAAGCGCTGAAGGAGACCGTCGTCGGACAATTGCCGGAGTAGGACGGTGGATTCGCGGTGATCGTTGCGCCGGTGATCTGGGCGTTCGTCGGTTGCGCGACGCCGAGCACGATCATCGCTGCCACGATGCCGCGAAGTGATCCGGCGATCCGCTGCAGCATCATGGCTCGCCTGCTCTCCCGTGGCCGGCGGAAATACCCGACCCACTGCCACGACACTAATGCCGTCCCTGTCCGCGAGTCAACGGGATCACACCCGCTCTGTCGCCGGAGAGAGACAAAACGCGCTGACCGATCGAAGTGACTGGAGGCGGGGGTCGGAATCGAACCGGCGTACACGGCTTTGCAGGCCGCTGCATAACCACTCTGCCACCCCGCCCGCGCGGACATCGTCGCTCGAACGTCCGGGGACCTGATGCGGAACGGGGGAAACCGGCCGGCGGTTTCCCCCGCGAAACTGGAGCGGCAGAAGAGTCTCGAACTCTCGACCTCAACCTTGGCAAGGTTGCGCTCTACCAACTGAGCTACTGCCGCGACGAACGCGAAATTATAGCGTTTTCAGGGGCCCGGCTCAACCGCGCGGGATCAAGCCGCGGCGCTTGCCGCCCCCGGCGCGCTCACATATAGTCGCGGCGTGACTTTGCATTCCCGCGCGGCGACCGCCGGTCCGCCCGCCGCCGCTCCCATCCGCCGGCTGCTGTTCCGCTTCGCCTGCATCGCGTTCGCGAGCCTCGCGGGCGCCCTCTCGCTCGCCGCCGACGCGCCCGTCGTGGTTCGAACGGTGGAGGGCATGCCGCCCGTTACCGATCCGCGCAACCTCTACGGCGAGGCGGGCGCGGGCCGGCTCGCCGCGATCGTGGCCGGCGACCTGGACCGGGTGTACGTCCCCAACCTGCGCTCGAACGACGTGTATGTGATCGACCCGGCGACGCTCAAGGTCGTCGACCGCTTCCCCGTGGGTTACAGCCCGCAGCACGTCGTGCCCTCCTGGGACCTGCGCACGCTCTGGGTCACCAACAACGCCGAGGGCCGCCCCGACGGCAGCCTCACGCCCATCGACCCGCGCACCGGCAAGCCCGGGCGCGCGATTCCCGTCGACGATCCGTACAACATGTACTTCACGCCCGACGGGCGCTCGGCGATCGTGGTGGCGGAGGCGCGCCGCCGGCTCGACTTCCGCGACCCGCACACCATGAAGCTGCAGTACTCCATCTCCACGCCGGGCTGCGGAGGCATCAACCACGCGGACTTCTCGATCGACGGGCGCTACGCGATCTTCACCTGCGAGTTCAGCGGCGGCGTGGTCAAGATCGACCTCGAGAACCGCCGCGTGATGGGCTACCTCCAGCTCAAGCTGCCGAAGAAGCGCTTCCGCGTCGGCAGCGACCCGAACGCCCCCGAGCTCGAGGTCTGCTCCGCCGCACGCGGCATGCCGCAGGACATCCGCGTCGGCCCCGACGGCAGCAAGTTCTACGTCGCCGACATGGAGGCCGACGGCGTGCACGTGATCGACGCGGCGACCTTCAAGGAGATCGGGCTCATCGTCACGGGCTTCGCGCCGCACGGCCTGTACCCGAGCCGCGACGGACGCTTCCTCTACGTCGCCAACCGCGGCTCGCACCAGATCCACGGGCCGCCGCACGGGCCGGGGAGCGTCTCGGTGATCGACTTCGCCACCGACAAGGTCGTCAAGACTTGGCTCATCCCCGGCGGCGGCAGCCCCGACATGGGCAACGTGAGCGTCGACGGCCGCCACCTGTGGCTTTCGGGCCGCTACGACGACGTCGTGTACCGCTTCGACACCACCGACGGCCACGTCGACACGGTGAAGGTCGGCCAGGAACCCCACGGGCTCGCGGTTTGGCCGCAGCCGGGACGCTACAGCCTCGGCCATACGGGCAACATGCGCTGAGCTCGTGTTGACGCCGGCGCGGCGGCCCGCCATGCTGGGCATCGCCGAACGCCGCGAGCCCC
>Ga0187776_10000316_pt1 | contig 23533 bp, 27 predicted proteins | sample 0216_BV02_MP12_2_FD_132426 | JGI IMG/M metagenome (GOLD analysis project Ga0187776, IMG submission 132426) | Tropical peat soil microbial communities from peatlands in Department of Meta, Colombia - 0216_BV02_MP12_20_MG | ecosystem: Environmental > Terrestrial > Soil > Wetlands > Peat | place...
GAGTCCACCGCCTCCGCCGCAGCACCAGTTGTACTTGGGCTCGGGCGACATGTCGCGAAAATCGTTGGTGAGGTGACGGAGGATGTAGAGGGGCTCCTCGATCACCCCCCCGTTTCTCGCGATCTGGCACGGATGGTGGTAGGTGATCGGCCCCGAAAACTTCGTCTTGTCCAGCTTGATCCGGCCTTCCGTGAGGTAGCGGGCATGCACCTCGGTGATGGATGACACCTTGAAGGGCTGCTTTCCGGCAAGATGTTTCATCACCCGGTAGGCGGTACCGCACTCGCAGATGCAGACCTCTTTCACCTTGAGCCGCTTCGCCTCGTTGACGATGCGCTCGAGGATGAGCTTGGTCTTCGTAGGATCGCCCACGAAGGCACCGAAGTTCACGGCCTCGAAGAAGCTGAGGGTCCAGTTCTCCCGCGCCGCGTTGAAGACCGCCGCCGCCGGGATGATGGAGTGGGCCCCGGCGAGGGCGACGTAGAGGAGATTCGCTCCCTCGACGTCCACCGGGATCGCCGTTTCCCCCGCCTCCAGCCGCCACTTCCAGACCACTTCCGCCTCGAGGTTCTTGATCCCGGCGAGGAAGCCTTCCTTGAACAGATCGAGGGACCTCCCCTTCTCGATGGAGGTATCGGCGAGCATGGTGAGGATTTCCGGCTCAGTGTGAGCGCCGATGAGAAGGAGCTTGGCGATGGACATGATCATCTGGGTGTCGATGCCGAAGGGGCAGTAGACCATGCACCGCCTGCAGCCGGTGCAGGAGTAGGCTGCGTCGTAGAGCTCCTGGAGCGCCAGCTCGTTCAATTCTTTCGCCTCGCCCACTGAGGGCCAGAGTTTCCCCTGTCCCCTGAAGTACTTCCGGTAAATCCTCCTGACAATCTCCGCCCGGTAGGCGGCGATGTACCTCACCTGGGGCATCGAGGCGTAGACGTGGCAGGCTTCGGTGCAGACACCACAGCGGGTGCATGTCTCCAGATAAAACCTCATGGCCTGATTCAGTTTGCCCTGGAAGAGCTGCAAGAGATCAGCTCGGGTCTTATCGTCCATGGTTACCCCCTCCTCAGCTTATTTACGGGGAGCGAAAGGATTGAATGCATGAGATTGCTGAAAGGGAAGAACATGATGAAGAGATTGGCGAAAAAGACATGAAGCACCATCATGAATGAATGGCCGGCAAACATCATCGTGTCAGGGACCGCAGGTCTGAGCAGGAAAATGCTCGTGAGATAGGCTCGGTAGTCGTGCACCGCGAGTTCGCCGTAACCGTACCACCTCCTTGCCCAGTCCATCTCACTCCCGAAGATGACGGTAAGGAAAAGGAGTATGAGCAGATAGTAGTCTTCCGGAACGGAGAGCTCTCGAACAGGCGACTTGAAGCGTCTGAAGAGGAAGAAGAGTAAGCTCAGGGAGAGAACAAGACCGATGAAGCCTCGCCCCAAGAAGACCTCGTGGGCGATGATTTGAAATAGTCTAAACTCGGAAATGAGCTCGAGGTGGCCGATGATGAGGAATAGAAACGAAATATGGAAGAGCATGAGGAAGACCCAGAGCACTGGGTTATGCCTCCGCACCGTGGGCAAGAGGAAGGTGTCACGGAGGGCCCAGAGCCACTTGGGGCGTTGCTCCGGATAGACTTGCAGGGTGCTCGGCTGCCTGGGCCCGCGGAATATCTTGACGAGTCTCACCGCAGTCCCCACAAGGAGAATAGCGAAAGCCGCATACACCATAGGTATTAGGACGACGTAGTAGACGGTTTGCACACATACCTCCCTTCCACTTCCACCCGGGTGAAGGCGATGCCCTTCCGCTCGAAGGACAACGCCTCCGGACTCCTAGGCCTTTCGCTTTATAAAAAACTTGATGACTCCGCTTCCCTGCTCGGTCTTCAGAATCTCGTTGCCGCTCGTTCTCGCCCAGGCGGGGAAGTCCGCCAAGGCGCCCGGGTCGGTAGTGTGCGCTTCCAGCACCTGACCCACAGCGATCTCCTTGATTCCCTTGCTTACCTTCACGACCGGCATGGGGCAGGGCAAGCCCTTCAAATCCATGACCTTGTCCGCTTTGATCTCCTCGCTCATGACCATCCTCCTTAGATGAAGAGTTGAATCTTGCTCGTCATTGCCTCCTCGAGAAACTTTGCCACTCCGCAAAAGTCCATGTGGGGGTAGCTGATCATCTCCTCGCGTTTGAATCCCATGAGGTCCATCGACATTTCGCAGACGTAGATCTGCACACCTAGCTCTCCGGCCATTTCCATCATCTGTTCAAGGGAGGCCACGTTTTTCTTCTTCATGAGGGATTTCATCATGGCGGTGCCCATGCCCGCCATGTTCATCTTGGAGAGTTTCACGGCGCAGGCCCCCTTGGGAAGCATGGCGCCGAACATCTTGCCCATGAGGTCCTTATCTCCCGCTTTTTTCCCTTTGTCCCTGAGCACAGGCGTTCCCCAGAAGGTGAAGAACATGACCACTTCCATGCCCATGGCTACCGCGCCGGTGGCGATGACGAAGGCGGCGAGCACCCGGTCCAGGTCTCCGCTGAAAACGATCATTGAGAGCTTGTTCTCGTGCTTCTCGCCTGATAGGGCCTCCAGCTTCCCCTTCATTTCGGTGATTTGCTGCTCAATGTGTGCGAGTTGTGTTGACATACTGTCCCCTCTCCTCGTAAGACAGATTAAGTTAATGGTATTAACTATAGTCCCACAAAAAACTCATCATTCCGGTGCCGCTCCCACCTTGGCGGATGGCCTACGCGCTGAACTCGGCGGCTCTTCATACCTGTTGCTTCTTTACGGCCTCCATGCTGGAGCGGAGCATCTCCAGACAGGACAAAACGGTCTTTCGTTGCTCCGAGTCGAACTCCAAGAGCAGTCTCTGGTGAAGCTTTCGGCTGAGTGTTCCTATTTCTTCGGCGCTCTTCTGACCCTCCGGGGTGAGCCTGATGAGCTTGATCCTCGCGTCCTTGGGGTCATCCGCGGTCTCCACCAGCCTTTTCTGAGTCAGCCCGTCGATGATCTTGGTGACCCTGCTCTTCGCCACCTCGAGCCTCCGGGCTATTCCCTTGGCCGTAAGGTAGCGTTCGTCGCTGAAGAGCAAAAGGCAGCGGAGCTCGGCTTCAGGAATGTTGTATCGCTCCGAGAGATAGGATGTTCGGTGTTTGCAGCACTGAATGATCTGCGCAATGAGATCCTGCAGTCTGCGCGTTTGATAAGCGAGGAGCGTGTCAATGGTTTGCGCCGCAAGTTCGTTCATAGTATTTACTATAATAGCCCAAAAAACCTTTCGGTCAAGAAAATTTTGAAGAAAATTTGTCAGGGTGAAAAACCCAACCACGACAACCTGATAGCTATGGACAGCAGACCGTCTGGACGAGAATCACCTGGACTCAGGCGGCAGAGTGGCTCGGCGGCGAACAGAAGCTGGCGCTTGCAGCATCGGCCGGCCTCAGGTCTCGAGATGCTTGGGCTTGTAAAGCGGCATGTCGTAGAGCGTCTCCACGTAGAAGATAAGATTCTCGCGCCCGATTTCCGCAACCTCGCGCCTGAACTGCTGGATGATCTCCAGTCCCTTCTCCTTCGCGCCTTCGGGGAATCCGGGCTCATCGGAGCGGTACCTCTTCTCCGCCTCGTCGAGCTTCCTCATGTATTGTTCGTAGGTGATCTCCACGAAGGCCATGGTTCACCTCCAGCCTTCATTTCTCGCCGGCCCTCTCCTCAGCTCGATACTGTTCGAGTAATTCCCTTACTCTTGGGAGCAGTGGGAGATTCTCCAGGGGAAAGCGAGAGAGAGCAAGGAAAAGGACCTCGATTTGCTCTTCCGTTTTGAGCCGCTTGTCGATGAACAGGAGGTATTGGTCTTGAACGCGGCAGAGCCCGCTCCGGGTGCCAGCGAGCTTCTCGCGCAGGACCTGAACGCCGAGTCTCGCAGCGGCCGACTCAAGCTCCATGAGAAGCCTTGTGCCCCGCATCGGTGACCTTCCCGGGGGGGCTGCGGGTGTGCCCGAATTCGGGTCCGGTTCTCGCTGTTTGGGCCTCATGTGAGATAGTCGCCCGGCGGGTTGACGGGGCCCGCGCCAAGCGTCCTCCCGGTCACCGGTTTCTGGGTTAAGTCTCACGGCTCGAGTCGCGTTTCCCAGAGAGGGAAAACCTAACTGAGCTAGAACTCCATGCTCAGGCGAAGCCCGTATGAGGTTGTGTCGTTCAAAGGTTCGTAGACGTGGCCGATGGTCGTCCCGTTCAGCTCGAGCTTCGTGCTGTGGGACTCATCGATGTTCCAGTAAGTGAGAAAGGGTTCGACCCGCAAAGCAAAGCCCTCTTCCATCTTCGTAGCAATCCACACGGAGCAGCGCACACCGTAGCCACCTCCAGCCTTGAGATTCACTTCGGGATTGTTGAAGCCAGAGACCGCATCGCTGAGGTGACTCTTAACCGCTCCCCCCAGGAACAGGTCATACTCGGCGGCAACACCCCACTCCCCGTTCTGGGACAGTGGACTTTTCGTCTGGACACCGAAAGGACAGTACCAGTACGTGGTTTCTCTCTCGTAGCCTCCCGATCCCTTGATATCATTGTTCCAGTACCAGTAGCCAAGACCCACAAAGGGTGTCACGATGAGTTTCTCCGTGACCGTCCAGTCGTATCCAGCGAGGCCCCGGAACTCGACCACCGAGTCTTCGGTGTTGGCATGTGCCGCCGATCCGCTCCAGGTAAATCCGTCATAGTCGAGCTCGCCGTATGAAAGCGTCAGGCTTGCGTTCGCCATCAGTCGGTTTTCTCCATGGTAGGTATAAGTTCCGTACACACCATACAGGGGCCCGTCGATGGTGACGCCCTTTTCGTGCCACTCAAAATATTCGGTTGTAATACCAAGGGCGAAGCTGTGCTCTTGACGCTCCGGTGTCGCGACCTCTGAGAAGGCGAGCGTTGGAAAGGTGAGCAACGAGATGGCGAGAATGAGAGCGCAGCCTGTTTTCATGAATCCTCCATGGAATGCATCGCAACCGTATCCGTTCATGCCTCTGTCGATGCCCGCTGGCGGAAAACTTCGTATGAATTCCTATCCCACCCACAAGATTCGCCATCATAGATAAAACGGTTTGGGATGACAAGCATTATCACGGTGTAGAGAAACTCACGTGCAGCAGTGGCAAGGCGCAGGATGACCTGGTCGGCAGAGACACGCCAAGGCGTGGCTGGGTCAGCTATCACACATGCGGGAAAAAGTCCCCCCATTGGCACCGTGTTGCCCTAGGTCTTGCGCCGTTGCCAATGGGGGCTGTGAAAGGAGGTGAGGAAATGAAGAGGCTAGGAGGTGTCACTCTTCGCCCATGTTCTTAGCACTAACCATGCCACCGAAGATGTCCTGGTGGTGGCGAGACGGAAGAGCATGAAACGACCTTGACCGATACTTCATGCCGCCACCCGGTGTCTCCACAATGCTCACCCCAACGCGACCTTCTCTACCGCCTCTATGCGCTGGCCCAGGAATCGTCCTCCAAGGTACGTGAATCTCCCGGGGTCGTCGGTGGTGACATACATTCTCCGTTTCCCTTTCGGGAGTCTCTCTTCTATTTCCGGGTGCCGCCTGAGGTAAGCGGTGAGCTTCGCTGCCACGATTCCTGGGGCGTCGAGTACCTCACAATTCTTCCCCATGATCCGCTCGATGTCTTTTCGGAGGAACGGATAGTGGGTGCAGCCAGGCACCAACGTATCGATCTTGGTGGCCTTCAAGGGCCTTAGATACTTCTTGAGGATCATGTTGGTTTCCGGCTTCCCGACCCATCCTTCCTCCACAAGGGGCACAAGGAGCGGACACGGCTGGCCATAGATTCTCAGGCCGTTTCGCAGTTTGCTCAGCTCCTGCTCATAGACCTTGGATTCGATGGTGGCGCGGGTGCCGATCACACCGATCCGGCCGTAACGAGTCGCTCCAATTGCCGCTTCCGCGAGCGGGATCACCACTCCGAGAACGCGCTTATCAGGGCCGTGGTCCGGCAGCCACTGTTGCTGGATTTTTCCCAACGCCTTGGCTGAGGCGGTGTTGCAGGCAACGATGATGAGCACTGAGCCTTTCCGAACAAGGAAGTCCACGGCCTGGCGGGTATAGTCATAAATGATGTCCTGTGACTTATTGCCGTACGGCGTGCGGGCGCTGTCACCAAGGTAGATGTAATCGTAATCCGGCAATGCCCGCAAGAATCCCCCCAACACGGTCAGTCCGCCGAGACCTGAGTCAAACACTCCAATCATGCCAATCCCCCTTCAAGAGCTGCGCGGCCGGTCTCTCCACCGGCCAATAGTGGCTGATCCCTGCCGATGGCGGAAACCATAGACAGGGCGGACTAACGCCCGCCTGTGTGGAGTGAACTCCCTGGTCGTCGATCTCGTGGTGCTCGATTTCGGACAGACTCTGCTGCATCTCCTCAAGCACGGGAGGCAGATCCCACCGCAACCGCACCGGATTTCCGGAATCTTGGTAGATCAGGCTACGGGTACCGCGGGCTCTCCCTTAGCGACGCACACGAGCCTCGACCATCCCGCCGCATCCCGAACGAACCTTGGGCACACGATGCTGAAGAGTCCCCGATCGATGGCATCTTTTGTCCCAGCCTCCGTACCCAAGTCAACGCCCACGAGCTCCCGCCAGATGATGGTTCCGTGACGCGCCTTGAAATGGTCGTTCAGTTCCGTCACCAGGTCGTAAGTGCTGTATCTCGCCTGGCGCTGGTCGGCTTCCTTGTGAAACTTGAAGCCGAGACGCATGGATGCACCCGTCATCGCCCCACAGATGTCGCCCCACCCCATCCCGCCACCGAAGGCGCGGGCCACGCTGAGGGCGACTTCTCGATCGAGGCCGTATTTCTCGCCGAAGCCGACGAGGGGGGCCTGAGCTCAACTGTAGCCCTGGCTGAACAACTCGAGTGTGTTCTCGATGGCACCCATTCAAGCTCCTTTCCGTCGTCGCCTCGCCTTCACACTTCACTTCCTGCCGCTGGCCACAAAAATGCTGACCCTGGACCTTTCCGAGCCGCCCTCCGAAGTGGCGCAGCAGGTCTCGCCGGCGCACGTCACGTTCGCGTCCTTCAGGCCGGCCTCCTGCAGCGAACCTTTGACGTCATCGCGCTTGAAACCAGGCCAGCGGTCGTGATGCTCGGTGAGGAGGAACCGGTGCCGATGTTTGTCGAGGTCCGTGATGACCATCATTTCACCCGGTTTCAGTATCCGCACCATCTCGACGACTGCCGCGCGCGGGGATTACACGTGGTGAATATACATGTTGGCGCACACCTAATCCACCTCGCCGTCGTCAAGGGGAAGCCTCCTGGCCGTGCCGAGGCGGCAGTCAACCGGGGCCGGGGATCCGTACTTGGCCCTTATCCGCCCAAGCATCTCTGGCGACCGGTCCACCGCCACCACGCTGAGTCCCTTCCGCAGGAACCCCTCGGTGATGAAGCCAGTCCCGGCCCCAATGTCGGCGGCCACCTTCCCCCCCTCCACCCCGGCCACACCCAGGACCCGCCCGCGAACCGCTTCGGAAAAAAACTCGCTCGCATCTCATCCGACTGGGAGGCTACACGAGAAAAGTACTCGCAGCTGCTCATGTCCTTCCCCTGTCCGTCTCGCGCTTGGTCGCCCTGATTCTTACGGAAGCGACGTACCCCTCGAGGCCGCGATCTGGAAGCCACTCTCTGATGACGTCCCGGCTCCCCTCGTCGAGGTCCACCGCGACTTTCTCATAGCCGATCCCGGCGAGCATAGTCCGGATCTCCTCCGCCATAACGGCGCCGGTAATGCACGAGCTCCACCACGTGAGGTCATTCCGCATCGCTTCCGGGGGCGGCGCGGTCGCCACCACGTCAGAGATGGCCAAGCGACCGCCGGGCTTGAGCACCCGGAAGGCTTCCCGATACCCCGCCCGCTTGTCCGGTGCGAGGTTGATCACGCAGTTGGAGATGATCACATCCACGCGCGCCTCAGGCAGGGGCACGCGTTCGATTTCCCCCGCATGGAAGGAAACGTTCTGCACTCCCCACTTGAGGGCGTTCTCCCGGGCCGGGGCGACTATCTCGGGGTCATGTCGATCCCGATCACGCGGCCCTGCGGGCCGACGCTTGGCGCCGCCAGGAAACAGTCAAACCCGCCGCCGCTCCCGAGATCGAGAACGGTCTCGCCGGACCGGAGTTCGGCAATGGCGAGAGGGTTACCGCACGAGAGACCCAGATGCGCTCCCTTGGGAGGGAGGGCGATCTCATCCGGTGAATACCCCAGGGCCGTGGCGAGCGCTGCGGGCGAGAACTCACTTCCTCCACAGCAGCATGGGTTCGTTGCAGGACCGCAGCCCTGTCTCTTCGCCGATCGCCCGACTTCGCTGTATTTCTTGAGAACAAAGGCCTTCACGTCGTCATCCTGTCCGGTCGCCATGTCTCCTCCTCTGGAGCCATCTTCGCCTCTGATTTTTTTATCGCTCATTTCGGAATCCTCGAATCACGACCAAAAAAATTTTGAGAGGACCCTTAACGACTGTCCACTTGCCTCTCCACCACTCCGGCACAACAGTCCCTCATCAGAAAATCGAGGACCTCCTTGATGGTCTTGTAGTTCACTCGGCAGCGCAGGATTCTGCCCTCCCGAGTCTGGTCGATCAGTCCGGCAGAGATGAGATGGGCAAGGTGGTGGGACAGGGTGGACTGGGGTACGCCAAGGTGGACCTGGATAGCCTTCACGGGGAGCCCCTCCGGGCCGGCCTGGACAAGAAGCCGCACGGCCGAAAGGCGCGCCGGGTTCCCCAGCTCAGCGAGGCACTTTGCTGCGGTCTTGAGCTTCATCGCCTCCATGCTACAGTGACTGCAACTTGGTGTCAACTATAGTTCTAGAATTATCGAAATATTGACGGTCACACCGCCTCTGCCGGACGAGCGCCGGGCGGGGAAAGCGGTCTGTCTCACCGGGAGGTAGGTGCGCATCACGTGCTACACCACATCCCGTGGCCAGTCTACCGCGAGCCCCGAAGGATAAAAAAGAGAGAAGCCACGGGAATTGCAGCCGTGGCTTTCGGCGTGGGGGTAATGACTGGTTCTTCGGTTGCCGCGTGTCCGCCTGTATCGTTGCCTCTGAAGCTTGAACCCCTCTTCCAGTTCTGAGCCAATACTTTGTTGGCCCCTGGTCACAGTGTTGGATTCAGCTTGCCGAGCGTCACGGGTACCACAGACCCTGGCGGCATGTCCTCTGGGAAGAAACGTTCAGCAAGTTGTGTGCCACAACACAAGGAGGTGAAGAATGTCTTTGAACCCGGCCGGTTGCTTCGCTTTGGTGCCATTCTCTTATCCTGCTTTGAGGTCAAAATCTGTCAGAGAGCGAAACAGAAATTGGCAGGTGACCCAACCCCGGGCGAGAAGGTCACGGGAGATTTGCCTCTCCGCCTCCAGGGGCGGCAAGGGAGGTGGGTGAATCCCTCTTGATGGTGAGGCTGCGTTGCGGTAGAGTAGTTATTCGTTGGCCCGCTGTTTCTCAAGAGCTTGCGAAGAGGGCCAAGAACGAGGGAATTTAACTTCCTGAGGTCACTCGCATCAAGGGCGCGGAAAGCGTTTTGGTCAAGGCCCAAGCGCAGTACAGTCCCGCCTGGCGCAGTTTGCCGCTGGAAACAAGCAGGGAAACGGGGTTCGGCTACCCACGTCAGGAGGAAATCTTGCCCATAGATCAGGAATGTGTTGCTGATATTCGGGAAGTAATAGAGAAATTCAACCAGGAGATTCGCCCTCTTATAGCGAGCGGTGAGTACTACTTCATCTGCGATGAGCTGATGAAGATAGTCTCTTCACTGGAAAGTATCAGCAACTGTATACCACTTTTTGATGATGTACGTATATTTCTTTCCTTCGTTGCGATCAGATTGAGGTGCCTGCACGAGCTCATTCAAAAGTTTTGTTTCAAGGAGGATATGGACAAGAAGGAACAGGAACGACTTATCTCGAGCGCTCTGCAAGGCATTGATGAAAGAATTGCAGAGTTGAACGACTTTTTCAATGCTCACGCCCGAGGCAGTTGCACCTCTCCCTAGCATTAAGGTAGCTGCCTTATACCTCTCGACCTCTCAGCCGAGCCTGTACCTGAGATAGGTGTAGCGCTTCTGGGTCTTATCGTTCTTGACGGCGATGGCCAGGGCCTTCCTCGTCCCGACCATGAGGACGAGCTTTCTTCCTCTCGTCACCGCAGTGTAGATGAGGTTTCTCTGGAGGAGCACGTAGTGCTGGGTAAGGATGGGGATGATCACGGCCGGGTACTCAGAGCCTTGGGCCTTGTGCACCGAGACCGCATAGGCGAAAACGATCTCATCGAGGTCGGTGAAGTCGTAGAGAACCTCCCGCCCGTCGAAGGAGATGGTCGCCTCCTGTGATTCCCCATCGATCCTCGTGATCCGGCCGATGTCGCCGTTGAAGACTTCCTTGTCGTAGTCGTTCCTGATCTGCATCACCTTGTCGTTGACGCGGAAGGTTCTCCCACCCCGGCTCACGCCGTCCTCGACGGGATTGAGCGCAGTCTGGAGTTGGTCGTTCAGGTTTCCGGCGCCAACGGTGCCCTTGTGCATGGGGGTCAGCACCTGGATGTCATCAACCGGGTCGAACCCGAACCGCCTCGGGATGCGCTCTTTCGCAAGCTCGATGATGAGCTTGAGGACCTCTTCCGGATTTTCCTGCTCGATGAAGTAGAAATCGTCCAGCTTCTCCCTTGACGATTTCAGCACGGGCATGAGGCCGCTATTGATCCTGTGGGCGTTGACGATGATCGAGCTCTCCCGGGCCTGGCGGAAGATCTCTGTGAGTTCCACAACGGGCAGGGCGCCGGAGGCGATGATGTCCTGCAGCACATTCCCCGGCCCGACCGAGGGAAGCTGGTTCACGTCTCCGACCAGGATCAAGGTGGCCATGGCAGGGACGGCCTTGAGAAGGTGGTGCATGAGGAGGGTATCGATCATCGAGGCTTCATCGACGATGAGAAGATCGCACCTCAGGGGGTTCTCTTCGTGTTTCTGGAAGCCCCCCTTCTGGATGCTATATTCAAGCATTCGGTGAATCGTCCTCGCTTCGTGACCGGTCGCCTCGGCCATGCGTTTGGCGGCCCTCCCGGTTGGGGCGGCGAGCATGACCGTGACCCCGATGCGCGCGAAGATCTTCAAAATGGCGTTGATGATGGTGGTCTTCCCGGTGCCAGGGCCGCCAGTAATCACCAGCACCTTTTCATCGACCGCCCGTCTGACCGCCTCAACCTGGCGGTCGGCCAGGGTGATATCGAGGTGCTGCTGCACCCACCGGACCGCCCTGGCCGTATCGATCGTGCGCATGGCTTTCGGGGCGTTGATGAGAGTCCTGAGCCTTCGGGAAATGCCGGTCTCGCAAAGATGAAGGGAGGAGAGATAGACCGCCCTGTCGTTTTCCTTGAACTCCTCGATATCCTGGTTCAGGTCCTCGATGACGATTCTCTTGGCGAGGGCGACGGAGCCGAAGGCCCGAAGGATAGCCTCCCGATCCACCTGAAGGATCTCACGGGCCTTGTCGATGAGGGGCTCATAGGGGTAGTAGACATGGCCGTCGTCGGCGAGCTGGTTGAGCACGTAAAGAATACCCGCCTCCGCCCGCAACTCAGAATCCTTGGCGAAACCAAGTTTTTCGGCGATATGGTCGGCGGTGACGAAGCCGATGCCGTAGACCTCCATGGCCAGGCGGTAAGGGTTCTCCCTCAGCGCCTGAATGGACCCGCTTCCGTAATGCTTGAAGATCTTGGTGGCGTAGCCGGAGCTGACGCCGTGGGTCTGGAGAAAGAGCATAACCTCGCGGATCTCTTTCTGCCCCTCCCAGGCGCTCCTGATCATCTCCACCCTCTTCTCGCCGATCCCCTCCACCTCTGTCAGGCTCTCCAAGTCCTTGTCGATGATCTCGAGGGTCTCATTTCCGAACCGTTTCACGATCCGTTTTGCCATGACAGGGCCGATGCCCTTGATGAGGCCTGAGCCGAGGTACTTCTCGATCCCGTAGACCGAGGCAGGCACCTGGGTCTGGTACTGGACAATCTTGAACTGCTCCCCGTACTTTGGGTGGCTCACCCACTCCCCCTCCATCTTGAGGATCTCACCCGGCGTGGGGGAGATGAGGTTCCCCACCACGGTCACGAGATCCTTCCGGCCATACACCTTCACCCTGGCGATGGTGTAGCCGTTCTCCTCATTGGTGTAGGTGATGCGTTCAATTTGGCCCTGGAGCTCGGCGAGCATGGGGTCCCTCGGCGAGTGGGGTGATCGAGCATCCTTATATCACAACGTGAGGGTCGATTCGGAGAATCGATGCTCCATTAGGCAAGAGAGACGCGCGTCCCACCGTAGCTGCTGTTTTTGGTATGGAATAACCTCGTTGTGTGCTAATAAAGGCGCGAGCAAAGAAGAGGAGAACAGGGCAGGCCCAGGCGGCCGCCTCCATGCTCGTGAGAAGCAGTCTTGACCGGCATGCTGGGGCATGCACACGGATCTCGCCATGAATATCGTTTTTTTTGTCATTGTTCTCATCGCCTTCCTCACCACCGGCTGGCGTCAGCTCTTCTGGGTCTCTGCCGCGGGCGGGGTTTCGCCCATGGAGGGCCTCTCCAAGGCCATGATGCAGTCCGCCGCCGGCGCCGTGGAACTGGCCCTGGGTCTGGTCGGGTTCATGACCCTCTTTCTTGGACTTATGAAGGTCGCCGAAGCGGGCGGGATGTTGATAGTGCTGGCCCGTCTCATCCGACCTCTCATGATTAGACTGTTTCCCGCGGTGCCTCCCGAGCATCCGGCCATGGGGGCGATGATCTTGAATCTGTCAGCCAACATGCTTGGTCTCGGCAATGCCGCAACCCCATTCGGGATCAAGGCCATGCAGGAGCTGGACCGGCTCAACACGCGGCCCGGCACCGCCACGAATGCCATGGTCATGTTCCTCGCCATCAATACCTCGAGCGTCACCCTCCTCCCCACGGGAGTGATCGCGCTACGAGCCGCAGCGGGCTCCGCCGACCCGGCCGGCATTCTCCCCACCACGCTCTTTGCAACTATGTGTTCGACTGCAATCGCCATACTTGCGGCCAGGGCCTACCAGGGCCTGTTTCCAGGTGGAAGCGGAAACCCGGAGGAGAAAAATGGGGCGGACCGGACCGAGGCTCTGGAGGAGGAGTCCTCATCGGCGACGGAACCTACCAGGGCATACCCGGTCTGGGTGAGCGGCTCAGCCCTGTGCTTGCTGGTCGCGCTCATCCCGACCACCGTCTTCTTCGGCAAGGCCATCTCTCCCTGGATCATTCCGGGCCTGATGGTCGGATTCCTTGTTTTCGGGGTGGTGCGCCGGGTCCGCATCTACGAAGTATTCGTGGACGGGGCAAAGGAAGGTTTCCAGGTGGCGCTGAAAATCATTCCTTACTTGGTGGCCATTCTGGTGGCGGTCGCCATGTTTCGCGCGAGCGGAGCCATGGAGGCGATGGTGAACTGGCTGGGGCCCTGGACCAGCCGGGTCGGCATGCCCGCCGAGGCCTTGACCATGGCTTTGCTGAGGCCCTTGTCGGGCTCAGGAGCTTTCGCGTTCTTAGCTTCCATCATCAACGATCCTGCCATTGGGCCGGACAGCTACACCGGCTACTTGGTTTCAACACTTCAGGGTTGCACTGAGACCACGTTCTACGTGCTCGCTGTTTATTTTGGCGCCGTCCAGGTGCGACGGCTCCGTCACGGGTTGGCTGCTGCCCTGACCGGAGACCTGGCAGGGATCATCGGGTCTGTGGTCGCCTGTTCGTATCTCTACGGGCATTGACATTGAGCACAGAAGTGGATTGGGGGGACATTGGTTCCTGCAGTGCATACATGAGTCCTCCTCCCCTCGCTCCACCGGCGCGATTCCCCGATTGCTGCTTGACATATTCATACCCACTTGACGGAAAGTTCAAAAGCATGAAGGCGGTGCCGGTGCCAGGTAACGGCATGTCAACAGCCTACTGTTCAAAGGCCTTATGGTCGTCGCCGAAGATGGCGGGTCAATAAAGCACCATGAGAACCAGCGTTCCCAAAGCTTACGACACTCATGCCCTACGACTTTCCTGCCAAAGCGCGACCGCGAGCCCGGCGGGTACAACGCATGCGAGCACGCTGACCCACAACGGAACAGGAATGCCATCTACTACGACCTCGACGCGCAGCACCAGCCGCAGCAGATGGCCAATTGCCACCATTGCCAGGAAAAGCGTTGAAATCATCGCCGCAGGTTTCATGGCTCGCCTCCACTTCCTCAGCCACAGGTTTATCCGCCCGAGTCGGGAGAGCGAGGAGCCTCGCGCCCGCTCTCCACTCACACTACCGCAGCACGTACCACGACGGTTGCACTGAAACCTGGCATCGGGACTTGACTTCGGCTGAGCTCAGTCGAAGCCGCGCCGCGCTCGTCCTGTGCCAGGCCCGGCACACGGGAACTTGCGCCTCTTGCGCACTTCAATCTATCCCACTTACGAGGCACGTTATTTCCGGTAGTGGTGAGCAGTATCGATTGCAGTTCTCAAGTGTTCCCAGGAAGTATCGCTGGGTACTGTGCAGTCCGCCGCCAAGATGAACCGTTCGGGCGTCTCAGCCAGCACGCCTTCCACCGCCTGCCGGATCTCTTCCAAGCTCCCCGTGGCGATCACCCCTTGCCGATCCATGCCGCCCATAAACGGGCGTCCGAACTTTTGGGCGACTTCCACGGCGGTCAAGGTCTGAACGCCTAGCCTCAGGCTACAGTTGACCACGTGGCCGGGGTAATCCACAAAGGGGGTGAGGTCTCGATACCCTCCCTTATAGTCGCAGATGTGCAGGATGTTGAATGAGCAAGATTGGATTTCATCCCACACGACCAGATCGGTCGGCTTGATGTACTTCCTGAAGAGATCCGTGCCCGGAAAACGGAAATATTCACCACCCTGCGACGAGGCATAAAAGCCATCGATACCCACTCGCTTGCAGCCGCGTACCAGGGTCAGTACGTTTTCCGTCATGATCTCCAACCCCTTCTTGACGGCCTCGGGGTTTTCCTCCAGATGACTGGCCAGGTCCACGTCTTTGGCTAAACGCACGGCCCACATAAAAGGGGAATAAAGAGTCATGATCACCAGGGCTTCGTCCTTGGCCGCTTTGACCAACGCTTCAACCACATGGATGGGCGGGTCGAAGAACTCGTCAGGACAGAGAGGTGCCCGCGGCCAATCCTCCGGCTTGTGGATGGGGGGTGACAGCGGTAGGGTCTGTTCGTCTTGAATTTTCACGAAATCCATGCCGGTATAGCGGAAGAATTCGAGGTGTTTGCCAATGGCTGCCTGGCCTTGATGGTAGGTGCGGTCGAAATGCATGAAGAACGCTGCCGGAATGTAGTCTGGCGGAGTTGTGCTGTTTACCAGGCCAAGTAAGGCATCACGTTTGTTCATAGCGATTGACCCTCATAGCAGTTGAGCGTTCAAGCTCAACGGTGCTGGCCGATCAGGATAAGGGGGAGCCTCGCGGCTCCTTCCCTCGCTCCACCCGCGCGATTGCCCGATTGATGTTTGATGTATTCGCACCCAATTGACGCAAAGTTCAAAATTACGAAGGCCTTGACACTTCCACATAACAGCACGTCGACAGGCTGCTGTCCAAAGGCATTATGGTCGTCGCCCAAGATGGCAGATCAAGATCAATGCACCGTGAGAACCAAAGTTTACGTGGATGTGAACGGCGAGCGACGCTCAGGAGGTCCCTTGTGGGCCCACCCAAACACGTTTCGGCACGGGCCGGGCGATCTCCGTGAGCTCTGCGGTAAAGGGCCCGAGAACCAGCTCGCCCTGCGCCATCACCGGAAGTCTCTCCTGATTGTCGGTGAACCAGATGAGGAGTCTTGTTTTCTGGTTGCGCTTGACAGGGCCCCGCCCCCGTTCGATCAGCGCCTCGACCTTGAGCGTCGAAAACGTCCCCGCCGGTGTCGTGATCCGTTCTCGGCCGAGGATGCGCACCGGCACCCAAAGGGCTGTCTTTCCGTCCGAGACGTGGATGCGGGTTTCCGACACACCGTCCAGGGAGAGCTTGCGGAGGTAGAAGATACACGAGACCGGATCAAGGGTGTCGGGGTGGATCGCAATAGGCTTTCTGCACCGGTGACCGATCTTGCAGTAAGTGGCCGTGTTTTTCTCCGTGTCGAACACTACCTGCGCTTCGCTCAACTCTCCTCCTTCCTCCTGGTTTTTCCGGTAGAGGAGAGAACGACTCAGTGCGGGATCAGTGAACCCCTCCAGCCTCTTCCGTGCGCTGTAAATGGCAGCGACGACGGAATCGGTCTCGATGGTGCCCAGAAAGTGGCGGGCCTGGCAGCCGTTGACCTCCGCGCGGCCAACCGATTCGAGCGTCGCTTTCCCGGCCCGAACCGGTCCCCATCGGAGCGCGTAGGTGAGCTTCTCCCCCTCGGCGCCGGGTGCACCTTCTGAGACCGCACCTGGCAGGGCTATGACCGAGAGCGCGAAGACAAGGACGAAGAGCGGCGGCAGCCAGCCAGTCCTGGGCCCGGTATGATCACGCGAATTCATCGACCCTCACTGTGCCCATCCGTATGTGCACGCAACCGGCTCGAGGGGACCCGCCGGTCCCCCACCAGTAACAGAGAGGGGTGATTCATGTCAAATGGGCCGGGGGACGCGCTCATTGGGCAGCCCCAGAATCCCCGGTGCTCAGAACAGTCTTGCAATACATGGCCTAGACCGATTATATAGACATGCGTCCTGGCCAAGCCTACTGGTTGACAGGGCTGAGGGGTTATTGTTCATAGGGTGGTTCTCCCGCGTACATGAGCGGAGATCGATGCTCTTAACCTTGCCCCTCTTGCGATGAGAAGAGATCCCCATGACGAAGAGTGAACTGGAGCTTGTTCGGGAACGGATTCGAGAGAAACAGGAAAGCTACGCCAAGTACAACTTCAAACGTCTCCAGGAAGAGGCCTTTGCCACCTTCTTCGACCTGGCGCAGGAATACACCAGCCTTGACACGCTTTACCTGGTCTGTTCCCTGGTGCCCAAGGAGTTTTTCAATCTCGATGCCCGGCTCCACCTGCTCGATAACGACGGCAAGACTCTCCGCGTGGTCTGCTCCAGCACCGAAGGTCTCCAAGAAGGAATTGCCCTCAGCCCGACCGACCTCACGGTTAGCGATCAACCTTACTTCGCCGGGGATTCTTACGTCATTCCCATTCGGGGGAATAGGGCGGTCGCCGAGCTCTTGCCCATGCAGCAGTTCAAACACATCATGGGGATGTTCGAGCTCTTTCCCTCGGAGCGGATCACTGACCAGGAGCGTTTCTTTCTGGAGAAATTTACGAACCGCATCGGCTACAACCTGCACCAGAAACAGCTCATCCATCAAATCCTACACCACATCAAGTTCATCAACCAGCTCGCAGCCGATATCGAGCACAACGTCATCTCGCCTAATATCTACTACCGCCTCTTCCTGAAGAAGCTCCGGCGCGGGATCGACGACAACCGGAAGACCAAGGAGAAGGTCCGAGAGCTGGTCTCCTTCTGTCGGGAGCTTGACGACCGGAGCTGCCAGAAACTCCGCGACGTCTTCAAATCGCTCGATGAGACAACCGGGCACATGGCCGCAGCTTGCGATGAAATGGAGCGACACTACGAGCATACAAGCCTCTACCTGGAGACCCTCCTCCGGCGTGAGCACTTTCGTCGGGGAAGCTACGTGCTCCGCAAGCACCGGTGCAACTTCAAGAAGGAGATCATCGAACCAGTGCTGGCTCGATACCTTTCCCGATTCAAACAACGGGACATCGTCGTTGACAACCGCCTAGAGGATGTTCCAGACGAAGATCTCGAGCTGGTCGTGGACAAGGGCTTGCTGGCCCAAGTGTATGACAACTTCTTCTCCAATGCGGTGAAGTACACCCAGCAGATCGTGGACGAGTACGGCTACTCGGTCAAGTTTGTCTCCTACGGGAAGCGGCTTCTTGAAGACTATTTCGGGAAGGGGATAGACGGCATCAAGTTCTCGGTGTTCACCACGGGAAAGCCTATCCCTCCTGAAGAGGCGGCACGGCTCTTTGACGAGGGTTATCGGCGGCCGGGAAGCGACCTCGAGGCGGGTACCGGCCACGGCCTCCACTTTGTGCGCACCGTCATCGAGATCCACGGCGGTGCGGTGGGAGTAGAGTCCCAGAAGTACGGCAATTCAATCTTCTTCATCCTCCCGCACCGGAGGAACCACACCCCGCCGATGGTTGAGGTTTAACGGAGGAGGACTCAACCATGGTGAAGGCCCTCATCTGGTGGGCGGTCCAGGCTCTGATCGCCGTGTTCTCCGTTGGCGTTCTCTTCCTGGGGATCGACCTCTGCCGGGCCGCCTTCCACCTCAAGGATCCCTACCACTTCATTCTCACCCTGTTCGCCTCCAACTTGATCATTCTGGTGGGCGCCGCGCTTTGCGCCGGGGTCATTGTCCAGACGATCAGCCGTCTCAAGGGCCGCTATCCGGCGCGATCTCATCCGGCTGTGCAGGACGAGACGGAGCCGCCTGACCGCTAGCCGCTTCTGACCGGCAGCACCTGAATTGGACCAAGGGAGCGGCCCCCCAGGGCGCTTCTCTCTCCACCGGGTGACTGCCACCGTTCTTGGAATCTCGTTGAAGTGGAATCCGTGATGGAACCTGGGGAGCCTCAGAGAGGGGGGACCGAAGGGGGGAGTTCGCGGCTCCCAAACGCCGCGCCAATCCCCTGAAGAGCGTTTTTCCCGGTACCGCGAGATTGTCCCGGAGTTCCCCGCCTTCTGCAGGAGCCTCAAGGCCCCCATGCCGACCTACCTTCGGCTGAACACCCTCAAGATGGCAGCGACGACGATCCGGGCCCAGCTCGAGCGCCGCGGGTTCTCTCTTGCGCCCGTGGAGGCCACAGGTTTGGTCTTCCGCGTGGAGGATTTGTCCCGGCCAGGCAGTCTTCTCGAATACGCGCTCGGTCTCTTCCACCCTCAGGCGCTCTCCTCGGCTCTCGGCGCCCTCCAGCGCTCATTACTCCTCCGGGCCTTTGATCTCCTCAAGGCGAATGGCACTCTGGTCTACTCCACCTGCACCTATAATCCTGACGAGAATGAGAGCATGATCCAGGTCCTCCTGGAACATCGGCCGGCGACGGTGCAGCCCATCCCCTTCGAGCTTCCTCACAGCCCAGGTCTGAGCGGATGGCAGGAGACCGCGTATGACCCATCTATCCGGCACTGCTGGCGGCTCTATCCCCACCAGCTCGACACCGTGGGATTCTTCCTGGCCCGGGTTGGTCGAGGGGCCTGAGCGCGAGCGCGTGCTAGGGTTCTTCCTCGACCGTTTCGGCATGGATTCCTCGGTATTCGCCGGCTACGATCTGCGGAACGCCGGCTCATGCGTCTGGCTCGTGAGCCGTGATCCACAACTTTCCGCTCTTTGCCGGCTCAAGATCCGTTCGGTGGGACTCCTGCCCCTGCGTCAGGTAGGCCGTTACCTGAAGCCGCCCTCCGCCTCGCTCAAGCTCTTAGGCGCCCATGCAACGAGACATGTCATCAGGCTCGGCCCGGACGAGCTGGAAGAACTGCTGGACTCGGGCGAGCTACGGCGAGAGTTTGCCGCCAGCCCCGGCTACGCCCTCATCGTCGTTGAGGGTTTCCCGGTCGGCTGCGCCCTCTACCCCCCTCCCCGACTCCTCTCGCGGCTTCCGCCCGTGTTCCGGAGCAAGCGCTCGGGCGGGTAGTCCTCTGCCAGGGCGCTGAAAAGCCCTGCTCATGCTCGGCTGCTGCTGGAGACCCGGTGATCTGTGAGGCAAGGCGCATCTGGAGCCACCTCTTAACTCCCCGGCCTTCGGGAACGCCTCCCGTACCTTACCCCATAGTCCCGCACGAGAGCCGGACCACCACAACCTTATTCATGGCGCGACTATGCAGCCTTGACGAACAGATCACCGGGTCTCACGGTATCGCGTGGCAGCCCCGTCCCAATGGTAGGCCTGGCTGTTGGGTTTTTCAGCATCCTGCTACGGATGGAGAATGGAGCGAGGTTTCCGGGGTCGAACTTCTGCCCCATAAGCAGAGAATCCGCCGAACGGGCTTCCCCCAAAAACAAAACGGAGCGTCTCCCGCTCCGTTGCATGACCCTTACCGCCCGGCCCCCCCACAGGCAGGATGCCGGGAGGTCACCGTTCTGTTGGTGGTCCACCCTGTGGGGTGGCCGGCCCAATGTTACGAGTTCTTGGTGTCGCCGTCGTCGCTCTTGCTTGTGGGTTTCTCGTCCTTGCTCCCGCCCTCGCTTGCGGCACTGGATCCGCTCTTCTTCCCGGCGTAGTCGGTCACGTACCAGCCGCTCCCCTTGAGATGGAACGCGCTGTGAGAAATGAGCTTGTAAAGGCTCCCTTTGCAGTGCGGGCACTCAACGAGCGGGACATCCGAAAACTTCTGAAGCGCTTCAGTGATTCTTCCACAAGAACAGCATTGATATTCATAGATAGGCACGACGCCACACCTCCCAACTCAATCACAGTGTTTGGACCGTTTTTGGTCGCTGGTAAATATATAACGCCATCCACCTGTCTGTCAAGAGGACCCGCGGAGATCCCGCAACACCTCCATCGTGCCGTATTTCCGATATCCCTGCAGCACATAGTCCAGGTCCGTCAGCCCCAGGTTCCGAAGGGCCCTCTGGGTGATCTCGTGCACCCTGATCTCTTCCTGGTTACGCTCCTCTGCTTCGGCATCGAAGCGTTGGAGGAACTTGCAGAAGCGTACCACGTGTACAAGCTCGTGAGTGGCCACGTAGACCATCAGGGGCAGCAACCTGAGGTTCCCGTCCCTTTCAAGGGCGGTGGTGATAGTGTGGTCCTGGAGACAGATCTTGAAAAAGTCGTACTGCCGGTCTCCACGGAGTTTCGGCTCCGGAAAGCGGCTGTATCGGGTGATCTGCGCAAAAGCGCCCTCCGTGATCTCCTCCACACTAAGGCTGGCGAGGGTTCCGATATCGTACCGCACGTGCCGCCACTCGCTCGTTGAGATCTTGAAGTGGTTGGCGGTGATATCCTCAGCGACCTCAACCGCCTGGGCCACCACCGCCATCTCATTCTGGTCGAAGCTACGCATGGTTCCGTGTTTCCCTACCAGGGACCGCACGGTTGCCTTGAGCGACCCTCTTCCCCGCGTTCGCCCCGGTCCCATCCCGGTCCTGATCACTTGCCCCTGATCTCGGTCAGGTACTTGATGATCGCCTCCGCCTCCGCGTCACTGATCTTGCCGCCGGCCTTCCCTTTCATGCGCATCACCGTCTCGCGCCACTCTGCGGCGGTCTTCGTCTGCCCAAGCGGTCTGCTCATCTCATGACACAGGGAACAGCGGGCCTCAAAGAGGGCCTTGGGATCGGTCTTCTCAGCCGCGGGGCTCCCTACGGGAAACAGGGCTACAGCAAACAGGGGTACCAACAGCGATGCTCTCTTCAACCGTGTTGTCATATCCGCTCCCTTCTAAGATCATGGTTCTGCGCTCTCATGTCCATGCGTCGCCGGCACGGCATCCGATGCATCATGCTCCTCTCCCTGCGTGCACCGGGTTCCCATAGCCTTCACCTCGGGCGAAGCACCGCGCCCGAATCTCGCGCTTCCTCGCGCACTTGAAGGTGCTCGGTCGCCGAGAAAAAGGCTTCGTCAACCGACCAGTTCAATTAATGAACGGTCAGGAGTTGTACGGAATTGACGTTCGGCAGCTCCGTGAGATCCGCCATGGTCTCCTCGTCCACCGGGGTGTCCACCCGGATGAGGAGCACATTCTCTCCGGTCTCCACCACCTGACCCGCCTTCCACATGGAGATGTTGATGTTGTGTCTGCCGAAGCAGGTTCCAATGCTGCCGAAGGTGCCCGGCACATCTTGATTGAAGATGAGGACCAGGTTCCCCCTCATATCCGCCTCGAGCCGCGTGGTGTTGAAGCTAACAAGTCGGGGCTCTTTCGTGCCGAACAGGGTGCCGGACGCCGTGGTCTCCTCGGCCGTGCTCGTCACCCGAACGGTGATGAGATTGAGGTAGTCCTCGGCTTCTTCGCTCTTCGAGTCCCTCACCAGGATGCCCCGTTCTCTGGCCAGGATCGGCGCGTTCACGTGGTTGACCTCGCACTGGAGAATCGGCTCCAGCAGACCCTTCAGCGCGGCCAGGGTAATGGGAGCCGTATCCAGGTGGGCGACCCCGCCCATGTACTCGATGGTCACCTCTTTCATGGCGCCCTGGGTGACCTGGCCGACAAAGCTACCGAGTCGCTCCGCCAGGGTGAGGTAATGGCAGATCTGGCCCATGAGCTCGCAGGTTATCTGGGGCACGTTCACCGCGTTCCGGATCGCCCCGGAGAGAAGGAAATCCTTGATCTGTTGGGCGAGGCCTACCGCCACGTTTTCCTGAGCCTCCCCGGTAGACGCCCCGAGATGGGGAGTGCAGATCACCTGCTCCAGTTTGAGGAGCGGATGATCTCCCGGTGGTTCCTTCTCGAACACATCCAGGGCGGCACCCACCACTTTGCCACTCGCAATGGCATCGTAGAGATCCTTTTCGTTGACAATACCCCCCCGGGCGCAGTTCACGATCATCACCCCGTCCTTCATCTGGGCAAAGGCCTTCCGGTTGAGGAGTCCCCTCGTATCGCGAGTGAGAGGAGTATGGATGGTGATGTAGTCGGAGCGGCGCAAGAGTTCCTCCAGACTGACCGGCTCCACCCCCAGGGGACGGATGTTTTCCGGCCCGAGGTACGGATCATAGGCGATCGCATTCATCCTGAGGCCCAGGGCCCGTTCGGCGACGGTTCGGCCGATGCGGCCAATGCCGATGATGCCGAGGGTCTTGTGATACACCTCCCGCCCAGTGAGCTTCTTCTTCTCCCATTTTCCCTCTTTCATGGAGCTGGTCGCCTGGTGGATGTTGCGGGAGAGAGCCATGATCATCGCTATAGCATGCTCCGCCGTGGTAATAACGTTTCCTTCCGGATTGTTCATCACCACGATCCCTCGCCTGCTGGCCGCCTCCACGTCCACATTATCGACCCCAGTTCCCGCCCGGCCGATCACCCGAAGCCGCGACGCCGCCTCGATTGCCTCGGCCGTTACCTTGGTGGCGCTCCTGATCATAAGGGCGTCGGCGTCGCGGACGGCCTCCTTGAGTTCAGGCAGGGACAGGGCCGGCCTTACATCCACCTGAAACTCCGGGACATTCCGGAGCACATCCACGCCTTTCTGGGCGATACCGTCGGTGATCATGATCTTCATCATGGGAATAGAACATCCTCCTTTTTCGTTCCTGAACGGGTGAGATCTCGCCGGTGCTCCACCTATCCCTCATGTTGGCCGCGGTATTCCACCTGCACGGTCAGATCGATTCCACCCCGGGGATTCATCATGCTCTCCACTCTCATCCAGCGCGGCCGACACACCCTCGCCAGGTCATCGAGGATGCGGTTCGCCATATCCTCGGCAAACATCCCGCTCTGACGAAA
>Ga0187776_10000317_pt1 | contig 23527 bp, 25 predicted proteins | sample 0216_BV02_MP12_2_FD_132426 | JGI IMG/M metagenome (GOLD analysis project Ga0187776, IMG submission 132426) | Tropical peat soil microbial communities from peatlands in Department of Meta, Colombia - 0216_BV02_MP12_20_MG | ecosystem: Environmental > Terrestrial > Soil > Wetlands > Peat | place...
GCGGCGCCGAACACCCCGCCGAGGATCTTCTGCCCGAAGTATTCGCGCGCCAGCACCGCGTACAGCGGCATCACGCCCCCGTAGGCGAAGCCGAACGTCGCGGCGACGGCATAGAACTCTCCGAGCTGCGAGGCAGAGATGAACGCGAACGCGGCGAGCGCCTGGATCCCGAGGCCGGCGATGAGCACGCGCTTCACGCCGAGGCGGTCCGCGAGGACGCCGAGCGCGAGGCGCCCGCCGAGCCCGGCGAGGCCCTCGACGCTGTAGATCGTCACGGCGGCGAGCGGCGCGAGGCCGCAGGTCTGGGCGTAGGTGACGGTGTGGAAGATCGGGCCGGCGTGCGCCGCGCAGCAGCAGAAGAAGGTGAGGGCGAGGACGACGAAGGGCGCCGAGAAGAACGCGTCGCGCAGGCTGCCCTGCGGACCTTCGGCGGCCGACGGTTCCGCCGCCGCAGCAGCGGGGGGCCGGCGCACGAAGAGCGCCGCCGGAACGAGCGTCGCCCACACGAGCGCGGCGATGACCTGCTGCGCGGCGCGCCAGTCCATCTGCGTGATGAGCCAGGCCGCGAACGGCGACATGGTCATCGGCGCGACCCCGACGCCGACCGACACCAGCGACACGGCGAGCCCGCGGTGCTCGCTGATCCAGCCCATGACGGCGGCGATCATCGGCGAGAAAAAGCTGCCGACCGCGATCCCTACGAGCAGGCCGAAGGTGAGCTGGAACTGGAGCGGGGTTTGCGCGTGGCTCGCGAGGAAGAGCCCGAGCCCGAGCAGCACCGCGCCCGCGAGCATCACGGGCCGCGGTCCGATGCGGTCGCCGAGCGTGCCCCAGCCAAAGCCGGCCGCGCCCATCGCGAGGAAGTTGAGCGTCATCGCGGTCGAGACGGCGGTGGTCGACCAGCCGGTAGCCTCGGTGATCGGGCGCAGGAACACCGCGAGCGAGAACATGGCTCCGGCGGAGATGCAGGTCATGAAGGCGCCGAGCGCCACCATGACCCAGCCATAACGCGGTTCTTTCATGACTTCTCCTTCGCAGCGGCCTCGAGGGCCGCAATGTCGAGCTTTTTCATTTTCAGCATCGCCTCCATCGCGCGCTTCGCCTTCCTGGGATCCGGGTCGCCCAGCAATTTCGGCAAGACCGTGGGAACGATCTGCCACGACAGACCGTACCTGTCTTTCAGCCAGCCGCACATTGATTCCTGCCCGCCCCGCGAGAGCTTCTCCCAGTAATGGTCCACTTCCTTCTGGTCCTTGCAGTCGACCGATAGTGAGAATGCCTCGGACAGCTTGAACACCGGACCGCCGTTCAGCGCGACCAGGCGCTGGCCGTCGAGCTCGAACTCGACCGTCATTACGCTGCCCTCGGGTCCCGGGCCGGCCTCGCCGTAGCGGGCGGTCTTCAGGATCTTCGACTTCGGGAAGATCGAAACGTAGAACTTCGCCGCTTCCTCCGCCTGGGTGTCGAACCAGAGAAACGGGGTGATCTTCCGCATCGCTAGGCTCCTTTGTACGAGGGCGAAAGGCGGGGCGCACGCAGCAGTACCCCCGAGAGCAGCGCCGCGATGCCCGCGAAGATCGTGCCGAAGACGAAGGCGAGCTGGTAGCCGCCGTGGAGCGCACCGGGCATCGCGGTGCCCGCCGCAAGCAGGTCTCCGGTCCGCGCCGCCGAAAGGCTCGCGAGCACCGCGAGCCCGAGCGAGCCGCCGAGCATGAACGCCGTGTTGACCACACCCGAGGCGAGGCCGGACTCGCTCGCTTCGACCTCGCCCATCGCGACGAGCAGCATGGGGTTGAGCGCCATGCCGCAGCCGATGCCCAGCATCGTCATCGCGGGCAGGACGTGCAGCAGGAAATTGCCCTCGACCGGAGCGAGCGCGAGCAGCGCAAGCCCGACGGTGACAAGCGCAAGGCCCACCGCGAGCGGGAGGCGGTTCCCGAAGCGCATGACCATCTTCGCCGAGATTCCCAGCGAGAACGCCGCCATGATCAGGTTCGCGGGCAGGAACGCGAGGCCGACGTGCAGCGGGCTGTAGCCGAGCACGAGCTGCATGTAGAGCGCCGAGAGAAAGAACCAGGCGAACATCGCCGCCGACCACAGCGCCCCGATCACGCTCGCGCTAGACAGATTGCGCAGGCGGAACAACCCGAGCGGCATGAGCGGGGCCTTGGCGAAGGCCTCGACGAGCAGGAACACGGCGAACAGCGCGACGCCCGCTCCGATGAACCCCAGCGTCTGCGCCGAGACCCAGCCGGCACCGTTGCCGTTCACGATGCCGTAGATGGCGAGCATCAGCGACAGGGTGATGAGGATGGCCCCGGCGACGTCGAGGCGCTGGCCGCGCGCCTCCGGCCGGTCGTCCGGAAGGAGCGCGACGCAGGAGGCGCAGACGGTCCCGCCGATCGGCAGGTTGACGAGGAAGATCCAGTGCCAGTTGAAACCGCTCGTCAGGAGACCGCCGACCAGCACGCCGATCGAGCCGCCGGCCGCGCACACGAAGCCGTAGACGCCCATCGCCCTGGCGCGCTCGGCGGGCTCCTGGAACAGGTTCATGATGAGCGAGAGCGCGATCGAGGACACGACCGCGCCGCCCAGCCCTTGCGCGAAGCGCGCCCCGACCAGCATCCATTGCGATGTTGCGAGCCCGCACGCAAGAGACGCGGCGGTGAAGAACAGCGCCCCGCCGACGAACAGGCGCCGCTGGCCGTAGAGGTCGCCGAGGCGCCCGCCGAGCAAGAGGAACCCGCCGTAGGTGAGCATGTAGGCGTTCACCACCCATACCAGCGTCGCCTCGGTGAAGCGCAGGTCCTCGCGGATCGAGGGGAGGGCGACCCCCACGATGGTCGTGTCGAGCACGATCATCAGCTCGCCCAGGCACAGGACGACGAGGGCGAGCCAGCGCTTGCGGTTGTCGAGGGTCATGATCCTCGCTTGCTATTTCTTCTTCAGCTGCATGTCCATCTCGCGGAAGCGCTGGATGCCCTCGCTGTCGCCGAAGTCCTCGAGCTCGTACAGCGGCCTGACCTCGAGCTCGGCCTCGCCGCCGTCGATCGACGGGTTCGGGAAGCGCCGCGCCCACTCCATCGCTTCCTCGCGCGACTTCACCTGGATGAGCGTGTACCCTGCGACGAGCTCCTTCGCCTCGGCGAAGGGCCCGTCGACGACGGTGCGCTTGCCGCCCGCGTACTTCACGCGCCAGCCGTGCCTGCTGGGCTTGAGCCCGCTGCCGTCGAGCAGCACGCCCGCCTTCTGCAGCTCCTCGTGGTATTTCTGCATCTCATTGATCAACTTCTCGGTAGGCATGACGCCCTTTTCGCTGTCCTTCGTGGCCTTCACGATCATCATGAAGCGCATGGTCTTCTCCTCGCGGTCGGGAGCAGGAAAGCCCCGCTCGCAACTCTACGACGAACGGGTTACGCCAAAATCGACGCGCCGGACGTGCGGGCCTAACTGGTTGAAAAGCTAGGCCTTCTCGAGGTAACCCTCGAGGCGAGCCAAGTGCTGCTTCAGGCCTTCGAAGGCGCCGTACGCCTCGATGACATGGGTGCGGGCCTCGGCCGAGGCGAAGACCATGCGCATGTCGACCCGGGTCCGGCCGTCCTGCTCGCGGAAGGTCACGGTGACGTCGTGGTTGACCGCGGCGTCGGCCTCGCTCGCTTGTTTGTACGCCAGCCGCTCCGGCTTTACCACCTCGATATAGGTCACGCGGCTCCTGTAGTCGCGCCCGTCCGGGCCGTGCATGACGTAGCTCCAGTGGCCGCCGGATCTGAGGTCCATGCTGTGGGTCGTGGTGCGAAAACCGTTCGGCCCCCACCACTTGCCGATGTGCTCCGGATCGGTCCACACCTTCCACACCAGCTCGCGCGGCGCGTCGAAGACGCGCGTCGCGACGATCTCGCGCTCGCCGAGGAGTCTCTCGCCGCGCCGCGTCTCGACGAAGGTCTTCAGGTTCGTGCCGACGATCTGGGTCCAGCCCGCGAGGAAGTTCGCTCTTGCGAAGGCCGCGATCGGAGGGAAGGTCTCGAGGCCGGTGTGTGTCAGGCGCAGCCGCGTCCTCTTCCCTTCCGCGAACAGCTCGATGGTCACCAGCGACTCCCCTTCGTAGCCCCCGTACCTCCAGGTGTAGGCGAGGCGCTTGTTGGGAACCACCTCGGTTACCTTGCAGCCGTGCAAGTACTTCGTCTGGTCCTTTCCGGCGTAGAACTGGAACTCGAAGCCGATCCGCGGCGCGAACTCGCGGATATCGAGGAACCAGTGCCTCAAGTCGTCGATGTCGGTGAGCGCCTTCCACAGCAGCGCGACGGGGGCGTCGAAGACGCGCTCGACGACGAGCGCCTCATCCTGCGTCGCCAGGTTACTTTTTGCGTTCATCTCGTTTCTCCTTGCGGGTTTCTCTGTCCTTGCGCTGAAGCTCCTTGAGGTAGCTGTCCAGCCTGCTCAAGCTCTCCTCCCAGTGGCGCCGGTAGAACTCGACCCAGTCGGCGACGCCTTTGAGCGGGTTCGCCTGCAGCCGGCAGGGGCGCCACTGCGCCTCGCGGCCGCGCTCGATGAGGCCGGCGCGCTCGAGCACCTTCAGGTGCTTGGACACCGCCGGCAGGCTGATTTCGAAGGGCTTGGCGAGGTCGAGCACCGAGGTCTCGCCCGACGCAAGGCGCGCGAGGATGGCGCGACGGGTGGGGTCGGCGAGGGCGGCGAAGGTGGCGCTGAGGGGGTCGGCATTCATATTTAACCTATAGGTTAAATACAAACAGCCGCCTTGTCAACTCAGGTCTTGAGGCGGTACCCGGTCCTGAAGATCCAGGCGATGACGGCCAGCGACGCGGCGAGGAACACGCCGGTCATGCCCAAGCTCACCCAGACCTCGACGTCGGCGAGCCCGTAGAAGCTCCAGCGGAAGCCGCTCACCAGGTACACGACGGGATTGAACAGCGAGACCGTCTGCCAGAAGGGCGGCAGCATGTTGATCGAGTAGAAGCTGCCGCCGAGGAAGGTCAGCGGCGTGATGATGAGGAGCGGAATGACCTGGAGCTTCTCGAAACCGTCCGCCCAGATGCCGATGATGAAGCCGAACAGGCAGAAGGTCACCGAGGTCAGCACGAGGAAGGCGACCATCCAAACCGGGTGCTCGATTTTGAGCGGCACGATGAAGGCGGCGGTCGCGAGGATCACGAGTCCCAGGACCACCGACTTGGTCGCGGCGGCGCCGACGTAGGCGACGACGATCTCCAGGTAGGACACCGGAGCGGAGAGCAGCTCGTAGATGGTGCCGACGAATCTCGGGAAGTAGATGCCGAAGGAGGCGTTGGACACGCTCTGAGTAAGCAGCGACAGCATGACGAGGCCGGGCACGATGAAGGCGCCGTAGCTCACGCCCTCGACCTGGGGGATGCGCCCGCCGATCGCCGCGCCGAACACGACGAAGTAGAGGGCCGTCGAGATCACCGGCGAGACGAGGCTCTGCATCAGCGTGCGCCGGGCGCGCGCCATCTCGAACACGTAGATCGCCCGGATCGCGTAGACGTTCATGCCGTCCTCTTCTCCGCGAGCAGCGTGACGAAGATGTCCTCGAGCGAGCTCTGCGTCGTCTGCAGGTCCCTGAAGCGGATGCCGCACTCTGTCAGGTCCTCGAGCAGCGCCGCAATCGCCGCGGACTCGCCCCGCTCGTCGTAGGTGTATACGAGCTGCGAGCCGCCGGCGGCGAGCTCGAGCTTGTACGCGGAGAGCTCCGGCGGAACGACCTCCAGCGCGGGCTCGAGGTGCAGCGTCAGCTGCTTCTTGCCGAGCTTGCGCATGAGCGTCGTCTTCTCCTCGACCAGGATGATCTCGCCCTTGTTGATCACGCCGACGCGGTCGGCCATCTCCTCGGCCTCATCGATGTAGTGCGTGGTGAGGATGATGGTGACTCCGCCGACCTGGAGCTCGCGCACGAGCTTCCACATCTCCTGGCGCAGCGTCACGTCGACGCCCGCAGTCGGCTCGTCGAGGAAGAGCACGCGCGGCTCGTGCGAAAGCGCCTTGGCAATGAGCAGGCGCCGCTTCATTCCGCCCGAGAGCGTCATCACCTTGGCGTCCTTCTTGTCCCACAGCGACAGGTCCTTGAGGACCTTCTCGATGTGCGCGGGATTCGCGGGCTTGCCGAACAGGCCGCGGCTGAACGAGACCGTGTTCCATACCGACTCGAAGGCGTCAGTCGTGAGCTCCTGGGGAACCAGCCCGATGAGGGAGCGCGAGGCGCGGTAGTCGCGCACGATGTCGTGGCCGTCGACCGTGATCCTCCCCTGGGTCGCGTTGACGATCCCGCAGATGATGCTGATGAGCGTGGTCTTGCCGGCCCCGTTCGGACCCAGCAGCGCGAAGATCTCGCCGCGCCGGATCTCGAGGTTGACGTTCTTCAGCGCCCTGAAGCCGGAGGCGTAGGTCTTGGAGAGGTCTGCTACGGAGATGATCGACTGCATGGCCGCGCGCGCCGCGACATTCTACTCTCCCGGCCGATTCCGGATATCATCGCTCCCGCCGAATCCACAAGGTAAGCCATGCCGAAACCGAAGCGCCAGTCGCCGTCGGGCGACTCACCGAAATCCGGGGGCAAGGTCCTGGCCGAGCGCATCGCCGATCTCGCGGCGGCGAGCCGCATCCTCGCCGCGCAGGGCGTAGTCGACGGCTTCGGCCACGTGTCGATGCGCCATCCGTCCGCGCGGGACCGCTACTTGATGGCGCGCGCGCTCGCGCCGGCGCTGGTCACGCCCAAGGACATCATCGAGTACGACCTCGACAGCCGGCCCTGCAACGCCGCGGGTCGCGGAAGCTTCCTCGAGCGCTTCATCCACGGCGAGATCTACAAGGCGCGGCCGGAGGTCATGGCGGTCGTGCACAGCCACTCGCCCTCTGTGATTCCCTTCGGGCTCGTCGACGTGCCGATGCGCGCGATGTTCCACAACGCGGCGTTCATCGCCGCGGGCGTGCCGGTGTTCGACATCCGCGAGAAATTCGGCGCGACCGACCTGCTGGTGAGCGACGGCGCCAAGGGCGTGGCGCTCTCCGAGGTAATGGGAAGGCAGGACATCGTGCTCATGCGGGCGCACGGCAGCGTCGCCTGCGGGCCCTCGCTCGAGGCCGCGGTGTTCCGCGCCGTGTACACGGAGGTGAACGCGCGCATCCAGCACTGGACGAGCGCGCTCGGCGGGGGCAAGCCCATCGCCGCGCTCGATCCCGAGGAGGGCCGGCTCGCCGACGCCCTCAACCTCGGTGCGGGCATGCGCGCCTGGCATCTGTGGCGTACGATGGTGCGCAGCCAGGTGAAATGGTGAGGTGAGCGGCATGTCACAGCCCGAGCTGAAGGAAGTCGGAGGCGCCACCTCCCTGCCCCAGCTGAAGCAGCAGCTGGTCGACTGCATCCGCATGCTCGAGCGCTCGGACATCATCGACTACAACGGCCACTGCAGCATCCGGCTCGACGACGACCGCGTGCTCATCAACATCGGCTCGTGCCAGCGCTCGAGCCTCACGATCGACGACATCTGCGCAATCGACCTCGAGGCGAACCAGCTCGAGGGCAGGGGGAACGCGCCTCTGGAGCGTCACCTGCACTGCGGCATCTACCGCGTGCGGCCCGACGTGCGCGCGATCGTGCACGCGCATCCCAAGTGGTCGACCTTCCTCACCATGGTCGGCGAGAGCTACAAGCCGGTGTACGCGCAGGGGGCGCTCGTCCATCCCGTGCCGCTGCTCGACTCGCCCAACTCGATCAACAACCGCGCCATGGCCGACCGGCTCGCGGCGACGCTGGGCGACCGCCCCGCGGCGCTGATGAAGTCCCACGGCGCGGTGACCGTGGGGAAGGACATCGTCGAGGCCTTCGTGCTCGCGAACTACATGGAAGAGAACTCGTACCGCCAGTACATGGCGCTTCAGATCGGCAAGCCCTACGTGTTCAGCGACGAGGAGATCGCGCTGTGCCGCGAGAAGCTGTGGAACGCGGGGCTGTTCAAGCGCACCTGGGATCACTTTCGCGCGAAGCTCGGCTGAGAGCAGTCTTTCCGAGGTTCAGTCCGCCGCGAGGAGGAGCGCGGCGAGCCCTGCCGCTCCCGCGAGGCTCGCCCAGAACAGGTAGCCTTGGACGCTGCTCGCCGCACCGCGTCCCAGGACGAGAACCGGCACGTCCGTTAGGGCGACGATGGCCCGCGGCATGGACGGCAGCAGCCATTGCAGCCACCGCGGGTGGCGGCGGACGCCCATCAGGATCTCGTCCACCCGTTGCGATTCCGCGAGGGCCGCGATCCGCTCGGCTGGAGATCCGACGTCCGTCATGGCGCGGAAAGGGATCCCGGCGTGCGACAGCAGCTCGATAGCCGACGCCATCGCCGAACGGCTCCGCTCGGCATGCAGGGCCTCCCGGTCGGCCTCACCCGAGAGCTCCGAGACGCGACGGCTGAACGGATGCTGCACGTTGAGCAGCAGGGCCTGGATCTGCACTCCGCGGCGCTTCGCGGCGATCAGATGCTCGATCGGAGCGAGCGCCGCCTTGGACGAGTCAACGGGAATGAGATATTTCATTGCAGTACCTCCGTGTGTGCCCGGATTGCCGTGCGGCGGTTGTGCAGCCAGGCGAATCCCAGGGTGCCGCCGACGATGGCGACGTATACCGCGGGAGCCGCGGCAGCGCGGTCGTTGAGCAACTCGTGCACGAGCGGCTCCTCCGTGAGCATTGTTGCCGCCGTCCACGCGAGCACCGTGCCCGCGAGATAGAGCAGCCCCGGAAAGCGCTGGATCGATGTCAGTATCATGGCGCTGCCCCAAACCACGATCGGAATGCTGATGGCAAGGCCGAGGATCACCAGCAGCAAGCTGCCGCCGGCCGCGCCCGCGACGCCGAGCACGTTGTCCAATCCCATCGCCGCGTCGGCCACCACGATGGTGCGTATCGCGCCCCAGAAACCGGACACCGGTGCGATGTCCTTGCCGCCTTCGCCGTCGCCCGTGAGCAACTGGTAGGCGATGCAGGCCAGCAACAGGCCACCGGCGAAGCGCAGGCCCGGCACCGTCAGAACCCACAGCACCGCCGCGGTGAGGGTCACGCGCACGGTTACCGCGCCAAACGATCCCAGTAGAATGGCGCGCCGCTGAAGGTTCTCGGGCAGCTTGCGCGCCGCGAGCGCGATGACGATGGCGTTGTCGCCGGACAGGGCCAGATTGATGACGACGATGGCCGCAAGCGTCGACCAGAATTCCGAAGTCAGGATTACGTCCACAGCGATCTCCTCCTGTTGCTTCCCGGATTCATTGTGTCGGACCATGCGGGCGAAGAAAAATGAAGCTTCGCAATGACTTAATCGCGTTTCGCGATGCATTATTCGCTGCGATGCAGGCATCGCGAAACGCAATGGAGTTTGCCCCGCGAGGCGGATACTGGTAGGCTAGTAGCGCAATTCCCTAGGGGAGTAGCTTCTTCGCGGGGCGGTCGTCAGCACGGGTGCAAACCCCGGTCGCCTCGGCAGCGCGAGCTGCAAGCGAGACTTGGGGCCGGTCGGTTCGGCGGCGATGCCGGATGACCGGGCTCAGGGTCCCGCGAGCCGAAAGTGGTCCGCGGGCGCGTCGCTGATGGACGAAGGAGCCGACCATGCCCCATCCCAGCAAGGTTCTGCGCCGCTACTTCCGGCACGGGTTATTCCCGCAAATGATGGTGTTCGAGGCCGTTGCCCGGCTGGGCAGCGTCACGCGCGCGGCGGAGGAGCTGCATCTCGCGCAGCCGACAGCCTCCACGCAGATCAGAAAGCTTTCCGAAGCGCTTGACCTCAAGTTGTTCGAGCAGCGGGGACGCCAGCTCCTGCCTACGCCCGCCGGGCGCGAGCTGATCGCGATGTGCAACGAGCTGATCGCGGTGCTCGTGCGTTCGGAAAGCCGTCTCGCGGAGTTGCGGGCGCCGCAAGCCGACGCCCTTCGCATCGCCGCTGCGCCCGGTGCGCGCCACCTCGCAGCGCGCCTGCTCGCCGCATTCTGCGTACGCTATCCCGGCGTCCAGTCGACGCTGCGGGTCAGCCCTTCGCTGGAGCTCGCCGCCGCGGGAGATGAGGTCGTCATCGCTCACGTCCCTGACGATCGTCCCAGCCTGGAGCTGCATCCGGTGGCGACGGAGCTGCTCTTTCTGTACGCGCGCTCGGGACACCCTTTGGCGAAAGCCCGGCGGATCCCGCTCGCATCGCTCGCGGACGAGGCGATCGTGCTGCGCGAGCCAGGGTCGAGCCTGCGCGCCATGATGCTCGCCGCGCTCCAGTCGCGCGGGCTGCACCCCGCCGCGCGCGCGGAGCTGACCGGCAACGACGCGGTGGCCGAAGCCGTAGCGCAAGGCTTGGGGATCGCGCTGCTGCCGGAGAGCGCCGCGCGGCCGTTCGTGGACTCGAGAGTGATCGCGCGTCTAGACGTGCAAGACTTCCCGCTGCGCAGGCAATGGGGCCTCGGACACGCGAGGGGCGGACGGCTTACACCCTGCGCGGCGCTGTTCGTGCGTGAGGCGCTCAGCGGCGAGCTGCTTGCTGCGGCGCGGCGCGCGCCGATGCCGGAGGAGCTTCGCGTGCCCATGGCGCAGCTTCCGCAGATGCAATTCAGCGCGCCGGCGGGGTGAGGAGCCACCGAGGACCCAAAGTCGGGCTAGACGCTCTCCGGCAGCGGTTTGCCGGCGGTCTCCGGCAGGAACGGCGCGCTCGCCAGACCGAGGAAGTAGATCACCGCAATCATCATGGCGGCGTTTCCGAATCCGCCGAAGCTCGCGATCAGCGTTCCCGCCACGAGCGGTCCGATCCACGCGATGAAGCGCGGCGTGTTGAACGCGAAGGCCGCGCCTGTCGCTCGCGCATGCGTCGGGAAAAGCTCCGGCAGCCACACCGGCATCCATCCGTAGAGCCCGAGCGTGAAAAAGCCGTTCACGCAGGCGGCGACCAGGAGCAGGCCGAGGTCGTGAGTCCACAGGAACACCAGAGGCGTCGACAGGAACGCGAGCGCGAAGTACGCGAGCGTAACGCGCTTGCGACCGTACAGATCGGCGAGGAAGCCCAGGCTGATGTATCCGGCAATCGCGCCGGCGTTGTAGGACATCCCCGCGTAGCTCGCCCACTGCGGCCCGGCGAGGCCGGCCTTCGCCGCCGCCGAAGCGACGTAGGGCGGCAGGAACGCAGAGATGCCCCACCATGCGACGGTGGTGCTGAGCGACATCAGGAACGCGAGGATCGCCCTGCGGCGCACCTCCGGCTGGGCAAACAGTTCGACCAGCGTGAAACGCGCGGTCGCGCCGGCGCGCCGCTGCGCTGCAGCCTGCTCCCACTTCGGCGATTCCGGGATGCCGCGCCGGATCCACAGCGTGAAAAAGCCCGGAAGGATGCCGATGAGAAACATGTAGCGCCACGCGTCGGCGCCGAGCTTGGCTACGAACAGCCAAACGAACGACGCGAGGAAGAATCCGATGCCCAGGCCGCACTGCATCAGGCCGGCGCCCTTGCCGCGCGCCTTGTCGGGCCACAGCTCGGCGGTGATCGAGGCGCCCGTCGCCCATTCCGAGCCGATCGCGATACCGACGATGAGGCGGAGCACCGCGAAGGACTCCCAGCTCCAGGCGAACGCGGACAGCCCGGTCGTCAGCGAGTAAGCGAGGATCGAGTACATCATGGTGCGCTTGCGGCCGATGTAGTCCGCCAGGATGCCGCCGATCATTCCGCCGAGGCCCCAGCCGAGCAGCGTGAGCGCGATGGTCGCGCCGGCGAACTTCGGGATCTGCGCGAACTCGGCGGGCGCGAGCAGCTGATGGAGCGCGGCGCCGACGGTGAGGATGAGGGCAAACGTCTCGTAGCCGTCGAACATCCAGCCCAGGTTGGTGGCGAGCAGCGTATTCCACTGCTTGCGGTCGAGGCTGCGGTACCACGGGTGCGCTGCTGCGGCTGCGGCGTTGGACATGGCCATCCTCCCGGGTTGGACGGTGGCCATTATGGGTGGTGGCGGCGGGGAAACACAATGGGAGTCTGCGCCGTGCTTCGACCCCCCGTATTGCGGTGCAGCGCCGCGGGCGCAAGCGGCAATTCCGCGCTCAGATCGTCTTCTCGATTATCGCCCTCAATTCCGCCGTGACTTCCGGCTCGATCCCGAACCACGCCTTCCACGCGGGCCGGCCCTGATTGAGGAGCATTCCCAGGCCGTTCATGGTGCGGTTGCCGCGCCTGCGCGCTTCGGCGAGGAACGGCGTCTCGAGCGGGATGTAGACGATGTCGGCCGCAAGAGCGCCCTTTGGCAATTTGTCGAGCTTGAGGTCGAGGGGAGGGTTGCCGACCATACCCTGGCTGGTCGTGTTGACCACCATCGCCGCGCCCTCGAGCGCGTCGTGGCGGTCCTCCCAGGCGAGCGCCCGGATCGGCCCGCCGAACTCGCGGGCGATTGCCTGAGAGCGCGAAAGCGTCCGGTTGACGAGGCGGATCTCCTTAGCGCCCTCCTGCGCGAGGCCGTAGCACACCGCGCGCGATCCGCCGCCCGCGCCGACCACGACGACCGGCCCGGCGTCCGCGCGCCATCCCGGATGCTCCTGCTTCACCGCGTGGATGAAGCCGTAGCAGTCGTTGTTGGTGCCGGCGAGCGCGCCGTCGGGCCTCACGACGATGCAGCTGATCGCGCCGATGGCCTTCGCGAGCGCGTCGACGTCATCGACGATCTTCATCGCTTCCTGTTTGTGGGGAATCGTTACGTTGACGCCGGAGAATCCGAGAGGGTGCAGGCCACGCAGCGCGCCGGCGAGGTTCTCGGGCCGGATCGCGAGCGGGACATAGGTTCCCGCGAGGCCGTGCTTCCTGAGCCAGTAGTTGTGGAACGCAGGCGAGCGCGAGTGCATCACCGGCCAGCCCATGACGCCGGCGAGGAGGAATCGGTCGGGGTGCGCCATCGGCGCATTCTCGCACGCATCCGCTGCGCTCACGCGATGCGACGGCGTGGATTGCGATCGCTGCGGAGAGGGGATCAGCCGCCTTTGATCTGTCGCCCCGCGCGCACGTCGTCGATCAGCGCGCGAAACGCCTCGAGGCTGAGCTTCGCGGCGTTGCCGTAGGTCTCGGAGTCCGAGTCGATCCATTTCGCCGCGTACCCGATAGCGGTGTGCGCGAGGCGCAGGCGACCGTCGAGCCAAGGTCCGCCGCCGAGGCCGCCGAGCACCGGGATCGAAACGGCTTGCGTCACCGCGGGGCCGGCCACCGCGCCGGAGTGCCTGAAGTCGAGCATGGAGGCGCCCGCGTCCTGCAGCCTCTGGGCCTGTTCCACCAGGGTGTCGGCCGGAAGGCCGTCGCCGTGGATCTCCGCGAACACGGGAACACCCGCTTTGACGACGGAGCGGACGAGGTCGGGAGCCCCCGTGAGCTTCACCATCTCCGCGCCGCCTTCCTCGGCCAGCCGGAGCGCGGCGCGCACTGCGGAGCGCTCGCCGGCGCGCGCCGCGCCTACGGGCAGGTCGCAGCTGACGAGCGCGCGCCGGGCGCCGCGGTGCACCGCCTTGCAGCAGACCAGCATCTCCTCGAGCGTGACCTCCGCGTCGCTCGCGTGCCCCCACAGGTTGACGCCCACCGAGTCGCCCACCGAGACGACATCGACGCCGGCGCGGTCGGCGATCTGCGCGATCTGGAAGTCCCAGGCGACGACGCCGACGATCTTGCGTCCGTCGCGCTTCATCTTGCGCAGGGTGATGGCGGTGACCTTGGGACCCATGCTAGGCGGTCGCGGGGCCCGCTACGCGACGGATGGCGGCGATCATCGCGCCGGGGTCGGCGCGGTTCTTGCCCGCGATGTCGAGCGCGCTGCCGTGCGCGACCGACGAGAACAGCACGGGCGTGCCGATGGTGAGCGCCGCGGCGCCTGTCTCGGCGTGAGTCTTCGCCATGATATGTCCCTGGTCGTGGACCATCACGACGAAGGCGTCGTAGTCCTTCCTGAGGAACATCGTGTCGGCGCCGAACGGCCCCTCGGCGGCGACGCCGCTCCTTTGCGCGTCCGAGATCGCCGGCCCGATGATGGACTTCTCCTCGTCGCCGAACAGCCCGCCTTCGCCGGCGTGGGGATTGAGCCCGGACACCGCGATGCGCGGGGAGCCGACCCCGAGGCGCCGCAGGGCGGAGTCGGTCGAGCGGATCGCGTTGAGCACGCGGCTGCGCGTCACGAGCTCGATAGCCCGCTTCAGGCCCGCGTGCAGCGTGGCGTGCGCGATGCGCACCTCGGTCCCGCGTGAGTCGAAGCAGACCATGAGGAAGGCGTCCTCGGGCGGCACTCCGGTGCAGCGGGCGACGAAGCCCGGATAGCCGTCGAACTCGATCCCGGCGAGCTTGATCGCGCTCTCGGTCTGCGGCGCGGCGACCACCGCGTCCACCTCGCCCGCGAGCGCCGCGTCGATCGCGGCCTTGGCGGAGTCGAGCGCAGCCTCGCCGTGGGGAGCCGCGATCGCGCCGATGTGCAGCTCGCCGGGCTCGAACTGCCTGCGCTCGATCAGGTTCACGGCGCCGCTCTCCCAGGTCGAGCCCGCCGCGCGCACCACCGATTGGATCTCGGCCTGCAGGCCGCAGGCCTCGGCGTGCGCCCGCAGCGCGCCGCGATCGCCGACGAGGAGCGGCCGGCAGATCGCCCTCACCCCCGGGTCGAGCGCCGCCTTGAGCGCGATCTCCGGGCCGATCCCGGCCGGGTCGCCGGTCGCGATGGCGATGCGCGGCAGGGACAACTCAGTCGGCCCTCACGTTGGCGAAAGCGGCGGCGAGAAGCGGTCGGCAACTCATTGTTTCTCCCGGTCTTCGGGACATTCTACGGTGTTAGAATCCGCCGGTCGAACCATGTCCGCCGATTCCCGCACGTGGCCTGCTGAAGGGCTTGCCCGGGTTCCCTACTGGGTCTACCAGGACGAGCGCATCTACGCGCGGGAGCAGGAGCGCCTCTTCCGCGGCGCGACCTGGAACTTTCTCGGGCTCGAGGCCGAGCTGCCGAACGCGGGCGACTTCAAGACCACCTTCGTCGGCGACATGCCGGTCGTGGTGGCGCGCGACGAGACCGGAGCGCTCAACTGCTTCGAGAACCGCTGCGCGCACCGCGGCGCGCTCCTGTGCCTGAAGGACCGCGGCAGCGCGAGCGAGATCGCCTGCGTCTACCACAACTGGACCTACGACCTGCGCGGCAATCTCACCGGCGTCGCCTTCCGGCGCGGCATCAGGGGGCAGGGCGGCATGCCCGATGACGCGCAACCCGAGAGCCAGGCGCCAAGGAAGCTGCGCGTGACCGCGTTCTGCGGCCTCGTGTTCGCGACCCTGTCGGAGGAGACTCCGCCTTTCGAGCGCTACGTCGGTGCGGAGGTCGCGGCGAGGATCCGGCGCGTGATGAAGGAGCCGGTGCGCGTCCTGGGCGGCTACAGCCAGATCCTGCCGAGCAACTGGAAGCTCTACTTCGAGAACGTCAAGGACACCTACCACGCGAGCCTGCTGCATCTGTTCTTCTCGACGTTCCGGCTCAACCGCCTCGAGCAGAAGGGCGGGGTGATCGTCGGCGGCGACGGCGGCAGCCACGTCAGCTTCACCATGATGAAGAGCGACGCGGGCGGCGACGAGTACGAGCGCGCGGGGATGCGCTCGGTCTCGGGCGGCTACCGGCTCGAGGCGCCGCAGATGCTCGAGTCGGTGGACGAGTTCGGCGACGGGATCACGCTGCAGATCCTGACCGTGTTTCCGGGTTTCGTGCTGCAGCAGATCATGAACTCGCTCGCCGTCCGCCAGGTTCTCCCCAAGGGTCCGGGCAGGACCGAGCTGGTGTGGACGGCGTTCGGCTACGCGAGCGACGACGACCGGATGACCGAGCGGCGCTTGAAGCAGGCGAATCTCGTCGGGCCCTCGGGCTACATCTCGCTCGAGGACGGGGCGGCGACGGGGTTCGTGCAGCGCGGCGTGCAGGGCGCGGCCGCGCACGCCTCGGTCGTGGAGATGGGCGGCAGGAGCGTGGAGTCGAACGAGTCGCGCGTCACCGAGACCTCGGTGCGCGGCCTGTGGCAGCAGTACCGCAGGCACATGGACCTGTAGATGTCATCCCGAGCGCAGCGAGATTCCTCGGGCTTCGCCCTCGGAATGACAGGCACCGAATGGACGTCGAACTCCAGCTCGCGATAGAGAATCTGCTCGCGCGCTACGCCCACGCGCTCGACGACGACCGCCTCGAGGAATGGCCGGAGTTCTTCGCGGAGAACGGACGCTACCGGATCACGACCGCGGAAAACCTCGAGCGCGGGCTGCCGCTCGCGATCATCTACGCCGACTCTCGCGCGATGCTGCGCGACCGCGTTTCGGCGCTGCGCCACGCCAACATCTACGAGTCGCAGCGCTACCGGCACACCGTGTCGGCGGTCCTGGTCGAGCGCGTCGACGCGCGCACGGTGAAGGCGACCTCGAGCTTCCAGGTCGTGCGCGTCATGCGCACCGGCGAGTCCACGCTGTTCGCGAGCGGACGCTGCCTCGACCGGATCCGCATGGACGCCTCCGGCGCGCTTTTCGAGGAAAGGATAGTGGTGCTCGACAGCCGCGCCGTCGACACGCTGCTCGCGATCCCCATCTGATGGCGGAGATCGTCCTCGTCTGCTTCGACATGGCCGGCACCACTGTCGTCGATGACGGCCAGGTGCCCGAGGCTTTCACCTCGGCTCTCGCCGAGCACGGCATCACGATCGGCGAGGGCCGGATACGCGACGTGCGGGGCGCGTCCAAACGCCAGGCGATTCTCGACCTGCTGCCGCCGGGCCCGGGCCGGGAGGAGAGGGCGGCTCGCGCGCTCGCCGCGTTCCGCGATCACCTGGCTCGGCTCTACCGGGGCACGGTGCGCGAGATCCCGGGCGCGGCCGGCGTGTTCCGGTGGCTGCGCGCCCGTGGCGTGCGCGTGGCGCTCAACACGGGCTTCGACCGCGAGACGGCACAGATGCTGCTCGACGCGCTGGGATGGAGCCGGGGCGCCGTCGACGCCGTCGTGTGCGGCGACGACGTGGCGCGCGGCCGCCCGGCGCCGGACATGATCCTCCGCTCCATGCAGCTCACCGGCGCCGCGAGGGCCGATGCGGTGGCCAGCGTGGGCGATACCGTCCTCGATCTGCAGGCGGCGCACAGCGCAGGAACCGGATGGAACATCGGCGTGCTCAGCGGAGCGCACGAGCGCTCGCGCCTCGCGGCGCAGCCGCACACGCACCTGCTCGGGAGCGTGGCGGAGCTGCCGGCGCTCTTCGGGGCTAGCTCGGGCCGCCCACGGTAGACAGGCCCTGGTGGCCGAACGGGACGCTGATCCTGTCGGTCCAGCGGGACTGCGCGAGGTCGATGACTTTCCTTTCGGGCGCGGCTTCGGGCGCGCGCTGCCCGCCGATCCACTCGATGATCGGCATGAACTCCTCGCGCTCGGGGGCGGCGTCGTTCACCTCGAAGACGCCGAATCCGGTCTCCGCGGCCCTCAGGTAGACCTCGGAGTCGGTAAGGCGGGTGAGGAAGGGCAGGCTGAGCGAGCCCAGGAAGCGCTCGAGCGGCCGGTACACCTGCGCCGAGCTGCGCACCCGGTTTGCCACGACGGCAAGCCTGATGCTGCGCGAGCGGATGCGGCCCACCAGCAGCAGCTCCTTTACGAAATTCGCCGTCGCGTAGATGTCGAACGCGGACGGCGCGACGGGAATGACGATGTTGCTCGCGCGCGCGAGCATTTCCTGCAGCAGCAGGCCCGAGGCCCCGGCGGGGGCGTCGATCAGCAGCTGGCGCGTGTCTGCGGGAACGTGCATCTCGATGCCGCGTATGCGCCCGCCCTTCTGATGGGCGGCGTTGGCTCCGTGGAGCGGGGTGCCCGAACGTTCGCGAAGGCGCAGCCAGTTGAGGCTCGAACCTTGGGGGTCGTAGTCGAGAATGGTGGTCTGAACCTCGCGCGACGCGTAATAGCTGGCGAGGTTGGTCGTGACGGTGGTCTTGCCCGAGCCGCCTTTGGGATTGATGACCAGCGTAGTGTTCATTGTCGCCCCCGTTCCGCGCCTCCCGCGGGAAACGAGAGTATGCCAAAGTCAAGGGACCTTTTATTAATTACTTCACGGGGCGCTTCAAAAGCCCGCCTGACCCAGTGCCCTCGGTCGTGTAACCTTCACAGCGCGTCAGGGCCCCAACGACGAGGCAGGGCCTGTCAGGCACGGGATTTGCGGGTTCGGGAGGATCCAGAATCGGGCTTCGATGAGAGTTGAGGTCCCATGGTTTCTAGATTTCTCAACGACTTGCGACTGTCTTGGTACCTTGCGGACAAAGAGCCGCTGGTCTTTGTCGCGGTCCTGATCCTGATCGGGGGGGCCTTCGTGCTCAGCCTGCGCGCGACCTACGCGCGCCAGGACGACCGGCGCGATCTCGCCTGCCTCGCGCGCAACATCTACTTCGAGGCCCGCGGCGAGCCCGTGAGGGGCCAGCACGCGGTGGCCGAAGTCACCATGAACCGCAAGGCCTCGGGCCGGTATCCCGACACGGTCTGCGGCGTCGTCTACCAGAAGAACTGGGATCCGCTGCGCAAGCGCTACGTCAGCGCCTTTTCCTGGACCGAGTTCGACTCGCTCCCGCCACCTGCAGGAGGACAATGGATGCAGGCCTGGGAGATCGCCGAAGCCGTCTATTACCGCCGCGAGCCTCCGGTGCTCGACGGGGCGATGTTTTTCCACGCGACCTACATCAAGCCCGACTGGGCGAAGACCAAGAAGCCGCTCGCGCGGATCGGCGGGCACGTCTTCTACAAATAGAGCGGCGCTACCCCTTTGCTTCCATTCCCGGCAGCCACAGGAGGTCGGTGACGCCGGGGTCGATGCCGGCCTGCGAGAGCAGCGTTGTGAGCTGCCCGCGGTGGTGCGTCTGGTGGTTGAAGAAGCTCTGTGCGAGGAACCACATCGGGAAGCGTTGATCCTGCTTCTTCACGATGCTGTGGAAGACGAGCGGGGCAGCAAGTCGTCCCTCGTCCAGAGTCGCCGCCCACTCGATGATCTCCGCGTCGGTCCTGGCCCGCTCCCGCGTGAGCTCCGAGAAATCAGCGTACAGCTCGTCGGCAAGGGTTTTGAACCTGAATTCGCGCGAGAGGAACCTCGAAAGCCACAGCCGGTCGCCGAGCAGGATGTGGTTGAGCGTGCCGTGGATCGAGCGGAAAAAAGCGCCGCGGTCCCGCTTGCGCTCGGCGTCGGACAGCGTCCCGCACAGCGCATAGAGGCGCTCGTTCATCCAGCGGTTGTAGCTCGCCATGGCGGTCAGGTGCTGCATGGTTTCTCCTCGGGTGCTATTCGGGCTTCACGCCGGTCGCGCGTATCGCGTCGCGCCAGCGCTGGGTTTCCTCTCTCAATGTCGCCGCCATCGCCTCCGGAGTACTTCCGATCGGTTCGGCGGAAAGATAGGCGAGGCGCCGGGCTACGTCCGGCTGCGCGAGCGATTCGGAAACGGCTCTCGAGAGCTTGTCGGCGATGGTGCCGGGCGTCCTCGGCGGGGCCGAGATGCTGAACCAGGCGATTGAGACGAACCCCGGATAGAACTCCGCCATTGTCGGCACGTCGGGAAGCGCGGCGACCCGCCGCTCGCTGCCGACCGCGAGCGCGCGGAGCCTGCCCGAGCGCACGTGCTGCACCGTGACGCCGAGATTGTCGAACATCATCTCCACCTCGCCCGCGAGCAAGGCGGCGAGCCCGGGCCCCGTCCCCTTGTACGGGACGTGCGTGATCTTCAGGCCGCCGGCCGCGGCCTTGAACATCTCGGTGGTGAGGAACGAGACGGTGGTGGTTCCCTGCGACGCGTAGTTGAACCTGCCGGGATTGGCGCGCACGAGCGCCACGAAATCCTGCAATGTGCTTGCGGGAACCTTGGCTGCGTTGACGAGCAGCACGCTGGGGATCGCTGCAATCACGGTGACCGGAACGAACTGCGACGGATCGTAAGGAAGCTTGTCGTAGAGGCTGGGGTTGATGACCAAGGGCGCGGGAGGGGTTGCAAGTAGCGTGTACCCGTCGGGGTCCGCCCGCCAAACGGCCTCGGCACCGATCGAGCCGCTCGCGCCGGCGCGGTTTTCGACGACGACGGGTTGCCCCCACTTCGTGAGGAGCTTCTCGCCGACGATGCGCGGCAGCGCATCGGCGGCTCCGCCGGGAGGAAACGGAACGATGACGCGGATTGCCCGGCTCGGATAGGCCGCGGCCGGGTCCTGCGCCCACGCCGGAGCGGCGAGCAGGCAAGCAAGCCAGGCAAGCGCCGGGAATTTCATGCGCATCATGATAGGATACTTTTCGGGAGAATCTGACGGAGGAGGTGCAGCATGGTCGCGCGTCGCGGTTTCCTCGGCGGCCTTTCCGCGCTCGGTGTTTCGGCGATGCTGCCGAGCGGAGTCTTCGCCCAAGCCAAGCCCTTCCGCATCGACGTTCACCACCACCTAGCGTACCCGGGCTACCTCGAGGAGGCCGGCGGCCGGCGCGCGGGGTCGATCTTCAAGTGGTCGCCGCAGATGTCGCTCGAGGACATGGACAAGAGCGGCATCGCGCTGTCGGTGCTGTCTCTGATCCAGCCGAGCGCCGCCACCGCGGACGTCGAGAAAGGGCGGCGGATCGCGCGGACCTCCAACGAATACGCCGCGCAGCTCGTACGCGACCACAAGGGTCGCTTCGCGAGTTTCGCGACGCTGCCGCTGCTCGACACGGACGGCTCGCTCAGGGAGATCGCCCATGCTCTGGACGCGCTCAGGGCGGACGGCATCGGGCTGATGACAAGCTACGGGGACAAGTATCTCGGCGACGCATCCTTCGCTCCCGTCTGGGCGGAGCTCAACCGGAGGAAAGCGGTGGTCTACACGCACCCGCTCTCGCCCGAGTGCTGCCGGAACATCAAGAGCGACGTTCCGCCGGCGGTCATCGAGTACGCCACGGACACCACGCGCACGATCGCGAGCCTGGTGTTCAGCGGCACCGCCGCGCGCTACCCGGACATCCGGTGGATCTTCTCGCACTCGGGCGGGACGATGCCGTTCCTCCTTTCCCGCTTCGTGCGGCACGAGATCGACATGAAGGAAAAGGCTGCGAAGGCGATGCCGAAAGGCGTGATGTACGAGCTGAAGAAGTTCCACTACGACACGGCGCAGGGCAACCACTCGGGCGCGCTCGCGGCGCTCATGAGGATCGTCGCGCCGTCGCAGGTCCTGTTCGGAACCGATTTCCCCTTCCGTGACGGCGCCGAGGAGATCGGCGGCTTGTCGGCCTTCTTCAAGGGGGAGGAGCTGCGCGCGATCGAGCGCGACAACGCGCTCAAGCTGCTCCCGACACTGAAGGCCTAGCTATTTCCCGTACCCCGCATCCTTGAGGAAGCGGGCGCGGTCGGCCGCGTCGGGGATGTTCTCGGCGAGCTGCCGGTAGTAGGCCCCCAAATCGCTCGGCCGCCCCGGCGTCTTCTTCGCGATCACCCTGGCGATCGGCCCGAGGTAGCGCGCGAGCCGCGCCGCCGCCGTGTCGAGAGCCTGGCCCTCGATCAGGTTCCTCGAGAACCTTACCGAAGCGCTGTCGGCGTGGCCGGCAGCGGCGCCGGGAGGAGCGGCGCCGGCGAGCTTCTCCATCGCCGCCGCGACGAACGCCTTGCGCTCCGCGTCCGCCGGAACGTACTTCGCGAGCATGCCCACCAGCGCGGGGCCGTCGCTCGCGAGCCTCGCGGACTGCTTGAGCAGCACCCTCGCCACCGGCCCGATGCGCAGGGTGAGCAGCTTCTCGACCGCGCGCAGGTCTTCCGCGCCGAGGCTCAGCGACGCCGAGATCTGCACCGTGCCGTCGCCCGGCCGCAGCGTGCGGCCGGGATCGTCGGCGTCCGCAGAGCCCTGGCCCTCGCTCGCGTCCTTGAACGCGGCGTCGAGGGCGCTCGCGAAATCCCGCGCGGTGGGGTAGCGATCCTCGGGATTCTTGGCGAGCGCTCGGGCGATCACCGGGTCCAGGGCGGCGGGCGATCCCTTGGGATTGAGCTCCGAGGCGGGGTGGTAGGAGTCGCTGCGGATCTTCTCGCCCACGGTTTCGGGGGGGGCCTGGAACGGCTTGCTGCCCGTGAGCAGCTCATACAGCACGACGCCGCTGGAAAAGATGTCGCTGCGCCTGTCGGCCTCCATTCCCGAATGCTGCTCGGGGGACATGTAGGCCGGAGACCCGGCGCCAGGCCCCGCCTGCGCGAGGTCGAAGGTGTCGATCAGCGCGATGCCGAAGTCGGCGAGCTTGAGGCGACCGGAGAGGAGCATGATGATGTTGGCGGGCCTGACGTCGCGGTGAACGACGCCGTTGGCATGCGCGAAGTCGAGCGCGGCGAGCAGCTGACTCATGATGCTCATCGTGTCCTTCAGCCCCAGGCGCAGGCGAAGCGTGAGGAAGTCGCGCAGGCCCCGTCCCGCCAGGTACTCCATGGCGAGCCAGGCGAGCCTTTCGTCCTCGCCGTTGTCGTAGACGTCGGCGATTCCGGGATGCGCGAGCCGCTCGGCCGCGAGCAGCTGGTTCCTCAACTTCGCCACGGCGAGCGCCGTGATCCTGGGATCGAGGCCCTCCTTGCGCAGAATCTTCAACGCGACGGTGCGCTGTGGCTCGGGGTCGGTCGCCTTGTAGACGGTCGCGAGCGCGCTCGCGCCTATCACCTCTGCGATCCGGTACTTGCCGAGCTCTCGGAGATGCTCCAGGCGCTTCTCCTCCGCCCGCTCACTCGCCCAGCATCTTCATCGCCTGGACGAGGCTGGTTCGCATGCGCTCGAACGAGCCCGCGAGCCCCGCGATCTCGTCCCTGCCCTTGACGGCGAAGCCCGGCGCATCGAGGGTGCCCAGGCTCACCTGGTCGGCGACCTGGGAGAGCTTCGTCACTGGCCGGATCACGATGTAGTAGAGCATCACGTTGAGCGCGACGAAGATGAAGGCGAACACGAGCGTCAGGGAGATCATGAACAGCTTAAAGGTATCCTCGGAGCGCTTGATGGGAAGCGTCATCGGGACGGACACGATCTGCGCGCCGACGACCTCGTTCAGCTTCCAGCCAAAGCCGTTCGCGGGGCCGTACAGGTCGATCATGGTCTTCGGGGCCGCGTCGACGGTGCTGTGGCAGGTCAGGCAGGCCTCGCTCTTGATCTGGATGGGCCGCGCCAGGTACAGGGCGCGGCCGGTCAGGGTCTCGCGTTCGCCGATGATTTCCGCGCGCTCGGGATTCTGGCGCAGCTGGTTCACGATGTCGCCCTCCCAGTCGGAGACGCGGTCGCGCGGGTTGGTGGGATTCAGCGTCGCCTCCTTGTAGCTGTAGTCCGCGAATTTCTTGCGCAGGTCGTTGAACTGCTCGGTCGCCGCGAACGCCGGAACCGATTGCGGGCGGAACTCGTACTTCATCTGGGTCTCGAGGAGCGGTCGCACCTGGTTGCTGGTGTAGGTGCGCGTCGCGAGCGCCGCCTCCATCATGATGCGCGCGTTCTGCAGAACCTCGTCGCGTGCATTGCGTTGGAGCAGGTCGCGCGAGATATACGCCGC
>Ga0187776_10000318_pt1 | contig 23490 bp, 21 predicted proteins | sample 0216_BV02_MP12_2_FD_132426 | JGI IMG/M metagenome (GOLD analysis project Ga0187776, IMG submission 132426) | Tropical peat soil microbial communities from peatlands in Department of Meta, Colombia - 0216_BV02_MP12_20_MG | ecosystem: Environmental > Terrestrial > Soil > Wetlands > Peat | place...
TCAGTAAGAACGCCACCCGCCCATCCACATTTGTCATCAAGCGAGCGGCGGGCGGGCGAGGGATCTGCAGTTCTCCCTGGCCCTAGACGAATCTGCACTAAGCGAAAGCAACGCTAAAAGCAGGTCCCTCGACTCCGCGCTCGCGGCTCGCAGAAAACGAGAGCCGGAAAGAGCAACGAGCGCGTCGCTCGGGATGACAATTGGATGTGTGCTGAATTGCTGCTTCCCTCAAACCTCTTCCGCCGGAACCGCCGAGCTCTGGCGATTCTTGCGGCGCTGCAGATATCTCCAGATCACCAAGCCAATCAAGACAGCAGCCGCCACTGCGCCTAAGACCAGCGGCAAGTTCTCGCGCACCAGCGAGCGCACGAAATGGATTGCGTATGGGCCGAACACGAGTACCAGGAAGGCGAGAATCGCGAAGCGAACCACGCGCCCGAAGAAGATGGCGAGCAGGAAATCTCGCAGGCGGACTTCGAAGGCTGCAGCCGCCAGCACAAACAGCTTGAAGGGAGCGGGTGGCGGCAGCATAGCCGGCAACATCAACGTCAGGAATTCGTGCTCTTCGAATTGCCGGTGAATGCGCTGGTAACGCTCGGGACGCATCTTACGGAGCAGCAGCGCCTCGCCGCCCGCGCGTCCAATGGCGTACATTACCAGGCTTCCGAGAGCGGATCCCGCCGAGGCCATCAAGATATAGAGCCAAAATTTATGAGGGTGATAGTGGACGTACCCGCCGACAACCGCGTCCAAGGGCATGCCCAGCAACGAGGCATCTACTGCCGCGATCGCAAAAACGCCCCAGGCGCCCAGCGGACTCAATACAGCCCAGATCCAGGCCGAGTATTTCGCGATCAGTAGCTTCAGCTTGTGCAAGGTTCGATTGTAAAGCGAAGGGCGGAAGTTCCCACTCTTCTTGGCGAGCGAAGATCGACTACCCCACCCTAAGCTCGTGGCTCACGAAAAAGCGGCGAGAGTGGGGCACCGTTAAGCTCGTAGCCTAACTAAAATCACTCGTGCGCTGTTTTTCCGTGCAACAACTCCAGGGCATGCGGCAACAGGTCCATGATTGCGGCCAGAGACTCAGTAGCTCCCGCCGGACTGCCGGGCAGATTTACGATCAGGCACCTGCCACGAATCCCGCAGACGGCGCGGCTGAGCGAGGCAAAAGGAGTCTTCTTCAATCCCTCGGCGCGCATGCGCTCGGAAAGACCTTCTACCAGGCGGTCACAAACCGCCCGCGTAGCTTCGGGAGTGACGTCCCGCTCCGCCAGTCCGGTGCCTCCGGTGGTCACCACCAGTTGTGCAAACTCGCTGCTCTCGATCAGGGCGGATTCGATCAGGCGGCGCTCATCGGGAATCACTTGCCGCGAGAGCACATGAAATCCGCGAACTTCCAGTGCCGCGGCAACTGCGGGTCCGGAGAGATCGGCGCGTTCGCCTCGAGCCGAGGAGTCGCTGATAGTGATGACAGCGGCGGTCATGGGCATGAGTGGAGAGACGAGTGCGGCATGAGTGACGGAATCAGACTTCGGCTTGCTGGGTCTGGTCGCGGTTGGCTTCATCCAGCAGGCGCAGGCCTTCCATCAGGAGACCCTGTGTCGAGCGAGTGGTGGATTGCTCACTACTCTGGCCGGCGAAATCGATTTCGAAGTTGCCGACAGTCCAGGTGAGGACTTTGAAGACGGCCTCGTCCCCCTTCAGAGGCCCGTAAGTCGCGTGGCTGATCTGGCCTTCGTTGAAGAACAGGCTGCACAGCTCGCCGCTGTTGGTTAATGCCAGGGCGCAGGTTTTGCGGCCCAGTTCGAGAGATTGCAGCAGATCGATCACGTTCATCTGCGCCAGGCTGCCGCGCAGTACGGTCTCGCCCGCCACCTCGCGCGCCATTTTTTCCAGGGCAATCTTGTCCACCACGCGCTTGATGCGCGCCACGGCTTCGCGCACGAAGAAGGGTTTTTCCAGAAAGTCTTCTACCGAGTCCTGCATGGTACGCAGTTTTTCGCTGATATCCGTCTTGCTCGCCACCAGGATCACTGGAATATGCGCGGTTGCCGGGCGGCTCTTGATCTTCTGCACCAGGTCGCGTCCATTCATGCCGGGCATCTGGTAATCGGCGATGATCAGGTCGGGAGGCTCATCGATAGCCTTGAGCAGCGCGTCCGCCGGATTTTGCACCGCCGTTACCGGGGCGAGCTCGGCGAGCTGGCTGCGCAGCATCCCCAGCACCATGGGATTGTCATCAACCAGCAGGATTTTGATGTTGCCCGCCATGCGTGATGCCTGTCAGCCAGATTTTTTCCGCTGGTAATTGCCGCTCTTGCCGCCTGACTTGCGTTCCAGCGCCAGGTCGCGGATCACGATGCCTTTGTCTAAGGCTTTGCACATGTCGTAAACGGTGAGAGCGGCAACGCTGGCTGCTACCAGAGCTTCCATCTCCACACCCGTAACCGAAGTCGTGCTGACTCGTGAGTTAATAGCAACGCCATTCTCACACAGGCGGGTATGCACATCAATGTGCGAGAGAGGCACGGGATGACACATCGGGATTAGCTCTGCAGTGCGCTTTGCCGCCATGATGCCCGCCAGCCGCGCCACTTCCAGCGGATCGCCTTTAGGATTGCGCGGCAAGGCCGCGACCACATCCGGCGACATGGCAACGAAGGCGCTGGCCTCCGCCTCGCGCCGCGACGCGGGCTTGGCCGAGACATCGACCATGGAAGGGCGGCCTGCAGAATCGTAGTGAGAGAGTTTCCTGGGCATCTTTGCAGTTCAGGAGCTAAGCATGACCGATACCAGCTCGCCCGCGGGAATAATCTCCCGGTCGGGCGGCACGACCAGAAAGCAATTGCCGCGGGCCGTAGTCACGATATCACCCGAGCCCTGCCAGCGTAGCTGTTCTACTTTGCAATCGCCAAATTCGCCGGTCAGCAGCGCAGGTAGAAAACGGGTCAGGCCGGTTCGAACTTTGACGTCGGCCTTGAGCCTGGCTTTCAAAAACCGGAGCCTGGCAGGAGGGGTGCCGGCGAGAGCATCGATCATGGGCCGCGCAAACAACTCGAAGGTCACCATGGTGGAAACCGGGTTTCCGGGCAGGCCGAAGAAGTAAGTTACAGGTTTGGCTTTTGCCGCTACTCGGCCGAATACGACGGGACGTCCCGGCTGAATCTCCGCGCCGGTGAAAATGAATTCCGCTCCCAGCTCACGCAAAACTTGCTCTACCAAATCGTACTTGCCCATTGAGACGCCGCCGGTGAGCAGCAGAAGGTCGGCCTGGAGTCCCTTCTCGACCTGCTCACGAAGGAGGCTGTGCTCATCGGCTGCAATGGGCAGCAGCAGCGGGATACCGCCCGAGCCCTCTACCTGCGCCGCCAGCGAGTAGCTGTTGGAGTTGTGAATCTGGTTGGCGTTGGGATTCGCGGCGACATCCACGATCTCGTCGCCTGTAGCAAGGATTGCGATTCGTGGCCTCGGGAAGACCCGAAGTTGCGACTTGCCCACCGAAGCTGCGACTGCGATGGCTGCGGGAGTCATCCGCGTACCGGGTTTAAGGAGCGAGTCTCCGCGCCGCGCTTCCGCCCCCACGGGAACGATGTTCTCCCCGCAAGCGACCGAACGCTCGATTTCCACCTGGGATCCGTTCCGCCGTGTATATTCCACCATCACTACGGCATCAGCTCCCTGGGGAGCAGGCGCGCCGGTCATAATTTCAGCCGCTTCGCCCTCCTGCAGGGTAAGGCTCGCCGAGTCGGTTGATGCTCCTGCGCGAATCTCTCCAATGACACGAAGCCGAGCCGGAACCTGCGCCAGGTCAGCGGATCGAACCGCGTAGCCATCGCGAGTTGCCCGGGGAAATGGCGGCTGATCGCGATCAGCGCGGACTTCTTCTGCCAGCACCCTGCCTCGAGCTTGTAACAAATCGCATAACTCGGTTGCAGCGGGATGCCCGACGAGGGCCGCGTGCTCTTCCACCTGGTGGCGGGCCGCGACAAAGGAGAGTGCGCCGAGGTCAGCAGCCACGGCTTTGGTCAGCTCGGGCATGGATTGATTGTATCGTCTGGAATTTGTAACCGGGGAATCGAAGAGCAACTCCCCCACCCTAGCCAAAAGAGGGCTAGAGTGGGGCACCCTCAGGTTCGTTGCTTTCTGCACCGTCAGGTGCCAACCGGGGCATCGAGCCAAGTGCTAACGGCTAACTGCTGCTACTTGGTCTTCTTGGCTGCCTTGGGCTTGCCGAAGCTGGTTTCGACCTCGGAGCCCATGCTGGCCAGCATGTCTTTTGCAGGCTGCGCAAACTGGCCGTTGGGCTGAAGCTCCAAGTATTTGTTGAAGGCTTCCGCGGTTCCCGGGGGAGCTTCCATCTTGCTGCCCTTGAGGGTGGCTTTCCCCATCATATTCACGCCCTTCCAGTAGTAGGCGTCGGCGCGATTGGGATCAGCCTGAATTGATTTGTCAAACGCCTCAATGGCCTGATCCACCTTCCCGGTATTGGTATAGACCGCACCCATATTGAAGTAGTACTGGGCCGCTCCTGCGGGATTGGTCTGGGCTGCCTGCTGGTAGGCTTGAATTGAGCCATCAACATTGCCGGCTCGAAACAGCGCGTCGGCCTGGTTGTTGTAATAGTCGGCCTTGGGGCTAAGAGCGATTGCTTTCTGATAATCGTCGGCCGCCTTTTGATAGGTAGCCTTTCTGTCGGCGGGGTCCGTCGCCTTGGCAGCCTTCTTGCGCTCCGCTTCGGCGAGGTTCGACCACAGCAGATCGCGATTGGGATCCATCTGCGTGGCCTCGGTCAGGATCTGGACGGCCTGGTCAAATTGGCCCGCGTCCTCGGCGGCCCGAGCTGAGGCCAGCTTGTCATTCAGGCCTTTGACCTTGCTGGTTTCCTTCTGAACTTCTTCGATCTGCTTCTTCTGGGCCTCAGGCATGGCCTGCTGCTGGGCTGCGCGCTCCTTTGCGAGATCGAAATCGAAAGTGTTCTCTTCCCCATAGCGCACCGGAACGCCACTAAGCTGGGCCAGAGTCTGACCATTGTGGGTGACGGTTAACTGGTATGTGCCCGGCGACGCCCCGATGGTGAAGTATTGGCCCTTCTTGTCGGTTTTCAGTTCGAACTTGCGGCCAGTCTCCTTGCTGTAGAACTGCACCACTGCGCCGACCACAGGTTGGCCATTCTCGTCGACGACCTTGCCTTTCACAGTTGCCGTCTGACTCCAGGCTGCGGGCACCAGCAGCGCGCAAGCCAACATGAGAAGGACAGCGATGGTTAATTTCTTCATTTCAGCCTCCCGGCTTCACTTCCAGGATTTTAGGAATGCGCCAATGCCCCGAAGAGCGGCACGCGTTCACCTCTGTGCGGAGGCAGGAAGCTGGGCCGCAACATAGGGAATTGGATCCGGTGCTCCCGCGGCCTCAAAAGCACGCAGGCGGAGCACACAACTTTCACAGACGCCACAGGCGCGGTCTTCGCGACCGTAGCAGGACCACGTTAAATCGAAGGGAGCGCCCAATTCAAGGCCAAGCCTCACAATCTCGGCTTTTCGCATGGCGATCAAAGGGGTCAGGACCTCGATTCTTCCCTCTTTAGTGCCGGCGCGGATCGCCTGGTTGTAGGCGTCATAGTATGCCGGACGACAATCCGGGTAGCCAGAGCTATCCTGCTCCACAGCGCCAATCAGGATCTTCTCCGCACCCAGCACCTCCGCCCAGCTCACCGCTGCCGCCAGAAAATGCGCATTCCGGAATGGAACGTAGGTAACCGGAATGCTGGACCCAGGGGCGACTGGCGGCGTACCGGGGAAATGTTCGGCGGCTTCGGGAACTGCAATATTGGTATCGGTGAGGGCGGAGCCGCCGATCGCGGCGAATAGCGGGTTGCGTACGATCAGCCGGTCTTTGATACCCAGACGATCACAGATCGCCAGAAACGCGCGCCGCTCGCGCTCCTCCGTGCGCTGGCCGTAGCTGACGTGTAAAGCGGCAGCGTCGTAATCACGAGCCGCCAGCGACGCGCAGACACAGGAATCCATGCCGCCGCTCAGCAGCACAACAGCGCGAGGAGGGTTGGCGGAAGTGGTCAAGGCAGAACCCCGTGATTCTCAACTGCCCCACGCCCCGCCAAAAGCGGCGGAAGGCTGGGGTGCCCGATCAAATTGTAATCGGGGAAGTTGTAATCGGGTAATCGGGCTCGGGAAGGAGGTTGTAGGGTTTCAGATTTCCCGATTACCATTTACTTAGTTGGCCGTTTTGCACATTGCCGATGCTGATTACCGAAATCTACCGCTCCATCCAGGGCGAGTCATCGTTCGCCGGCATGCCTTGCACCTTCGTACGCCTCACCGGCTGCAACCTGCGATGCTCCTGGTGCGACAGCGAGTACACCTTCACCGGTGGCCAGCAGATGAGTGTGGAGGAGGTCGAACAGAGGGTTCTCAACCTCGCGCCTACTGGTCTGGTCGAAATCACTGGCGGCGAGCCTCTGCTGCAGGAGCGCGAGGTCGTCCCTCTGATCGAGCGGCTGGTTGGTCGCGGCTACACCATCTTGCTCGAGACCAGTGGCGAGCGCTCGCTGGAAAAAGTTCCGCCAGCGGTACACATCATTGCCGACGTGAAGTGCCCTGGCTCCGCTGAGGGTGGAAGCTTTCGCATGGAGAACCTTCGCTTCCTCGATGCCAACGACGAGATTAAATTTGTGCTCGCTGACCGCGCAGATTACGAATATGCGCGCGACTTCACCCGCCGGCATGGACTTGAGCAAAAGGTCGGGAGCGTCATCTTCTCTCCTGCATTTCGCAAGGACGCCAGCGGAGACCGCGACACCTCCCATTGCCTGCTCGATCCCCGCGAGCTTGCAGAATGGATCGTAGAAGACGGGCTTGAAGTCCGTCTGGGCCTGCAGATTCACAAGTTCATTTGGGATCCCGCTACGAAGGGTGTGTGAGCTCCAGAGAGCTCCGCGTGCTCTCCGATTACCTGATCATAATTTGGGGGATTACCCGACTCGAATCACTCGAAGTAGGTCGCGGTCGTGGTGTCCGTCTCCCAGACTCTCACTTCCTTGACGCGGACGCGGCCTTGGGTGGCTTCGCGCAGGCGGGCAGAAGCTTCGTCGTAGAAATACTTCGCCATGTTTTCGGCGGAGGGGTTCAGGGCCGTGAAGGGTGCGATGTCGTTGAGATATTGATGATCCAGCCGGTCGATGATCTCGCCCATGGCCGCCTTAAGGTCCTTGAAATCGTAGAGCAGGCCTATGTTGTCGAGCTGCTCACCGTGGAGTGTGATGCGAACCTTGTAGTTATGCCCGTGGGGATTTTCGCACTTGCCGCGATACCCGCGCAGCGCGTGGCCCGCGGCAAATGAGTCTTCTACGCTGACTTCGAACATGTTTCCTCTAGGTTAATTGTAATCGGCAACCTAGGAATCGCGTAATGTGAGCGCCATTCGGCCATTGCTATGGGCCAGCTTCTCTGAGGGTTAGCTAGGGATCAGGTTGGCGGGGGCAGTATAGAGGTTTCGAAGGAGGCGCATTTGGTTGATACGCCTCCTCGATTGCTAACTGAACTACTTCTGCATGTTCTTGATGAACCAGGAAACGTCGGGCGTTCCCCAGCCAGTCGTCAGGTCATATCCCGGAGCGGCGTTGAATCCGTCTTCTCCAAAGGCGCCTTCGGAGAAACGGTTATCCCCGACGGTTATGTCCTGGAAAGTATGCTTGAGCCGCCCGTGGTTCAGGTCATAGATCTTCGGGGTAATGAAGCCCACGGGACCACCGTTTGCCTGGTTCAATAGTGCAATGATTCCAGCCCAAGCCGGTGCTGCCGCGCTCGTCCCCCCGAATACGGCCCATCCCGGCGGGGATACATACCCTCGGTAGGCCATCACGCCGCCGTAAACCGCCGAGTTGAACGCTACGTCAGGATTCGATCGTCCCGAACCCGGGACTACGTTGCCCAGCACGGTTGGAAATGTAGAAGGAAGGCTCGCTTGGTAGACCGGTCTTCCGTACTGCGAGCTTACGCCTCCACCGGTGTTTGTTCCAAAACCGAGGACGTTGAATTCGTTCCACGCCGCCTCTCCGCCATAGCCTACCGGAATGCAACTGGAAGGAACCCCAGGCCTCACTGCTGTCGTGCATCCGTTCGGACCACCGTTGATTAGCACCAGACCCGTATTGCAGTTGGTGTTGGCAGGACAAGTAAAGGTCTTGCCCGAGCCCGGGGGACCTCCAAACTGGCCTCCATAGGGTTGTCCCTGCGTTCCGCCGGCGGCAAGATTCAGAGGGCTCGATGCTGGCCACGACGGAGTCAATTCGATGGTGCCGACCACAGGGGCCGCCTCGTTTGCTCCCCAGTCTCCGCTTGAGGCGATAATGGTCCAATTGTTGCTCGTAGCTGTCGTGTAGGCTTGATCGGCGCCAGCCTTGATGGTGGGGTCAACCAGTGTGCAGGGGAAGTTAAGACACCCGACTAGGTCGTCAGGCTCCCCAAAGCTTTGCGACATTATGCTCCCTACCAGGCCAGGCTGCCCGACCACAGCGAGTTCCGCTGTATTGAAGCTGGTATCGAAGCAGTCGTTAGCCACTACGAGCACGATCTTTGCTCCCGGTGCCATCGCGTGAGACATGGTCACGTCGAGAGTGGTTTCATTCGCCCATCCGGTGGCGCCACATAGACCTGCGTTAGGCGCAGTAGTGAGGTCCGCGATGGTTTTCACCGGACAGTTGTCGGACCCTGAGCCAGTCCAGGTTGGCCCACAGCGTATGTCAACCGTCGTAGCTGGGAGCCCAAATGTGGTGTCGAACAGGTCCAGGTCGGCCTGAATTGTCGGGCTGCCAAATGCATCGACGATCACGATTGTTGAACCTGTGCCGTCGAGGCCCTTCTTTCCCGTTGCTGGCGGAAAATCGTACGCCGTTTTCAGGAAATTGGGCGGGTAACACAATATTGTCCCGAGAGAGCCGCTAAAGCAGAACGGCACTCCGCCCACTGTATTGGGATCAAACGAGGAGTCGAGGGGATGTACCCGCACATCTGGATTGACGTGGCTTACCGGTGAGCCAGCCAGCGCTCGTCCTGTCAGCGCGATCATCACAACGACGCTACATAGCACAATTAGCAGTTTGGGGTTGCGCCGAGAGCTTTTCGACAGCCTTGTAACCAACAACTTCTGCATCGCTTGTTTCTTCCTTTCGTTAGTTTTCAATGCTTTGCGCGAGACCTATGGTGCTGACGGGCCCAAATGTGCGCTTAGGGACGACCGGTGGCTTTGGAGATACCAGCGACCTTGGATTTTGGGGACAGTTTGGTGACGGGACGCTACCAGCGGCGGTATCTAGTGTCAAGAGAAAAGCCCGTACTGGCTGTGGATTTTGAAGGATCAGGGCCCGACCGGCCCTTTGCAGGCAGCAGCCCGCACTCTCACGAGCGCCAAGCGGCAAAGGGAGCATTGACCGATACGCAGGCAGTCCCTGTTAGCACTCCGGCATCGCTTGAAGGAAAAGTTTTGATGTTTCCGGATCGCTCACGAGAAGAACGTTTCCACCTCGCTCAACTGCGTAGTCCGTCGATATGGCGGGAGGGAACTGAGGAACACACGGCCGTACTGTTTTTTCAGGATGCGATTGTCGAGCAGCGCCAGCACGCCGCGGTCATGCAATGAGCGAATCAAGCGGCCGAAACCTTGCTTCAGCGTGATCACGGCGGCGGGGACCTGATATTCGAAGAAGGCATTCCCGCCTTCTTCATCAATGGCCTTGATACGCGCGGCCACTACCGGATCGTTCGGCACGGCGAATGGCAGGCGATCGATGATCACGCAACTTAGCTGCTCGCCCTGCACGTCCACGCCTTGCCAGAATGAGGCCGTCGCGAACAGCACTGCGTTCGGCGTAATGCGGAATTCTTCCAGCAGAGCCATTTTCGGCGCAGTACCCTGCAGCAGCATGGGATATTCGAGTTCCCCCAGGAGGCGGTCGTGAATCTCGCGCATCTGCGCGTAGCTGGTGAAGAGCACAAAAGCGCGGCCCTCGGTGATCTCCAGCAGCTTGCGGATGCGTTCGGCCGCCTTGCGCGGAAAATCGGGCATGCGCGGATCGGGCAGGTCGGGCGGAATATAAAGGATGGCCTGATTTTCGTAGTCGAAATGGGAAGGAATCACCAGTTCGCGGGCGTGCTCGATACCCAGCCGGCTGCGAATGTAGTCATAACCGTTGCCTACGGCCAGCGTAGCGGAGGTGAGGACAGCGGTTTCGAGCTGCTCGAAGACCGTCTGTTGCAGGATCTGAGAGACGTCGATGGGGGTGGCAGTCAGAAAGACGTGCTGCACGCCGGAACGAGCTGGGGATACCGATCTTACCGTCTCGGCAGGCTCGAGCACGTCCTTGGTTCTCTCCCGGCGGCGGGTCATGCCTCCGCGGCGTTCGATCCAGAAAACGGTGTTACGATCCTGCGATTCCAGGATGAAGGAGAGCTGAACTCGCAGTTCCCCAGCGCGGCGAATGAGGTTGAAGATGTCCTCGGGCTTGGGATTGAGGGCTTCGAGTTCGGCTGCCAGGCGGCTGAGCGCGGCCATCAGACCAAGGAACTCGTCGCCGTTCTCTTCCAGAAATTCGCGGCGGTTATCGAAGGCGAAGCGGCCATCCCCCGCCGGAAGCAGGCTGAAAAAGAATTGCGATCTTTCCCGCAGGCTGCGGATGGCCGTCTGCAATAGCGCCGAGAGCAGCTTTTCGCGCTGCAGGATGGCTTCGGTGTCACGAAGGAGCTCTTCGATCCGCAATGTGCTGACGCTGATGCCGAAATAGCTTGACGCCACCTCTTCCAGTTCGTGCGCTTCGTCAAAGATGACTGCCCCGCATTCGGGAAGAATGCCGGCATCGGGCGCGCCGTCGGATGCCCGCTTGATCGCCAGATCGGCAAAGAAAAGATGATGGTTGACGATGATAATGTCGCTCTCCATCGCGCGGCGGTGCATTTCGGTAATGAAGCAGCGGTCAAAATGCTGGCACTTCTGGCCGGTGCAGGTCTCAGCGCGGGCATCGAGCTTGTCCCAGAGCAGGCTGGATTCGGGAAGTGCGGCCAGCTCGGCGCGATCGCCGTTCTCAGTGGTTTTCTCCCACTCCACTATCGCGCGAAAGTGATCAATTTCCTCCAGGCCGTGCAGGATCGGCTGTTCTGCAAGTTCGTAGACCTTTTTTCGGCAGAGATAGTTGTTGCGGCCCTTCATGTAACAGACGTGCAGTTCGCCCAGGACTTTCTGCAGAAATGGGATGTCCTTGTAGTAAAGCTGCTCCTGCAGGTTCTTGGTGCCGGTGGAGATGATCACGCGCTTGCCGGAGCTGAGTACCGGGACCAGGTACGCAAGAGTCTTCCCGGTGCCGGTTCCGGCTTCCACGATCAGGTGGCGCTTTTCGGCCAGGGCTTGCTCGACCGCCTGCGCCATCTGCAATTGGCCGCGGCGAAATTCATAAGCTGGATGACTTTTCGAGAGCAAGCCGCCTGGAGCGAAGAAGCCGTGGAGGGTAAAAGTGGCGGGTTGGGACGGAGCGGACAAGGCTAGTCTTTTATAACAGCGGGTGGGAGAACGAGCCACCGGCAGGCTCTTTTCTTTTGCTTTGGGACTTGTCTCACAGGAGGTCAACCTCCAAGTTGTCAACTTCCGTGAAATGCGAATCCCGCGACACAACCTTAAGTCCATGTTGCCGCGCAATAGCCGCAATCCAGATGTCGTTGTCCGGAATCGGGCGCCCCTTCCGGCGCAGACCAGACTTTATCTCACCAAACTGAACTGCGGTTCCAGCGTCACAAGGCAGGAGCATGAGTGTGGTGGAAAAACGCTTCAGCCGCTCGGTGTTCTCCTTCACTCGAGAAGAAGCAAGAGCCCCATACCAAAGCTCTCCCAGGACCGGTACGCACAAGAAAAGCTCAGAACAATTGTCCAGATAACCGGTAGCACACGGGTCGCCGGCGAACAACGCGATTACGACATTTGTATCGACTAAGGCTTTACCACTCACGTGGATCAATCTGTTCAGTGCCCGATTCTATCGCTTCCGCCATCTTGCGCAGATCATAAGCAGAAATTAGTCCAACGAATTGGAGCCACATCTTAGGATCGGTAGAACCTTTTTTCTGTGTTCCCTCTTGTGCGTACTCCTTCAGGTACCAATCAACCAGTGGGTGGTATATCTCAGGTATATCCCGCTTCTCCGGATACACCTTTCCCGAGCGTTGCGGATGCACCGGATCGCCAGGACGGAAAAGGCGGCGTCTTCCGCGGCCGCTGATGTGCAGCATTCGAATCTGCGCTGGATCTGGGGGATTGGAGGCAACTGCGTGGCTCACAATATGCTGACGCACCCCAGGCCGCCTGTCGTGAAACTCCTTCATGGCACGCTCATAAATCTCATCTAAGCCGAAGTCTTCCGCGCCGGGATTTTCTTTGTGAAGCAATGCCGTGGCAATCCATGCCTCATCCGCGACCCGTATACTCATAATTACCTCCAATAAGTACAAAATAAGATACAAATTTGGAGTTGTCAAGTACAACTCTCTACAATACGAATAATGTCCCCAACCATCGCCATTGTGGGCCGGCCTAATGTCGGCAAGTCCACGCTGTTTAATCGCCTGATTGGGTCGAGGCGGGCGATTGTCGGTGACGAGCCCGGCATCACCCGCGACCGTCTCTATGGCGTAGCGCACTGGCTGGGCCGCGATTTGCGCATCGTCGATACCGGCGGCATCGTTCCTGAAGACAAGGAAGTCATCCCGGCCGAGATTTTCCGCCAGGCGAAAGTGGCGCTGGCGGAAGCCGACGCCATCGTTATGGTGGTGGACGGCCGCAGCGAGCTGGCTGCACCCGACATGGAACTGTCCCGCTTGCTGCTGAAAACCGGCAAGCCGCTGTTCCTCGCGGTCAATAAAATTGACACGCTGGAATTGGAGCCGATGGCGGAGAGCTATCGCACGCTTGGGATCCGCGAGGTCTTCCCGGTTTCCGCGGAGCACAGCAACGGGGTGGCCGAGCTGCTGGACGAAGTGATTCGAGTTTTGCCGCCACCAGACGACCACGAGCTGCCTGCAACAGTCGAGACCAGCGCTTCCGAAGCGGGCCAGCAGGTCGAAGCCGAATATGAGCCGGACGCGGCTGAGCTCGATCTGCGCGAGACTCCTTCCTTTGAAGTTAAGGTCGCAATCATTGGCCGCCCGAATGTCGGCAAATCTACACTCTTGAATCGATTGACAGGGAGCGCGCGGGCGATCGTCTCGCCCATTCCAGGCACTACGCGGGACGCTGTGGACGAGTTGGTCCGAAATGAAGACCGGCTTTATCGGTTTATTGATACCGCCGGAATCCGCCGCAAGGGCCGCACCGAGCAGATGGCCGAAAAGCTCTCGGTAGTGATGGCCCGCAAGCACATGGAGGCGGCTGACGTCACCCTGCTGGTGATCGATGGCCTCGAGGGTGTTACCGCGCTCGATGCCAATATCGCGGGATACGCGCACGAAAGCGGCCGCTCAGTGATCGTAGTGGTCAATAAGTGGGACCTGGTGGTGGAGCGCGCGCGGCAACTGAAACAGAAGGAAGAGAAGTCAGCCACTTCGGCACGTCGCGCTGCCAATACTCCGCGCCGGGCGGCAGCGCAGGACTTGCGCATCGTTGCGGATCAGGCGGCATACGAGAGGCACGTGCGCGAGCAGTTGAAATTTCTCGGCTACGCGCCGGTAGTGTTTGTCTCCGCAGCAACTGGCCGGCACACTGAAAAGTTACTGCCGCTGATCGACGAGGTGGCGCGCGAACGGCGGAAACGCATCGCCACCGGCGAGATGAACCGCTTTCTCAAGAACGTCGATTTCGAGCGCGCACCCGTGCCGTTCAGCAAAAGAGTCCGCATCCTCTACATGACGCAGGCAGCCGTGGCGCCGCCAACGTTCGTGCTGTTCACCGACCGCGACGTGAAGCTGCATTTTTCTTACGAGCGCTATCTGGAGAACCAGATCCGGCGGGCATTCGGATTCGTGGGGACACCGATCCGGATCAAGGTGAGGCCGAGGCGAGGGAAACTGTAAGCCGGAAAACGGTAAGCGGTGAGTTTTCAAAACTAGCGTTCAGAAGTCAGAAGTCAGTAGTCAACAATAGCCTGCAGATCAGGCAACTCATTGCGGTGCCTTATTGCTGCCTGCAACTTACCGCTTACAACTTATCCAATTACAATTTGCTTTATGGTTGATGCCACGAGCGCAAAGGTCCGCCTGACGGAGACGGTGAAAGCGGCGGGTTGAGCGTCCAAGCTGAGTCCAGCGGTGCTGGACGCGGTGCTTGGGAAATTAGCCCGGCAGCATGACCCGAATGTACTGGTCGGCTTCGACAAAGCCGACGACGCCGGCGTGTATCAGGTCACACCCGAACTGGCGTTGGTGGAAACAGTGGATTTCTTCACGCCCATCGTGGATGACCCGTTTACCTTCGGCCAGATCGCAGCCGTCAATTCGTTGAGCGACGTGTACGCCATGGGCGGCAAGCCGCTAAATTCGCTGGCGCTGGTGTGTTTTCCGGAAAAGGGAGATCTGCCAATCCTGGAGCAGATTCTCGCCGGCGGCCTCTCCAAGATGATGGAGGCGGGCTGCACCGTGATCGGCGGCCATAGCATTCGCGATCCCGAAATCAAATTTGGATATGCGGTCACAGGGGCGATCCACCCGCAGCGAGTGCTGAAGAACTCGGACGCTCAACCTGGGGACAAACTCATCCTCACCAAGGCGCTGGGGACAGGCGTGATCTCCACAGCGATCAAGAATGGTAAAGCGGAAGAATCATGGATTCAGGCCGCGACCGGTTTCATGACGACGCTAAATCGAATTGCAGCGGAAGTAGTGACCACCGGCAAAGGCGGGGGGCCTTTCAGCGTGCACGCTATGACAGACGTCACCGGGTTCGGTCTGATGGGGCATGCGCGGGAGATGGCTCTCGGATCCGACGTCAGCATGGGTTTGTCTGCCGGCGAGATTCCGCTGATCGAAGGTGCGCTCGGATGCGTTCGGGGCGGCTTTATTCCCGGCGGTCTGAAAGCCAACCGCGAGTTCGCGGAATGCATGGTCGGATACGAGGAAGGGGTCAGCGAGGAGCTACGGATCTTGCTGTTTGACCCGCAGACTGCTGGGGGATTGTTGATCTCGGTGGATTCCGGCGATGCGGATGATTTGCTGCATGCGCTGCGGCATGCGGGTGTGACGGCCTCGCCGATTGGCGAGGTCCTGCCTTTGACGAAACCACTGATCACGGTAACGCCCTGAGAGCAGTCAGCAGCTCGAAATCCACCGATGCTTCGCTTCGCTCAGCATGACCCTTCCTGATCTGGACGCTCACCACCACGGCGTTTCTACTGGCGGCTGACTGCTCAGGGCTGGCCTCGTGCATAGCGACACGCGGGAGGCACCAGCAGGGTGACGGTTTCCGGTGCCACCGCGAGCGACGCCGGCAGCCGGCCCAGCGGCTCGCCATCCGCCTCGACGCGAACCAAGGAAGATTCGTTCGCGCGCGGATCTCCAGCAGCCAGCGGGCGGCAGCAGATCGAACTGGCGTGGGCCAGCTCGATTCCGCGAATCGGAAGATGCCAGTCCAGCAGCCGTCCGGCGATGAAGCGCAGGTAACGTGTGCGGCTGGAGGTTTTGAACAGAATCAACTGGAAGTCGGAGCGGTCCAGGCCGGCAGCCGGAGCGAGGCGCCGGACCACGCCTCCAAAGTTCCCGATTCGCACGGCCAGCAATTGTGTGACAGTTTCCCGCCGCGATGTGCCCATGGCTGGGTCGAAAAATTCCACTTCAAACCTGGGGAAGTGCTGCACAGCCCATTGGTGAAGGGCGGAGGCATAATATGCGGCCATACCGATCTGCTGCTTCATTCCCCAAGCCAAGCGATAAAAAAGCTCCGCATCCACGCCCAGCCCGGCAACGGAGAGGAAGTAGCGCGAATGCTGCGAATCGCGGTTCTGGTATTCGAGCTTTCCCAGCGCGACACGCTGTGGACTGGACTGCAACAACAGGCGCGCGGCGTGGACCGGCCGCCGGGGCAGGGCCAGGTCGTGCGCCAGCACGTTTGCTGTGCCCAGAGGAATGAGTCCCAGCGCCACCGGAAGGTCCAGCCCGACCAGTCCCTGCACAACGTCCTGGATGGTGCCGTCGCCTCCGCAGGCAATCACCGTATCCCAGCCCGCTAGGGCAGCCTCTCGAGCCTGCGCCGCAGCCGACTCGGAACCGCCGGTAATAGCCAGCCGGGTCTCTACCTCTGACGAGGTGAGTACCCGTGCCACAGCTTCAACATCGGCTAAACGCCGTTTGCGGCGGGTACCCGATTCTGGGTTGTAGAGGAGAAGCGCGCGACGCATTCGCTAGCAAGGATAACCGAGAGCCTGCGGATCATGCTCGCCGATGAAATGAAAATCGATTTCCCTGAGCTAATATTTGCGGGGGATGGATGAGGACTCAGGAAATCTATTATCCAGGGTTCACCCCCCGGCGGCTTACAATCGGAGTCTGATTCGATGACGCCAGCAGATTTTCGCCGCATCGCCCTAAGCCTTGAGGGCGCCGAAGAGGGTTCCCACATGGGGGCTGCCGATTTTCGGGTTGGCGGGCGGATATTTGCTACGCTCGCACATCAAGCCAGGGGGTACGGTAACCTGATGCTCACCCCGGAGGTGCAAGCCGAGTTTGTCTCTGAGTTGCCGAAGGTGTTTGTCCCGGTGGCAGGCGGGTGGGGCAGGATGGGAGCAACTCACGTTCGATTGTCGGAAGCAAATGAAGACTTGCTGGCGGGTGCTCTAAGAGCCGCCTGGAAGATTCGACTGGAGAAAAACGCAAACACAAAGAGCAAGAAGTCTGCTAAGAGCCGCAACAGGAGTAAGAAAATGTAGCGATTCAGCCGGCGTTGCAGAGATTCATGGTTGTGGATTCTGGCGGCGAGCGTAAGTGAGCAGAGCGATGCCAGCCAGAATGGCTACGCCGGCGATTTCCAGGACTGTCAGCAGCGCCGGATTCGATTCGCTGATCGGCCGAGCGCTCAGCAGGATGCGGCCATGCTCGTTGGGATCGTAGCGAACCTGAACCTTTGTGCCCGGACGCAGGCGGTTGGCGCGCGCCTCCATGCTGACGCGGTCACCTGATTTGTAGCCCAGCTCGGCGCTGGAAACATAAACCCGCCCATCGAGCGAGTAGCGCACCAGCCAGCGTACGACGTAAACCGTCTGGTGCCAGAACAGCAACTTCTCAGTGGTTTGATAGATGTTGGCCCCGATGACCTGTCCATCCACGGTCGGCAAGTTGTGAACGAACTCCCAGTTGCGATAGGTATTCAGTCCAGCGACGACTGAGAGCACCAGCGCGAGCAGCAGCAGGCTGTAACCGAGGAATTCGATGTTCTCACGGGCGCGGGGGGTCATAGCTAAGAATTCATGATATTCCCTCACTTAGAGAGGGTTTGGGATGTAATTCAAATACATAGATGCTTCGCCCGCAGCGGGCTCAGGGATGACCCACCTTCCTGCGAACGAAGCCCCTGCGCCACATAAGGCCCGAGTCCCGGGTGGTTATAATTCTATTAATGCCCACCAAGGTTGACCCGCAGCAGCAGGTTGAGGCCCTGCGCGAGCAAATTCGACATCACGAGTATCGCTATTACGTTCTTGACGATCCCGAGATCAGCGACGCCGAGTTCGATCTGCTCATGCGGGAACTTAAGTCGCTGGAGGCCAAGTACCCCGAACTGCAGGCGCCCGACTCTCCCACCCAGCGTGTCGGCGGCAAGCCACGCGAAGGCTTCGTCAAAGTGGAACATTCCTCACCCATGCTCTCGCTCGACAATGCCTACAACCCGGAAGAGTTACGCGACTGGGAGAGAAGGGTGCATGAACTGAGCGGGCAAAGCACGGTCGAGTATGTCTGCGAACTGAAGTTGGATGGCCTCTCCATGGCCCTGGACTACTCCGGGGGAAGGTACCAGCGAGCGGTCACCCGCGGCGACGGCAGCGTGGGGGAAGAGGTCACGCCCAACGTGCGCACGATCCGTTCGGTGCCGCTTGTGGCTGACCTTGGCAACTCCGGACTGCCAGAAGCGTTCGAGGTTCGCGGTGAAGTGGTCATGCCGCTCAAGGCTTTCGAGCGAATGAATGAGGAGCGCGAGCGGCAGAATCTCGCCAAGTTCGCCAATCCGCGCAATGCCGGGGCGGGAGCCGTACGGGTTCTCGATCCTTCCATCACCGCCAGCCGACAGCTGGATTTCTTCGCCTACTCGCTGCTGGTCGCTGGCAAGGTTTACCTCCCCAAACAATCGGACGCATTGGAAGCGCTGTCGAAGGCGGGCTTCAAGGTGAACCCGCGGTGGCGAACGGTGAAGAACCTGGAAGAGGTTCAGCGCTACATCGAAGAATGGGAAGGCAGGCGGGAGAGCCTGCCCTATGAGATCGACGGCATCGTGATCAAGGTGAACCAGGTTCCGCTGCAGCAGCGGCTGGGATTCACCGGGAAGGCGCCGCGCTGGGCAATCGCCTACAAATACGCGGCCCGGTCCGGCGTAACACAGGTTGAGGATATTAAGGTGTACGTAGGGCGGACCGGAAAGCTCACGCCGGTTGCTCACTTGAAGCCGGTGCCTATCGGGGGCACGACCGTCAGCCGGGCGACACTGCACAATCAGGACGAAATCGAGCGCCTGGGGGTGAAGATCGGCGACTGGGTGATGGTGGAGCGCGGCGGCGACGTCATCCCCAAAGTCGTAAAGGTGATCGAGGACAAGCCGAGGGGTCAGCAGGAATTTGACATGCCTGACCGCTGTCCGGTGTGCGATAGCCACGTCGTGCGCGAGGAGGGAGAAGTCGACTCCCGGTGCGTGAACGCCAACTGCCCGGCAAAACTGCACGAGACGATCCGCCATTTCGCCTCGCGCGGGGTGATGAATATCGAAGGCATGGGCGATGCGCTGGTCAATCAGCTCGCCGAGCGCGGGCTGGTGAAAAATGTGGCGGATATCTACCGCCTGACCCTGGACCAGCTCATAGGCCTGGAGCGCATGGGCAAGAAGTCGGCGCAGAATGTGCTGGATGAGATTGAGGCTTCGAAGAAGCTGCCGCTGGAGCGCGTAATCTACGGGCTGGGGATCCGTTTCGTCGGGGAGCGCACTGCGCAGTTTCTGACCGAGCACTTCGGCTCTTTGGATGAACTGATGAATGCAAGCCTGGAAGAGCTGGAAGAGGTGAACGAAGTGGGACCGCGCATCGCGGTAAGCATCCGTGAGTTTTTCGATGAACCCAAGAATCGCGAGCTAGTGGAGCGATTGCGGGAGGCCGGGCTTCAGTTTCAGGGCAAGAGGAAGGAGCGCGGGACTTCGCTGGCGGGCAAGACCTTTGTACTAACCGGCACGCTGGCAAATTACAGTCGTGACCAGGCGAAGAAAATGATAGAAGATGCGGGCGGGCGGGTGTTGGGATCGGTGAGCCGCAAGACCGACTACGTGGTGGCGGGAGAAGAAGCCGGATCTAAGCTCGACAAGGCGCGGGAGTTCGGGGTCCGTGTCATCGATGAGCAAGGGATGCTCGAACTTGTGCGCTCGGGTTCTTGATCGGCCGGACCCGGTGAGAGAATTCAAACGGAGGAAGGAAGCGTGCTGCTGATTTCTATTCTGCTGGCGCTGTTGCCACTGGTGGGAATTGCCTGGTTTCTGATCACAACCCCAGGGCTGACGGTCGACAACCTTTTTACCACGCTCATCCTGTTGGGCATCTCCAGTATTTTCGGAATCAACGTACTCATTGAACTCTACAAGCGCGGCCTGCTGCCGTTCCTGAAACCAAAGCTGGAGGCCGCAGGAGTGGCAGGATATGCAACCAGCGCCAAGGGCCTGGGAGCGGTAGCACTGGCATCCGCCAATGGCGTGCTGCGGGAGAAATGCTTCATCCAGAGCGTGGATTTTTACGAAGCCTCGGTGGGGCAGCACGACAAATCCGTAGTCATGCTTCGCCCCGATGGTGCCAAGGCGGACAAGATGGTGGTTTTTCTCGGCGACGTTCGCAATGCCCTGCAACCAGGGACGAAAGCCGTGATCACGTACCGCGCCGAACAGGAAGGACATGCGCTGCTGAGCCGGGATTACGCGTAAGAGAGCAATCAGCAGTCAGGAATCAGCACTTAGCCACAACACTTAGCAGGAGTCCTTTTCCGCGGCTAGCCCTCATGCCGTGAATGCCCGCGATCCGAGACCCCCGGATGTTAAACTCAATGCTTGCCCAGTCGCCGACCAGCCAGCCCTATGATTACCGGCCGACGATAGCCTCATGATCGCCCAATGAGTGATGTTCGACGTGGTCTCATCATCGTCAATACCGGTCCGGGCAAGGGCAAGACCACGGCTGCCATGGGCACCGCACTGCGCGCCGTGGGCAATGGCATGCGCGTGCTGATGCTGCAGTTTCTGAAGGGCTCGTGGCACTATGGCGAGCTCGATGCGGTGAAGGCCTTCGGGGACCGCTTCGTGATGAAGCAGATGGGCCGAGGCTTTGTGAAAGTAGGCGGGACGGAAACCGATCCCGAGGATATCCGGCTGGTGGAAGAAGCCTGGACGGAAGCCGAAAAGGCGATCCTGAGCGGCGAATGGGACCTGGTGGTGCTGGACGAAATCAACTACGCCATCAGCTACAGGATGCTCGACCCGGCACGAGTGGTGGAGGTCCTGAAGCGCAAGCCGGAGATGGTGCACGTAATCTTGACCGGCCGCAATGCGCATCCGACAATTGTCGAGCTTGCCGACACGGTGACCGAGATGCGCGAGGTCAAGCACGCCTATCAGAAGGGCATCATGGCGCAGCGTGGGATCGAGTACTAGGATCGGGTGATCGGGCAAGTTGCAATCGGATAATCTGACGATGGGTGATTGAAGATCGGGTGATCGGGGGAAGCAGGATCGAACTGATTGCTAAGTGCTAGTTGCTAATTACTGCTGTTATGGCTTGGTTCAGACGAGAATCCGGCGCGATTGATACTTCGGGCGAGAAGAAGGTGAAGACCGAGGGTCTATGGGTGAAGTGTGACAACTGCCGGAAAATTATCTGGAAGAAAGATCTCGACGCCAACCTGAACGTCTGCCCCTATTGCGACAAGCACTTCCGCATCGACGCGCGCACCCGGCTATCGCAGCTGCTCGATGATGGGGTGTATCACATCGAAGATGACAATCTGATCAGCACCGATCCTCTGAAGTTTTCTGACCTGAAGCCCTACGCGGGACGCCTCCGGCAGGCGCGGAAAGATACCGGCTTTACCGACGCGACCATTAACGCTCGCGGCACGCTGCAAAGCCGCCCAGTGATCGTCAGCGCCATGGAGTATTCCTTCATCGGCGGAAGCATGGGCACGGTGGTGGGTGAGGTGATCACGCGTGCGGTTGAGAAGGCCACCAATGAGCGAATCCCATTAATCGTGGTTTCAGCTTCCGGTGGTGCGCGGATGATGGAGGGCGTCGTCAGCCTGATGCAGTTGGCGAAGATCTCCGCCGCCCTGGCACGCATGGACGACGCTACGGTGCCTTACATCTCGGTGCTCACCGACCCGACCACCGGCGGCGTTACCGCTTCCTACGCCATGCTGGGAGACCTGAATATCGCCGAGCCGGGTGCGCTCATCGGATTTGCCGGGCCACGAGTAATCGAGCAAACGATCCGTCAGAAGCTACCCGAAGGCTTTCAGCGCAGCGAATTTCTTCTGGAACACGGCATGCTTGACGCCGTGGTGCACCGCAAGGATCTGAAGTCCTATATTGCACGCGCGCTCGACTGGATGTCGCCCAACGGCCGGACTAGGTAATGCGAGGCTCAAGATCGCCAGCCCGGCGCGCGACTTGTGGCCGGGTTCCTCGAAACTGCTAAGCTGAAAATCACATGGCACCCAGCTACCAATCGGCAGTGGAGCAGTTGTACGAACTGGGACACGAACTGGCGAGCACGCCGTCCCACAAGTTCGATCTGGCCCATATGCGCGTGCTGCTGCGGGCATTAGGCGATCCACAGCGCAATTTCCGTTCGGTGCTGATCGCCGGAACCAATGGCAAAGGTTCAACCGCAGCTACCCTGGCGTCTATTCTTCAGGCCGCAGGTCATCGCACGGGACTGTACACTTCTCCGCACCTGATGCGGGTAAACGAGCGCATCCGCGTCGATGGGAAGGAAATCACCGAACCCGATTTTGCCTTGAGCCATGACCGCACCGAGCATCTGGCAAACTGGCTGGTCTCCCGCGGGGAACTTCCATGGCATCCCAGCTTTTTCGAGATGCTGACCGCGATGACCTTCGAGCATTTCGCGCGTAGCGGAATCGAGATCGGCGTGCTTGAGGTCGGCATGGGCGGAAGGCTCGATGCCACCAACGTGGTGGAACCGCTAGTTTCGCTAATCACCGATATATCTTTAGACCATCAGAAATTTCTCGGTAACACGATTGCTGAAATTGCCGCCGAGAAGGCCGGGATAATTCACGAGGGTGGACTGGTCGTGACTTTGCCACAGCATCCGCAAGCCAACGACGTGATTGGCCGAGTTGTGCTGGAACGCAATGCCACGGCAGTCAACGCTGCCTGCTACGTGCCACCTGTGACGCCCGGGGTAGCGGGAACGGTGTGGGATCCGCGCCGCCAGGCGGAGCACTGGGCGAGGAGCCGATATCCCCTCCAGGTGATGGGGAAAGAAATAACGGTGGATTCGCCGCTCGTGGGGCGGCATCAGTTGCGTAACCTGGCGCTGGCGATTGCCGCGGCCGAGGAGCTGAACCGACTTGGAATCTCGATCAGTCCCGATGCAATTGAGCGAGGAATTCGCGAGACCCGCTGGCCGGGAAGATTCCAGGTCATTCCACCCAGCTCGGGCTTGCCGGAGATGGTTTTCGATGTAGCTCACAATCCCGCCGGAGCATGGGCATTGCGCGCCGCACTTTCGGAGCGCTTCGAGGGTCGGCGGATCACTTTGCTCTTCGGTGTGCTGCGCGATAAGGCAGTTGGCGAAATTGCCGAAATCCTTTTTCCGCTGGCCGAGCAGGTGATCGCGACGGGGGTAGACAATCCGCGGTCAGCCAGCCCAGAGGAGATATGGGACGCCGCAGCAAAGACCGGGGCGGAAGTTGCTACTGAACCAGAGTTCGGCAAAGCTATGGAATTAGCCGCCAAAACCGCCACGACCAGCGGATTGCTAGTGGCGACGGGATCGATTTACCTGGTTGGAGCAGCCTTGCAGTGGCTAAAGAGCCGCTGAGCGGAAAAAGAAGTTGCGGCAATAAATTTCCCGTCAGCTGATACGCAGGTTTCGGCACAATTTCATTATTGAGAATCTTCAAATGCGGCATCCAGTGCGGATTCTGCTGGGTTTTGCACATTGAGAGTGGGTTCCCGGATAGGGAATATGCGGTTGGGAGGTAGCTCATATAAGCAAAACATGCGCCAAGAGCGGCTTTTGCCCAGAATGAA
>Ga0187776_10000319_pt1 | contig 23464 bp, 23 predicted proteins | sample 0216_BV02_MP12_2_FD_132426 | JGI IMG/M metagenome (GOLD analysis project Ga0187776, IMG submission 132426) | Tropical peat soil microbial communities from peatlands in Department of Meta, Colombia - 0216_BV02_MP12_20_MG | ecosystem: Environmental > Terrestrial > Soil > Wetlands > Peat | place...
TGACGGCCGCGCACGCCTCCGCGACGGCGCGGTCGGAAGCCGATGCGCCGAGAATCAGGATCTCGGGGCGGAGCCGGCTCGCCTCGGCCACGGCTTTTGCGGGATTCCCGGCCTCCGCCACGACGTCGAGGCCGTCCGCGCGAAGCCACGACCGCAGCCCCTCGCGAACGACCGGCTGAGCGTCTGAGACGACGGCGGTCAGCCGCGCCGTGAGCATCGCCGGGCGAGGATGGTGAAATCCGCCGTCTCGGACCGGTCGAGAATCCGCTCCGTGGCTGAAATCCGCGCGATATTCGTCCACTCGAAGGGTGTCTTTCGTCCGGTGCTCATCTCGGCGTTCGCCCGGACGGCGCGCGTCGCCGCACCGGAACCCGGCGGCGCACGACGAAGGTCGCGGCAGCGGCGGTTGCGAGCGCCAGCAGCGTGAGAAGCACCGCGCGCGAAGCGTCTGCCGGCCGCGATGCGTTCGCAACCGGGGCCGTTTCGGCCGTGAACGGCGACAGCACCCGCGCGGCGCCGGCTTTGACGCTGCTCAGGACGCCTACGTGATGCTCATGGCTCACGGCATGCGGAGCCCCGCTCGGGCGCCGGTGCACCGGCGCCTGCTTTGGAGTCGCCTCCGCCTTCGGCGGCGCGACGACGGTGACGGCCGGCGCCGAGAGCGACCCGGTTGCAACCCGTGCCGCTGTGGCGGGCTGCCGATGGCGCGGGCGGGACGGTTTCCGAGAAGCTGCAGCGCCCTTGCCGTGCGCCTGCGGCAGCGCGGTCGGCGCGGGCGCTGCTCCTTGTTGATCCGTGTTACTGGTGTTCGTCGCGTCCGAGTTGCCCACGGCTCCGTTCGTCTGGGCGACCGGGCCGTCCTTGCCCGGGCTGTCGTTCCGCACCGTGATCACGAGGTTGCCGGCCTCGTCTTGGCTGGCAGTCACCGTCGAGCCTGCGTCCTGACCGGTCGTCGCTGCGTTGTCGCCGCCGTTCTGTGTGGTGGATGAACCGTTCGTGGCGTTCGACGTGCCGACCGTGACGTTGTTCTGGGTGATCGGGCCGTCATTCCCCGGGCTGTTCTCTCGCACGATCACGACGACGTTGCTCGGTTGCTGCTGTGCGGCGGTCGCTGCCGAGTCGGCGCCCTGATCCGTCGTTGCCGATGCGGCGGGGCTCGGCGTCGGCGTGTCCGTCGCAGCCGGTGTTGGCGTTGCTGCCTGGGGGGCGCTCTGACCTGTTGTCGCCGTAGCGGTCGGGTCTTCATACGGCGTGCCGGCGGTAGCCGCACCCGCGATGTCGCCTACTTCGGCAGACGCGGCGGGCTGTGTGGGCGCCGGGAGCTCCGGAGGGGACGTTGCGAGGGCCGTGGGGGCGACGATTCCGCAGGCCGCGAGCGCGATGATTACAGCCGCCCCGGGCCGCAGCACGGACCGTCGAGACAGAAACCGGATGCAGGGGCTCGACTTCAAGTCGAGAATGAACGTAACAGCTTTTCTCGCGTAAATCAAGTAATCTTTTCGTAGATGTAAGCCGTAGAATAAACTGTGACAGTGGGAAAACACGGATCGATAGTTTGCCGGACGATTTTTATGCTTGATTTCAACGGACGTAAGCTGCTCGTAGCCGGACGATCGGCCGGAAGAGCGCTCTGCTCGTGGAGTTCCGCGTCCAGGCGACCTGCAAATCGGGGATTTCAGCACTCGACGAGGAGCTCGGCGGGAAAGGATTGCTTTTCGTTTCGCGCCTAGTGCGCTATGGTCCGCGAGCACGTGCCGTCGCGGGGAGGGTTCGCTTGCCACAACGCGTCACGAGCGGTTCACCCGAGCCGAAACCGGCTCAACTTCGAGCGCTCTTGGCACTCGAGTCCGAGCCCGGTGCCTCTCTTACCAGAAGCGACTACGAGCGACTCACCGCAGTCGGTCGGTCACAGGCTGCACAGGACCTGTCCGAGCTGGTTTCGGCCGGCCGGTTGGTTCGTGTGGGCGGCGGGCGCTCCACCCGATACGTGCTTCCGTACGAGCCTGCTGCGCAACGGCGTTGGACTCCCGATCGGATCCGCCGGGAGCTCGACGCGTTCTGCGCCGACCGCATCGCCTGGCCGACAGCGAGCGAGTTCAAGTCCGCGGGACGTGGGGACCTGTACGTTGCCGCCAGTCGGTACGGCGGCGTCGCCCACTGGGCGAACGAGCTCGGGCTCCAGCGCTTCGACCGCACGCGGATGGTGGCCGCTGCGACGCGCGCGCCCGTCCGGAGCCGGCTCGCGTGGGGCCTTGCGGGCGCGCTCGTGACGCTGCTCGTCGCTGCCGCGGCCGTGGCTGCCGTCGTCTCGACCCACGACTTCGGATCGAGCGGCAGTACGGGAACCGAGTCTTCCGCCAAGTTCCAGTCCACGCCCGAGTGGCTCCGACCGTTGCACGGAGTCTCGTCGCCGGTTGCCGAGGCGCGGGACCGTCCGCTCGCGCATAAGGGCGTCGCGAAGCCGACCACGAGACCCGCGCCCCACGTGCAGCGGAGGCCCGCGCTGCAGACCGTGTCCGCGCACACGGCAGGGACGACGCGCAGGACGTTCGCGGCTGTTACTCCGCATGACGGCGGTCCGGCGGCGCTTCCGGCCCCGACGGGAGCTTCGGCTCCGAGCCCGTTGAAGGCGCCGTAGCATGACCCGTTCGACTGCAGCCGCCGCGGTCGCGCTCGCCTTCTTCCTCGTGTTCGCCGGGACCGCGTCGGCGTCGCCGCCGACGATCAGCTACTCGATCGACGGGATCTCCGGCAACAACGGCTGGTACCGGGGGAGCACTCACGGCGACAACGTCGTGCTGTTGTGGTCGGTGTCCGGTGCGACCTCGTCCGACTGCGTCGCGGCCGTCACGATCCCTGGACCCACGACCGGCTCGACGCAGACCTGCTCGGCGGCGAACGACTCTGGCAGCATCACGGTGGTAACGAGCCCGTTGAAGATCGACTCCACGCCGCCGACGGGCGTCACCGCGAGCTTCTCGCGCGGCCCCGACTTCAAGGGGTGGTACAACCACCCGGTCACGATCAGTTGGAGCGGGACCGACGCCACTTCCGGCATCGCCGGCTGCTCGTCGGTGACCTACCAGGGCCCGGACAACGGGGCGGCGACCGTCGTCGGCGGCTGTACCGACCTCGCCGGCAACAGCACCACTCAGCCGGTCCAGCTGGCGTACGACGCAACTCCGCCGGTGCTGAGCAAAGTCACGGAACGGAGCACTGCCTCCTCCGACGTCCTGCGCTGGAGCTCGTCGAGCGCCACCGACCGCGTCGTCGTCCGCCGCTCGGTCCGTGGAGGCAAGGCGCGAACGACTGTCTTCGACGGCAAGGCCGGCGGCTTCACGGACGAGAAGGTTCGCCCCGGTACGGAGTACGTCTACTCGGTGCAGTCGTTCGACCAGGCCGGGAACGCCTCGCGCGTCGTCTCGATCGCCGGGCTGCCGAAGGTCCTCGAGCTGCAGAAGAGTGAGGTGACTCGCGCGGCGGCCACGCCGATCCTCCGTTGGAATCGCGTACGTGGCGCCGGCTACTACAACGTGCAGCTGTTCCGCGGCTCGAAGCGCATCTATGCCGCATGGCCGACGACGCACCAGGTCGGTCTGCCGACGACCTGGAAGTGGTCCGGTCACCGCTTCCGGCTGACGCCGGGGCGGTACCGCTGGTTCGTCTGGGCCGGCTTCGGTCCCCGCGCCCTCGCGCGTTACCGCAGCGTCGGAAGCGCGACCTTCGTGGTGCCGCAGTCCTAACCTCGGTCCCGTGTGCGTACGATCCCGCCATGGACCCAGACCACGCGCGCGAACTGCTCCAGACGGAACGCGATCGCATAGAGCGGGCGCTCATCACCCGCGATCACCAGGACGACGCCGAGGAGGCTGACGACCTCGATCCCGGGAACCTCGGCACGGACCTCTACCAGGACGAGTTCGACGAGGGGCTCCGCGTCGACCTCCAGGCTCAGCTCGACGCCGTCGAGCGCGCCGAGCAGCGGCTCGAGGCGGGCACGTATGGGCTCTCGGTCGAGAGCGGCAAGCCGATTCCCGACGCGCGCCTGGAGATCTACCCGACCGCCGAGCTGACCGTCGAGGAAGAGCAGGCTCGCGGCGGGTCTTGAACCCGCCTGCAGCTCCCTGCCTCCTAGGGCGGGTGAACCGGCCGGCTAGGCGAGCCCGAACCAGCGGGTGCGACGGCTCGACCCGAACCGCTTCTTCTCGGCGACGAGCTCGGCCGAGGGGGCCCGGAAGATCCCGGTCTTCTCCGGACCGGAGAGGAAGTCGATGTCGACCCGCGCGACCCGCCCCTCCCCGAACTCGATGTAGCACGCGCCGCGCCCGTCGTAGGGCGGCGGGTGCTCGCCTCCGCGTTGCACGGCCAGCAGCACCTCGGCGACGACGCGTGCGGCGCCCTCGGCGAACACGCCGGCCTTCGGCACGCCCGCTGTCGTGACGTCTCCCACCGCGTACACGCCCGGGTACCGCGTCGCGAGCGTCTCCGAGCTGACCGGGATGTACCCGTCCTCGGTCATGCCGCTCGCGATGACCACATCGGGCGCGCGGTGCTTCGGGACGCCGAAGAACAGATCGAACGGAAGCTCGCGCCCGTCGTCGAGCACCGCGACGCTGCCCGAGTCGATCGAGGTGATGCGCGTCCCGCCGACCCAGTCGATGCCGCGCTCGGAGAAGGCGGAGAGCAGCGCCTTCGAGGTGTCGGGCGACGGCGGGATCGGCGTCGGCAGGGGAGAGACGAAGGTGATCTCGGAGTCGCCGCGCACGCCGCGGTCGCCGAGGTAGTCGTGCAACAGCAGCGACGCCTCGCTCGGCGCGGGCGGGCATTTGTACGGCGCGCCGCAGATGCCGACAACGATCCGTCCGCCATCGAAGGACGGCAGCTTCGCCGCGAGCGTCTCGGTGCCTGCGGTCGAATAGAACTCGTCCACCTCGGCCAGCCCGGGAGTCGCGGCGACGTCGTAGTCCGCGCCGAGCGCGACGACGAGGACGTCCGCTTCGTGGCTGCCTCCGCCCGTCCGGACCGTCCGGGCCTCGGGATCGATCTCCAGCACGGTCTCCTGGAGGAGCTGCACGCCCGACTTGGAGAAGTCCGTGTACGGGAGGCGGACCGCGTCCATCGTCGTGCGCCCGAACAGCACGTCCAGCTTCGAGTAGCCGAAGACGAACGCGTCGCTCTGGTCGATCAGCGTGACCTCGAACGGCTCGCCCGACTCCGACAGCATCGTCGCGAGCTCGAGGCCGCCGAAGCCGGCTCCGAGAATGAGGACGCGCATCGGGCGATCCTACGCGGTCAGGCTGAGCGGAGCGTGTTCGCGATCACGCGGGCGTAGATGCGGCACCCGTAGGGCCATGGGTGCGTCCCGTCGGACAGCATCTTGTCGGTCGATTGCCCGTACCAGTCGGCGAGGTGCGCCGACGGCCAGCCGCGCACCCAGTTGACGAGCGCCTGGTTCGACTCGTCCTGCCAGCTCGTGGAGTTGCGGACATTGACGACGACGATGTCCGGGATCCCGCGCAGCGCGTCCCGTAGCCGGATGAGGTCGCGGAACCAGAGCGGACCGTTGTTCCCGACCTGGAGCACGATCGCCTTCGGCAGGCGGTGGTGCTTCCGGAGGTGGTCGAGCTCCTTGATCGTGTCGTCGATCTGCCGCCCGACGGTGGCGTCGACGCGGACGCGGTGGTGGAGCGCCACCTCGAGCTCGCTCGAGCAGTCCAGCATGACCGAGTCGCCGAGCGCGAGCATGCGCACCGGCAGCGGGCCGAGCTTTTTCTGCCCTTTCGTGGCGGCGGGGCGCGGTGTGGGCAGCGGCGGCAGCGCCGCCCTCACCGGCTGCGGGTTGACGTAGCCCGAGACCGGGTTCAGCGCCTTGGGGACCACGAAGAGGACCGCGAAGGCTGCCGAGAGGACCAGCGTGCTCGCGGCGATCAGCTCGAGGCGCCGACGCGGCGCGTGCCTGGCGAGCCGCTGCTGCAAGGCCCCGGTGCGGATCGGCTGCTCGACGTAGCGGAACGACAGCGCCGCCGCGGTGACGACGATCACCGCCTGCAGCACGACCACTCCCGGGCCTGTCCACGAGATGTCGACGCCCGGCCGCAGGAGCAGGACGATCGGCAGATGCCAGAGGTAGATGCCGTAGCTCCGTTCGCCGAGCCAGCGCAGCGGTGCGACCCCGAGCGCCTCGCCGATGCCGGTCGCCGGATGCGCCACCGCAGCGATCAGGACGGCGAAGCAGAAGGCGGCCGCCACGTCGCCACCGTGCCAGAGCGTGGGGCTGAAGTCCTGCATCTGCCGGAAGAGGAGCACCGTCGTCACGAGCGCCGCGATGCCGAACAGCTCGAGCAGCGGCACTGCGCGCCGCAGCCGCTCGATCGCCGGCCAGACGAGCGCGAGCAGAATCCCCATCAGCAGCAGGAACGCCCGCGTGTCCGTCCCGTACCAGACGCGCGACGGGTCGGCCTGTTTGTAGAGGAGCCATGAGAGCGCTGCCGAGCCGGCGAAGCCGGCGGCGATCACGTACGGCAGCCGCTTCCGTCCGAGGAGCACGAGCCCCGGCACGAGCAGCAGCGGCCAGATCACGTAGAACTGCTCCTCCACGGCGAGCGACCACAGGTGCTGGAGCAGCGACGGGTTGCTCATTCGCACGAAGTACGAGTGGTTCGCCAGGATCAGGTGCCAGTTCGTGTAGTAGAGGAGCGAGCTGACTGCGTCGCCGCGCGTCTTCGCGAGGCTGCTGCGCTGGAAGATCGCATCCAGGATCAGCGTCGCGAGCACCACGACGACGAGCGCGGGGAAGAGGCGGCGCGCGCGCCTCGCCCAGAAGCGGCGGAGGTCGATCCGGTTCCGCGCGTCCCATTCGACCAGCAGCAGCGACGTGATCAGGTAGCCGCTGAGCACGAAGAAGAGGTCGACACCGAGGAAGCCGCCCGGCAGCCAGCCGTTGCCGTCCGCATGGGGCCTTGCGTGGTAGAGGAAGACGCCGATGACGGCCAGCGCGCGCAGGCCGTCCAGCCCCGGGCGGTAGGCGAGGTGCGGTCCTGTTTTCGTGGCCGGTCTAGGCATTTTCGGCCAGCAGCTTAGGGTCCGTTTCGGCGAGTCGCCACGATCTCGGCGACGACCCCCATGAGGCATTGTGCCGCGTTCGCGAGCGCGCGGTCGCGGCCGCAGCGTTCGATGAGCGAAACCGCTTCGACAGGGCTCTCGGCTGCGACCTCTCCGGCGACGACAAGCGCGTCCACTCCGGTTGCTGCGGCGCGGGCGAGGACCCGGCCGACGACCTTGCCCGTGAAGGAGGTCTGGTCGAGCCGCCCTTCGCCTGTGACGACGAGATCCGTCTCCTGGAGCCGCTCGTCGAGGCGGAGCCGGTCCGCGACGAGGTCGAAGCCCGACACGAGGCGGCCGCCGATCGCCGCGAGTCCTCCCGCGAGCCCTCCCGCGGCGCCGGCGCCCGGGAGGTCGGGTACGTCGAGTGCCTCGAGCCGCTCGCGCAGGATGCGCACCTGCTCCGCGGTCGCTCCTTTCTGCGACGCGAAGACGCCGGCGGCGTCGAGGAAGCGCGCCTGCACGTCGCAGGCCACCTCGAGCGGCGGGAGCTGCGGTGGTAACGCCTCGACCGCTCCGACGCCGCCGTCCGTCGAGGCCACGCCGCCGACGGCGACGACCACCTGATGCGCGCCTGCCGCTACCGCTGCCGCGAGGGGCTGGCCGACGCCACGGCTTGTCGCGCGCAGCGGGTCGTTCCCCCGAGGCCCGCCGGCGAGGGAGAGCCCGCACGCGCGGGCGGCCTCGATCAGCGCTGTCCCGTCTTTCTCGAGCCGCCAGGCAGCCTCCACCGGCTCTCCCAGAGGGCCGCTTACTGCCGTCAATCGGTTGCCGCCGCCGAGCACGTCCAGCGTCCCCTCGCCGCCGTCCGCGAGCGGCAGCTCGACGACGGCGCAGCCTGCACGGGCGGCTCCCGCCGCGATCGCCGCCGCCGCCTCGCGCGCAGTCAGCGTGCTGCGGAACTTGTCGGGGGCTGCCAGCACGTGCATCAGGCCGCGATTCTCGCTACCGTTCCTGACGCACTAGCACTACGAGCGAGTACCGGTTGCGCGTCCGTTCGCGCCTCCTGTCCGTTCAGAACTTCCGCGGAGGGAGGTGTTCATATGGCAACCGGAACCGTCAAGTGGTTCAACGATGCGAAGGGGTACGGCTTCATCACCCCGGACGAGGGCGGCAAGGACGTGTTCGTCCACTTCAGCGCGATCGCGGGCGATGGCTTCAAGACGCTCACCGAAGGCGCGAAGGTCGAGTTCGAGCCGTCCGAGGGGCAGAAGGGCCCCGAGGCTCGCAACGTCATCGCAGTCGGCTAACGGATCTGTGACGGGGCGCCTCCTTCGAGGCGCCCCGCTTCTCTTTTGCGTCAGCCGACGTTCAGCGCCGTGTCATCGATGACGAACGACGTCTGGAGCGAGCTGTCTTCCACGCCCTTGAACTTGAGCGTGACGGTCTGGCCGGCGAAGCCGGACACGTTGAACGAGTGCAGTGCGTAACCCGACGCCTTGTTCAGGTTCGAGTACGTGGCAAGCGTCGTCGAGCCGAGCGTCACCGTCAGCTTGTCGTACGCAGTCGTCCTCGTGGTCTCGGCCGTGTCGATGTGGAGCCAGAACGACAGCGTGTACGTGCTGCACCCGCTCGGTATCGAGATCGACTGCGAGACGGAGTCGGTGTGCGACCGGCCGTAGCCGTCGAGCCAGGCATCCCACGCGCCCGAGTGCGTGGGCTCGGAGGGCCCGTTCTCCCCGATCACGGCCGGCGTTGCGGACCAGCCGGTCGAGCCGGACTCGAAGCCGGGATTCGTCATCTTCTGGGCGGGCGTGCAAGTGCTCGCCGAGGTCACGGTCAGTGCGAACGAGGTCGTGTGTGTCGCCGACGGTCCCGTTCCTGTGATCGTCAGCGTGTAGGTGCCGGCTGCCGTCGAGCTCGACGTCGAGATCGTCAGCGCGGACGACGAGCCGGCCGTGACCGAGGACGGCGAGAACGACGCCGTCACGCCGCTCGGCACGCCGGACATGCCCAGCGAGACGGTCTGCGCCGAGCCCGAGGTGACGGCGGTGGAGACCGTCGCGGTCGTGCCCGATCCTGCGGTGATCGACGCCGACGTAGGACTGACCGACAGCGAGAAGTCGTTCGACGCGGCCGCCGTCACGCTGAGCGTGAGCGTCGCCGTGTGCGAGCCCGTCGAGCCGGTCCCGGTGATCGTGACGCTGTAGTTGCCGGACGCCGCCGAAGAGGACGCCGTGAACGTCAGGGAGGAGGACGAGCCGGAATTGACGGTCGACGGAAAGAACGATGCGGTCACGCCGCTCGGCATGCCGCTTGCGCTCAGCGAGACCGACTCCGAACTGCCGGAGGTGACCGCCGTGGAGACCGTGGCGGTCGCGTTCGAACCTGCCGTGACGCTGACGTTGGTCGGGTTGACGGAGACCGCGAAGTCGCTCTGGCCGGTCGACGCAGGCCCGAACGCGGCGGCGCCGTTCGGCGTTCCCAGGCCGGTCGGTCCGTCGTATCCGACCTCTCCGGTGCAGAGGTAGGCCGGCGAGCATGAGGCGGTGTGGCCGGTCGTCACGTCGTAGAGCGCGCCCGGATCCGCGTATGGATACGAGTTCGGGTACGCGCTCGGCGAGGGCGATGTCGCCAGCGCGTACATGGCCCCGATGATCGGCGAGGCGACGCTCGTGCCGCCGAATACCGTCCAGCCGCCCGATCCGTACGAGTCGTAGACGGCCACGCCGGTCGCCGGGTCTGCGACCGCGGAGACGTCGGCGACAGTGCGCCGTGCGCACCCCGTGTCGGTCTGGAACGAGGGCTTCGCCTCAACGGCCGAGCAGCCACTTCCCGCGCCTTCGCTCGAGGACGTCGACCAGACGGACTCCGTCCAGCCGCGCGAGTTGCTCGCCCGCGTCAGGCTGGTTCCGCCGACGGCCGTCACGTATGGCGAGGCGGCCGGATACTCGACTCCGTAGCCGCTGTCGCCGGACGAGGCGACAATTGCCACACCCGCGTGCTTGTAGTACGAGTTGTCGAAGCTCGTCTCGCTCGAGGACTCCGAGCCGCCGTAGCTGTTCGAGACGGCGACCGCGCCCTGCGCCACCGCCGTGTTGACGGCCGTGCCGAGATTGGAGGTGGTGGGGCTGCTCGCCTCGACGAGCAGGATGTGACAGTTCGGACAGATCGCCGAAACCATCTCGAGGTCGAGGGCGATCTCCGACGCCCAGCCGGAGTTCGCCGACGGAAGTGGACTCGTCGCGCCGTTCTGATTGACCTTCTTGAAGCAGCCGTTGGCCGTCGTGCATGCGGGCAGCCCGAAATTGCTGCGATAGATGCCCAGGTCGCTCTCTGCGTTCGGGTCGTCGTAGGCATCGACGATCGCCACGGTCTTCCCCGTGCCGAGCGTCGTCGGCACGTTGTAGGCGCTGTCGAGGTCGGACGGCCCGTAGCCGCTGACGGCGACCGCCGGGTTGACGCCGGCCGCGACGTGCCCGACGACGCCCGTCGTGCGGTGGAGCGCGAAGCACCGCATTTCCCCCGGAGGCGGCGCCGAGCAGGTGCGCGCGAAGCCGGGCATGCTCCCCGCCGCCGAGGCCGGGCGTGCGGCTCCGCCGACCAGTGATCCGGCCAGCGCACAGAGCGCGAGGACGATCAGGACATACCGAGGGCGCGGCGCGCCCGGGACGCACCTGCGGCGCCTGGATCCCTTTGACATGCGACGAGCCTTTCGGTAGTTGGGCGATGCGTTTGCGCCGCAGCAACCTGGTACGTAGCACGGTCCTCGCGCTCGTGCGACCCCCCGACCGGGGGACGGGGGCAGATGACGACATCTCCGTCTTCATGAGCTTCTCGTACTCAGTCCTGACGCTCGGCCGCTCGCCGGGCATGCGATCCTCCCTCGGTGGACGAGGCTCCTGAGCCCAGACCGGACATGACCGGGATCTCGATTCGGCGGCTTGTTCCCAGCGACGAGAACTTGGTGCGTGAGCTCGCGACGTACGAGGGCCCTGGCGATCCGGAGGGGCTGCTCGCCGATCCACGCGCGCTGATGCTGGTCGCGTTCGACGATGAGCGGCCGGTCGGCTTCGTGCTGGCTCACGAGCTGCCACGGCGCCATGGCGACCGCTCGAAGCTCTTCGTCTACGAGGTGGACGTGGCCGAGACACACCGGCGCCGCGGCATCGGCTCCGAGCTGCTCGCGCGCCTGGCCGACCTCGCCCGCGAGCGCGGGATCCGGGTCGGCTTCGTCCTCACCGACGAGGACAACGCGGCGGCGAACGCCCTCTACCGCAGCGCCGGCGGGACCTCGGCGGCGGAGGTCACATGGACATTCTCGTACGGGGACGGCTGACGACCCTGCGTCCCGCGGACGCGGGCGACGTCGACCGCCTCGTCGCCTGGCACGCTGACCCGGAGGTGTCCCGCTACTGGGACGGTCAGACCTTTACGCCCGCCGAGATGGAGGAGCGGCTGGCACGTGCGGACGTGGAGGCCTGGATCGTCCAGGAGGCAGGGAAGCCGGTCGGCTATCTGCAGGTGCACTCCGAAGGGCTCGACATGTTCCTGATTCCGACCGCGCGGGGGCGCGGCCTCGGCCCGGATGCCGCCCGCGCCATGGCGCGGCATCTCGTGGACGAGCGCGGCCGGAGGCGGGTGACCGTCGACCCGTACACCTGGAACAGGGGCGCCGTGCGCGCCTGGCAGCGCGCCGGCTTCGTCGAGGTCTCGCGTCACGAGCCCGAGGGCGAGTACACCGCGCCCTGGATCCTCATGGAGTTCCGCAACTAGAATCGGGCGATGCGCTCCGAGCGCACCACGACACTCCGCTAGCCGGCATCCCGGTCGTCCTCTCCGTCCGTCGGTCTCGCGGTCGGATCAGGCACCGGAGACTCATCGAGTTCCTCGTTCCTATCGTCTTCGCGGGGGTGCATATCCTTGGCCGGTTCTTCCATGAAGGTCGTCCTTCCCGACAACTCAGAGCTCGAACTTCCCGACGGCGCGACCGGGCTCGACGCCGCGCAGGCCATCGGCCCGAAGCTCGCCGAGCAGGCCGTGCTCGTGCGTGTCGACGGCCAGGTGCAGGATCTGCGCCTGCCGCTCGCCGACGGGGAGAAGATCCAGCTCCTGACGACGCGCGACCGCGACGATCCCGAGGCGCTCGCCGTCCTTCGCCACTCGTCGGCGCACCTGCTCGCGGAGGCCGTGCGCCGCCTCTATCCGGGCGTGAAGATCGCGATCGGCCCGCCGATCGAGAACGGCTTCTACTACGACTTCGACTTCCCCGAGGCGATCCGGGAGGACGATCTCGCGAGGATCGAGGAGGAGATCCGGCGCGAGCTGAAGGAGGGTCGCCGCTGGGAGCGCGAGGAGGTCTCGCGCGAGGAGGCGCACGACCGCTTCGAAGCAGACGGCGAGCCGTACAAGGTCGAGCTCGTCGACACCGCCGAGGGAGACATCTCCCTCTACACGCAGTCGCACGACGGCGTTCTCGACTTCACCGATCTCTGCCGCGGGCCGCACCTGCAGGACTCGAAGCCGATTAAGGCGCTCAAGCTGACCGGGCTCGCCGGCGCGTACTGGCGCGGCGACTCGAACAATCCGCAGCTCACGCGCATCTACGGCACCGCCTTCTACCGTCAGGAGGATCTCGACGCGTACCTCGAGCGGCTCGAGCGGGCGAGAACGCGCGACCATCGGCGCCTCGGCCCGCAGCTCGACCTCTTCCACATGTCCGAGTACTCCCCCGGCGCGGCGCTCTGGACCGCGAAGGGGATGGCGATCTACAACGCGCTCGAGGACCTGCGGCGGCGGGAGAACGCGAGGCGCGGCTACCTCGAGGTGAAGACGCCGCTGATGTGGGACGTCGAGCTCTGGAAGCGCTCGGGCCACTGGGAGAAGTACGGTGACGCGCTGTTCCGCATCGAGCACGGGGACTCGCTCTATGGGCTGAAGCCGATGAACTGCCCCGGCCATATGCTCCTCTTCAACACGCAGGTCCGCAGCTACCGCGACCTCCCGATCCGCTTCGCGGAGGCGGCTGTTCTCCATCGCGACGAGCCGACCGGCAGCCTCCAGGGGCTGACCCGCGCGCGGCAGTTCAGCCAGGACGACGCGCACGTCTTCTGCACGGAGGACCAGATCCAGGAGGAGATCGACGCGATGTTCGACTACGTCGACTTCCTCTACGACGCGTTCGGCGTGCGCGAGCTCGCCCACGCGGAGCTCGCCACGCGGCCCGACAACAAGCTCGGCACCGACGAGCAGTGGGACCACACCGAGGGGGTCCTCCGGCAGGCGCTCGAGCGGATCGACCTGCGCTACCGGATCGCGGAGGGCGAGGGCGCGTTCTACGGGCCGAAGATCGACTTCTTCATGGACGATGCGCTCGGCCGTTCCTGGCAGATGGGGACGATCCAGCTCGACGGACAGCAGCCCGAGCGCCTCGGCTGCGCGTACATGGGCTCCGACAACCGCGAGCACACGCCGTACGTCATCCACCGGGCTCTCTTCGGCTCGCTCGAGCGGTTCATCGGGATCCTCCTCGAGCACTACGGCGGCGACCTGCCGTTCTGGCTTGCGCCCGTCCAGGTGCGGGTACTGCCGGTCGGAGAGGCGCACCTCGACGCTGCGCGTGATCTCGCTCAACGCCTCGCTCAGTACCGAGTCGAGGTCGCGGCGCCGGCCGAGACGATCGGCAAGCGGATCCGCGCGGCCGAGCTCGAGAAGATCCCCGTCACCGTCGTCTACGGCGACCGCGAGTCTGACGCGAGCCTCGCTGTGCGCGAGCGCGGCGGCGAGCAGTCGACCCTCTCGCTGCAGGAGCTCCTCGCAAAGCTTGCTAACCTCTGAGCTCTGAAAAGCAGGGGCGGACCCGTTCCTCACCTCCCGGGCCACTCGGACCGCGGAGGTTCAACCGAGTCGACCAGACGAGGAATAGGGCCGCTGCATGTCAGCGGCTTTTCACATCCCCGGAAAGTGCATCGCACGTCCGGGGCCCAAAAACCCAGTTGCGTAAACGAGACAGGAGGAACAAGCCCGACTTGGTGAGCACCGCTTGAGGCCCAGACGCCGGCCGATCGACCAGACCCGCCCGACGCCACGCGACACGACGCGCATCAACGACGCGATTCGGGTCCCACGCGTCCGGCTCATCGACGACGACGGCAGCCAGCTCGGAATCAAGACCACCGACGACGCGCGGGACTACGCCTACGGGAAGAACCTCGACCTCGTCGAGGTCGCCGCCCAGGCCGACCCCCCGGTCGCGAAGGTCATGGACTACGGCAAGTACCGCTACGAGCAGGAGCAGAAGGCGAAGCAGGCCCGCAAGCACCAGATGCAGATCCAGGTGAAGGAGATCAAGCTCCGGCCGAAGATCGGCATCCACGACTACAACACCAAGAAGGGGCACGTCGAGCGATTCCTCAACCAGCGTGCGAAGGTGAAGGTCACGATCATGTTCCGGGGCCGGGAGCAGACCCACCCCGAGCGGGGCCGCGACCTGCTCCTCCGCCTTGCCGACGACGTCAAGGAGATCGGGCAGATCGAGTCGCAGCCTCTCCAGGACGGACGCAACATGGTGATGCTGCTGGGCCCGACGAAGAATGCAGGAGTGAAACGAGATGCCGAAGACGAAGTCAAGGAGCGCAGCGAAGAAGCGGTTCAAGGTGACGGCCGGGGGCAAGATCCTGCGCCGGCCCGCGATGCGCAGCCACAACCTGGAGAAGAAGTCGTCGAAGCGTAGGCGCGGCTTCCGCAAGGATCGCGAGGCGACGAGCGCCGATCGCGGCGCCATCAAGAAGATGCTGGGGATGGGCTGAGCGATGCCCCGGGTCAAACGGTCCGTCCACGCGCACAAGAAGCGCCGCAAGGTTCTCGAGCAGGCCAAGGGCTACTGGGGCCGCAAGAGCACGCACTACCGCTACGCGAAGGAGCAGGTCGAGCACTCGCTCGTCTACGCCTACCGCGACCGCAAGGTGCGGAAGCGCGAGTTCCGCAAGCTCTGGATCACACGGATCAACGCGGCCGCGCGCGCGAACGGACTCTCGTACAACCAGTTCGTGCACGGGTGCTCGAAGGCCGGAATCGAGCTCGACCGGAAGGTGCTCGCCGACCTCGCCGTCAGCGACCCCGCCGCATTCGGCGCGATCGCCGACCAGGCGAAGGCCGCGCTCAAGGCTGGAAGCGACGCCGGCAAAGCCGGCTCCGCCCGGTCGGAAGACAGCGCCGCCGCCGGCGGCGCTTAAAGGCCTGATCACCTCCCGCGACAACGAGCGGCTCAAGCTCGTCCGCAAGCTCCGGGAGCGGCGCTGGCGGGACAAGCTCGGGCTCTTCGCGGTCGAGGGCGAGGACCTGCTCGCCGACGGGATCGAGCCCGTCGAGCTGCTGGTCGCAGGGGAGGACGTCGAGTCGTCGCTTCTCGCGGAGGTGTCGACGCTTGCGCACCCGCCGCGTGTGATCGCTGTCTACCGGCGCGAAGACCTGCCGCGCGGGACCCGGCCGGTCACGCTCGCGCTCTGGCGGGTCGCAGATCCCGGCAACGTCGGGACGCTGCTGCGCGCCGCGGAGGCGTTCGGCGCGGGGGTCGCACTATCGGAGGGCTGTGCCGACCCGACCGGGCCGAAGGCGTTGCGCGCCTCGATGGGAGCCGTCTTCCGCGTTCCGCTGAGCGGGTTCGACGAGCCCGCGGGTAGAAGGATCGCGCTCGTGCCGAGCGGGGGGATTCCGCTCCCGGAGCTGCACACGGACGGCGAAGTCGTGCTCGTCGTGGGAGCCGAGCGAGAGGGGCTGCCTCGGGAGGTGCTCGCCCATTGCGCGGAACGCGCCTCGATCCCGCAGCCCGGAGGCGCCGAGTCGCTCAACGTCGCCGTCGCCGGCGCGATCGCGCTCTACGAGCTCGCGCGGCGCAGCGCATAAGAAAAGTCCGGCCCCTTGCGGGGGCCGGACCAAAGAATTCGCCGAGCCGGTTTCGCGTTCGTCCACCTCATCCAACCGGCCCTTCGCCTCAGGATTGCTCCTTCTTCGTCCGACCGCTCGGTTGTGGTTTCGACCTACTTGCGCTCCGTGCTCGGCGCAAGAAGCAACCTATGCGAACGCCGTCACCGGATCAAGGCCCGCCGTCAACTTTTTTGTCGCAATTTGCGGGATCACGCTCGGCGGGCGATCCAGACGCTGTCCTCGCCTCCGGCGAAGGGCCGCCGGTCGAACCAGCCGTAGCAGGCGAGCACCTCGAAGCCGGCCTCGGCAAGCAGCGAGTGCCAGCGCTCGGGCTCGACCCACCACAGCGTCATCGTCGAGGAGCCCTGCGAACCGTGCACTGAGAGCGTCAGCGTCTGCGCCGCGAGATCCCAGTCGGCGCGTTCGTCGATGCCGGGCTCGCGCTCGATCCAGCGGCCGTGCGTCGCCTCGATGTCCTCGTGCGACGGCGTGAAGACGTCGAAGACGAGACGGCCGCCGGGCTGCAACAACTCCCGGGCCGAGCCGAGCGCCTCGAGCCGCTCGGCGTCGTCGCGGAGGTGGAGGTAGGACCGGAACGGACACGTCACGAGCGGGACGCGCTCGTCGACGGGCGGCCGCCGCAGGTCGCCCAGGCGCAGGTCGATCCGTCCCTCGACAGCCGCTTCGCGCGCCCGCTCGGTGCACACGGCGAGCATCTCGGGCGAGGAATCCACGCCGATCACGTGCGCCCCCGCCAGCACCGTCGGGATCGCGATCCGGCCGGTGCCGACGCCGAGCTCCACCAACTCGCCGCCCGCGGCCAGCGCCTCGTCGACGTAGAAGGACACGTCCTCGACGACGCTCGCGCTCCACGGGTCGTAAAGCCGCGCGATGGGGTCGTAGACGCTCAGGGTTTCCGCGCGACCCAGACCATCTCGAGCGAGGAGTCGTCATAGGGCCGCCCGTCGAACCAGCCATGGAGCGCCTCCAGCTCGAGGCCCGCAACATCGATCAGCCCCTCGAACTCCGTACGGCCGATCCACCAGAGGCGCAGAGTCCCGAACTCTTCGTCACCGCGCCCACGGGTGATGTCGATCCTGCTGTCGGCCCAGACGTAGCGCGGGATCTCCCAGGATGCGCCTCGCTCCCGACGGACACCGGCCAGGCGTGCCGCGACCTCGCCGCTGAAGGCGAAGACGTTGAAGGCGAACCTCCCTCCGGGCCTGAGCACCGCGGCGACCCGCTCGAACGTTCGACGTCGGTCGGCCCAGGTCTGCAGATGGAGCAGCGCGCGAAACGGACAGATCACGAGGTCGACCGGCTCGTCGAGCTCGAGTTCTCGCATGTCGCCTTCACGGAACTCGATCGGCTGTTCGGCGGCACGTTCTCGGCCGACCGCGAGCATCGCCGATGAGCGGTCGAAGCCGACGACGCGCTTGCCGGTTTCGCGCGCGATTTGAATCGCGATCCGGCCGGTGCCGACGCCGAGCTCCACGATGGGCTCGGCCGCGTCCCTCGCCAGGGAGACGTACCAGGCGACATCTTCGGTCATGTCCGCTGCCCAGGTGTCGTAGTCGGGTGCGAACGAGTCGTATTCGGCCATGGCCGGTAGTATCCGCGCAGATGTCCGCCTCGCGCGTCTTCGCCTTTACGCAGCCCCGGCTCGGAGCCGGGGCGCCGGCGCGCTAGCAGCAGGCGTCGTCTCCTCAGCTCGGGCCGGGGCGTCACCGCCCCCGTTGCCGTGCCCGAGAAGGAGGAGAAACCGTTGGATATTGTCGCCGAGTTGGATCCAGGCAACCTCGAGAAGGAGGCACTCGACGCAGCCGCCGAGGCGAGCTCCCTCGGTGCGCTCGCAGACGTCCGCATCCGGTTCCTCGGTCGCAACAGCGCCCTGAAGCTCGCGCTGCGCCAAGTGCGCGACCGCGACACCGGGATGAAGCTCAACGCGGTCAAGGACACCGTCGAGGCTGCGCTCGATGCGCGGGAGGCCGAGCTCGCGGGCGCCGAGCTCGAGGAACGGCTCGCCACCGAGCACGTGGACGTGACGCTTCCGGCCCAGCTGCTCGGGCCGCCGAAACTGCGTCCGCGCGGCACGCTCCACCCGTCCACGCTCGTGCGCCGGGACGTGGAGGACATCTTCCTCGGCCTCGGCTACGAGATCGTCGACGGCCGCGAGGTCGAGACGACCCGCTACAACTTCGACGCCCTCGGCTTCCCCGACTGGCATCCGGCGCGCTCGCCGCGGGCGTCTCTGTTCCTCGACGACGAAACCGTCCTGCGCACGGAGACGTCGCCCGCGCAGATCCACAAGATGGAGGAGCGGCGGCCGCCGATCTACATGGTCTCGATCGGCCGCGTCTACCGGCGCGACACGATCGACGCGACGCACTTCCCGATCTTCCACCAGTTCGAGGGGCTCGCGATCGACGAGGGCATCACGCTGGCCGACCTCAAGGGGACGCTCCTCTACGTCATGCGCCAGCTCTACGGGCCTGAGCGCGAGCTGCGCTTCCGGTCGCACTACTTCCCGTTCACGGAGCCCTCTATGGAGCCGGACGTCTCGTGCTTCAACTGCGGCGGCGCCGGCTGCCCGATCTGCAAGCACTCGGGCTGGATCGAGATGGGCGGCTCGGGGATGGTTGACCCGTACCTGTACGAGTTCGTCGGCTGGGGTCCGGAGGAGTACACGGGCTTCGCCTTCGGGATGGGGATCGAGCGGACCGCGCAGCTGCGCTACGGCATCACCGGCATCCGCCCGTTCTGGGAGAACGACCTGCGCTTCCTGCGCCAGTTCCGATGAAGATCCCGCTGAGCTGGCTGCGCGAGTACGTCCGCGTCGACGCGGCGACGGACGAAATCGCCGAGGCGCTCTCGATCTCGACGGCCGAGGTGAACGGGGTCGAGCGCGTCGGCGTGCCCGGAGACCTCGCGCTCTTCCGCGTCGGGCACGTGCTCGAAGCGGCGAAGCACCCGGACGCCGACCGGCTCCAGCTCACGTCCGTCGACGTGGGGGAGGAGCGGCCGTATTCGATCGTCTGCGGCGCCTGGAACTTCGGCGCCGGCGCCAAGGTCGCGGTGGCGCTGCCAGGCGCGACGCTTCCGAACGGGCTCACGCTGGAGCGGCGCCAGCTCCGCGGCCAGGTCTCGGAGGGAATGATCCTCGCCGAGGACGAGCTCGACCTCGGCAGCGACCATGCCGGGATCATCGTCCTCGACGACGCGCTCGAGCCGGGCACGCCGCTGGCCGATGCGCTGCCGCTCGTCGACGAGGTGCTCGACCTCGATCCGACGGGCAATCGCCCGGATCTGTTCGCCGTCTACGGCGTGGCGCGCGAGGTCGCGGCACTGCTTGGCGGCGAGCTGCAGCCGATGCCGGGAAAGGACCCCTCCCGTGACGGCGACGAGCCGGTCGGGGTCGGGATCGAGGATCCCGAGGGCTGCCTTCGCTTCATCGGCCGCATCTTCCGGGACGCCGAGCTGGACGAGTCGCCGCTCTGGCTGAAGGCACGGCTGCGGCACGCCGGGGTGCGCGCGATCTCGAACGTCGTCGACGTGACGAATTACGTCATGCTCGCACTCGGCAGCCCGCTTCACGCCTACGACCTCGACCTGCTCCACGGCGGGCTCGTCGCGCGCCGGGCGAAGAGGGACGAGAAGCTGCGCACGCTCGACGGCGAGGAGCGCACGCTGAGCGCGGACGATCTGGTGATCGCCGATTCGGAGCGCCCCGTGGGGCTCGCCGGGATCATGGGCGGCGAGGAGACGGAGGTCTCCGAGACGACGCGGAACGTCCTGCTCGAGGCGGCGAACTTCGAGCCGGTCGGGATCCTGCACAGCTCCGAGCGGCATGCGTTGCGCACCGAGGGGTCGAATCGCTGGGAGAAAGGCGTCGACCCGTACATGGCGGGGCAGGCGGCGACGTACGCGACGCAGCTCATCGTCGAGCTCGCGGGTGCGCGGTGGACCGGGGCGGAGGACGTCCAGGCCGAGCTGCCGAAGCCGGCCGTGATCCGCCTCCGACCGGAACGCACCAACGAGCTGATCGGGCTCGAGGTCTCGGCGGAGGAGCAGGCCGAGATCCTCCGGCGGATCGGGTTCGGGGAGCTCAAGAAGGGGTTCCGCGTTCCGACCTGGCGCGCGCGCGACGTGACGCGCGAGATCGACCTGATCGAGGAGGTCGCCCGCTTCAAGCTGCCGGACGTTCCGTTCACGCTGCCGCGGCGGCAGGCGATGTTCGGCAGGCTGACCCGCGCGCAGAGCCTCCGGCGCTCCGTCGAGGACGCGCTCGTGGGGGCCGGATACGCGGAGGTGTACACGCCGACCTTCGTGGCCGAAGGCGAGGTGCGCCTTCCCGAGCCGCTCTCGTCCGAGGCGGCCGCGCTTCGGACCGACCTATACGCCTCGCTGCTCGACCCCACGCGCAGGAACGCCGACGCCGGGGCGGAGGACGTCGCGCTGTTCGAGGTCGCGCGGGTCTATCGCGATATCGGCGAGCAGCTGCCGCTGGAGCGCTGGCACGTCGCGGGGATCGCCGACGGAGGCTTCGCCGAGGCGAAGTGGGCGGTCGAGCAGATCTACTCCGCGCTCGGTCTCGAGCCGAGCTACGAGCGGACGCGCGAGCCGTTTCTCCATCCCGGCAAGGCGGCTCGCACGGCCGAGGGCTGGCTGGGCGAACTCCATCCCGAGCTGCTCGAAGGCGTGTGGGGCGCATTCGAGCTCGACCTCGACGCGCTCGCGGACGCGGCGCCACAGGTTGTGGCGTTCGATCCGGTCAGCCCCTATCCCGACCTGCGCCAGGATCTCGCCTTCGTCGTGGATGAGGACATCTCCGCAGCTGAGCTGCTTGCGGCGATCCGCGAGGCCGCCGGCGAGCTGCTGCGCGAACTGGACGTATTCGACGAGTACACGGACCCGAAGCTCGGCGAGGGGAAGCGATCGCTCGCCTTCCACCTCACGTTCGGCTCACATGAGGGGACGCTGACCGACGAGGACGTGGCGCCGGTGCGCGCATCGATCGTCGACGCGCTCTCGTCGCGCTTCGGGGCCGTCCTGCGCGCCTAGCTCTTGAAGTGCCGCCGGACCTTCAGCGCGGTCCGGATGGCCAGGGCGGCGCCGAGCGCCGCGCCGACCCACTTCCCGCGCTCGGCGGTGTGGTTGAGCTCGGTCTTCAGCGACGAGACCGCCTCGGTGAGCTCCTGCCGCTCGGCCGCGATCTCCTCGCGGATCTGAGCTTCATTGTCGGCCATTGCGAAGTGCCTCCGTGGTGCGCTGAGCCTCCGCGATCGCCTGCTCGGGTACCGGATTCGAGCCCCTTTGTATGAGCCCGTAGCCGACCAGGCCGAAGATCACGGCGAGCAAGACCAACCCACCGAACACGATGAGAAGTGAGAGCCAGACCGACAAGGTGGTTGCCAATCCCGCCGCTGCTGCGGCGAGCCCGAAACCGAGTGCGTAGAACGCGAACACGACTGCGCCTGCGCTGATTCCGAGGCCGGCAGCGAGGGCCTGGAGCTTCTTCTTCACCTCGGCGGCTGCGAGCTGCAGCTCGAGCCGCGCGATCGAGCGCGCGTGGTCGGCAACACGCCGGGTCGCGCCCGTGAGCCCGAAGCCGTTCACGACTCCATCCTTGCCGTCATGACCAGAGCGTAACCCGGCTGCTCACCGGTTGCGGCCGGTCGTCCACCAGGCGAGCCGCTGGTACCAGGTCGATTTCTCGGGGATGATCTGCTCCTCGACCTCCTCGTGCAGGTCTTCGAGGCCTGCGATCTCGCTGCCCGAGATCGTCAGCCGGACTTCGCGCTCGGCGATGCTCGCGACGATCTCGGCGGGAACGTACTTGACTACGCCGAACGAGCTCGTCTTGATGCCGAAGCCGTCGAAGATGTCGGCTTCCTCGTCGCCCGCGATCTCGTGCACCGTTCCGGCCTCCGCGCCCTCGCGGTCGTAGACGGGCCAGCCCTTCTCGACGACCTTCCAGGAGACGGGATCGGCCATCAGGCCGGGCGACGGCCGACGAGGAACGTCGCGCCCTGCGTTCCGACCGGATGCACGTCGCTGAGCACGCGCGCCAGCCGGACGCGGCCGGTGACGCCCACCTCGTCGAGGCGCGTCAGGCAGCGGCCGACCATCCCCACGGACGCGCCGTAGCCGCGGCCGCTCGCGCAGCGGAAGCTGAACCCGGGCCTCCCCGTCAACTGCATCGGATTCAGGGGTGCGCAGAGGACGGCCGCGCGGTCGACGTCGGCGCTCGAGTCGAGCTCGAGCTCGGCGACGAGGTCGCTCCAGTCGGACGGCAGCACCTCCAGCGCCGCTTTCCACTCGGCCCCGAGCGTCGTCCGCGCCAGCTCGGGCGGTGTCTCTGCCTCGCTCGCCCCGATCAGCATCAGCTCGCCGCGGATTCCTTCGGCGTCGATGCGGCCGAGCAGGCGCCGCGCGGCCTCGGGCCCGAGGCCGCGGCCACTGCGCGTGACGTAGAAGCGAACCATGAGACCCGAGCGGCCCGGACCGGCCGGCGCGAGCAGCGCGGCGGCGCGCTCACGCCCGTTCTCGTCGTCGATCCGAAGGCTCAGTCGGACGTCGCTCCACCTCGGATCCAGGCCGCTTTGCACCTGATTCCACTGCTCGACGAGCCGCACGGCGCCAACCGTACACTCCGGCCCATGGCGGTGGAGCAGCAGCGAGCGAGCCTGCCGAAGGGCGACCTGCAGGACGTGCTGCGGGAGATGCTCCTGATCCGTCGCTTCGAGGAGAAGGTCGAGGAGCGTTTCCGCGCAGGCGAGCTGCCCGGCTTCCTCCACGTCGCGATCGGCCAGGAGGCGTGCGCGGTCGGGGTCTGTCGTGCGCTCGAGGATGGCGACGTCATCGCCTCGACCCACCGTGCGCATGGCCACACCCTCGCCAAGGGGACCCATCCGAACGAGCTGATGGCAGAGCTGTACGGCAAGCAGGAGGGCTGCTCGCATGGCTACGGCGGCTCGATGCACCTGTACGACGTCGAGCACGGGAACATCGGCGCGAACGCGGTCGTCGGCGGGGGGCTGCCCCAGATCACCGGCGCGGCGCTCGCTTTCAAGATGCGCGGCGAGCCGCGCGTGGCGGTCGCCTTCTTCGGCGACGGGGCGACGAACATCGGCACGTTCCACGAGGCACTCAACCTCGCGCAGCTCTGGAAGGTGCCCGCGGTGTTCGTGCTCGAGGACAACAAGTGGGCCGAGTCGACGCCGGAGTCGCAGCACTCGCCGATCCGCGATCTGTCGGAGCGCGCGAAGGCGTTCGGCATGAAGGCGCTCAAGTGCGACGGCCAGGACGTCGAAGCGGTCTACCGGGCGGCGCGTCAGGCTCTCGAGCACGCGCGCTCCGGCAGGGGACCCGTGTTCGTCCACCTCGACTGCGTCCGCCTGCACGGCCACTACATCGGCGACCCGCAGGTCTACCGCGACAGGGACGAGGCGCGGAAGCTCGCGGAGACGCGTGACCCCATCACGCTGCTGCGCGAGAA
>Ga0187776_10000320_pt1 | contig 23447 bp, 26 predicted proteins | sample 0216_BV02_MP12_2_FD_132426 | JGI IMG/M metagenome (GOLD analysis project Ga0187776, IMG submission 132426) | Tropical peat soil microbial communities from peatlands in Department of Meta, Colombia - 0216_BV02_MP12_20_MG | ecosystem: Environmental > Terrestrial > Soil > Wetlands > Peat | place...
CGAGCGCCTCCTTCTTCAGGTCGATGATCACGACCGCGTCGGGCTGGCGGCGCATGTCGGCGACGCCGCCGAGGTTCTGCTCGAGCTTCTCGAGCTCGCCCGACATCGCGATGCGCTCCTTCGCGGGCAGGAGCTCGAGCTGGCCCTCGTCTCGCAGACGGCGCATCTCGTGCAGGCGGTCGATCCGGTCGGCCATCGTGCGCCAGTTCGTCAGCAGGCCGCCGAGCCAGCGGTGGTTGACGTACGGCATGTCGATCCGCTTCGCCTCCTGCTCGACGGCGTCCTGCGCCTGCTTCTTCGTGCCGACGAAAAGGACGGTGCCGCCGCGCTCGGCGACGTTGCGCAGGAACCGCTGCGCCTCGTCGAGGCGCTCGGCGGTCTGCGTGAGGTCGATGATGTAGATGCCGCCGCGCTCGGCGAAGATGAAGCGGCGCATCTTGGGGTTCCACCGCCGTGTCTGGTGGCCGAAATGCACTCCGGCCTCCAGCAGGTCGCGCATCGAGACTGCGCCCGTCGAGGCCGGCTCGGTCGAGACTGCCATCGGAAGCTCCTTCCGGGTTGGTTTGTCGTGTTCTTGCGCCGGTGGGAGTCGAGGCGCACCTCCCGCGAGGAGAGGCACGCGCGCCACGGCTGGGCCGCCGGAGAGTAGGGACGGGAACCCGGGAAGGTTAGCTGGGCCTGTTCAGCTGCGACGGGCCGCTGCGAGCGCAGTGGCGAGATCGGGCGGTAGCGGTGACGAGACGTCCACCTCGGCGCCGGTGACCGGGTGGGTGAACGCGAGCCGTGCCGCGTGCAGGAACTGCCGCTCCAACCCGAGGTCTCCGGCGATCCCATAGACCGCGTCGCCGGCGACGGGGAGGTCGATGGCCTCGAGGTGAACTCGGATCTGGTGCGTGCGGCCTGTCTCCAGGCGTACGCGCAGGAGCGTGTGCTGCGGCAACAGCTCCTCGACCTCGAAATGGGTCACGGCGGCACGCGGCGTGGCCGTGTCGAGCGAGTGGCGGAGCCGGTCGTGCCGGTCGCGGCCGATCGGCGCCTCGATCGAGCCGCGCCGCGATCGCGGTCTTCCGGCGACGAGCGCGAGGTACTCGCGCGTCAGCTCGCGCCGCCGCACGAGCCGCTGCAGGCGTTCGTACGTCTCCTGTGTACGCGCGACCACCAGCAGGCCCGACGTGTCCCGGTCGAGGCGGTGGACGATGCCGGGACGGTCTTCTTCGCCGCCAACGGCGCCCGCCAACGCGAGCGCGTGCGCGAGCGTCCCGCCGGCATGCCCCGGGGCCGGGTGGACGACGACGCCCGCGGGCTTGTCCACGACGAGGAGGTGCTCGTCCGCGTAGGCGACGGTGAGCTCGGGCGGCACGGCCGGCTCCACCTCGGCAGCTGGAAGCGGCTCGAGCTCGACCTCCTCCCCGCCCGCGAGCTTGTGACTCTTGCCGAGCGCCCGCCCGTCGACGAGCACGGCTCCGCTCGCGAGCAGCCGCTCGGCCGCAGCCCGCGAGCCGACCTCCGGCAGCGAGGCGAGATAGCGGTCGAGCCGCTCGTCTGCGGCCTGCGGCGGGACGACGTGCCGCTTCAGCGCTTGGAGACCGTGCCGCGCTCGCGGCGGGGACGCGGTCCCTCCGCCAGGGCCAGCGCGGCGACGAGAATCGCCACGCCGATCACGATGAAGCTGTCAGCGAGGTTGAACGCCGGCCAGTAGCGAAAGTCGAGGAAGTCGGTGACTAGACCCAGCCGGACGCGGTCGGCGAGGTTCGAGATGCTGCCGCCGATCACGAGCCCGAGAGCGACCGGCAGCACCGGGTGGCGGGCGCCGGAGCGGGCAAAGTACGCGAGCATCCAGGCGATCGCGACCGCCGTGAGCGCGATCACCGCCGCAGTGTCGTGCGCGAAGAGGCCGAACGCGATGCCGGAGTTCTGGACGTGCCTGATCGAGAACGGGCCGACGACGTGGAGCCGTTCGCCCAAGGTGAGGTTCGAGGCCACGATGTGCTTCGTCACCTGATCGGCGACCACGGCCGCGACGGCGATCGCCCCGAGGGAAAGCCACTGGACGGGCGTCGCCGCGAAAGAGCGAGACGCGCGCGAGAGCGGCGTCAACGCATCCGTCGCAGAGCCGACTCGCACCTCGAGCTGCCGCAGGGGCTCGTTCATCCTCCCTCGGCTTGCCGTTTGCAGTCGATGCAGAGAGCAGCCGTCGGATACGCCTCCAGCCGTCCCAGCGGGATCTCGCTCCCGCAGCCGACGCACGTGCCGTACGTACCGTCGTCGATGCGCTTCAGGGCGGCGTCGATGTCGACCAGCACCTGCCCGGAGTTCTCGCCGAGCGTGTAGTCGATCTCGCGCCCCAGGGTGGCGGTTGCCGTCTCCGCGAGGTGGTTGTCGTTCGTCGGGACGATCTCCTCGACCTCTTCGTCGAGCGAGCCGGGGTGCTGGTCGCGAAGCGTCGCGAGGGCATGCTCGACGCGCTTGCGCTCCTCGAGGAGTGTCTCGCGGAACCGATCGGTGTCGATGCTCGTCACCGTCTCTCCCTTCGGCTCCGCTCACTGTGGCTGGAAGCACCGGCGGCGAAGCCGCCTGCACCCGGCCGGACTGCATTGGCGGCCGCGGAAGCGAGACGCCGCTCGATCAGCGCCGGCCCGACCCCCGTCAGTTCGACGATCTTCTCCCGGCCGGTGTGGCCTGAAACGAGCGTGAGGGCGGTGCGCGGCAGGGCAAGGGTCTCGGCGAGGAGGCGGAGGACCGCTTCGTTCGCACGCCCCCGTTCCGGTGCCTCAGTGACGCGGACCTTCCACGCGTCACCGTGCCGTCCCACGAGCGCCGTCCGGCCGGCGCCGGGGCTGACCCGCACGCGCAATCGCGTGGATTCCGCCGTCATGGACTCAGTCTACGTCGGGCAACCCCTATGCAGCGTCCGCGTCGGGCAGCGCTCCGCCGGTCGGATAGCCGTACCAGCCGCGTTCTTCCCCGGTGTCCACGTCGTCCTGCTCGGGGGCCGACGTCGACGTCGTCTCGGGTTCCTCGAGCGCGGACAGCGCATCGATCAGCTGTGCCCGGAGCCGGCGTGTTTCGTGCGAGAGCCGGTCGTTCTCGGCCACGGCGCACCGTTGGATCTCCCGCGCCTCGGCGTGCGCCTCGCTGAGGATCAGCTTCGACTCGCGGCGCGCCTGGTCCCGCATCTGCGCCGACGCCTGCTCCGCGGAGACGAGCGTCGTCCGCAGCAGGCTCTCGAGCTCGCGGAAGCGGTCGAGGTCGGTTTCGAGCTGCTCGACCTTGTCAGCGAGGTCGGCGCGCTCGCGCCACACGTCCTCGAAGCTCGCCGCGATGTCCTCGAGCAGCTTCTCGGTCGGCCCGGTGCGATAGCCGCCGAACGCGGTGCGCGGCGGCGTCAGGTGTCTGATCTCGACGGGTGTGAGTGCCATCGGTTCCTCCTCTAGTGGAAGTGGTCCAGGATCCAGATCAGGAGGCGGTCGATCACGCCGAGCGCGATCAAGGCGAGGATCGGCGAGAAATCGATTGCTCCCGTGGAGGGCAGCAGGCGACGGAACAGGCGCAGGTAGGGCTCGCAGACGTCGTACAGGAAGCGCTGGATCCGGTTCAGCGTCGGCGAATACGGGAGTCGCAGCCAGCCGGTGAGGATGTACACGAGGATCACGAGCCCGTAGAGCGTGATGAAGACGTTTATGAACGTCTCGGCGCTCGAGACGGCGTCGGCGAGCAGCCCGAGAGCGGCCGGATAGCCCATTCCGGCTCGTTCGCCCTGCACGGGTGTTCTCCTATGCCTGGTTGAAGAAGCCGCGCTCGAGCATCCGCGCCCTGTCCTCGGCCGAAAGCTCGACGTCGGGCGGCGTGAGGAGGAAGACCTTGTCGGCGATCCGCTGCATCCCTCCGTCGAGCGCGTACGTGAGCCCGCTCGCGAAGTCGATCAGCCGCTTCGAGAGCTCCGAGTCGGCCGACTGGAGGTTGAGGATCACGGGAACGCCGTCCTTGAACCGGTCGGCGAGCTGCTGCGCGTCGTTGAAGCTCCGCGGAAGGATGAGATGCACCCGGGAGGTGGCCGGCCCGCGCACGGGCTCGAGGTTGCGGACGCGCCGCGACGAGGCCTGCGGTCGCAGGATGCTCGTCCGCTGCAGGCTCGCCTCGGGCTCGGGGTCGGTCCAGTCGTCGTCGTAGCCGCGCCGCGTCCGGCGCGCCGGGAGCTGCCGCACGTTCTGGCGCTCGTACGGGTCGCCGAGCTCGTCCTCGGTGAGGTAGCCGTCCTCGTCCCAGTCCTCCTCCTCGGCGATGCCGAAGTAGACGAGGGTACGGGCCCAGACGTCGGAGAGACCCATGGCGCCGCCGATGTTAGCGCTGCCACAGGACTGCGCCGACGCGGACGTAGGTCGCCCCCTCCTCGGCGGCAACCCGGTAGTCCTGGCTCGTCCCCATCGAGAGCTCGCGCAGGCCGCAGCTCTCGGCGAGCTCGCGCAGGCGCCGGAAGTACGGCCGCGAGTCCTCCGGATGGCCGGTCGCAGGCGGCATCGTCATCAATCCGCGGACGTCGTCGTACGCCTCGAGCAGCGCGGGCAGCTCCTCGGGCGAGACGCCCGACTTCGTCGGCTCGCCGGAGAGGTTGACCTCGACGAGCGCCGGGATCGTGAGCTTGCGCGCCGCGGACTCGGAGGCGAGCGAGTGGCAGAGCTCGCAGAGCTCGCTGACGAGCGGCGCCTTGCGGCTCTGCAGGTGGCCGATGAAGTGCCAGCGAAAGGCGTCGCCGTAGGCGTCGTGCTTGGCCCTCAGGTCCTGCCCCCGGTTCTCGCCGACGACCTCGACGCCGGCCTCGGCGAGCGCGGCCATGTCTTCGAGCGACACGTACTTCGTCGCGGCCACGACGGTCACCGCCGGGCCGACCTCCTCGCGGATGAGCGAGTAGCGCTCGTGGATCTCAGCCGGCGACGTAGGCGATCACCCCCTGCCTGCCCGTGACGCCGCGGTCGCGCCGGTGGGAGAAGAACGTCTCGGGCTCGCACGCCGTGCAGCGGTTCAGGCGCTCGACGTGAGCAACCCCCGCGGCGCGGAGGGCCCGCTCGGCGCTCGTCCAGAGGTCGAGCCGCCCGTCGCGCACGACGTTCTCACCGAAGCGCTCGCGGAATGGGGCCGCCACCTCCTCCCCCACCTCGTAGCAGCACGGCCCGATGCCCGGTCCGATCATCGCGGCGAGGGTGCCGCCGCCGAGCGCGTCCGCGCCCGCCTCGACGACCCCTGCGAGGAGGCCCCTCCAGCCGACGTGAAGAACCGCCACGGCATGCTCCTCCGTGAGGGTTCGCGCCACCGCGATCGGCAGGCAGTCCGCCGACATGGCGAGGATCGGTTGCCCGGGCTCGTCAGTCCAGAGTCCGTCCGCGTGCTCGCCGCGCATCCCCGGAGCCGCCCGCAGGACGCGGGCCGAGTGCACCTGGTAGTTGAGCGCGAGCTTTTCCAGGTCGGCGCCGACCGCGTCGCAGGCGATGCGCCGGTTCTCGTCGACCCGCTCGACCTCGTCGCCGCTCTTGCGGCCGAGGTTGAGCGACGTGTACGGCCCCTCGCTCACTCCGCCGACGCGTGTGGTGAATACGACCTCGTACCCGGGGACGGACCAGCCGATCACAGGCGCTTCTTCGCCCGCGCCAGGAGCACGTCTCCGGTGTTGAGCGCGGGCTCGTCGACCACGGCGTCGAGGAGCTCGTTGAGGACGCGTCCCAGCTCTGGCCCGGGCTCGAAGCCGAGGGCGATCAGGTCGTTTCCGTCCACCGCGAGGTCGCTCAGCCGGTGCGGGCTCGAGCGCTCCCGCTCCACGACCTCGCGGAAGCGTGCCAGGGCGTCGATCTCGTCCTGCGGCGGCGGCTCGCCATCGCTCCCGCGCTTGCCGAGCAGGTCGGCACGCTTGTGGTCGAGCAGGTCGAAGGCGAGCTCGTCTCCGTTGCGACGAAGAAAGCGCCGTGCACGTAGAGCGTCGCCCTTCCCCGGGCTGAACATGTGGCGGCGGACGATCCGGACGACGCGCTGCTGGAGCGCGTTCGGGTATCTCAGCCGGGCGAGCGCGCGCGTCGCAAGCTCGGCGCCGACCTGGTCGTGCCCGCGATCGGCGAAGCCGGGCTTCGCGTAGTAGTGGAGGCGGCCGTCGTTGCCGCGCCAGGCGGTCAGCGGCTTGCCGAGGTCGTGGAAGAGGGCGGCCAGCCGAACCGCGAGCGAGTACCCGGCGTCGGCGGCGGCTTGCACGACGGCGAACGTGTGCTCGTCCACGGTGAGGTCGTGGTAGCGGCTCTCCTGGTCGAAGCCGATCGCCGGGCTGAACTCCGGCAGGAGTTCGACGAGAACGTCGGTGTCGCGCGCGAGCCGGAGCGCCCGGGCGGGCTCGGCCCCGAGCAGAAGCTTCGACAGCTCGCCCATGCCGTCGGCCGCGAGGCCGCCGCCGATCCGCTCGCCAGATACGAGCTTCACCGCGGGGGCCTCCTCGCGCATCTGCGCGAGCAGCTCGCCGTCCGGGTCGAAGCCGAGCTGCGAGACGAAGCGCAGAGCGCGGACGAGGCGCAGCGGATCCTCACGGAAGCTCTGCGGCGAGACCGTGCGCAGGCGGCGCGCCTCGAGGTCGGCTCTGCCGCCGAGCGGGTCGATGAGCTCACCGGTCTCGAGCCGGCGGGCCATCGCATTCACGGTGAAGTCGCGCCGGCGCATGTCGTCCTCGACTGAGAGCGTGGCGTCGGCGACGATCTCGAAGTCGTGGCGGCCGGGCCCGGTGGAGACCTCCTTGCGCGGCGGCGCAAACTCGATCCCGGCCGGCGTCAGGCCCCGGATCACGCGCTCGGCCGGGTGGAAGCGGACGCCGACGAGCCGGTCGGCGACCACGAGGTCCTCGACGCGCCCGTGCGTCGCGAGCGCGGCCCGCAACCCCTCCGTGTCGAGGCCGGGCACGAGGAAGTCCGCGTCCTTCGAGTCGAGCCCGAGCAGCTCGTCGCGGACGGCGCCCCCGACGAGGTAGGCGTCGAGCCCGAGTGAGCGGACGTATTCCTCTATCTCCTGGCGCATCGGGCCATTCTCGCGGCTCTAGAGTTGGGCGCATGCGCACCCGGCTCCAGGCGAACGACCTCGCCGCTGCCTGGGAGCGGAACGCCGCCGACTGGACCGCGTTCGTACGCCATCCGGCCGAGCTCGACTCCCACTATCACCGCTACCACCGCGATCTCTTCCTCGAGCTCGTGCCGCCACCTGCCGGCCGGACGCTCGATGTGGGCTGCGGCGAGGGGCGGCTCGCACGCGACCTCACCGACCGCGGGTACGACGTCACCGGAATAGACCGCTCGCCGACGATGTTGGCGGCCGCCCGCGGGGCGTCGCCGGAGCTCGAGTGGCACGTCGCCGACGCCGCCGACTTGCCTCTTTCGGATGACTCGTTCCGGCTGGCTATCGCCTTCATGTCACTTCAGGACACCGACGATCTCGACGGAGCCGTCCGCGAGGTCGCGCGAGTCCTCAAGCCCGGCGGCCGCTTCTGCCTGGCGGTGGTGCATCCACTCAACTCAGCTGGGTTGTTCGCGGCTACGGGAGCGGACAGCCCGTTCGTCATCGAGGGCTCGTACCTCGACCCCTCGTACTTCATCGACGAGCTCGTTCGCGGCGACGATGTGCTGCGCTTGGAGAGTCTCCACCGACCTCTGCACCTATATGCGGACGCGCTTGCGCAGGCCGGGCTCCTGATCGAGGAATTGCGAGAGCCTGCGCTTCCGTCGGCGGCCTTCGTGGACGAACGGAGCCCGCGCTGGACACGCATCCCGCTCTTCCTCCACCTGCGGGCGGTGAAGCTGAGCTAGAGGGCGGCGATCGCCTCGATCTCGACGAGAGCGCCGGATGGGAGCTTTGCTACCTCGACGGTGGCCCGCGCCGGCGGCTGCTCCCCGACATGCGTTGCGTAGACCTCGTTCATCGCCTGGAAGTCGTCGAGGCGCTGGAGGTAAACCGTGGTCTTCACGAGCCGGTCGAGCCCACTGCCCGCCTCCTCGAGGATCGCCTTCAGGTTCGCGAAGACCTGCTCCGTCTGCTCCACGATCTCGCCGGAGATCTCCGTGTCCCCCGGCTTCAAGCCGAGCTGGCCGGAGACGAAGACGAAGCCGACCGCCACGACCGCCTGCGAGTACGGAGCGCCCTGAAAGGGAGCAGGCGCGGCCTCGGTGCGAACGACGCGCTTCTCGCTCACCGGCGCTCCTGCCTCTCGCACGCCTCCGCGAGCGCGGCGCCGAGGCCCTTGAAGATCGCCTCGAGCACGTGTGCGCTGTCGGTCCCATTCAGGAGACGGACGTGGAGGACGAGCCCGGCGGTATCGGCGAGCACCTCGAGGAAGCGCCGCGTGACGTCGGTGCCGAGGCCGCCGATACGGGCCTGGGTCAGGTCGACGTTCGTGACGAAGAGCGGCTCGTCGCTCTTCTCGAGCGCGACATGCGCAAGCGCCTCGGCCGACGTCATCGCGCTGCCGCCGTGACCCCGGGCGCCGCTTGCCCGCAGCGGTCCGGCGAGCGCGTGGCCGAGCGCAGCCGCTGCGGCTTCCACCTCCGCCTCGGCGTCGCCGGGCTCGATGTCGAGGACGACGTCGAACCGCGCGGTCTCGGCGAGGCGGGTGAGCAGAAGATTGAGCACCGGCAGGCCCGTCTCCACCGTCGCCTCTCCGCGCCCGTACACGTTGACGCGGACGCCCGCCGCAGCCTGCTCGCTCATCCCTCCGGAGCGTAACTGCGGCTACGCGGTTACGCGTCGACCCGCTCGATCTGGGCGCCAACGCCGCGCAACCGGTCGTCGATCCGCTCGTAGCCGCGGTCGATCTCGGCCACGTTGCCGATCACCGAGCGGCCGTTGGCGCAGAGCGCCGCGATGAGCATCGCCATCCCGGCGCGAATGTCGGGGCTGGTCAGCCGTTGGCCGTAGAGGCGCGACGGGCCGCTCACGACGACGCGGTGCGGGTCGCAGACGATGATCCGAGCGCCCATCGAGACGAGCTTGTCCACGAAGAACAGCCGGTTCTCGAACATCTTCTCGAAGACGAGGATCGTTCCCCAGGCCTGCGTCGCCACCGCAACGGCGATCGACGTCAGGTCGGCCGGGAAGGCCGGCCACGGCCCGTCTTCGATCTTCGGCACCTGGTCGCCGAGGTCGTTCTGGATCACGAGCTCCTGGTGAGGCGGGACGCGGAGCCATCCGTCTCCCAGCTCCACCTCGATGCCGAGCCGGGCGAACGCCGTGAGGATCGAGGCGAGATCCTTCGTCTCGACTGCGTCGATCGTGAGGTCACTGTTCGTTACGGCAGCGAGGCCTATGAAGCTCCCGACCTCGATGTGCTCGGGCGCGACGGACCACTCGCCGCCGTGCAGGCTCTCGACGCCCCGGATCCGGAGCACGTTCGACTCGATCCCCTCGATCTCGGCGCCGAGCGAGACGAGGAAGCGGCAGAGATCCTGCACGTGTGGCTCGCAGGCGGCATTCCCGATCGTAGTCTCGCCGGGCGTTAGGACGGCTGCCATGATCGTGTTCTCAGTCGCCATCACGCTCGCCTCGTCGAGGAAGATCGTCGTGCCGCACAGCCCGTCGGTCTCCATCTGGTAGGTGCTCTTGATCTCGACCCGGGCACCGAGCCGCTCGAGTGCATGAATGTGCGGATCGAGGCGGCGCCTGCCGATCACGTCGCCGCCCGGAGGAGGCACAACCGCGCGGCCGAGCCTCGCGAGCAACGGGCCGGCCAGAAGGAAGGAGGCCCTGATCCGCTCCGCCAGCACCGGGTCGATCTCGTACGAGGAGAGGCCCTGCGGCTCGACCCGCACCTCGTTGGGGCCCGTCCACTCGGCGTTCGCGCCGGTCGCGTACACCAGCTCGATCATCGTCTCCACGTCACGGATCCGCGGGACATTGGACAACATGACCGGCTCGTCCGCCAGCAGGCACGCCGCGAGAATCGGCAGGGCGCCGTTCTTGTTCCCGCTGGCCCGGATGCGGCCCTTGAGCGGGTTCCCGCCCTCGATGACGAGAGCCTGCGGCACCGTCGTTACGGACATTAGCCCGGGAGGATAGCCGGGGGTTCGGGCGACCTTCGCTAGCGGCAGGCAGGCATCGGCGGCAGTTCGCGCAGCCGTACGAAGGCGACTCGAAGGATGGGGTGAAGCACCTTCTTCGTCGGCCCGTAGACGACGAGAAGCGCCGCGGAGTTCACGAACACCGAGCCTCCATGCGTGGCGACCTGGACATAGCGACCCGCCTTCTGGTCGGCGACCAGGACACGCGGATAGACCCCGAAGCCGATGTAGCGACCGGCGACCTGCACCGAGTTGTCGATGTGGCTGAGATCGTGCGTGGCCACCACCTCGTAGGGTGTCTCGTCCGCAGCCGGCGACCACCACAGGGACTTGTACGACGCGCTCGGGTAGGCGATTGCGTGACCGTCGGTCTGGAGGCCGGTGACGTTGCGCAGGTCCCGGAGGGCCTGCGGAACGACTCGCGATGCGCCCGTGAGCGCCGACGCGGCATGCATCCGCGTCGGGACGCCGGGTGCCGAAGCTTCGGCCCAGATCACGACCTGGTGGTCGAGCAGGAACGCCCCGCCGGGGTGGCCCCGCCGCACGACGAGGTCGCGGCCGTCGCGCAGGTCGTAGGCATGGACCTCGCCACGCTGGTCGGGGCCGACGCCCTGCACCCATGTTGCGATCCCGTTGCGAACGTCGGCGCCGCGCCACGGGCTGTCCCAGTACCGGCCGCTCGGCGCCCGCGTCGCCGCGCCGAGCTTCGTCAGCTTGCGTGAGCGAGTGTCCCAAGCCCAGGTCGTGAAGTCGTTGAAGCTGCTGTACCCGCGGTATTCGTTCCAGACGAGCCAGCGGCCGTCGAAGGCGCCCCAGGCCTGATCGAACCTCGGATCGGGGAACGCCTTGATCCGCTCCAAGGCGCCGGACCCCGCGTGGATCCGCGCGACGCCGGAGAAGCTCGACGAGTAGACCTCCGCGAAGAACGAGCGGCCGTCACGAGCGAGCGCGAGAGGCACCAGCGGCGTCGTCCGTGAGAGCGCCACGACGTGATGCGAGAGCACCTGCCGCCAGGCGGCGCTCGAGCGCGCCTTGCACCAGCTCTTGCCGGTCGCGGCCGTGCCGGCCAGGCCCGGCCCGTTGCCCACACCCGTCGTAAGCACGAAGGCGGCCGCCAGGGCCGAGACGCCCCGGCGGCCCGCGAGACGGCGTCTACCAGACGTAGCCACGTCCGGAGATGATCGAGACGATCTGATTGCTCGGCTGCGTCGAGTACGCGGGAACGTTCCCGGACCAGCCGATCGAGGTCGCGCCGTGGACGGAATCCTCGTACATCGTTGATGCACCCGAGCTCTGGTAGCCGCGGATCTCGAACCAGTGGAAGATCTGCGAATTGGAGGGATGTCCCGTCAGGTGATAGCCGTTCGGGACCTCCCACGCATTGCCGACAACCGGCGCTCGCACCGCATAGATGTCCGACTCGAGGTCGTTCTCGTATGTGTCGATGGCCGACGGGCTCGCAGACGAGACGGCCTGCGGGACGTAATAGTTCCGGCTCTGGTAGCGGTTGAGGACGTCCGGGACCGGATAGCCGGAAGGCGAGGTACCACCGCCGGACCAGGCCGTGCCACCGCTCGTCGTGTGGAGCGCGGTGGCGGCGGCCGACTGGGAGAGCGACACCCCGACCGCACCAAGAGCCTCGTGCACCGTCGCGGGACCGCAGTAATAGCTGGTGATCTGCGGCGTCTGATTCGCGACGAGCGACGCCGAGCCCGGGTAGCCCCCGCCGCCGCAGCTCGCGCCGCACTGCAACGACGGAATCACGCCGCCGTTTGCCGAGAAGATGCTCTCCGCCTGCCGCTTCTGGGCCGTCATCCGCAGCTGTTCAGCCGTGAGCGGGAGGTGAGGATCGGTGTCGTGCGCGGCCTTCCATGCAGTGCCGTCGGCCTGGGCTGCCGCGGCCGACAGAAAGACGCCCATTGCGAGAGCGATCGTGACGATGACCGAACGACTGGCGATGCGCATGGCCACTCCTTGCGAGACGAGATTCCGGGTCGCCAATCGGTGTACGTCGGCCGCTCTGCGACTGCAAGGCGTTCCGGGAAGTTGCCGCAGACTTCTTGCACTGTCGTCACCCGAGAAAACGGGCGGTAGGATCGGTGAAGCGATGGAGCCGACCCGCGAACGCGCCTGGGAGACCCTGACGCGCTACACGAAGAGCGAGCCGCTGCTGCGACACGCGCTCGCGGTCGAGGCTTCGACGGCGGCGTATGCGCGGAAGTTCGGCGAGGACGAGGAGCTCTGGCGCGTCGCGGCTCTCCTCCACGACTTCGACTACGAGATGCACCCCACACTCGACAAGCATCCACAGGACGGCGCCCCGATCCTGCGCGAGGAGGGCTACCCCGAGGAGGTCGTCGAGACCGTGCTCTCGCACGCCGAGCATCTCGGGCTGCCGCGCGACACGCCGCTGAAGAAGGCGCTCTTCGCCTGCGACGAGCTGAGCGGATTCGTGCACGCCTGCGCGCTCGTGCGCCCGACCGGGCTCGACGGGCTCGAGCCGAAGTCGGTGAAGAAGAAGCTCAAGCAGCCCTCCTTCGCGGCCGGTGTCCACCGAGAGGACGTCTACAAGGGCGCGGAGGAGCTCGGCGTCGACCTCGACGACCACATCCGCACCGTCGTCGAGGCGATGCAGCCAATCTCTGCCGAACTCGGCTTGCCGAGTTCGGTCTGACAGCAGAGCCGAGCTCGGGCTACTCGGCTACGACACCCTCGGCGAGGCGGCGCAGGTCGTCCTCGCTCGTCCACCAGCCGCACGAGACGCGCACGAGGTTGCGGCCCGGGAGCTCTCTGACGAGCACGCCCTGCCCGGCGAGCGTCGTGACGAGCTCGGCTGGATCGCCGGCGGGTCGGAACGAGACGAGCGTCCCGTGGCCGCGTGGGGTCACGACTTCCACGAGCGGCGCGAGCAGCTCGCGACAGCGGGCGGTCGTCGCGGCGGCGGCGTCGTACCGCCACTCCGGATGGACTCCGAGCGCCGCCTCGAGCCCCGCAAGTGTCGGCCCACCGATCCAGCCGGAATCGAACCGCCTCGCGCCGTCCTTCGGCACGAAGGACCCGTCGGCCTCGTAGCCCTGCTGCGAGTACACGCTCGGGAGCGTTACGCGGAGCCGCTCCGGATCGCGCACGAAGAGCGCTCCCGAAGGCTCTGGCGCGCAAAGCCATTTCTGCGCGGACACCGTGTAGAAGTCCGCGCCGGCGAGATCGACCCCGATCGCGCCCGCCGACTGCGCTCCGTCGACGAGCACCGGCGGGCCCTCCGGCAGGCGCAGCCGCGCGAGGTCGATCTTTCTCCCCGTCGTCCAGAGCACGTGCGAGACGGCGATGAGCCGGGTACGCGAGGTGACTGCCGCGACGATCGCCTCCTCGTCCGCCTCTGTCACGACGACGCTGGCGCCGCTCGCGTGCAGCGGGCCGGTGAGCGCGAAGTGCTCCTCGTTGGTCGTGACGACCTCGTGTCCGGCGCCGAGCTCGAGTCCGGCTATCACGATCTGGCAGCCGCGCGCCGTCGAGTCGGTGAGGGCCACGAGCTCCGGCGCCGTGCCCAACACGGATGCGACGCCGCGGCGGATGCGCTCTCGGGTCTCGACGATCTCCTCGATGTACGGCATCCCGCTCCGGCCCTCGGCGAGATCCCGCTCGAGCCGAGCCTGGGCGGCCTCGACGGCCGCCCGCGGGAGCGGGCCGCTCGAGCCTGTGTTGAGGTACGCGAGCCGCTCGAGCACGGGGAACTGCGCCCGGGCCTCGTCGAAGGTCACTCGACGACCGCCTCGACGGGCGCGTGGTCGGAGAGGACGCGGCCGTCGAGCGTCCTCCGCTCGACCGGCCAGGCTGCGGGCCTGCCGACGACGGTGATCCCGCGCACGAAGATCTGATCGATGCTGCCGGCGAGCGGCGCCGAGAAGCCGTCCGCGGTGGGCGAGACGAGATTCGCGTCACCGGCGACGAGCGACGGGTCGCCGGCGAGTGCAAGCACGCGGTCGAGCTGCGCAGGGTTGCCGTCGATGTGGAAGTTCACGATCTGCACGCCGTCGAGGTCGACCGCATGGGCGATCCGCCGCAGCCTCGCCCTGCCGACGACGGTCGCGCCGAGGTCGTGCGCGGGGCGTGTCGTGAGGATCGCGTCGCCCTCCCCCGTCACCGCAGACCGCAGGAGGGCGTGGTTCAGCGCCGTCACCGCCCTCGCGCCGACGGGGAGCAGCGGTCTCCGTGCGACGGCGGTCGTCGCGTGCATCCCGCTCCAGTCTTCGAGGTGCCCGAGCGCCCAGACCGGCAGCTCCTGGAGGCAGACCACCTCGGGCCGGTCGCGCGTCACGAGCTCGATCATCTGGCGGAGAAACGCACGGCGCTCGGGCGGGAACGCATTGCCGTGGAAGAGATTCCACGTGCGCACGAGCATTGCCACGCGCGTAGCGTACGAAGCCGTGCGCGTGCTGCTCGCCGATCCCCCGGCCTTCACCCCGCCGTACGACCACGAGCTCGCCGCGGCGCTCGCCCGCGAGGGTGCGGACGTAGAGCTCGTCACCTCCCGATTCCGCTTCGGAACGGCTCCGGAGCCGGACGGATACCGGCGCCGGGAGCTCTTCTACCCCCTCTCGTCCCGCCTCTTCGGCCGCTCGCGGCTGCGCCTGCCGCTCAAGGCGGCCGAGCATCCGTTCGGGCTCGCCGCGCTCCATCGCCTGCGAGCGGACATCCTGCACATGCAGTGGCTGCCGGTGCCGGAGCTCGACGCGTTCCTCTTCCGCCCGCACCTGCCCTCCGTCTTCACGGCGCACGACCTTCTCCCCCGCCGCACCGCCCACAAGACCGAGCTGTGGCTGCGGCTCTTCGAGCGCTTCGGCCGGATCGTCGTCCACAGCGAGAACGGCCGGGAGTCGCTCGTCGAGCTGGGAGTCGATCCCGAGCAGCTGCGCGTCATCCCCCACCCCGTTTTCCCGAGCGAGCCCGTGCGGCGGGACGACGGGCGCACCGTGCTGGCCTTCGGGATGATCCGGCCGTACAAGGGCCTCGGCGACGCCATCGAGGCCGTCCGGCGGGCGGGTGACGCGCGGCTCCTCGTCGCCGGCGACCCGCTCGAGCCGATCGAGCCGTATCGCGCCTCGGCCGACGGGCTCGAGGTGGAGTGGCGGCTCGGCTACCTCCCGCAGGCGGAGATCGACCGCGCCTTCGGCGACGCAACGGTCGCGGTCTTCCCGTACCGGCCCGAGCTCGACCAGAGCGGCGCGCTGCTGCGCGCGCTCGGGGCCGGGGTCCCGGCCGTCGCCTACGACGTCGGCGGCATCGCCGAGCCGGTGCGCCGGTTCGAGGCCGGCCGGGTCGTGCCCGCCGGTGACATCGCCGCTCTCGCCGACGCCGTCCACGAGCTCCTCGGCGACTCCGCGGCGCTTGCACAGGCGCGGGACGGCGCCCGGCGCGCGCGCGAGCAGCTGACGTGGGACGCGGCGGCGCAGGCGCATATCGCGCTGTACGAGGAGATCGTGTGAGGTTGCGGCGCGATCCGTTCCGCGACGCGATCGCGCGCCAGCTCGACCTCTTCGTCCAGGACGAGGCGGATCTGCTCGAGGAATGCCGCGACAAGTTCCGCGCCTACGAACGCGCACCGCGGGAGGACACGGAGGAGGCGTACGGCGACTTCGTGGACGTCGTCGAGACGGCGACGGAGGCGCTCGCCGACATGCGCGACCGGTTCGCCCGCACGCTCGACGAGGACGCCGCTGAGGCATACGAGGAGGCCTTCAACAGCGCCGTCCGGAAACGCTGGCCCGAGCTCGGCCTGGAGATCGAGAACCGCTGATGGCGCGCATCGAGGACTACGCGCTGCTCGGCGATCTGCAGACGGCGGCGCTCGTCGACCGGCACGGCTCCGTCGACTGGCTCTGCTTTCCGCGCTTCGACTCGGACGCCTGCTTCGCCGCCCTGCTCGGAACGCCCGACGACGGACGCTGGCTGCTCGCTCCGGCGACGACGCCCGCGACCAGCACGCGCCGTTATCTCCACGACACACTGGTCCTCGAGACGACGTGGAGTGCCGAGGACGGCTCCGTTGCGCGGGTCCTCGACTTCATGCCGCCGCGCGGCAGGGCGCCGGACATCGTGCGCATCGTCGAGGGCGTCAAGGGCAGCGTGCGCATGCGCTCGGAGCTGACGATCCGCTTCGACTACGGCCGCGTCGTTCCCTGGGTGCGCAAGAGGACGCACGAGGACAACACCCGCGTCGCCCTTGCCGGCCCGAACGCGCTCTGCTTCCGCACGCCCGCGCAGACCCGGGGCGAGGACTACCGCACGATCTCGGAGTTCGCCGTGGACGAGGGCCAGCGCATCCCGTTCGTCCTCACCTGGTTCCCGTCGCACGAGGACGTGCCCGAGCCGATCGATCCCGAGGTGGCGCTCGCGGAAACGGAGGACTTCTGGCGCGAGTGGAGCGAGATGTGCGAGTGCGAGCTGCCGCCGGAGTGGGCCGCGATCGTGCGCCGCTCGCTCATCGTCCTCAAGGCCCTCACGTACGAGCCGACGGGCGGGATCGTCGCGGCCGCGACGACGTCACTGCCCGAATGGATCGGCTCCGTTCGCAACTGGGACTACCGCTACTGCTGGCTCCGCGACGCGACGCTCACGCTGCTCGCCCTGCTGCAGGGCAACCACGTGGAGGAGGCGACAGCCTGGCGCCGGTGGCTGCTGCGGGCGATCGCCGGCGACCCGGCGGACGTCCAGATCATGTACGGCGTCGCGGGCGAGCGGCGCTTGACGGAACTGGAGCTGCCGTGGCTCGACGGCTACGAGGGATCACGGCCCGTGCGGATCGGGAACGCGGCGAGCGAGCAGCTCCAGCTCGACGTCTACGGCGAGGTCCTCGACGCCCTCTACCAGTCGCGCGTGCGAGGAATCGGTGTCGACCCCCAGGCGTGGCGCATCCAGCTCGCGATGCTCGACCACCTCGCAGAGGCGTGGCGCGACCCCGACGAGGGGATCTGGGAGATCCGCGGCGAGCGCCGTCACTTCACCCACTCGAAGGTGATGGCGTGGGTGGCATTCGACCGCGCCGTGCGCACGGTCGAGCAGCAGGGGCTGGACGGCCCCGAGGATCTTTGGCGTGAGCTCCGCGACGAGATCCACCGGGAGGTCTGCGAGCGCGGCTTCGACGAGGAGCTCGGTTCCTTCACGCAGTCCTACGGCTCGAAGGAGCTCGACGCGAGCCTGCTTCTCCTGCCGCTCGTCGGCTTCCTGCCGGCGAGTGATCCGCGCATAGGCGGCACGATCGAGGCGATCGAGCGCGAGCTCTTGCAGGACGGTCTTGTCCTGCGCTACCGGACGTACGAAGACGGCGTCGACGGGCTGCCTCCAGGCGAGGGTGTCTTCCTGCCGTGCTCGTTCTGGCTCGCGAACTGCTACGAGCTCGTCGGCCGGCACGAGGAGGCGCTGGCGCTCTTCGAGCGGCTCGTCGGCCTCTCGAACGACCTCGGCCTGCTGTCCGAGGAGTACGACCCTCAGGCCAAGCGGCTGCTGGGCAACTTCCCACAGGCGTTCACGCACCTCACGCTCGTGGGCACCGCATTCAACGTCGCCCCGCACGTGCCGTCGCCGATGCACCTGCGGATCGGGCGGCTGCAGAGCCCTGAATAGCTCCCGCAGACGGGTGGAGGTGCGCGTCTCGACCAGGCTGCCCACGAGCCGAGCTGGAGCTGCCGGCCGAGACGAGCGCGCGGGGTTCTAGCGGTGCCCGAAGTGGTGCGCCCGCGGGAGGGCTTGGTGGACGTCCGCTCCGTCGGTCAGCGACCGCGCGAGCGGCGCGAGCGAGACGAGCTCGCGGACGAGGACGTTCCGGTTGCGGTCCGAGTGCTCGTAGCGGCCACGGACGAGCAGGAGCGGCTCGCCGCGGACGACGGCGCGGAAGCGCTCGTACACCTGCGGCGCGATCACGAGGTTCACCTGCGAGTATTCGTCCTCGAGGAGCATGAAGACGACGCCGTTCGCGGTCGACGGGCGCTGCCGCGCGACGACGAGCCCCGAGAACTGCGCATTCGCTCCGTGTTCGAGACCACGTAGCTGCGTGCTGGAAAGCGTCCCGCCTGGCAGGTGCGGACGCAGGAGCTCGAGCGGATGGACGCCGACCGACAGGCCCGTCGTGCGGTAGTCGCTGAGCATCCGCTCCCACACCGTCGGCTCGGGCAGCTCCGGCGTGGAGACCGTCGGCTCGAGCGGCAGCGCGAGCTGCTTCGCCTCGCCCGCCGTCCCGGGGACGCTCGCGGGGCGGGGCACGAGCCCGAGCTGCCACAGGAGCTCCCGCCGACGCAGGCCGAAACAGTCGCAGGCGCCCGACTCCGCGAGCGCGCGTAGCTCGTCCTCCGTGAGCCCCGTCCGCTGCGCGAGCTCCCGGATCGACGAGTACGGCCGGTTCGCGGCCACGACCTCCGCGTCGTCCTCCCCCAGCCCGGTCACGTACTTCAGACCGACGCGCACAGCTCCGTCCTCGATCACACAGCCGGCGTCGCTGCGGTTGACGTCGGGCGGACGCGTCTCGACTCCGCGCCGCTGGCCGTCTCGGACGAGCGTCGCCGGCGGGTAGAAGCCCATCGGCTGCGCGTTGAGAAGGGAGGCGAGGAACTCCGGCGCGTAGTGGTGCCGCAGCCACGCCGACTGGTACGCGAGCAGCCCGAACGCCGCCGCGTGCGACTTCGGGAAGCCGAAGCCCGAGAAGGCGACGAGCTTGTCGTAGAGCTCGTGCGCCTTCGGCTCCTCCACCCTCTGCTCGAGCGCGCCGGCGACGAACCGCTCCCGCCACGCTTCGAGCGCCGCGTGGGAGCGCTTGCGGCTCATCGCCCGCCGCAGCCCCTCCGCTTCCCCCACGCTGAAGCCGGCGAGGTGGACGGCGACGTCGAGCACCTGGTCCTGGAAGACGACGACGCCGAGCGTGTCGCGCAGGGGCTCCTCGAGCAGCGGATGGTCGGCCGGCGCCTGGTAGGTCGGGTCGTCGCGTAGCAGCTGTCGTCGCTCGACGTACGGATGAACGGCCTTCCCCTGGATCGGCCCAGGCCGCACGAGCGCGACCTGCACCGTGATGTCGTCGAGCGTCTCCGGCCGGGTGCGGAGGATGACCTGCATCTGCGCGCGGCTCTCGATCTGGAAGCAGCCGACCGTATCGGCGCGCTGGATCTCCTCGAACACGTCGGGGTCGTCGAGCGGAACGCGTGAGAGGTCGATCCGTTCGCCGCGGTTACGCGCGATCAGATCGACGCACTCCTCGACCGCCGACAGCATCCCCAGCCCGAGCAGGTCGATCTTGAGAAAGCCGGCGTCGGCGCACGAGTCCTTGTCCCACTGGCACATCTGCCGGCCCTCCATCGCCGCAGGCTGGACCGGCACGAGCTCGACGAGCGGCCGGGACGAGATGACCATGCCGCCAGGGTGCTGGGCGATGTTGCGCGGGAGGCCGGCGATTTCGGCGCAGAGGGCGCCGAAGGCGCGCCAGCGCGGCGAGCGGAGCTTCGTCGCCGCGTCCGGCAGCGCGGCGATCTCGTCGGCGACGCGCTCCGCGTTCCAGCCGTCGGTCAGGCGGGCGAGCCGCTCGAGGTCGGCGTGTGGGAGGCCGAGCGCCTTGCCGACATCGCGGATCGCGCCGCGCGAGCGGTACGTCGCGAAGCTCGCGACGAGCGCGGCGTGTTCGGATCCGTAGCGCTCGACGACGCGGACGATGAGCTTCTCCCGGATGTCGCGCGGAAAGTCGAGGTCGATGTCCGGCACGGACGCGAGCTCGCGATTGAGGAAGCGGCCGAGCGACAGCTTGTTCGCGACCGGGTCGACGTGCGAGAGGCCGGTCAGATAGCAGACGAGCGAGCCGACCGATGAGCCGCGCCCGCGCCCGGGCGGCAGGACGTGGCGCATCGAGCCCGGGCCGCGCACCTCGAGCGCGACCTCGCGCGCGAGCTCGAGCACCTCCCAGTGGAGGAGGAAGAAGCCGGCGAGGCCGAGCTCGTCGATCAGGGCGAGCTCCTCCTCGAGCCGCTTGCGGACGCGCCGCTTGTGGCCGTTGAGGTCGTTGTAGCGCTCGGTGAAGGCACGCTCGCAGACGCGGCGCAGCTGGACGATCGTCGGCTCCGCGCCGTCGGAGAAGTCCGGATAGCGGTAGCCGAGCTCCTCCGTCAGGTCGAACTCGAGCCGGGCGGCGAGCTCGGTGGTTTGGTGGTCGGCGTCCGGCTGGTCTGCGAAGCGGTCGCACATGTCCTCCGGCGGCAGCAGGACCGACTCGTGGTTGCCGCGCCGCTCCCGCTCGCAGCCCTCGAGCGAGGTGCGGCAGCGGACGGCGACGAGCACGTCCTGGAGCACGGCGCGGCGACGGTCGTGCGCGTGGACGTCGCCGGTCGCAACCGCCGGGACACCGAGCGAGGCGGCGAGGTCCCGCAGGCGAGCGTTTCGGCCGGCGTCGCCGCGCTCGTAGGGCCGCTGCAGCTCGACGTAGAAGCGGTCGCGGCCGAAGGCGCGCGCAAGCCGCACCGCGCCGTTCGGGTCGCGGACCGCGAAGCCGTCGCGGGCACAGCCCGAGAGGCAGACGAGGCCCTCGTTCAGCTCCTCGAGGATCGTCTGGTCGAGCTGCGGCGGCAGCGGATCGCGGTTCGTCGTGTCGCGCGTGTGCGCGTGCGCCGCCGTCAGCAGGCGACAGAGGTTCGCGTAGCCGCGCGCGCTCTCCACGAGCAGCGTGACATGAGCGCCTCCCTCGAGCGTGACCTCCGCGCCGGTGATCGGCCGCACGCCGAAGTGCTTCGCTGCGTGCGCGAACTCGAGCGAGCCGTAGACGCCGTCGTGGTCGGTGAGCGCGAGCGCCTCGTAGCCGAGCTCCGCCGCGCGCGCGGCGAGCTCCTCCGGCTGCGAAGCTCCGTCGAGGAACGAGTAGGCCGAGTGCGCGTGCAGCTCGACGTACGTCATGATCCGGAGCTATGGACGAGCCGTACTTCACGCGACCGGGCGAAGGCGAGCGACTCGACCGCGGCTATCGAAGCGGCCGCGTCCTCGCCGAGCTGCCGCACCTCGAGGTGATCGAGCTCACCTTCGAGCCGGGGTTCGAGGGCGTCGACCCGCACTCCCACCCCGACCACACCGACTCGTTCTACGTGCTCGAAGGCGAGTTCGAGTTCCTCCAGGACGGCGAATGGCAACGCGTCTGTCCGGGCACGTTCCTCTCGGTGCCGCCGAACGTCGTGCACGGCTTCCGTCCCTGCGGCGGCTCGGTCAGGGTGCTCAACATTCACGCGCCACGGGTCGGCTTCATCGACTCGCTGCGAAACGGCTAGTGCCATCCCGGGAGTCTAGGCGAACATATGTTCGCCTGCCGAGATCCGTGACTTTGCGGATTCCCGTTCCCCCGACACGAGCGATCCTTTTGGCAGAGGAGTGATGAAGCGGCGGCGGATTCTCCTGTTTGGAGTCGCCGGACTGTTCTGCGCGGCGGCGCTGCTCGCGATCGCGATTCTGCTCATCGGCCGGTTCGGAGACACGGAGGGGCGTGTCATCGGGACGACACTGCTCCTCGCCGGCTACGGCGTCGTCGCGTTGCCCGGTGCCATCCTCCTCGACCAGGGCCGCGACAGGCCGCTCGCGGAAGGCGCACTCGGGCTCGCCGGCCTCGCTGCGGCGCTGGCGATCATCTCCGTCTGGGGCTTCTCCGATGTGGAGAACGTCGGCAAGTCGGTCGGAACTGCCACGATCCTCGCCGTTGCCGCAGCGCAGGTCTCGGCCCTCGAAGCGCGACGGAAGGAGCCCGAACCGCCCATCGTGCGCAGGCTCTTCGCCGCGTCCTGTGTCACGGCGACCATCGCAGCAGGAGTTGCCGTCGTGCTCCTCTGGACACAGCCCTCCGTGAATCTCTACGCACGCCTCCTGGGTGCACTCGTCGTGCTCGACCTCCTGCTCGTCGCCCTGCAGCCGCTGACGGCGGCCCTGGCGTCGGATCAGCCGCACCGCGTCGGCACCGGCACACCTGAGCGTCGCGCTACGGGTGGTGCACGAGCTGCCAGAGCGGCTTCTCGCGTGGGCCGAGTGGGATGTAGTCCATCCCGTCCGGCGTGTTCAGGAAGCCGGGCGCGCGGCCGGCCGTACCGCGGTGGCCGTACTGCCAGACGATGCGCTTGCGCTTCGGGTCGACGATCACGACGCGATGGTCGTAGTCGTCGTTGATCGCGACGTTCCCGTTCGGGAGCATGACGGCGAGCGACGGGTGGTTGAGCACGCCCCAGCCTGAAGTCGGACGGTAACGCCAGAGCACCTGGCCGTGCCGGTTCACGATCACCGCTGCGCCCGGGCTCGCATAGTCGGCGAGCAGGATGCGACCGCCCGACAGCGGCTGCGGGTCCGACGGATACGAGACGGGCGCCTGGAACGACCAGAGCAGCTTCCCCGTCTTGGAGAAGGCGTCGATCCAGGAGCCGTTGATCTCGGAGACGAGGACACCCCCGCCCGGCAACGGCGTGTCGCCGTTGACCGAGCCGAGCGTCCGCGGCGGGTCGTGCACGCAGACGCCCGTCTGCCCGATCTGGCGGACGATCCGGTGCTGCCTGACGAAGAGGATGCGGCAGTTGTAGGCGTCCGCGACGGTCATCGTCCCGTCGGGCAGGACGTACGCGTCGTCGGGCCAGTTCAGCTCGTTCGGGCCGCCGCCCCTGACACCCGGCGTGCCGTAGAGGCGCGTAACCGCATGGGAGGCGATGTCGATCGAGACGATGTCCTGGTGATCCTCCTCGTTCGAGATCATCGCCTTGCCGCCGGGCTCGACGAACGTGTCGTCGTCGAAGACGAGGCGCCGGCCGAGGCTCCGGTCGTGTGCGGTCGGGAAGCGCCAGAGGATGCGGCGGTGCGGGTCGACGAGCAGGATCCGGTCGTTGCCGCGGTCGGCGATCAGGAGACCTCCGGGGAGCGCGCCGTCAATCGCGACGACTCGATTCGGATCCGGCCTGGGCTTCGTGGTCGCCGTCGTGGTCGGGGCGGCGCCCCCCGACCGGTGCACGAGCGCACCGACGAGCGCGACCGCGGCGAGCACGGCGAGAGCGACGGCGAGCCGCGACCTCATGTCGCCGACCCTATCCGCGACGGTGTGAGCCAGACGTGAGCAGCCACTACCCTCGCCAGATGGAACGCTCCGAACGCCTCTCGCACGCCCGCCTCTACCTCGTCCTCGAGGCTCTGCCGCACGGGGAGGATCCGGGTCCGCTCCTGGATGCAGCGCTGCGCGGCGGCGTCGACGTCGTCCAGCTGCGCGACAAGGTGCTCGACGACGAGGCGCTGGTCGATGCGGCCGCGCCGTTTCGGGCGGCGTGTGACGAGCACTCCGCACTCTTCGTCCTCAACGACCGGCCGGATCTCGTGGAGGCGTGCGGCGCGGACGGCGTCCATGTC
>Ga0187776_10000322_pt1 | contig 23424 bp, 21 predicted proteins | sample 0216_BV02_MP12_2_FD_132426 | JGI IMG/M metagenome (GOLD analysis project Ga0187776, IMG submission 132426) | Tropical peat soil microbial communities from peatlands in Department of Meta, Colombia - 0216_BV02_MP12_20_MG | ecosystem: Environmental > Terrestrial > Soil > Wetlands > Peat | place...
AGCCCGCAAGCTCATCGAGATGTCGGGCCTGCGCCCGGACAAGGACATCGAGATCCGCATCGTAGGCAGGCGCCCCGGCGAGAAGATCACCGAGCAATTGTGGGTGGAGGACGCCGAGGTGCATGAGACGGGGTTCCCGCGCGTGCTGCAAGTATCGCCACCCTCCCCTCTCTCCGAGATCGCCTCCCACCTGGGTGAGCTGGAGCAGGCCGCCCTGAACCGCGATGATGCCAAGGTGCTGGCGACGCTGCGGGACCTTCCCATCGGCTTCCAGCGCACGGAGAGCGCCCGCCCCGTGGTCAACAGCCCCTCTTAATTCACCCCTCTTTCGGGTGTCTTGCCGCAAGCGCCTGGATGCGCCTCTACCCCTCCCGCTGGGCCCGGCAACTGATAGAAAACGAACGATTTCACACCACGTTAACAGAGTGGGTGCCCGAAGACCATGTACCAGCAAGGTTCTTGACTCGCGCATCGGGGCGCGATATGTTCTCGCAATCGTGGTAGCACACAGCCCGTCCCAGGGCGCATGGTAGTAGCCGGCGGCCCGTCAAGCTCAAGGGCAGCCGGTACCCAGCATGCAGGAATCCGGAGGGTGATATATGGAGTACACACGAACCCGTGTCGGTAGCCCGCTTCCTCTCTTGCGCCACTCCTGTCTGCTGCTTGCGACTTTGGTCGGTCTCTCGGTCTTGTCCGCAGCCCAAAGAAAAACCGTAGTCAAGCACGCGGGTGGCCCTGTGGACTGGAGCAGCCAGCACCTGATCTTCACGGCTCCCACCTCCCGCGCGGCGCTGGCCCGCAATGCGGCCGCAGCCAGCGATCCCCGGGCCATCCACAGCTCGCTGATCCACCACTTCTCGCTGAGCGCGCCAGCGGTTGCCCCGGGTCGCGGGGGAGCGGCCCAGCGGCCTCCCCGGCTGGTCACCCAGGTGGACTGGAGCGTCTCGCTGGGGGCGGGCAACGTTGCGCCCAGCATGTCTCCCGCCAAGTACGGCGCCGATTATTCGACGGCCGACTGCACCAAGGACTTCGTTGTCTTCGGGCTCAACGTACCCGGAACCACCGGTGGGCAAGCCAACCTCATCGCCTTCAACAATCTCTATAGCGGCGCGGGGACCTCGCTCTGCGGCATGACCGCACCCACCGTCTTGTTCAGCTACAACATCAGCACGGTCGGGGGCAGCATCCTGACCTCGCCCTTCATCACCCTGCACGGCGACCGCATCATCTTCGTGGAGAGCACCCCGACCGCGATGGTCCTGCACTCGCTCACCTGGCACGCGGGCGAGGGGACGTCGGCGACCAACGCGGCGGCGCCGGCGAATCGCTGCAACCTGGATCTGGGGCCCTGCGTGTGCCCGCCGCTGGTCTCCTGCGACCGCACGCTCACGCTCAACTCCACCATCGGCAGCACCGTCTCCTCGCCTTTTCCCGATTACCACAACGACTACATCCTGGTGGGCGCGGATGACGGCACGCTGTACAAGGTCCTGGGCACCATGTTCGACTCGCCCAGTATCGTGTGGACCAGCCCGGTCTCCGGAGGCGTCCTGACCGCCCCGGGGATCATGTTCGACGGCTCCAGCAACGAGACGGCCGTGTACGTGGGCGACGACAGCGGGGTCCTGTACAAGGTGGACCCGTCCACGGGCGCGGTCGCGGCTACGACCCTGACCGTGGGCGGAGGCTTCCCCAACGGCGGCCTCCTCGACGGGCCCATCGTGGACAACAGCAACGCCGCTGTCTTCGCCTTCTCGGCCAATGACGGCACCAGCGCCGTGGTCGTGCAGGCGGACCCGGACCTCAACGAGATGCGGCGGGACCAGATCGGAACGTCGGTAGCCAACGGGCTCACGCCGGCGGTGAACATCCACACCGGGATGTTCGACGACAATTACTTCAACGACCCCAACACCGGCTTCCTCTACGTCTGCGGAACCAACGATCCCAACACCCGCCCCATCCTGTATCGCTTCGGCTTCACTTTGGGGACGATGAACTCGAGCAACGACGGCACCCTGCAGCTCACCAACGCCGCCGGGGTCGAGTGCTCCCCCCTCACCGAGGTCTTCAACGGCAACATCAGCGCCCATCAGGACACGCTTTTCCTGGGCCTGCTGGGCGGCTGCGGCGTCAACGGCTGTGTCCGCGACTATAACCTGGCCATCCCCAACGGGACCCCGCCTCCGCTGACGCTGATGCCCACCACCTTCCTGCGCTCCGTGAATGAGTCGGGAGGCACCAGCGGCATCATCGTGGACAACGTCGATCCCAGCCCCCAAGCTTCCAGCATCTACTTCAGCACGCTGGGAGCCAGCAAGCGTGCGGTCAAGCTGACGCAGTCGCTGTTGAACTGACCAGGCGGGCGGCGAACACGGAGGCCCGGTCGGGAGGCCATTGTTGGCGCGGCGGCTTGGGGGACGCCGCGCGGCTACTTCTTCCCTGACGAGGCATTCAGGAACGGCGGCGCCGGGACAGTCGCTCGCCCGTCGCTCTGCCCGTTCTGCTGGCGCTTGTCCTTGATGACGTCGCGGATGATGTCGTCGAGCGAGCGCGTGGGCTTGTAGCCGAACCACTCCCCGGCCTTGCGGATGTCGGGCACCCGTCGCTCCATGTCCTCGAAGCCCTCGGCGTAGGCTTCGGCGTAGGGCACGTACTTGGTGGAACTGCGCGAGCCGGTGAGCGCGATGACGCGCTCGGCCAGCGCCTTGATGGTGATCTCCTCGATGTCTCCCAGGTTGAAGATCTCGCCGGCGGTGCGATCCTGGGCGACGCAGGCCAGCATGCCGGTCACGATGTCGTGCACGTGGCTGAAGCAGCGCGACTGTTCCCCGGTCCCGAACACGGTAAGCGGCTGCTCGGCCAGGGCCTGGCGCACGAAGGTGGGCAGCACCATGCCGTAGTGCCCGGTCTGGCGCGGGCCGGCGGTATTGAACAGGCGCAGGATGGTCACCGGCAGCTTGCGCTCGCGGTAGTAGGCCAGCGCCAGGAACTCGTCCACCGCCTTGGAAGCGGCGTAGCTCCAGCGCGAGTTGTAGGTGGAGCCCAGCACCAGGTCGTCGGTCTCCGAGAACGGCACCTTGGTGGCCTTGCCGTACACCTCGGAGGTGGAGGTGATGACCACGCGCTTGGACTTCTTGGAAGCCAGCTCCAGCACCAGCTCCGAGCCTCTCACGTTGGTCTCGATGGTGCGGACGGGAAACTCCACGATGCGGCGCACCCCCACCGCCGCGGCCAAGTGGAAGATGACGTCGGCGGAGTCCACCAGTTCCGCCAGCAGCGGCCGGTTGAAGATGGTGTCGATGCGGTAGGAGAAGGCGGGATGGTCCTTCAGGCCGTCCAGGTTATCGATGCTGCCGGTGGAAAGGTCGTCGATGGCGAGCACCCGGTGGCCCTGCTCCAACAGGCGTTCCGCCAGGTGGGAACCGATGAAGCCCGCGCCGCCCGTGATCAAAGCCCGCATTCATCCTCCCGCAGCCGGTTTTGTCAGGCCGAAGCTTAGCATTGTACCCTGCCTCGCTGTCATCTCCGCCGACACCCCTGCCCGGAGGTTCCCCGGAACGGGATGGGGCTGCGGAGAGCGGCTCACGGGAGCGGGGGAGGAGGCTGGTCATAGAGGAGCACCCGGCCGCCGGGGTTTTGGGCGGAGGGAGCGAAGACCCGGGCGTACTGCCCTGGATCCATGGTGAAGGTGACGACGGTGGTGCCGCCCCCTGGGTTGCCATAGAAGGCGCTCACGGAGTGAGGACCCCGGTAGGGAGTGCCGACCAGCAGTGCGTACTGGCTCTGGGCATGGTAGCCGGACCCGCCGTCCACCACGCGGGTATAGGTCACCGGCTGCGGACCGAGCGACGCCTGCGGCCGCACTCGGACCACCCGCCCTTGCTGGTTTCTCTCCCCGTTCGGACCCAGCATCTCGATGGACACGAAGGCGTTCGCGGGGGCCGGGGAGGCATTGATGAGATAGTAGGGCTGATTGAATCCCGGCCAGGAGTAGATGATGTCGATCTTCCCGTCGCGGTTGATGTCGCCAAAGGCGATCTGCCCGAAGAACATCTCCGGAACATCCGGCGGGGAGACCCGTTCGTAGCCGTGGCCGGTGTTGCGGAAGAAGGTGGCGGGATATGCGGGGCTCCCGGAGCCGCTGGCTGCGGTGATGATGTCCTCCCGGCCGTCGTTGTCCATGTCGTAGGCATTGAGGCCGAAACTGCTCTGGAAGGGCACGGGCTGGTAGTCCGGCGCGCCGGTGGAGAAGAAGGGATGCCCGGTTCCGTCGGTGGTGGTGCTCTGGGCGACGAAGGACGGGTGCGTGGAGGTCCCGACATTCTGATAGAGCGTGGGCCCGTCCGGCGGGGGCGGTCCGAAAGGAGGCGGGGGCCCGCCACCCCAATTCTGTACCACCAGGTCCAAGAGGCCGTCATTGTTCCAGTCCAGGAACTTGAAACCCTCGTCGGCGCGGTTCCCCGCCCCCGGAAACTCCTGGGTTGGGGGAGGGGGCAGACCGCAACTGCAATCCTGAAAATGGGGGATGCCGTTCGCGTCCACCGACTCATTCAGAAGCAGGTGTCCTCCCACGTAGAGGTCGACAAGTCCGTTATCGTCGATGTCGGCCGCTTCTGCTCCTTCCGGCTGGATCCCGGGCGCAGCCGTGAAGTCCACCCCGGCCGCTGCTCCTACCTCGCGAAAATGTCCGGTCCCATCGTTGAGCAGCAGATAGGCCTGGGGCGCGTTGGGGCACTCCGGGTCGGTGCACGGTTCAAAATCGTAATAGGGGAGGAAGATGTCCACATAGCCGTCGTTGTTGAAGTCGGCGACGACCAGACCCTCACCGCGCCCGCGAAAATCGAAGTCGGCGAAGGCCGGGTCTTCCTGGAAGTGGCCGCTGCCGTCGTTGAAGTAGAGCAGGGCGCGCGTGTCGACGTCGGTGCTGGAGTAGCCCTGAGCGATCAGGTCGGGGCTGCCGTCGCCGTTGAAGTCCGCCACGCGAAGATCGTCCGGCCGGCCGTCGACCAGCAGCCCGTCCAGCCCCATGCTGCTGGGGGACACCGGGAGCAGGTTCCCGGCGCCGTCGTTCAGGGTTCCCACGGTCTCCAACCAGCCGTCCCCGTTGCCATCCACCACCACCGCGGGAGCGATCGGGCTGGAGACGTTCTGCGGCGAGGGAGCAAAGCGGATGGTCGAGACCGGGCTGGGCGGGGCCGTCGGCGGCGGGGCATCCGCGATCCCGCTGCTGTTCCCGGAGCCGCCGCAGCCGCTGATCCCCACGGCTAGCCCGAGCAGGAGCCCCCACGGCAGGAGTGGCTTGGCGTCGATCGGCATCGTCCCCCCTGAGGCAAGCTCCGTTCCAGCCTTGGAACCTGCTCAGACGCTCAGAACCCAGGTTCGTGCCGGAAGTTGCGACTTCTTCCTGGGCCGCCGGGTACGAGCACCTCCGCCCGGAGACGGAGTGGAGCGGGAAGGATGCGCCGGGCCGCTATAATGCCGCATGGCCGACGGCCCCGCCGCCGCCCCCCGGGCGGCCTACCTTCCCGCTCTCGACAGCCTCCGCTTCTTCGCTTTCTTCTCGGTCTTCCTCACCCACACCCTGCCCAAAGGACACGCCTTCTACGCCGCGCATGGACTGCCCACGGCGGTAGGCGACTTTGCCGCCGCCGGGGGCTTCGGCGTGGACCTCTTCTTCGTCCTCAGCGGCTACCTCATCACCGATCTGCTGCTCAAGGAGCGCGACCAGTCCGGGCGCGTGGACGTGAAGGCCTTCTACGTACGCCGCATCCTGCGCATCTGGCCGCTCTACTTCCTGGCGCTGAGCTTGGGCGTTTTGTTCACCGTGCTGCACTGGGAGGCCCTGACCCTGCGCGACGTGCTCGGATTCAGCCTGCTGGCCGGAAACTGGATCTGCGCGCTCTACGGGTATCCTTTCTCTTTCATCTTCCCGCTGTGGTCGGTCTCCATCGAGGAGCAGTTCTACCTGAGCTGGGCGCTGGTGGTGCGGGCGCTGGAGCGCCGGGGGCTGGCGGTGGTGGCGGCAGGGGTGATCGTGGCCGCCAACCTGGCGCGGGCGCTGGCGGTGTGGCACCGAGCCACGCCCGAGTACATCTGGTGCTCGACCTTCACCCGGCTGGACCCCATCGCTCTTGGCATCCTGCTGGCCATCGGTCTGCGGGGAAGGCTGCCCGACCTGGCCGCCTGGAAGCGCGCCGCGCTGTTCGCTGCCGGAGTCGCCCTGTGGACCCTGGAGGGACGCTATCTGCTTCCCCACCCCAGCGCGGCGGCGGTCCTGCTGCAATACCCGCTGGCGGCGCTGGCGGCGGTCTTGATGTTCCTGGCGGCGCTGGGCCCCGCCGGAACCACCGGCCGGCTGCGCGGCCATCCCGCGCTGGTCTACCTGGGCCGCATCTCCTATGGCCTTTACGTCTTTCACTACCTGGGCATCAACACCGCGCGCCACTGGTTCGGGCTGGGAGAGCAGACTTCGCTGAAGTTCGCCGGCTTCTGGTTCGGCTCGCTGGCGTGGACCGTGGCTGCCGCCGCGCTCTCCTATCGCTGCTTCGAGAGACCCTTCCTGCGACTGAAGGGACGATTCAGCCGGGTGGCAGGTAACCCACCTTTGCGGGGGTAATGGGTGATTTCTTACTTCGCATGCAGGAACCATCCCGCCATGTAATCAACTATCGTTTGTACTTTCAATAAGTTACGGGTGTCTGACCTTTGGCGACCTAGTTGCTGCCGAAGTAACGGATACTGGTCCTCAATGCCACCGGAGGAACGCGTCATGAAGTCGAAGGAGACCAGGCGGGACATCAGGCTCCCGGTCAAGCTGGGAGTGGTGGTCAACGTGGAGGACCGCAAGGTCCAGGCCCACAGCCTGGACATCAGCGCCGGGGGCATGTCGCTGAAGGTGGAGGAAGCTCCCCGTTCGGCTCCCATGCTGCTTTCTTTCAGCTTGCCGCAGAAGGAAACCATGACCGTGACCGCCGCCCCTTGCTGGACGCATCCCGAGGACCGCACCTTGGGGGTGCGCTTCGGTCCGCTCGACGAGCGCCGGCTGGAAGTGCGCGACTGGATCGAGCACTACCTGCGGAAGGCGCCGCGGTAAGCGTCAGTCCTTGGGGCGCTTCTCCAGGACGGGCTTCTCAGTGGGCGCCTGCTTCTGCCCCGCCGGTACCGGCTTCCAGGCGCTGCCGTTCTCGGGAGCATTGGGGTCCACCCCGAAGTCCCAGACGTAGAGGTTCATCTCGCGGGAGTTCAGCATTTCCACCAGGGCATACTCGCCGGGCTTGAGCGGGGCCGCGGGTGCGATCTTGTACCAGCCGCCGGAGAGGGCCTCGGCGGTGACGGGCACAAAGCTCTGCTGCTGGCTGACCCTGCCGGTGAGCGCGATCTTCAGGTTGCCGATCACGCGCACGTCCTTTCTGGATTCCGCGCGGATGATGCGGAAGCGTTCCCCGCCGGTGAGCGGCTTCTCCGGCGGATGCTTGGCGTCCGCCTCGGCCTCGCTGTCGCCCGCGTCGGCGGTCTCTTCCACGTTGACGAAGAACACCGGCTGCAGCAGGTGCGCCTGCACGCCGGCGTGCGCTCCTTTGAGCTCGATGCTCTGCTTGGGGCCGGAGAAGGGATTGATCACGGCGCGCAGGATGTTGGCGCCGCGCTGGGCGTTGAGCTCGCCCCCGCTCTGCACCACCTCGGCCAGCTCGGGCTGGTTCTGGAAGGTGTCGAGCAGGAAGACGCCGCCGCTATCGGGCAGCTTGAGCCCGGGGGCGACGGTCGGGGTCTTGGCCTCCTCGGCCAAGCGGTCGGCTTCGTCCTCGGCGGCGGCGGCGCTGCTCTCGCGCACGGCCGAGCCCAGGGGATGCTCCTTCTCCCACTGCTGGGTGGCGGGCCAGTCCACCAGGGCGTTGGGCACCTCCTCCCACTCGCCGCGCTCGGAGCTGTAGTAGCGGACGCGGTCGCCCCTGACCTCCCACTCGGTGGCCATCTGGTAGGTTCCGTCCTTGAGGATGAGGCGCTTGACGCGGCGGCCGCCGCCGGCCGCGGTGAGCGCCAGCAGACAGAGGGCGCAGGCCAGCGCCAGCAACGGCAAGGCGAGATGGCGGAAGCGCCGGGGCATGATTCCTAAGATATCCCCGATCGGACCCGATTGCACGGCGCCCGATCGGCTATCGCCGCAAGACGCCTCTCTGCGTTGCCCAGGGATGCACCTCCACCTTCACGCCTCCGGCAACGATGAGCGGATCCCCTGCGACGACCCCCTCCGCCTCTTCGGGCGTAGCCGCGAAGATCAGCAGGGCGCGATACTCTCCCGTGCCATCCTTGAACCAGCCGTCGGCAACCAATCTGCCGGTCTCGCGCTGGCTCTTGAGGAATTCCATATGACGCAGGATGGTGGGTTCGCGGTCCTTGCTCCACGCGGCGCCCTTGTCGTAGAGGACCAGCGCGTACTCTTCCATGGAAGCCGGTTCCAGCGGGGGGTTGAAGGTGCTGATCGGCTGGATCCAGATGTGAAACTCCGGCACCAGAAAGCCGGCCTTCACGGCAGGATCGGCGTGCATCCAGCGCTCCGCCTCATCGCCCCGCTGGGTGTGGAGCACCAGCACCTCGCGCAGCTCGGTGCCGTCCGTGAACCGTCCCGCCAGCACGACCTTGCCCTCTTTCACCAGCTTCGCGACCCTGGCCTGGTGCCGGCTCTCGAGCCCCGGTTCCATCGGCAGGTTCTGGGGTTGCCGGAGAAGGGCGAGCTGGTAGAAGAAGAATTGTTCCTGCGACGCGGGCGCAGGCGGCGGGCAGGGCGCGCCGGCCGCGCTCGGCGGCTTGCTTTGCGCGGCGGCGAGCGCAATCGCCGCCACCATGGTCAGAAGGACTGTGGCCCCTGACGCTGCCTTCATGGAACTCTCCTTTGTCGACCCGCGAAGGGCTCTATGGTAATCCTGCTGGGACTTCCGCAACCGCTGATCTTTGCTCCGCTGGGCTGGAATGACTTGCCCTGAGGTTGGATGCGCTGCCTGCGGCCTGCGTCTACCGCCTCCTCTTCCCTTCCCGAAGAATCTCTGTATAATTGGTCGTGCACCCCTACAGGCGCCAGGCAAGCCATTCCATCCGGCCGGGCGCAGGTTCCTCCAAAAAATCCAGGGCGAGGGAGAGATGTCGGCCAAGTGACCGCGCTTCGCGGGCGTCCGAGCCCGCGGCGGTCATCCTGAGCGAAGCGAAGGATCTCAACTTATCAAGGGGAGAGGAATGTCGGCTAAGTACATCTTCGTGACGGGCGGTGTGGTGTCTTCGCTGGGCAAGGGCCTCGCCGCGGCTTCCATCGGATGCCTGCTGGAGAGCCGCGGCCTGAAGGTCAACCTGCAGAAGTTCGATCCCTACCTCAACGTGGACCCGGGCACCATGTCGCCCTTCCAGCACGGCGAGGTCTTCGTCACCGACGACGGCGCCGAGACCGACCTCGACCTGGGCCACTACGAGCGCTTCACCCACGCCAAGCTCACCCGCGACAACAACTGGACCACCGGCCGCATCTACGAGCAGATCATCACCAAGGAGCGCCGCGGCGACTACCTGGGCAAGACCGTGCAGGTCATCCCCCACGTCACCAACGAGATCAAGGCGGCGATGAAAAAGGTCTCGCAGGAGGTGGACGTGGCCATCGTGGAGATCGGGGGCACGGTGGGCGACATCGAGTCGCTGCCCTTCCTCGAGGCCATCCGCCAGATGCGCCAGGAACTGGGCCGCGAGAACACTCTGTTCGTCCACGTCACCCTGGTGCCCTTCATCGCTGCCGCCGGCGAACTGAAGACCAAGCCCACCCAGCACTCGGTCAAGGAGTTGCTCTCCATCGGGATCCAGCCCGACATCCTGCTCTGCCGCACCGACCGCTACCTCGCGCCCGAGATGAAGTCCAAGATCGCGCTCTTCTGCAACGTGGAGGAGCCGGCGGTGATCACCGCCAAGGACGTGGCCTCCATCTACGAGGTGCCGCTGGTCTTCGCGCGCGAGAACGTGGACACCCTGGCGCTCAAGTACCTGCACCTGCAGACCCGCGAGCGCGACCTCGCGAAGTGGGAAGAGCTCGTGCACCGCGTCTACAACCCCAAGGACGAGGTCTCCATCGCCATCGTGGGCAAGTACGTGGAGTACGAGGACTCCTACAAGTCGCTGAAAGAGGCGCTCACCCACGGCGCGCTGGCCTTCAACCTGAAGCTCAACGCCACCTGGGTGGAGGCCGAGGGCCTGGAGACCAAGGACCCCGCCGACCGCAGCTACGAATCGCAGCTCGAGGGCTACGACGGCATCCTGGTGCCCGGAGGCTTCGGCAAGCGCGGCATCGCCGGCATGCTCAACGGAATCCGCTACGCGCGCGAAAAGAAGGTGCCCTACTTCGGCATCTGCCTGGGGATGCAGACGGCGTGCATCGAGTACGCGCGCAACGTGTGCGGGCTGGAGGGCGCGGACTCCAGCGAGTTCGATCCCACGCCGGTCCACCGCATCATCTACAAGCTGCGCGAACTGCGCGGCATCGACGAGTTGGGCGGCACCATGCGCCTGGGCGCCTGGACCTGCAAGCTCGAGCCCGGCTCGCAGGCCCACAAGGCCTACGGCGCGCTGGAGATCAGCGAACGCCATCGCCACCGCTACGAGTTCAACCGCGAGTACGAGCAGTTGCTGACCGGCGCCGGCCTGCGCATCACCGGCTCCACTCCCGACGGCACCTACGTGGAGATCGTCGAGATCCCCGACCATCCTTACTTCCTGGGCTGCCAGTTCCATCCCGAGTTCAAGTCCAAGCCCCTGGAGCCGCACCCGCTCTTCCAGGCCTTCCTCGGGGCCTCGTACCAGAACCGGCTGCGCCAGCGCACGCGCAAGGAAACGGCGGAGGTCGAGCTCTTCCACCGGCCGGAGAAGGTCGGAAAAAGATAAGATTGAACCGCAGAGACCGCAGAGATCGCAGAGGGGCAAATGCCTTTCTGGTATTTCGTCCGGGTACCTGAACTGGACCCAACCGTGCAGCATCAGTCGGGAACCGTGGACGTGGTTCGCTATCTGCTGAACGAAGGCGATCAAGTCAGCCCTGGCACACCGCTGGCTCTGGTGGAGAACTATTGGGCGTTGCTTCGCATCGCGGCAACCGGTCCGGGGTACGTTTCCAAGACGTTCTTTCGTCCCGGGATGACGGTCAAGGTTGGCGACCCAATCGCGATTGTTAACGCAGACGGCGAAGACTTGCCATATGACAAGCCGTCAGCGACCATTGAGGTCGTTGAACGCAAGCGGGCAAAGAGCAACAAATAGTCCTCTCGGCGTCCTCTGCGATCTCGGCGGTGAAAGGTCCTTGACTGGCGACCAGCTTCAAAGTCGGCGAGGTGCACATCGGGGACGGCTCGCTGTTCCTGATCGCGGGCCCCTGCGTCATCGAGAGCGAAGAGCACGCGGTCAAGATGGCGGAGTGTATCGCCGGCGTGGCCAAGGCGCTGCGCCTGCCCTACATCTTCAAAGCCAGCTACGACAAGGCCAACCGCACCGCGCTCGAGAGCTACCGCGGCCCGGGGGTGGAGCGCGGCCTGCGCGTGCTGGAGCGGGTGAAGCGCGCGGTCAAGGTGCCGGTGCTCACCGACGTCCACGAAGCCGTGGACGTGCAGCGCGTGGCCGAGGTTGCCGACGTGCTCCAGATCCCCGCCTTCCTCTGCCGCCAGACCGACCTGATCGTGGCCGCTGCGAAGAGCGGGCGCGCCGTGAACATCAAGAAGGGACAGTTCGTCTCGCCCTGGGACATGCGGCACGCGGTCCAGAAGGCGCACGCCTCGGGCAACAAGCGCGTCTTCGTCACCGAGCGCGGCTCGTCGTTCGGCTACAACAACCTGGTGGTGGACATGCGCTCGCTGGTCATCATGCGGGAGTTCGCGCCCGTGGTCTTCGACGCCACCCACTCGGTGCAACTGCCTTCGGCGGGGACGGACGGCAAGGCGGTCTCGGGCGGCCAGCCGGAGTTCATCCCCGTGCTCTCGCGGGCGGCGGTGGCGGCGGGCGTGGACGGCGTCTTCCTGGAAGTCCACGACAACCCCAAGCAGGCCAAGTCCGATGGCGCCAACGCCCTCGACCTCAAGCACCTGCGCGCGGTGCTGCAGCAGTTGCTGGCCGTGCACAAGGCGGTGCGGGCTTCTTGAAACGTTCTCCTTGGCGATTGCGGAGAGTCCCATGACATCGAAGCGAGTCTTGGCGGGAATGCTGGCGCTGCCCATCTTTCTGGCCTGCGCGGGCGCGCAGTCCAAGCCGGCTGGGGCTGGCTCCGCGACCGCGCCTTCCTCGTCGGCGCCGACTTTCGAGCCCCTGGGAGGGTGGGAGCGGGCGCTGCGGGCGGGCGACAGCGACGCCCTCAGGGCGAATTTCTCCTCGGATCCGCCGGTACGTCTCTTGGACCTGAAAGAAAAGCCCTTCAGTCTCGATGAAGAGCTTGCCTTCTGGCAGGCGCGGAGGGCAGAGGGTTTCAAAATCGTCAGCGTCGATGTGTTGGACGCCGGAAAAGTTCCTAAGCTGCCTGACTACTTCCGCGAGGTGACCTTCGTGGTTGTGCTGCAGGCCCCGGGGTCTCCGCCAAGTCCCAGGTACGTCGATGCCGCCCAGATCTGGAACACGGCCACCAGCCCGCCACAGATCGTGCTGATGGTACGCAGCGGCTTACTGCCCCTGCAGCAGCCCAGGCGACTCGACCCGGACCTTTACCCTGCTAACGCCGATGCCAAAGCCGACATCGCTGCAGCGGTGGCCCGCGCGGGCCACGAGCACAAGCGCGTCCTACTCGTCTTCGGCGGCAACTGGTGTTACGACTGCGATGTCCTGGACTTGGCGTTCCACCGGCCCGACATCGAACCGCTGCTGACCGCCACCTTCGTGGTCGTCAACGTGGACATCGGACAAGTCGACAAGAACCTGGACCTGGTAAAGCAGTACGAGATCGTGCTGGACAAGGGGGTGCCAGCGCTGGCGGTGCTGGAGAGCGACGGCAGACTGCTCTACAGCCAGAAGGAGGGCGAGTTCGAGTCTGCACGCTCCCTCACCCCCGAAGAGATCATCGCCTTCCTGAATCGTTGGAAAGCAAAATAGTTCCTTGGCTCTGCGTCCTCTGCGCTCTCTGCGGTAAACTCTTTCCTTCCATGCGGCGGACCGGCGAAAACGTGGTGCGCATCGAGATGGAGGCCCTGCGCGAGCTGGCCGAGCGCCTGGCGGGGCCCATGGGCCCGGCCTTCGAGCGCGCCCTGGAGATGCTCTTCGCCTGCTCCGGGCGCGTGGTGGTCACCGGCATGGGCAAGAGCGGGCTGGTGGCGCGCAAAGTCGCGGCCACCCTCGCCTCCACCGGCACGCCCTCGCTCTTCCTGCATCCCGCCGAAGCCGTGCACGGCGACCTGGGCATGGTGGTGCGCGGCGACACCGTGCTGGCGCTCTCCTTCAGCGGCGAGACCGAGGAACTGCTCACCCTGCTGGCCACGCTGAAGCGTCTGGAGGCGAAGCTGATCGTCATCACGGGCAACGTCAAATCCACGCTGGCGCAGGCCGCCGACGTCGCTCTGGATTGCTCGGTCGCCAAGGAAGCCTGCTCGCTGGGCCTGGCGCCCACCGCCTCGACCACCGCCATGCTGGCGCTGGGCGACGCCCTGGCGGTTGCGCTCGCCGAGAAGCGCGGCTTCAAGGAAGAAGACTTCGCCAACCTGCATCCCGGGGGCAAGCTGGGCAAGAAGCTGGCGCGGGTCTCGGCGCTGATGCACACCGGCGAGGCCGTGCCCCGGGTCACGCCGAAGGCGAAAATGCCCGAGGTGATCTACGAGATGTCGAAGAAGGGCCTGGGGGTGACCGCGGTGGTGGAGGACGGCGGGCGGCTGCTGGGCATCATCTCCGACGGCGACCTCAGGCGGCTGCTGCAAAAGCGCGGCAAGGAGGTCCTCGACCTGACCGCCGGCGAGTGCATGACGCGCGCGCCCAAGACCATCCGCGGCGAGGAGTTCGCCGCCACTGCCCTGGGCGTCATGGAGCAGAAGAAGATCACCTCGCTGGCGGTGGTGGACGGCGAGGGCCGGCTCGAAGGCATCGTTCACCTGCACGATCTGTGGGGGACGGAGATGGTGTGAATGCAGAATTCAGAATGAAGAATGCAGAATTCTGCCACTCGCCCGCTGTGTCTTGATTCCGCATTCTCCATTCTTCATTCTGCATTCCACGAGGAACTGCCATGTATCACTATGATCCGCGGACGGCGCTGGAAGAACTGAAGGAAGAGGCGCAACTGCCCAACCCGGTGCACGTGCGCGACATGATCCTGCGGGCGCATCCCACCGCCGACCGCTCCCTCGAGCTCAACCGCCGCTTCCTGGAGTACCAGAAGCTCTTCGGCGAGGCGCAGCAACAGGCGCGCGAGTTGCTGGAGCAACTCGGCGGGAAGTAGGCATCCCTCGGGCGCGACTCTCGGCCTGCGTTCGTCAGGCCATGAGAGGACCTGGATCCCTCGCTGCGCTCGGGATGACAATTCCCAAAGGACTGCTCCGGTCAGTTAGAATGACCTCTCCCTTATGCATCGCTGGTCACAACGGTTCATCCCGACGCTGCGCGAGGCCCCCGCCGACGCGGAGGTCCCCAGCCACAAGTTCCTGGTGCGGGCCGGCTACGTGCGCCAGCTCGCCGCCGGCATCTACTCCTACCTTTTCCTGGGGTGGCGCTCGCTCAACAAGATCGCCGGCATCGTGCGCCAGGAGATGGACAAGATCGGGCAGGAATTCTACCTGCCGGCGCTGAACCCGCGCGAGGTCTGGGAGGCCAGCGGGCGCTGGCAGCAGATGGGCGAGACCATGTTCCGCCTCAAGGACCGCAAGGGCGCGGACCTGTGCCTGGGCATGACCCACGAGGAGGTCATGACCGAGATCGCGCGCAAGGAACTGCGCAGCTACAAGCAGTTGCCGCAGATCTGGTACCAGATCCAGACCAAGTTCCGCGACGAGGCCCGGCCCAAGAGCGGCCTGCTGCGCGTGCGCCAGTTCATCATGAAGGACTCCTACTCCTTCGACCTGGACGAGAAGGGCCTGGACGCCTCCTACCTGAAGCATTACGACGCCTACAGCCGCATCTTCGACCGCTCCGGGCTGCAGTACGTGGTGGTGGAGGCGCACTCCGGGGCCATGGGGGGCTCGCAGTCGCACGAGTTCATGGTGATGACCGACGCGGGCGAGGACCTGGTGGCCTCCTGCGCCGCCTGCCGCTACGCCGCCAACCTGGAGAAGGCCGCCTCGCGGCTGGATCCGGTGCAGGAGCTGGCGCCCACCGGCGACGGCAAGCCCGAGCTGGTCTCCACCCCCGGCAAGCGCACCATCGAGGAGGTCTCGAAGTTCCTGGGCGTCTCGCCCAAGAACAAGATCAAGACCCTGGCCCTGGTGGCCACCGAGGAGGAGCCCGGCAAGAAGCAGCCCAAGCAGCGCAACGTGATCGTGCTGCTGCGCGGCGACCATGCCCTCAACGAGGCCAAGCTGCAGACGGCGCTGGGCGGCATGCCCTTTCGCCCCATGCAGCCGGAGGAGATCGAGCAGGTGTTCGGCGCGCCCGCGGGCTTCATCGGCCCGGTGGGCCTGGCCGCGTACCAGGTGGACGCGCGCACCACGCCCACCCAGCAGATCCTGCTGGACGCGCTGCCCCTCATCCTGGCCGACGAAGCCCTGAAGGGGCGGCAGAACCTGATCACCGGGGCCAACAAGACCGACCATCACCTGCGCAATGTGACACCCGGGCGGGACTTCGGGGTCAGCCAGTGGGCCGACCTGCGCAGCGTCGCCGCCGGTGAGCCCTGTCCCAAGTGCGGCGAGCCCCTGCGCGTGGCCAAGGCGGTGGAGATCGGCCACATCTTCAAGCTGGGCTACCGCTACTCGCAGTCCATGGGGGCGGTGGTGCTGGACCAGGATGGTAAGGAGGTCACCCCCATCATGGGGAGCTACGGCATCGGGCTGGAGCGCATCCTGACGGCGGCCGTGGAGCAGAACCACGACGCCGAGGGCTTCTGGCTGCCCCGCTCCATCGCCCCCTTCGATGTGGTGGTCACGCCCACCAATCTGGGCGATGCGGCCGTGCTGCAGGCGGCGGTGCAGGTCGCGGGCACCCTGGAGCGCGCCGGCTACGACGTGCTGCTGGACGACCGCGACGAGCGCCCCGGTGTCAAATTCAAGGACGCCGACCTGGTGGGGATACCCTTTCGGGTGACCGTTGGCAAGAAGGTGGTGGAGGGTAAAGTGGAGGTGCTGCGGCGCTCGACACGGGAATCCCAGGATGCTAGTATCAGCGAAATAGCGGGGGTCTTCCACAAGCTGCTCCAGGCTGCCGGGTAAGCTGCCGGCGGAGCGCTCCAGGGGAGCGTAGGATTCCATGAAACGAGTCAAGGCGCTGGCGGGGTTCTTGCTGGTGGCGGTCGGTTTCTACCTGGCGTGGGAGCTGCTGCCTCCGTATTTCGCGAACTACCAGCTGCAGGACGCCCTCGAGAACGAGGCCCGCCTGGATTCCTACAACCCCAACAAGACCGATGCCGACATCAAGAACAGCATCGTGAAGGAGGCGCGCGACCTCGACATCCGCCTGAAACCGGAGGATGTCACCATCAGCCGCGACGGCCCCAACCTGATCATTTCGGCCTCGTATAGCGTTCACGTGGATCTGCCGGGATTCCCGCTGGACATCAAGTTCAACCCGGCCACCAAGAACAAGCGCATTTAGTTGCGCGACGCGGCCGGACGCGGCGGACCGGGCCACGGAAGGGCCTAGCACCCAGGAAGCGAGGACGCGCTCTGGCGCCTCGTGAGACGCGAACGACCCGCAGCACCGGAGAACCGTAGGTTGGGCGCGCCCCATCGTCGGCAAACGAGCGGAGCCTCCGCCATTCCATCGTGGCAGTGAAACCCAAAGAAGCGCAGCGCAAGCCCTCCGCAGGCCGGAGCCGGTTCACCCATGCCCTGATCAAGGCGGGACTCGCCGGTTTTCTGCTGCTGGGGGTGGCCGGGCTGGCGGTCTTTTCCTTCTTCTACGTCAAGTACGAACGCATCGTCGACCAGCGGCTGAAGGGGCGGCTGTTCAACAACTCCGCCCGCATCTATGCGGCCCCGCCGGTGGTGCGGGTGGGAGAGCAGATCACCGCCGCCCAGGTCGCCCGCGAACTGCGCCTGGCCGGCTACGCCCCCGAGGGCCAGGGAGAATCCGGTCTCGGCACCTACCAGATGCTGCAGGACGGCATCGAAGTCGAGCCCGGTCCGGACTCCTACCACGCCTCCGAGGGCGCGCGCATCCACATCGCCGACGGCCAGGTGCAGGGCATCCTCTCGCTGGGCCGCTCGCCCCAGCCCCTCTCCGCCTACGCCCTGGAACCGCAACTGGTGACCGCGCTCGCCGACAACGACCAGCGCAGCAAGCGCCGCCTGCTGCGCTACGACCAGATCCCCAAAGTGATGGTGGATGCCGTGGTCGCCATCGAGGACCGCCGCTTCTTCCAGCACAGCGGCGTCAACTACTTCCGCCTGGTGGAAGCGGCGTGGGCGGACCTGGGCCAGGGGAACCGCGAGCAGGGCGGCTCTACCCTCACCATGCAGGTGGCCCGCGGCTTCTTCCTCACCCCGGAGAAGACGGTGAAGCGCAAGCTCACCGAGATGCTGATCGCCATCATCCTGGAACAGAAGCTGAGCAAGCAGCAGATCTTCGAGCTCTACGCCAACCAGATGGACATGGGACAGCGGGGCTCGTTCACCATCCGCGGCTTCGGCGAGGCCTCCCGCGCCTACTTCAACAAGGACATCAAGGACCTGACCGTGCCCGAGGCGGCGCTGCTGGCCGGGCTGCTGCAGGCCCCCAGCTATCTTTCTCCCTACCGCCATCCCGACCGCGCCCTGGAGCGGCGCAACCTGGTGCTCGACGGCATGCTGGAGACCGGCGCCATCACCCAGGAAGAGTGCGAGCGCGCCAAGGCCACCCCCCTCAAGCTGGCCCCGCCCAACGTGGAGGCCAGCGATGCTCCCTACTTCGTGGACCTGGTCCACGACACGCTGCTGGAGCGCTTCAAGGAGCAGGACCTCAGCGACCACGCCTACCGCATCTACACCACCCTGGATCCCGAACTGCAGGCCGACGCCGCCGAGGCGGTGCAGTACGGCATGAAGATCGTGGATGAGCAGGTCAAGAAGCTGCGCACGCGGCGGGTCAAGGTAGGAGACCGGTGGGAGACCAAGGTGGTGCCCGGACCCCAGGCGCAGGTGGCGCTGCTGGCGCTGGACCCGCACACCGGGCAGGTCCTGGCCCTGGTGGGCGGGCGCAACTACAGCGTGAGCCAGCTCAACCACGCCGTCGCCAGCCGGCCCACCGGCTCCGCCTTCAAGCCCTTCGTGTACGCCGCCGCCATCAACACCGCGCTAGACGGCAGCCAGACCGTGCTCACGCCCGCGTCCGTGGTCGACGACTCGCCCACCACCTTCACCTACGGCGACCAGATCTACGAGCCGCGCAACTTCGGGGAAAAATACCTGGGGCCCGTCCCGCTCACGACCGCTCTGAAGCTGTCACTCAACAACGCCACCGTGAAGGTGGCCGAGATGGTGGGCTACGACAAGGTGGCGGCGCTGGCGCGGGCCGCGGGCATCAAGTCGGTGGAGCCGACCCCGGCCATGGCCATCGGCGCCTACGATGCTGCCCCGCTGGACGTGGCCGGGGCCTACACCGTCTTCGCCAACGGCGGGCTGCGGCTCACGCCTCTGCTGATCACCTCAGTGCGCGACGCCCAGGGGCAACCGGTCGCCGAGTTCCACAGCGAGAGCACGCAGGTTCTGGACCCGCGTGTGGCCTACGTGATGACCACCATGATGGCGGCCGTGATCAACTCGGGCACGGCGGCGGGAGTGCGAGGCATGGGCTTTACCGCCCCAGCCGCGGGCAAGACCGGGACCTCGCACGACGGCTGGTTCGCCGGGTACACCAGCAACCTGCTGTGCATCGTCTGGGTGGGCTATGACGACTACAGCGACCTGCGCCTGGAAGGAGCGCACAGCGCCGCCCCCATCTGGGCGGAGTTCATGAAGCGGGCCATCCAGCACCCCGAATATCGCGACGTGCGCGGCTTCAGCCCGCCCGCAGGGGTGGTGGACGTCCAGATCGATAAGGTCACCAACCGCCTGGCCACGGCCAGTTGCCCCGACGACTACGTCGCCGCCTTCATCGCCGGGACCGAACCCCACGACACCTGCGACAATTCCTCGGTCAGCGGCGTCTCCGGCTTTTTCTCCCGCCTCTTGGGCCTGGAGCCGAAACCTTTACCCCCGGCCGTGGTGTCAGATAATAATAGTAGTAGCCAGCAGGCGTCCGGGCAGGCGGCGGCTCCCAAGAAGAAAGGCCTCTTCGGCAAGATCGCGGGCTTCTTCAAGGGCGGCCAGCCGGCTCCGCCCACCCCGACTCCCAGTCCGAGTCCCAGCCCGGCCGACGCGGGCCAGGGGAGCCAGGGTAAGCCTCGCTAGCCGAGGAGGAAGTATGAAGTCCCGCGTCGTCCTGGTGCTCGCGCTCGCCGCCCTGTTCCTGGTGGTGGCGCCGCTCGCCGCCGCCCAACAGCAACCCACGACCGCCATCGCGCCTCCGCAGATCCGCCGGGTGGAGCCGCCGCCCGCCGATGCCACCCTCGCCCAACTGGAGCAGCGCGGGGATGAACTGCGGACCGAGAAGGCCTATGTGGACGCCATTGACTACTACCGCGCCGCCCTCCGCAAAGATCCCAAGAACGCCGTGCTTTTCAACAAGGCCGGCATCGCCGAGCTGCAGCTGGCGCGCTATCGGGAAGCCAAGAAGGACTTCGAGCGCGCCACCAAGCTCAAGAATGATTACGCCGAGGCCTACAACAACCTGGGCGTGGTCTACTACATCGACCGCGACTACAAGAAGGCTATCAAGATCTACCAGAAGGCGCTGGCGCTGCAGGAGGCCACGGCCAGCTTCCACAGCAACCTGGGAACCGCGTACTTCGAGCGGAAGGAGATCGATCTGGCCATGAAGGAGTATCTGCGCGCGCTGGAGCTGGATCCCGACATCTTCGAGCGCCTCTCCATGGCGGGCGTGACCGCGCACCTGGCCTCGCCCAGCGACCGCGCTCACTATTCCTACATCCTGGCCAAGATGTACGCGCAGGCGGGCAACTCCGATCGCTGCCTGCTGTACCTGCGCCGGGCCAAGGAGGACGGCTACGACAAGCTGAGTGATGTCTACAAGGACGACGTCTTCGCCCAGATCCGCAAGGACCCGCGCTTCGCCGACCTGATGGGCGAGAAGACCACCGTCATCCCGCAGTAGACCCTCTTGCGGAACCCGTGGCCGGCAGGAGAACGTCCCTGCCGGCCACGACTTTTTTCCCGCTCCCGGGTCTGTGGGAACAGGTAGAGCGTTCGCCCGCCGGGGCGAATGCCCAGAGAGACAGGGAGGCCTGCCGGCTGGCGACGCAGCCGGCGGGCCTTTTCATGAGCGGCGGCCCGAGCGGGCGGCCACGTAGCCTTCCACCACCTCGTGCCACTTGCCCTGGGCCTGCAGGATGTACTCGACGGCATCGCGCACCGCGCCTTCGCCCCCGCGGTGATCGGTGATGATGTGGGCCTCGTCCTTGACCTCCTCGCGGGCGTTGGGCACGGCTACGGCCAGCCCGCAGCGCCGCATCACCGGCAGGTCGATCACGTCGTCGCCGACGTAGGCGACCTCGGCGGCGGTCATCCGCTCCTTCTTCAGGATCTCCTCCAGCGCGTCCACCTTGTCCTCCACGCCCTGGCAGACGTAATCCATGCGCAGGTCGCGGGCGCGCAGGGCCACGGTCTCGGAGATGCGCTTGGTGATGAGCCCGGTCTTGAGCCCGCCCAGCCGCGCCAGGGTGATGCCGGTGCCGTCGTGGGCGTGGAACCCCTTGGCCTCCAGGAAGGCCCGGCTGGGCGCCGCCAGGACAGGCTTGCCGTCCTCGCCCAGCGCCGGCTCGCGGTTCGCCGCCGGCACGCCCGGCGGTGCGGGAAAGAACCAGATGGTGCCGTCGGTCATCACCCCATCGACGTCGAACAACAACAGCTTGATCTTCTTGGCGCGCGGCTTGGACATGATCGGTCCCCAGTTCCCTGTTGCCGGTTCCCGGTTTGTGGAAACAAATACTGTACCGCAAGCAAGTTGCAGGCGCTAATCGCGCCAAGCTCCCAGCAGGCGGCGCACCGTCACCAACTCGCCCAGATGGTAGGCGTTGTGGTCGGCCAGCAGCAGCGCCTCGCGCAGGATGGTCTGGCCGTCGCCGTGGGGGATGCGCGCGTAGAGATCCGTTTTGGGGTCCGCCACCAAACGTGCCATGGCCTTCCGGTCGGCGCCAAAGCGGCGCACGCTCTTCTCCCAGCCCGCCGGGGAGGGCGGGGCAGCGCCCTTCGGCCAGTAGCCTGCCGGCCAGTCGGGAGAGACATGCCTGGCGTCGCGGCTGAACTCCAGGATGTCCCACTGCGCGAGGCGCAGGTGCTCGAGGATCTCCCAGGGACTGTGCGGCATGTTGTCGGGCCGGCGGCCGCGCGCGCTCGCGGGCAGGTGGGCGACAGCTTTCTCGAAACTCAGGTGAGCCCCGCCGCCGCCCAACAGGTAAAGGAGGTGCTGACGCAGAGCGGTTTGCGGATCCGGTCTTCGGGGCATGAGGACCTCCTAGAACTGCCCGGGCACGAACTCCTCGATGGCCAAGGTGAGCACCGCGCGGCAGCGGCCGCACAGCAGCAGGGTCTGGTTCTCACCGGCGCTCAAGACCGCCAGCTGCAGGCTGTCGCAGGCGGCGCAGCCGGTGGTGGGCTCCCCCGAGAGCGGTTCGGCGAAGTCCAGGTCGGCTTCCCGGTCGAAGCGGCCGGTCTTGCGGGTGTTGATCTCGAAGGTGGAGCGGCAGTCGGCGCAGACGTGGTTGAAGCAGCACTTGGGCTCGCGGGAGTAGACGATCTCCGCCCCGCCGCACTTGGGGCAGCGGATCAACTCCTTCAGGGTCGGCGCCATGCTGGGATTGTACCCCGGGAGATGGCTACGACTGTTTGGCGGCGGGCGCGGGCGCGGCCAGCAGTTCCTGGACCTTATCCACGATGGCCTGGGCGCCGTCGCCCTTGATGACGAGGGCGCTCACGAACTCCAGCGCCGCCTCCGGGGGCCACCAGTAGCTGCCGCAGAGCATGACCACAGGAAGCTGGGGACTGAGCTTGCGCAACTGCCGCGCCACTTCGGCGCCGTGGGTGTCGCGCGACTTCAAGTCCACCACCACCAGGTCCACACCGCCCTGGTGGAAAAGCTCGATGCCTTCATTACCGCTGGTGGTGGCCAACACGCGGAAGCCAGCGCCTTCCAGCGCCGCCTTCCAGACCTCCAGGGCTTCGGGCTTGCCGTCGATACAGAGAATGGTCTTGGGCACGCGTCCTCGCGCGGTCGAGCATTCTCAAGGGAGGGAGAGCATACCACTGTGGGAGGCCGCCGGAGCGGATTTCTACAGGCGAAGATATTGCGAAACTGGGAAAACTGGGTAGAATAGCGCAATGCATCCCGCGGTTCCCTCCCTGGCTTGGGCGCATCCCCTGGTGCAGGAGTGGTTCGCACGCCGCTTCGGCACCCCCACCGAGCCCCAGGAGCAGGGCTGGCCGCACATCCTCAACGACCGCGCTACCCTGATCTCCGCGCCCACGGGCTCGGGCAAGACCCTGGCCGCCTTCCTGGCCTGCATCGACCGCCTGGTGCGCAAGGCGCTGGCCGGCGGCCTGCTCGACCGCACCGAGGTGCTCTACATCTCGCCGCTCAAGGCGCTGGGCAACGACATCCAGAAGAACCTGGAGATCCCGCTGGGCGAGATCCTGGCGCTGGCGGGGGAGCGCGGCTTGCTGATGCCGGTGATCCGCTCGGCGGTGCGCACCGGCGACACCCTGATGCACGAGCGCCGCGCCATGCTGCGCCGCCCGCCGCACATCCTGGTCACCACGCCGGAGTCGCTCTACATCCTGCTGACCGCGGGCAGCAGCCGCGCCATCCTCCGCGACGTCGAGACCGTGATCGTGGACGAGATCCATGCCGTCGCCGACGACAAGCGCGGCTCGCACCTGGCCTTGTCCCTGGAGCGGCTGGAGGCGCTGCTGCCGCGCTCCCCGGTGCGCATCGGGCTCTCCGCCACGCAGAAGCCCATCGAAGAGATCGCGCGCTTCCTGGTGGGCAGCGAGCGGCCGCTGCCTGCCATCGTCGACGTCGGGCAGCGCCGGCAGCTCGACCTCGCCGTGGAGGTGCCGCGCAGCGAACTCGGCCCCGTCGCCTCCAACGAGATGTGGGACGAGATCTACGACCGCTTGGTCGAGCTGGTGCGCCAGCACCGCTCCACGCTCATCTTCGTCAACACGCGGCGGCTGGCCGAGCGCGTGGCCCACA
>Ga0187776_10000323_pt1 | contig 23418 bp, 21 predicted proteins | sample 0216_BV02_MP12_2_FD_132426 | JGI IMG/M metagenome (GOLD analysis project Ga0187776, IMG submission 132426) | Tropical peat soil microbial communities from peatlands in Department of Meta, Colombia - 0216_BV02_MP12_20_MG | ecosystem: Environmental > Terrestrial > Soil > Wetlands > Peat | place...
ATGAGGAGGGAAGAGGGACAACAACGCGGTTACCCCCAGGAGTACGACCACCCAGCTGAGCGGGTACACTCCGTACTTGACGAATTTGTAGAGGCCGAACAAGAATGGCGTAAGTTCCATCAATGCACCTCATCGCTTGTGGCGTAATAGCGGCCAGTGTGGCGTCCCGCCCCCTCTCCCTGGCCCTCTCCCCCCACGGGGGAGAGGAGGCGGTGAGGGGGAATATCCCGGTGGATCAATATAGCGAACTACCATGACGCAACACTAGGATACATCACACACACGGAGTCACCAAGGAGGCATGTTCGCACGATGGCACAGGGCCGGCAGTATTGGCTCATGAAATCGGAACCAAACGCGTTTTCCATCGATAATCTCGTGAAATCCCCGAAGCGGACGACCTGTTGGGATGGAGTCAGAAATTATCAGGCCAGAAACTTTATGCGGTCCATGGCCGTAGGAGACCAGGTGCTCTTCTACCATAGCAATGCTGATCCACCTGCCGTCGTTGGAATCGCGGAAGTCGTACGAGCGGCCTATCCGGATGATACCCAATTCGACAAATCAAGTAATCACTATGACGCGGGCAGCGATCCGGCCAAGCCGCGTTGGGACATGGTCGACATCATGCATCGCCAGACGTTCAAAACTGGGGTTTCGCTCGATCGATTGAAACGTGAACCGAAACTGAAAGGCATGGTGCTCTTGCAGAAGGGGTCGCGTCTGTCGGTTCAACCCGTGACCGGGGCGGAGTGGGCCGTCATCCTCAAGTTGGCTGGTGAATGAAAGAATAACCCTGCCGGTCCATGTGAGCTATAGGAGAGGGCCTCAGCCACGAAGTCGTCACCCGGTCTGACTCAGGTCTTGGCTTTCCCGTTGTACAGATGGCTGTGCTGCCAATCCAACCAGGCGTGGCCCAGTTCGTGGGCGAGGAGATAACGGCGTCTGGTGACGGGAAGACGCTTGCGGAGATAGATCGTTTTGGCCTCATCGTCCCAGATGCCGTCTGCGTTTGAATCACGTCGATCCATCTCCGTGTCCGACAGTTGACGGACTGAGATCCGGTAGCCGAAGGGTAAAACCACTCGAGAGGGAATTCGCATCGCCATCAGTACTCCGTTGGATGTTAGCCTAACACAAACGCCGCCTCCGCTTCACAGCTAAATACTCTTAAAGAATCAACAGCTTATGTGTTTTATTCGCATGGAATCTGTGGGGACTCGAGAAGGAGAATTTCCTTTCTAGAAAGCGATGGACAAGTGGAACTTGCTCTCCTGCATCCGACTGCAACCATCGTTCTGAGGGTCCTCTCGTGAAAAAGTGGTGGGGGGATCTCTCAGAGTGGTGAGAGGCGACTGTCGTGTTCCTGACAGAATGCGACAGTGCCCGAGCGGATCGGGAGTGACCCTTCTATACGGAAGTGAGCGCAATGCTTTGCCTAACCGAACGCAGGGGTATAATAGTGATTGAGCGAGGTCAGCGATGCGTCGGGTTCTCGTCCTTGGGGCTGGGAAAATCGGTTCTCTGGCTGCGTGCTTTCTGGATGAGAGCCGAGACTATGAGGTGCATCTCGGAGATGTCAGTCTTGAAGCCCCCAAGCGATTGATCGAAGAGCTGAGCCTCGCTCGCGTCACACCGGTCCTGCTCGACGTTCGGCATCCAGATGCAGTGAGCGCCTATCTGACTGCCCACCGGTTTGAGGCGGTTCTCTCAAGCCTCCCGTATTTTTGCAACCCCACGGTTGCGGGACTCGCCCTGAAGCACGCATTGCACTACTTTGACCTCACTGAAGACGTTGAAGTCACGGAGCAAGTCAAGGTGTTGAGCACCGGCTCGTCTCACGCGTTTGTGCCCCAATGCGGTCTGGCTCCCGGTTTCATCAGCATCGTCACGCACGATCTGATGACCCATTTCGAAACCGTCGACACGGTGAAGATGCGCGTCGGTGCCTTACCGGTTCATCCGAGCAACGCACTCAAGTATTCGCTCACCTGGTCGACGGACGGGCTGATTAACGAATACGGCAACGTCTGTTACGGCATCGAAGAAGGTGAAAAAGTCCCGCTCCAACCGCTTGAAGGATATGAGACGATCGAAGTGGACGGGTTGCTCTACGAAGCCTTCAATACGTCGGGAGGCCTCGGCACGTTGGCGGATACCTATGCCGGGAAGGTTCAGACGATGAACTATAAAACGCTGCGCTATCCGGGTCATTGCGAAAAAATCCACTTGCTCATGAAGGACCTCAAGCTCAATGAGGATCGCGAGACGCTCAAACGAATCCTCGAGCATGCCGTTCCCCAAACGTTGCAGGACGTGGTCCTCATTTATGCTTCGGTCACCGGGAGGCGGGAAGGTGCCCTGTTCGAAGAAAACTATGTCAAAAAGATCTACCCGCAATGTGTGAAGGGCAGGCTCTGGTCGGCGATTCAGGTGACGACGGCGTCGAGTCTCTGTGCCGTGGTCGATCTCGTGCTTGCCGCTCCGTCGCGCTACAAGGGCTTCGTAACCCAGGAATCGCTGTCCTTGCAGGACGTGCTGACCAACCGGTTTGGAGCCTGTTTCCGATGAATAGAACGTCGGAAATCCTGAAAGGATTGGGCTTGAGTGCGGTGAACGCCGGCGGAAGCACCGGTGTGGGCTGGTGGGCCAAGGGGGACGGCCGCTCGTTCGGCTCGGTGAATCCTGCGACGGGGGACGTGATTGCCCAGGTGCAGCCCTGCTCGTCCGACGATTATGAGTCCACCGTCCGCCAAGCAATCGAGTCATTCGAGCGCTGGCGGCTGGTGCCGGCGCCGCAGCGCGGCGAGCTGGTCCGGCAGATCGGGGTCGCGTTGCGTGACAAGAAGGATCTGCTCGGGTCGCTGGTATCCCTCGAAGTCGGCAAGATCAAAGCGGAAGGTGATGGCGAAGTCCAGGAAATGATCGATATGGCGGACTTCGCGGTCGGACAAGCCCGCATGTTGTACGGCCAGACGATGCAATCGGAGCGGCCGCAGCATCGGATGTATGAGCAGTGGCATCCGTTGGGGCCGATCGGTGTGATCACGGCGTTCAATTTTCCTGTGGCCGTCTGGGCCTGGAATGCGTTCGTCGCCGCCATCGCCGGCGATACGGTGGTCTGGAAACCCTCGCCGAAAGCGCCGCTCTGTGCCGTGGCGGTCCAACACATCTGCAACCAAGTGATGGAACAGCTGGGCTACCGCGGCATCTTTTCGCTCTTGATCACCGAGGAGAACACACTCGCTGAGACGATGGTGCACGACCGCCGGCTGCCGCTGATCTCATTTACCGGGTCCGTTCCCGTCGGTCGGAAAGTTGCCTCGGTCGTGGGGCAGCGATTGGGTCGAACCCTGCTGGAACTCAGTGGCAACAATGCCATCATCGTGGACGAAAGTGCCGACTTGAGCCTGGCCATTCGCGCGATCGTTTTCGGCGCGGTGGGAACGGCCGGCCAGCGCTGCACGACGACCAGGCGGCTGTTGGTCCATGAGTCTCGATATGATGAGGTGGTGACGAAACTCGCTTCGGCCTACAAGCAGGTACGCATCGGGAATCCATTGGAGACAGGCGTGCTCATGGGGCCCCTGATCGATCACGCCGCTGTCGAGGCCTTCCGTGCCGCCATCGAGGAAGTCACGAAAGAAGGCGGTACCATTTTGTATGGCGGACATGTTGTGGACCGGTCGGGCTATTTCGTCGAGCCCACGCTCGTGCAGGCCCAGAACCACTGGCCCGTCGTTCAGCGAGAAACCTTCGCGCCGATCCTCTACATCATGACGTTCAACACGATCGAGGAAGCCATCGCACTGCACAACGATGTCCCGCAGGGCCTTTCCTCCGCGATTTTTACGTCCGATATTCGCAGAAGCGAGCGCTTTCTGTCGGCAGCCGGGAGCGATTGCGGGATTGCCAACGTGAACATCGGCACCTCCGGAGCGGAAATCGGCGGGGCCTTCGGGGGGGAGAAGGAAACCGGTGGCGGGCGGGAAGCCGGTTCAGATGCCTGGAAAGCCTACATGCGGCGCCAGACGAATACGATCAACTGGGGCACGGAGTTACCGTTGGCTCAAGGAATCAAGTTTGGGGAATGACCTCCCCTATCCCCTCCTTATTAAGGAGGGGCAAGGGGAGGTTGGTAGTCGATGTATAGCTGTCAGCTATCAGCCGTCAGCTTTCAGCGATAGGCCTTGAGCAATGAGAGGAGGAGCCACTTGTGAGAGACTTCCGAAGTTTGAAGGTCTGGGAGAAAGCTCACGATTTTGTGCTGTCAGCCTATACTGCCACCGCGAAGTTCCCTCGAGAAGAGCTGTATGGGCTCACGAGTCAAATCAGAAGAGCATGCATGTCGATCCCTGCGAACATCGCAGAGGGTTGTGGACGCAGTGGAGAACCAGAGTTCACACGTTTTCTCCATATCGGGCTCGGATCGGCCAGCGAAGCGGAATATCAACTCTTGCTGGCACACGACCTAGGCTTTCTAACTCCGTCCGACCACAAGAAGCTGGTGGGAAAGATCACAGAAGTCAAACGGATGCTGACCGCTCTAATTCTGAAGCTGAAAGCTGATCGCTGACAGCTTCTTTGCTGGCTTTGTTTCACCTAGGAGTTCCCCCTATGGACCAAGCGGCTCAACTCGATGCGCTGATCAGCCGAATGATTGATGCGTATGTGGCGCGCAACCACGCGGCCAAAATCCTCCGGGAATTGCTGGAGGAGGCTGGCGTCGGCTTCTACCCGGTGGCGGACCATCTGACTCTGCGGACGCTGGACATCGATCGGCGCGCCGAAGAATACACGAAGCTCGGTTACGCCTACAGTGAGACGTTGCAGTACGACGATTGGTACGCCAAGGTCTATCGAAAAGCCGGGTATCCTGCACTATTCGTGGATCAGGCCTATCCTGACGAACGGGGTAAAACGAGTATCATTCCGGGATGGGTCAAAAAATTCGGAGACCAGGTCTACCATCACGTCGCTGTGCGCGTGGACGATATCGAGAAGGCGATCGATCGGCTGAAGATGAAAGGCGTCGTCTTTGCAGGCCAGATCGTGGGCGCGCGTGGCGGCCCATTACGCCAAATCTTCACTACTCCTGAAATGATCGACGGCCAGCCGTTTTCGGTGCTCGAACTCGCCGAACGGCACCGCGGCTATCAAGGGTTCTCCCCGCCACAGGCCGATAGTTTGATGAAGTCTACGATCAAGTAGCCTCAACCTATCAGCCGTCAGCTATCAGGTAGATACCGATGCCGTATCGTTCGAAGACGGATGTCAGCATTGTCAGGGAATCATGGTAGACGAGGAAGCCGAAGAGGACGAGCAAGGCCCCGCTCGTCGCTGAAACGACGCCGAGGTACCCGCGGACCCGTTTGAACGAAGCCAGGAATCGGTCGATCCCCAGCGCTGCGCCAAAGAACGGTAAGCCCAAACCGGCCGAATAGAACGTCAGCAGCATCACCCCGTCCATAAGAGTCTCGGTCGTGCTCGCATAGAGCAGCATGGTGCCGAGCACCGGACCTACGCAGGGAGTCCAGCCGGCGGCAAAGGTCGCTCCGATTAGTGCTGAACCGGCATAACCTGCCGGACGGTGTTGCAGATGAATGCGCCTCTCTGCCATGAGGAATCTGAGTTTCAAAATCCCCATGAGGTACAGCCCGAACAGGATGATGCAGACGCCGCCGACTTTCCGGATGAGCTGCTGATGGTCCGTCAGGAACTGACCGAGTAAACTGGCCGAAGCTCCGAAGCCGACGAAAACAAGTGAAAAGCCCGCGGTGAACAGGAGCGCATTGACCAGGATCGTCTTGCGCTGACGGCGCCGCTCGACGGAATCGGATAGTTGGTCCAGTGAGAGGCCGGTGATGTACATGAGATAGGAAGGAACCAGCGGCAACACACAGGGAGAGATGAACGAGAGTAGTCCAGCGAGAAAGGCGGCCATCAGTGAAGTCTGTGGAAGAGATTCGAGCATAATTATGACGGCAATCGAAAGTGGGGAGAGGATGTTGCCCTCTCCCCTTCTTATGGTTGTCATCCTTTCAATGTGGACAGAAACTCCCTGAACTGGAAGTTCTGAAGGATCCCTCCTCCACGATGGACCAGCACGATGCTTCCCTGACCATCCAACAACACGTACGTCGGGGTTGCATTGACCTTGAACGCCTGCGCAACCCAACGGTCTTCGTCATACGCGGTTGGAAAGACGAACGTCCCGGACCGTTCTTTGACGAATTGTGTGACGTTCGTTCTGGTGTCTGCGAATCCGATCGAGACGATCCGGAGTTGCGCCGGTCTTTCCCGCTGATAAAATTCTCCCACGAGCGGCAGGTCCCGCTGGCAGACCTTACACCAGGGAGCCCAGAAGACCAGCAGGGTTGGCCGGCCCTTCAGCGATTCATTGCTGTAGGACTCGCCAGTGAACGTGACCAATTCGAACGCCGGCGCCGGTGAGCCGGTCGGTGCCGCCAGCAGCTCCGGCGATCCAGACAAAACGATCAGGCATATGAGAATGCTTGTACCGAACCAACGCATGACGACCCTCCGTTTCATGGCTTGATATAGAGGTAACCTTCCTTCTGCAGATCGGCGATCCGTTTCACAGCCACCGGATGCAGCGTGGCGACAAATCCCTTCGCCAGATTGTCGATGGTCTTGCCGAAGGCCTTCATCGACACCTGGCACATCTCCGCCTTGGCGCCTTTCTCGATGATCTGATCGAATCGCTTCGTCATCTCCGGGTCCATCTTGTCCTTCTCGAACAATTCAAGCGCCGGTCCGTGCACGACCAGCTCGACATCGATCTTGTCCGGCCCGCCTTCCGCATCGATGTGCTTGTTAATGAGGGCGAGCGCGTATTTCGCCACCTCCGGGTCTTTCCCATCGACGTGATAGAGAACCTTGACTTTCTGTTGTCCTTCGGCCGCCTGAACCTGACTCACAGGCCACGCCAGCATGGCCGCGACCACGAAAACAAAGGACAGCACCTGCATGCGACTCGCGAAGCTCATCATGGCATCCTCCTTGATGTAGTGAACGTGAAGTGAAATGGAATCCATGCGCACATCGTACGTGCCGAGCCGGCGAGCCGGTAGGGGAGATCGCTTCGAAAGAGGAACATTTATTCCCCTATCCGATAGGGGGGAATGCCCCCACCCTAAGACGTGATGCGTTAGGCGTGATGGGAAGATGTACTGCGTGACGCATCACGTATGACGCATGACGAACGTCTGCCTATGACTTGGGATGTTGTTGGGTGAAATAGACGGCTGCCTGAGATCGGCGGGTGACGTGCAGTTTCTGAAAAATATTTTCGAGGTAGTGGCCGACGGTTTTGTCGCTCAGATTCAACGCGACGGCAATTTCCTTATTCGTTTTCCCTTCCGCCACCAACGCCAGCACCCGTTCCTCCTGAGGCGACAAGGGCTCGCGTTTCTCCTGTAGCGCCGGTGCCGACAGGGATTTCACTTTGGCGAGCACGCGCTGCGTGACGGCCGGGTCGAGGATCGACTGTCCCGATGCCACCGTCTTGACCGCATCGATCAACTGCTCGCTGCTCACTTCCTTCAGGAGAAATCCATCGGCCCCGGCCAGGATGGTGGCGAGCACCGCGTCATCGTCCGCAAAGGAAGTCAAGAACAGTACCCTCGTCTCAGGATGCGTCGCACGGATCGCGTGACAGGCCTCGATCCCGTTCCCATCCGGAAGCCGGACGTCCATCAATATGACGTTCGGTTTGAGCCTCAACGCGTCTGCCACGGCGGAGGCCATGGTGCCGGCCTCGCCGACGACTTGAAAGCCTCCGGCCTCGGCAAACAATGTTCGCAGACCGATGCGGAGGACCTCGTGGTCGTCCACCAAGAGGAGCCGGATCGGTTTCGGCTCAGGTCGCGGCATCAGTTCGCTCCTGAGGGAGGTCGCACACAATCCTTGTTCCGTGACCCGGCTCGGACGCGACCTCAAACCGGCCTCCCAGTTTTCTGGTACGCCTCTCCATATTAATCAACCCGTGACCCTGCCCCATGACAGTTCCGACATCGAACCCGACTCCGTCGTCCTCCACGGTCAGACGGACCGATCCATCGTCCAGTTGGAGTGAGAGTGTCCCTGTGCGAGCCGCTGAGTGCCGGCGGCTGTTGCTCATGGCTTCTCGGGCGATGGCGAGCAAGTGCATCGCCTGTTCGGGGGTCAACCGGTCCGCAGCGACGGAACTCGTCAACATACGAAACTGAGGTTGGTGCGAATCGTTGAACTCGCGCACCAGTGAGGCCAGGGCCGCTTCGAGCGCCCTTCCGTTCGAAATCGTCGGCTCGACGCCGAGAATGTACCCCCGTAGGTCTCGAATGACGGACTTGAGGCTGGCCACCGCCGTGCCCAAGTGTGCGCCGAGATCCTGTTGGACTGTTGAGGCGAGACGTTGACATCGTTCGAGATTGAGCCCGATGGCGAAAAGGGACTGGATCGTACTGTCGTGCAGGTCCTGGGCCATGCGCTCTCGTTCATCGAGGAGCTGACGGAGCTGTCCCTCGCTCCGCCGTAAGGTCTCCTCGGTTTCCATGGTCCGCGCGAGGGACGCTTGTAAGTCGGAGGCGACCTGTAAATATTTGCGCCCAATGTATCCCAATGCGAGGAGGGAGGCGATCAGACGTAGCGAATGCCAGAACCACCAGCGGTTGTCCCAGGGGATTGAGTACATGAACACGAACTCAGCGAGACCGAACAGGAGAGCCAGGCTCGCGAAGAGCGCGTCCTCGGATCGACCAGAGCGCCGGAAGTCCCACAGAAGGCGCGCTGTCGCCGCCAGAAAAAACAGGCAGGCCAGACTTTGCGGCGCAACCGCCGTCGGCGTAAATTCTCCGTTTCGGATCATCTCGGGAATCTGCTCGGGAAAGATCAGAAACCACGTTCCCAACGACAAGGCTCCGGTTGCGACGATTAATGGGAGTCGACGCAGCCTCGATTCACCGTCGGGAACACGCGACCTCCACACCAGCAGAAAGCCGACGCCGCCCGCCAGGCTGGCCAGGTTTCGAAAGAGCACGAAGCCATTGCCCGGTTGCGAGATCGCATGAAACTCTTCGAGGAGTCCCATGCCAAGGAATCCCGCGGCGAGCGCCCGGTATTTTCTGGAAGCGGACTCGCTAGGAGTATGCAGGAGCACCATCGCCATCGCGATGGAGACGAGGCCTCCCACTGCCTCAATGGCCGAGTGGAGCGCCTCATGGTGCCACCGCCAATCAGGCCACCAGGCATGCATGGCGCTGCCGGCCGCCAGCGCTCCGGCACTGCCAGCGATGACGACGAGATATGGGACGGGCGGACTGGTCCACATGGTTGCTATCGTCGCGGTCATTCGCCTGGTCACATTCAGGACACAAGCGAACGCAAAGATCAAGGCGGGCAGCGTCCAGCTATCAGCTGTCAGCTCTCAGCCAGGGGTCGTAGCATCTTCAGCCCGGGGATCTTCAACGTGCGGATGCAGTCCGCGATCGCCTTCAAGGCATCTGGACGAGCGAATCCTTTCCTCCAAGACAACCCGATCTGCCGTACGGGGACCGGTTTCGCAAAGTGCAGAGCGGTAAGTCTCTTATTGTGATACTTGGGCGTCAGTGCACTGGAAGGCAACACGGTGATGCCGAGCCCCGAGGCCACCATGTGGCGAATCGTTTCGAGCGAGTTTCCTTGCATCACGTCCATATCCGATCGGCTGAGTTCGGGACAGGCTTCTAACACTTGAAGCCGGAAGCAGTGTCCTGCATGTGGCAGAATCACCTTCTCGCCAGCCAGGGCCCGAGAGTCGATGAGTTTCCGGTGGGCCCAAGGATGGGTGACGGGGACGACGAGCTTAAATTCTTCCTCATAGAGCGGTTGGGAGACGATACCAGGCTCATCGAATGGAAGAGCCAGTATGATTGCATCCAGCTTTCCATTCTTCAGCATGGCGGTGAGGTTCGCCGTCAGGTTTTCTTCGATCTCCAAGGGCATGGCCGGTGCCCGCTTATGCAACAGAGGAACTAAGTCAGGCAGAAGATAGGGCCCGACGGTGGCAATGACTCCTAAGCGCAGCGGGCCGACGAGCTGATCCTTTCCCTCTGCCGCAATCAATTTGATGCGGTCTGCTTCCTCTATCACGCGCTGCGCCTGTTCCACGATCTTTGCTCCAGCCGGCGTGAGCGCCACGTCGTTCTTGCGGCGTTCGAAAATCGTCGTTCCCAGTTCGTCCTCCAGCTTCTGAATGGCCAGACTGAGTGCCGGCTGCGTAATGAAGCAACGAGCGGAGGCGCGGCCGAAGTGCCGTTCCTGTGCCACGGCTACGATGTAGCGGAGTTCGGTCAGAGTCATGGCCAGCCTGTTAAGAGGAGGAACTGAATGATTTGCCCTATTAATCGTCGTGCATAACACAATCAATTAGACTAATCAATGGGGCGAGGATAGATTGATGTCGGCCACGGATTTAACGCACAATGGCATGGGTATTCCTAGAAGAAGGGGGGAAATGAAGATGAAAACACGAAAGTTGGGAGCGTCGATGTCTGTGTGCGCGGTGACGATGTTTGTGCTGCTCGCGGGACTCCCTTTCAGTGAGGTGCGGGGAGAGCAAGCAGCGGCTGGCAAGCCAACTGACGCGGCGAAAGGGGAATACAAACTCAAGATTCCGTTCGGCCTCGAAGAAACCGCGGTGGTGATTCCTGCCGACAATCCCCTGACGAAGGAGAAGGTGGAGCTCGGGCGCCTCCTGTTCTTTGACAAGCGGCTGTCGAAAAACAACACGATCGCCTGCGGCAGTTGCCATTTACCGCAATTTGCCTTTACGGACGGAAAACCCGTGTCGACGGGTGTCAATGGGCTCAAGGGAGGCCGCAGCGCCCCAGCGTCGCTGAATCGCATATTCAGCAAGGCTCAGTTCTGGGACGGCCGGGCCGAGACGTTGGAAGACCAGTCGGTGGGGCCGTTCATCAATCCTGTCGAGCATGGCTTCAAGAACCATGACGAAATGATCGCCAAGATGAAGAAGATCCCCGGCTATCGAAAACTGTTCCAGGAGGTGTTCGGATCAGACATCACCATCAACAATGTCGGGAAAGCCATCGCCAGTTTCCAGCGTACGATTCTCTCCGGCAACAGCCCGGGGGACCGGTTTGATCAAGGGCAAGATGAGAAGGCGATTTCGCCGGCGGCGCAGAACGGCCTTATCTTGTTCCGTGAGAAAGCCCGCTGTACGAAATGCCATTCCGGATTCAACTTCACCGACGAGAAATTTCATAACCTCGGCATCGGCTGGGACGACAACAGGGTGGACCTCGGTCGGTATATGGTGACCGGGAATGCCGAAGAGATCGGTGCATTCAAGACTCCGACCCTGCGGGAGGTCGCACGCAGTGCACCCTATATGCATGACGGACGGTTCAAGACCCTCGAAGAAGTCGTGAATTTCTATAACAAGGGAGGGGTCAAGAATCCTCACCAGGACAATCTCATCATCCCGTTGGAGCTGACGGATCAGGAGAAGCACGACCTGGTGGAGTTCCTCCGCACGCTCAATGGGGAAGGGTGGCAGCACGTCAAGGCGCCCAGGTCCTTTCCGAAATAACAGCGCGCGTGATGGCAGCGTTATTGCAAAGGATTTGAGAGAGGCCCTCGGAACAATCTGTGAATCCTTTGATCTGACCATGGCTCTCACTTATAGCATGAGCTATGCTCGAGCGCAGTTCCATCTCCGGGCCGATTAATTCCAACCGAAGGAGGGCACAATGATTCGAGGGCTGAGCGTCGTTTGTGTGCTGAGTTTCGTTCTTTTCTCAATTGGGTCGACATTCGCAGCGGAGCAGCCAGCTGCCCCGGCAGCGGAAAAGAAACCCACCCCTGCCGAGGGATTTACCATCCATGTGATGGCTCCGCACAAGTTCGAGGACGGTACCGTACATGGGCCTTACCACCACTATTGCAAACCCGTCTCGGCTGAAGTGCTTCAGTGTCTCCTGTTCGAATCGACGAACCCCAACGCACTTTTAACAGATGTCGAGTATTTCGTCGCCAAACCGATTGCGCGCGAACTCCCGCTCGATGTGTGGAACAAGTTCTACCACGATCATGAAGTTGAGATTGCCACAGGCCGAGTGCAGGTGTTGGATCTCCCGGAGGACAAAGCCAAGGAAATTGCCGCCGCTGCGGCCAAGACGGACGGCATCATTTTCCATCTCTGGCCTGATGGAAAACCGGCTCCTACGGGTGAGGTCGGCCATCCACAGTCAGTGGGGCATCAGCATCGAAGTCAATAGACTCGATTGAGTGGCGTCTGGAGGGGGCGACGTGGCGACACGTTCGTCCCGTCCCTACGCTCGAAGAGGTCAATGTGCGTGTGTCATGAACCACAGGTTTGTGACGGGCATCGCAGCCTTGTTCATCGCGACTGTATTGGTGCCAGGGAGCGCGTCGAATGCGGCCGACATGGACGTGTTACGTCCTCGTGTGCCACATGACCAGATCGATGCGGCTCGCCAAGTGACCAATCCCCTTCCAGTGACGCCTGAGATGATCCAAAAGGGGAAGACGCTATTCGAGGGTAAAGCCTTCTGCCGGGCCTGTCATGGGGCGGACGGCAAAGGGCTTGGCGGCGACATCCAGCCGGGCAGTTTGAAAGGTCCGCTTCCCAGAAATTTCACGGACAAGGCCTGGCAAGCAGCGCGAACCGACGGCGAGCTCTTTTGGATTCTCCAGCATGGAAGCCCCGGAACGGATATGGCTTCGTTCATTCCCCTCATCTTGACCGAAGAGGAGGCATGGCAAGTGCTACTGTACGTTCGATCGTTTGCCAGGGATTAGGAAGGGATCGATTCAGAGAAGATGAGTTAAAAGTGATAGGCGATGCCGCCAAGGGCGCTAAACGCGCTGTAATCGCCACTCAGTCCGAACGCATTGTCAAGGTTTGTAATCTGCGCGTAGTTGTATTTCCCTTCTAGGAACAATCCCCATTCCTCAGTGACCAATATTTTCAGCCCCACCTGGCTGTTGAGTCCCGGCACAACCTGCCGCCCGCTGATCTGCCCTGAGCTATTGAAATAGAAAGCTCCCACTCCTACCCCGACGTAAGGTTGGAGCACCTTTCCCGGATAGCGGACTACAACATTGAAGGCCCCGGTAATGAGACGAACGGATGATTCGGTCAAGGTCACCTGGGAATTAATGGTCTCTTGCATAGAACAATTCGCCACCGGTGGCGGGAAACAAGGTGGTGTGCCCGGGGTTCCTTTAATAAATGTGATGGACTGTGTCGTGCCCAACGTCTGGCTTTTGATTGAAGGTGTCGAGGTAAAGCCTTCAATCTCAACTCCAAGCCAAGAAAACCCTTGGTCTGAAAAAAAATACCCGACCTTCCCTCCGAACAAGGGGGTACTTTTTAGGGACACATCGTTGGTATTGAACGACTGCGTCAGTGAATCGTGCTGAGGATTGTTTGGGACGAAGTTGTAGCGCTGAAAGGCGAGCGTTTGGCCGTAGTTTGGCATAGTCACGTTCTGTAATGTCCCACTGGCACTGTATCCTCCATAGCCTGCGACGTACCATTCAGCCAACGCCGTGTCAGACAGCGCGACGGGGATCAGCACCGAGATGACGATCCCGACGTTGGCTGTCATCGCCCAATACAGAAGTTTTGATAGGAGGTGAGCCATGACTCGTTGCCGTAAGAGGCCGGGCGCACAATAGTCTTGAAGTCGTGACGACGCCATTACGCTCAGATTAAGTTCCCGTTAAATTGACCGGAGCACCGGATACCCTAAGAGGCATGAATAGCTGAAGCATCAGGAAGGGGAGAGAGGATTCCTGTACATGATAAGCAACTGATGAAGGATTAACGGATCTCGTAAGCGAGAGTCTGGGGCTGAGCGTTCCGAACAAGATCCACTTGTATGGTCCGTTCGTTGCGGAGTTGTTGAAAGACCGAAAACAGCATGCCGGGATCGCGAAGTTCCACCCCATTGATCCGCTGGAGCACATCGTTGTTTTTGAGACCGATCTTTTCGAAGAATCCAGACGGCATCACGCTCGTGAGGATAAATCCATCCAGTTTGCCTTTGTCTAGATGAGGAAGGGCTTGAGCCTGCATAAGGAGGCGCGTCGTATCCGCAATCGCTGCTTCGATCTCACGTCGGTCCATGATGCGACGCTGAGGACCTGGTGGCTGAGAAACTGCTACGGTGGATGCCACAACAGGCGCACTCGATCGCACTTGTTGACTGAGCGCGAGATCGAGCCATTCTTCCTGTTTTCCTTCACGGAACAATACCCGGTCTTTTTCAATCGCCGACAAGGAACCGACCGAAGGGACGTGCTCGCCCACGCGGTGCATGCTCTGCTTTTTCGACGAGAGATCTTCGAAAACGGCCATGATGCCTCCCTGTTGTCCGAACACCGTCCCCAACAGTGCGATCTTTTTGCCGACGTTGAGCGGAGGCGGTGGAGGCTCGTTTGTTTGACCTGGGCCACGAGCATCACCTACATCGGGAGGAAGGGGAAACAACCCTCTCGCTGCGATTGTGTCAGCAAGTGTGCGAGGGGCTTCGGATTGCGCCTCAGAGGGAATGATCGAATCGGCGGCAGAAATCAGCGTGGTGGATGGAGGACGCAAGGCATCCGCGACAAAGGCATTCACCGTGTGGGCTAACAGGAACGCACCCGTTGTCAGATAGATGGCGATCATGACGCGCTTGGGCGTCAGGAAACGCGTCAGCATGCGAGGTCAGTCCTCCCGTCTAACGACATGCTGCATCCTAGTGACACGTGATTAAGTTCGCAAGAGGAGAGCGGGGCGTTCACACGAAATTAACAGCGCACCAATTCCTCGATAACAATTCCGTAACACCCCACCGGTACCTGTGGTGCTATGACACTCAGTCGAGGTGGGGGGCTAGTCTTGTTCATTCACAGTCAAGTGAAGCATGTGAATGAAGAGATTGTCGCGAGAGCCGGAAGGAGATGTCTCGAGGAAAGCGATGGCGCATGAACAGATTTCCTCGGGCGTCTGTGTGGTTCATATCGAGCTGGAGTTTGATTCTACTGCTTGGTCAAGAAGTTGGGGCGCGCGAACCACGTGGGGCTGCGAAGAGTGAACTGATGACAGCGCAAGTTCAAAATTCGCCGGGAATTGCACAGCCGGAATCACCGGTGGGTAACGCGAGTTCGAGCGGCGATCGAAAGGCTCGTGACACCGGACCAGGAGAGAGGGCGGAGAGCGCGCCAACCGGTGAAACACAGGCCCCTCGCTTCGCTGTCAAGACTTATATGGTCGAAGGAAATACGATTTTAAAACAGAGCGTGATTGACGAGATTTTGGACAAATACAAGGGAAGCGACATTCAACTCGGGGACCTTGAGAAAGCACGGATCGAACTCGAGAAGGCATATCATGACGCCGGCTATCCGACGGTTCTCGTCAACCTTCCGGAGCAAACCATCGAAAGCGGCATCGTCAAACTGCAGGTCATTGAAGCCCCATTAGTGGAAATTCTCGTGACAGGAAATCAGTATTACAAGCGCTATCAGATCCTCGAAAAGTTGCCGTCTGTGCAATACGGAGCTGTGCTCTATGAACCGACGTTTGCGAAGGAGCTTGCCGCGTTGAATGCAATGCCAGACCTGAAAGTGGCCCCCGTGCTAAAGCCGGGAAGCGAACCGGGGACCGTGAGTCTGGAGTTGAAGGTGAAAGACCGGTTACCGGTCCATGCCAGGCTCGAGGGCGATAATCGCGGTCCCATCACAACACCAAGGGATCGCATAATCGCGGAGGTTCAGTACGCGAATCTCTTGGGAGGGGACGAAATTCTCACCGCAACTACTGTGCAGACACCGACCGACTGGGGAGCGGTTCAGAGCTATAGCATGAGCCTCGTCGCTCCGGTCATCTGGCCCGATCATCTCTTCGCCCTGTACGCTTCCCATTCTCAGAGTAATTCGGTGCTGGCCGGAGGTTCCGTCTCCGCCGGAGGTGGGAATGTCAATATCGCCGGAAACGCCACGATTGCCGGGACCAGGTATTATTTTCCAATTTTTTCCGGTGGGCCGAATACCCATCAATTAGCGGTCGGAGTCGACTTTAAGCACTTGGACAGAACTGAGGGCACCTTTCCGGGGGGTGTCGGGACCATCACGGTCATCAAACCTATCCAGTACACGCCGATGTCATTGGGATACACGGGGTCGATACCAGACACGTTTGGAATCAACCGACTCACAGCGACAGTCAAGGGCTATGTAGCCGGTATGATTCCCGGCGGAACCAAACAGGACTTTGAGGGAAATCCAAGCGACCCAATCAATGACCCTCCCGTGCGTGTAGGTTCTACCGGCACGTTTGCAGTGCTTCAAGGGGGATACGAGCGGTATCAACCATTGCCCGAAGATTTTTTGCTCACGTTGCATGTTGACGGCCAATGGGCCAGCCAGCCTTTGGTTCCGGCTGAGCAGTATTTTGCTGGCGGCATGGACACGGTGCGCGGATATATCAATTATGAAACGGCGGGGGACAATGCCGTGCGCGGACGGGCCGAGATGATCACACCGGAATTCCTGACGATCCCCATCGACCGCATCTGGCAACGCAGACGCAGCGCGGACTATCTTGTCAAGCTACGCCTGCTGGCGTTTTACGATATTGCCAAGTTGTGGGTGGAACAACCTCAACCGGGCCAAATCGGTCACTTCAACTTGCAGGGGACCGGCTTTGGCATTCGAGTATCATTGCCGAAAGACGTGGGGACGCTCAAGGTCGACCAGGGATGGGCGTTACACGACACGCCGACCACAAAGCGAGGCGATACGTTTGTTCACTTCTCCGTAGGAGTCGCGTACTGAAAAGGTGTGTGGCAAGCCATGACTTTCATCGCCCGTCATCGCAAGGTGCTTCTAAGTATCGGGTTTGTTGTGACGTCCCTGACGATCGCGTCGCTGGGGTTAGCGAATCCGACGAATCCGACCGTGACGGCTGGACAAGCCAAAATTTCCGGACTCGGCACCTCGGCCGTGACAATCCAGCAAGCGACGCAGCAGGCCGTCATCAATTGGCAACAGTTTAATATCGCGCCGCATGAAGTCACCCGCTTCATACAGCCGAATGTGAATGCGATCGCCTTGAATCGAATCTTCGATCAGAGCCCCAGCCAGATTTTCGGGTCGCTGCAAGCAAACGGGAATGTGATCTTGTTGAACCCGAACGGCATCCTGTTCGGCCCGAATGCACAAGTGAACGTTGGAGGACTCATTGCGTCGTCACTAAATCTGACTGATGCGAGCTTCCTAAGAGGAAACTTTCTGTTCCAGGGCACGGGCGTGGAAGGCTGGGTGAAAAATGCGGGATCGATCCAGGGGACGAACGGCGTCTATCTGCTAGCGCCGAACGTGGAGAACAGCGGCATCATCACGAGCCCGGGAGGCAATATCGTCCTTGGCGCGGGAACGACAGCCTATCTCTCGAACCGTCCCGATGGCCATGGGTTTTTAGCCGAGATTTCGGCGCCGACGGGGCAGGCAGTCAATCTAAAGGATCTGATCGCAGACGGAGGCAACATCACCTTGGCAGGGCGCGTCGTCAATCAAGAAGGACTGATTCAAGCCAACAGCGTGCGCCAGCAAAACGGAAAAATCGAGCTTTATGCGAGTGAGTCCCTCACGCTCAAGGCGGGGAGCCAAACCCTTGCCAAAGGGGATCAGCAGGGAATCTCGGACGGTGGGACTGTGACTGCCATCACAGACAAATCCAATCCCGGTGGCAGCGCCTCTTTTGAAAAGGGCGCCGTCATCGATGTTTCGGGAGGCGCCCAAGGCGGCAATGCGGGATCGATGGAACTCAGCGCGGCCCATGTCTCGTTGGGAGGCCTATTTCGCGGGACGGCGCAGGCCGGTTATCGCGGTGGTCAGCTGCTGATCGATCCTACGCAGGATGTAAACATTGACAATTTGTCACTGAATGGCCTTTCCACAATCGCTTTCGAAACCCCTCGAGACGCGCAAGGCAATCTCCTGGCTGGCTACGACCTTCGAGTGACCGGTTCGTTCGATTTGTCGGCGCTTAATCCGCCGGGAAGTGTTGGAACAGTGCGATTTACGGCAGGACAGGACCTACTTTTCAACAATGTGTATCTGTCTGCCGCCGGAAGCACAGCTCGCTGGAACTTCACAGGCAGTGCCCAACGCGATGTCATCTTCACGGGGACCAATCTTTGGACTGGAGCGGGAGGCAGTAGTATTTCGTTTCAAGCCGGCCGGGATCTTCTTCTGGTTCAGGATCCTGGCTCGCGCACTATCTCGAACCTGGTGACCTGGGAAGGAGGCGACATTACTCTGACTGCGGGTCGCGACCTTGGCGTGCCGAGTTGGTATGATCCCTCGATTCCATGGATCGGGGGTATTCGCCTTCAAGGAGCTGGTAATCTCACGCTCACTGCCGGCCGCGATATTATCGGGGGAAACATCAATGGAACGAACGTAGGTCCCGGCTTCGTGCTCAGCAATGGAACGGCGACGGTCACGGCGGGAGCGGTGATTCCCACTGATTCTCAAAGTCCATTCAATTCCACTAACCCGTATTTGTTCCAGGGGACAGGAACGGGGAATGTGGGGAGTGCTGATGCCTATACGAACATTACCCTGGGAACAGGACAGATCACGGTGACCGCACGAGGCGATAATATCGTGACTCCGGGACAGCAGGGCAACATCTACATGGGAGTCATTCAGGATCGCACTACAGCGGAGGGCCAGGCACCCTGGTTAGGTCAGACACAAAAAACCATCACCGCAGATCCGACCAACTCGGTCACGTTGACCTCCCTTAACGGAGACATCCATTTCAATCCGACGGTTCCTGCTTACGTTTCTGGGGTTACTCTCCCTCCGGCGCAATCCTATTACCCGGCTTCGATGACTGTCAGTGCATGTCCAGGCGCTCCTGCCACGGCATGCCAAGGGGGGAATATTTTCTTCGAGAAGAGTAATCTGACGTTCTGGCCGTCGTCGACCGGCAGCCTGTCATTTTACGCGTACAACCAGATCGCAGGAGTTCCTATTCTCAAAACACTAGCCGACGGAACGTATGTCCCCTTGTTTGTTGGCTTCGGTGGAGCCTTGGGTGGCAAGTGGGAACTCGTCAGCCAGCAGATGGTGAATCAGGATGCCACGCTCAATTTCTTCAGTCTGTATTGGCAATCGCAATCTCAACATTCGCTAGCAACAGCAGAAATATTGAACGTGGGGCCGCAGAATCAGCAAACCACAATAAATTATTTTCAGCCGAAGTTAGCTCCACTGATGCCCTTTACGACGAAGGATTGGCCGACGGTGACGACGAGAGCGAACACAGTCCAGGTGCAACTGATGCCATATGATCCGGCGTTTTTGGTTGGAAAAGATCTTTCTGTAGTTAATGATCCTGTCAATAACCTGGCACTTCAGACGACGAGCCTCCTCTCGGCCGTTGTAAATCCCGTCTCATTCACGACGAAGACCGGAGACATCAGCAACTTTGGGTTAACGTTATACAGCCCCGGCCTGCCGAAACAAATTTCCATCAGTTCTGCGCTCGACATTCATGATTTCTCGGCCACCATTTCGGTTCCGAGCGGGGTCACAGGGAGCGTCGTCGCAGCTCGCAATATCTCCCTCAATGCACCATCAGATAAAGGCGATCCTGGTGGAATTCTGTTTGCGGGAAAAGGCACCGGGATGGTTCAAGCGGGGGGGAATCTGGACTTGGCGGCGAGTAATGGGATTACCTTCCAATCGGGTAAATTCCGCACCAACGATACGAACTCGGGCGGATTTCTTGATATCTCGGTGGGCGGAAATCTTGCCATGACTACCTCGCGGATCTATACGTTCAACGGCGCCTCGATTTCGATTCATGGATTCGGGACCACGCCGATCGTCGATGCGGCGGGGAACCCTACAGTGGTCGCCGTGGATCCGAACAAGAACAGTGCGATGGAAGCTGTGGCGCTGCAAGCAAGTTCAACGGTTGATGCGAATGGAAGGACCGTCTTGATGTTCAATGGGAAACCGGTCTTGCTCAACGGACAACCGGTTGTCCTCGATAGAGCGGTGACGCTGGATCCCAACACAGCCTATACGGCTCACGTAGGGTTGGTTGAAAATGCTGCAACCGGCTCTCTGGTGACAACAGCGAACGGGACCTTGGTCCAGCCCGTGCGCATCAATGATACGACTTTGGGAGGCGTTCCGCTCATCTGGAACGGCCAGGTCGTCTTGGCGGGGAACGGGACTGTCTATTTAGCCAATGCCCAAAATGTCAGCGTGGTCAATCCGGTTGGCGTAAGCACGCTGCAAATGAACCAGGCGCGTGGACAAGTGGACATAGGCACGAACGTCCAGTCCAACCTTGTGGGCGTCAGCGCCGATCCGTTGGGCATTGTCACGCAAGGCGGAGGAGGAATCGACATTAAGTCGATCGGCGACATCAATGTCAATAAATCTCGAGTAACGACGCTGAATGGAGGCGATATCGGCCTCACCTCCACGAACGGCTCGATCAATGCCGGCAGCGGCGCCGCCAATGAAGTCATTCCCCTCCCGATACGGATACCGATATTGACTCCGGACGGGAAGCCGGTGTTGGACAAAGACGGGAATCCGACATTTATCGAAAAATCTATCCCGGTTCCCGGCAGCGGCATCTTCACGTTTCATCCAAGCGATCCGTTCCCGCTCGTCTTTCCTAAATTCAACGATCCCCAAATCACGCAACTGACCAATCAGTCGAACATGCTCTCATTCTTCGGACGTGATGCGGCCGCCGCCGACCTGCTGGCTCAAGCCAACCTATTGCAGGCCCAACGCCAGCCGGTGTTTAATGCGACATTTCTCAATCCCTACATCAATTCGTTGAAGCTGGGTGACATTACCCTGACAGCCCATCAGGGCAGTATCATCATCCCGCCCGCTGGTATTCGCGGGCGGAATTTATCACTCAACTCACCCAACCTTGATTTCCAAGGCGGATCGCTATCCGGCAATGTTCAAGTGCCTGTTACGGCAGCCATCAGCGGAACCGTCAGCATCAGCGGGACCGTCTCGGGAGGATCTTCCGCTGCTGCGTCATCTACTGTATCATCTGTATCCGGCAGCAGCGCCGTCGCGTCAGTCTCGGCGACATCGGCCGCCGTCAGTACGTCGGCTAAATCCAGCGACGCCGCGCAGGAGAAGGTTGAGGAGACGTCCACGCAGCAAGCTGGTGCTAAGCAGGTGGCGTCCAAGAAGAGTGACGATAAAGATGGCAAGAGCCAGCTGGCCAAGTCGGTCCGTGTCAAGCGTGGGGTCGTCATCCAGGTCGACGTGAAGCCGGAAGCGAAGCAGGGTAGCTAACCAAAGGAGCCTCGCAGATGGACATGAGTTCGGGGGGCGTGGCGTTTGCACTGAGCCACGCGACGCTGGAAGGCAAGATCACCATCGCAGTGTTGCTTATCTTCTCGCTCGTGAGCTGGACCATCATCATCAACAAGTTTCGCCAACTGGCTCGGGCCCGGAAGCGGAATCAACTCTTCCTCGGCTACTATTCCAAATCGAAGACCCCCCTGGTCATCTTCAACAAGGGCCCGATCAAGTCACTCCAAGGCTCCCCGATGTATGACCTCTATTATGGGGGCTGCGAGGAACTGAAGGCGCAGCAGGAGAAGTATGGTAGCGAGAAGGTCCCACACCATGGGATGAGTGCCATCCGCATTGCCCTGGAGCGGGTGCTCGGGGAAGCGGCAGTAGCGCTCGAGTCCGGTATGATCATCCTGGCCACGGCGATCAGCGGCGGGCCGTTTATCGGGCTACTCGGCACGGTCTGGGGGGTGATGGATACCTTCTCGGGGATCGGCCGGGCCCAACAGGCCACTCTCACGACCATGGCGCCAGGCGTCGCCTCGGCCTTGATCGCAACGGTGGCGGGCCTCATGGTCGCGATCCCTTCATTGTTTTGCTACAACTTTCTCGTGACGAAGACCAAAACCCTGACCATGGAACTGGATAACTTCGCCGCCCATCTCGAAACTGTGTTCATGACGGAGTATCTCCAGGAGAAGAACGGAACGAAGGGCCAGCTGGACGACATTGAAGACTATCGCCCCGGCGGGCACCGCCAGGAGGCCGAACCCTCCGGTGCGGCAACCGGCCACTAATGGGAATGATGAAACAGGCTTACAGCATCGTTCTCACTTCGCTCAGACCCTCGACGTACGGAACAGAGTACGACTCGGGCCCTCGCTTGTTGCGGTCTTGCTGTAAGACCCGTTTGATCATTCCCAAAGAAAGCAACACGAAGTGCTGAGTATTGAGCAATGAGTGCTGAAAGCTGACAGCTGATCGCTGGCTGTTTGGCTCACCGGTGAGGACATGAGACGCTTCTCCCGCAAATCCCACGGTGCCGTTTCCGACATCAACATCACCCCGCTGCTGGATCTCGCCTGGGTGCTGCTCGTGATCTTCATTATCACCACGACGGCGATGGTGCAGGGGATCGAGCTCAAGCTGCCGGAATCGACCCCGCACGAGACGGAGATGGAGACCAATACGCCGACGATCTCGGTGAAGAAGGGCGGCGAGATCTATATGGATGAGGAGCGGGTCAAGCTGAGCGAGCTGGAGAAGCTGATCCGGGACCTGAAGGCGGCGAAGGGGGGCAAACTGCCGCTGGTCCTCCGGGGCGACGCAGGCGTCGAATACAAGCACGTGGTGGCGGTGCTGGACATCCTGCAACGGATTCCAGTCGAGGATCTGGCGATTGCCACGAAACCGATCAATGAATCGTAGTAGAATGTTGAAAATGTCCGCCAGCATTGTTCTCGCATCGCTTAGAGGCTCAACGTACAACTCAGAGTACGCTTCGCCTCTTCGCTCGCTGCGGCCGCGCCGGACGGCCATTTTGAACATTCTGCGGGTTGCTCGTGTGCTGACACGTCAAGCGTGAGGAGTAAGGAGTGAGGCGTGAGGAGCTCAGGACGCGCGGTAATTACGGAAGTCAGATTAACGGGCACTCCGAAGTTGATAGTCGTTTAGCCCCCACTCGTATAGGTTCTTCACTCTTTACCTCCTAACCCCTTACGCCTCACGTTTCACGCTTCACGCTTCACGATCGAAGAAATGACCGGTTCCCGCGAATAACGCTTCACACTTCACGTTTAACGAGTAGAAGAGATGGCTGGCTATCGAGGGTTTGAACAAAAGAAGAACAAGCTCGGCACGACGCTATTGATCGTCGGGCTGATTCATGTCGGAATCGGCGCCGGCCTCTATTGGGTGTCACAGACCGAATGGGGCCAGAACCTGATCAGGGTTTACAAGCTCAACGCGTTTAAAAAAGAGGAGCCGCCACCCCCACCCGAGAAAGAGCCGGAACCGGAGCCAGAGCCGGAACCGCCAAAACCGGAA